>Ga0316220_1000466_pt1 | contig 58262 bp, 46 predicted proteins | sample TBH18005metaG_FD_203632 | JGI IMG/M metagenome (GOLD analysis project Ga0316220, IMG submission 203632) | Freshwater microbial communities from Trout Bog Lake, Wisconsin, USA - TBH18005 | ecosystem: Environmental > Aquatic > Freshwater > Lake > Hypolimnion/Profundal zone | place: USA: Wisconsin... | reverse complement strand
GGCGACGGTGCTGAGGGTGAGGCCGGCGCGCTCGATGGTGATGGTGGCGTCGCGCTCGGAGAGTCCGGTGACGGAGGGGATGGCGACGAGCTGGGGGCCGAGGCTTTCGGCGGCGCGGATGGACCAGTCGCGGCGGACGTGGGTGCCGGGGGGAGGGGACTGGGCGAGGAGGTGTCCGGCGGGGACGGTGGCGCTGAAGTAGCGGTTCTCGACGGAGAGTTTGAGCTGGAGTTCGCGGGCGCGGGCGTCGGCTTCGGGGGTGGAGAGGCCGGTGAGGTCGGGGATGGTGACTTCGCTGCCGTGGACGGCGAGGCTCATGGTGATGAGCGCGGCGACGAGAGCGACGGCGAGGAGGATGAGGACGTCGCGCAGGATGCGGAAGAGGAGACGCATTGCGGCTATTGTCGCACTCAGCGGCGGTTGTCGGTGGCGGGTTCGGGGTGGATGAGGAAGCGCTGGAGGCGGGGGAACTCGAGCTTGAGACGGTCTTCGAGCGCGGTGATGGCCTCGTGGACCTGCTGCATGGGGAGGTCGTCGGCGAGGGTGCAGTGGCAGGTGGCCTGGATGTGGCCGGAGACGCGGGTGACGCGGAGGTCGTGGGCGTCGAGGATGTTGGGGGTGGCGTCGGCGGCGCGCTGGAGGGCGACGGCGAGAGCCTCGTCCTCGTCGGCGGCGGCGGAGACGGTCTGGGTGGCCTCGTCAATGTGGGCAGGGAGGCTCTCGATGTGGGTGAGGATGGAGGCGATCTCGGGGACCTCGGCGAGGATGCGGGATTCGAGGGCGGTGACGAAGTCGTGGGCGGCGCGCAGCGGCATCTTTTCGTCGAGCTCGACGTGCTGCTCGACCTGGAGGCGGCCGTGGATCTGCTGGGCGGTGACCTCGTGGACGCTGACGTTGTCGCGGGCGGCGACGGCGCGAATGCGGTCGAAGAGGGACTCGCCGGAGGTGGCACGGGGGAGGGTGTGGATGACGACGTCGGCGCCGGGGAGCAGGGATTGGACGGCGGCGGTGGCGTCTGCGACGACCTGCTCGGAGTGCTGGAAGGTGAGGGCGCGGGGCAGTGCGAGGGCGATGTCCACGAAGTACTGGCCGCCGGAGCGGCGGACGCGGATGCGCTCGACGGCGAGGACGCCGCGGACGCGGGAGAGCTCGCGGATGAGGTCGCGGCGGGCGTTGCGGGGCGAGGCGTCGAGGAGGGAGTCGAGGGTGTGCTGGGCGAGGGAGCGGCCGGCGAAGAGGATGATGACGGCGACGACGAGGGCGGCGATGGGGTCGGCGAGTTCGAGGCGGGGGATGCCGAGGCGCGGACTGAACCATGCGGCGACGAGGCCGAGGAGCACGGCGGCGGAGGACCAGACGTCGGTGCGTACGTTGAGGGCCTCGGCCTCCAGCGCGGGGCTGGGATGGAGGCGCGCGGCGGCGAGCAGATGGCGCGAGCGGAGGGTGTTGACGACCATGGAGATGATGGGGACGGCGAAGATCCAGGGAGAGAGCTGGAGGGAAACGCGCTCGAAGAAGATGCGGCGCAGGGAGAGGAAGACGATGCCGACGAGGGAGCCCAGCATGAGCAGGACTTCGAGGAAGGCGGAGAGGGTTTCGACCTTGCCGTGGCCGTAGGCGTGGTCCTCGTCGGCGGGGCGGCCGCCGACCTGTACGGAGAGGAGGGTCATGGCGGCGGCGAGGATGTCGAGGGTGGAGTGGGCGGCGTCTGAGATGAGGGCGACGGAGCCGGTGATGAGGCCGGCGACGAGCTTGAGCAGGCTGAGCGCGATGCCGGCGAGCATGGAGCGGAGCGCGGCCGCGCGTCTGGATGCCAGGGTGTTGCGAGGGTCGGACGAGTTGGAGCGCGCGAGGGTCATGGCCGGCTCAGGGAGTGAGCGTGGAGGGTTTTTCGACGGTGCAGCCGCAGTCCTCGGGGGCCTCGTTGCTGGCGTCGAGTGCGACCTTCCAGTGGCCGTCGGGTTGCTTCTGCCAGAGGGTCATGTAGCGTCCCTGGGTGGTGGAGGGCTTGCCGTCTGGGCCGGTGGAGCGTGCGGTGTAGTGTCCCCAGGTGTAGCCGGCGGAGCCGGAGGGCATCATGAGGCCGCCCTGCGGAGTCCATTCGAGATGGAAGTCTTTGGCGTCCCAGATGGACATGGCGGCGATGGCGGCGCGGCCCTGGACGGGAGCCTTTTTGTTGGGGAGCTCGACGGCGTCTTCGGCGAACCAGGAGGCGAAGGCCTTGCCGCCGCCCTTGGCGGTGTCTGCGGCGAATTGCTTTTCGAGGTCGAAGAGGAGCTTGGTTCCGGGCGGGAGGTCGGTGGGCTGGGTCATGGGAGTGGGTGAGGGTGAAGCGGGTTTGGCGCCGGGCATGAGGGAGTCGAGCTGGGCGCGGGCGGGGAGCGCGGCGGCGAGCAGGAGGGCGAAGAAGAGAGTGCGCATAACAACCTCGGAGACAAGCGTATCAGCAGGCAGGCCAGCGGGGTACTTTGAATGTTGCGAAGGGAGGAGGGGTGGGTTCAGAATATGCGACATGGCGGAACGAGGCGGATTGGGAAAGCACAACCTGATTGCGTTTGTGCCCATCGTGGACGTGGAGCGGGCGAAAGCGTTCTACCGCGATACGCTGGGGCTGCGGCTGGTGGCGGAGGAGCCACCGTTTGCGCTGGTATTTGAGGCGAACGGCATCATGCTGCGGCTGGTGATGGCGAAGAAGCTGCCCGAGTCGTTTGGCACGGTGCTGGGCTGGGAGGTGGCGGAGATTGGGAGGGAAGTGAAGAGCCTGCAGCAGAGCGGGGTGCGGTTTGAACGCTATGAGGGGATGGAGCAGGATTCGCTGGGCATATGGACGACGCCGACGGGGGCGAAGGTGGCGTGGTTCAAGGATCCGGACGGGAACCTGCTGAGCGTGTCGCAGCACACGCCATAGAGAACGATGACGCGTTGCGTGGGTGACGTGCAGGCGCAATTTACACCCTCCATACCGGTTAGGAAGGAATGTGCGGCGTGGGGGGTGTGGAAGTCCTCTGGGTTCTTCGACTACGCATCGCAAAGGGCGCGATGCTCCGCTCAGAATGACGGCTTGAAGTTAATGGCTTACAAGGGCAACGGTGGCAGTTATTGCTCCCACTTGAGGGTCGGATTGGTATACTTGGGGGAACGATTTAGACCGAACCGCCGTCCCGACCGACGGCCTTTTTTACGCGCCCCGATGCGCGCCCGACGTCAGAGTGCGGGCAGCGGCATCCAAAAGGATTACGAAGACGCATGGCAACACTGCTAGAGACCATCCATTCGCCGGCCGATGTCAAGAAGCTGACCCTTCCCCAACTGGAGATACTGGCGGAGGAGATCCGCGAACGTCTGATTCTGGCGGTGTCGCGGACGGGGGGCCACATTGGCCCGAACCTGGGGGTGGTGGAGCTGACCATCGCCATGCACTACGTGTTCGAGACGCCGCGGGACAACTTCCTGTTCGACGTGAGCCATCAGGCGTATGTGCACAAGCTGCTGACGGGGCGGCAAGAGGAGATTGACACGATCCGCACGCCGGGCGGGCTGAACGGCTTTATGCTGCGGACGGAGAGTCCGCACGACTGCTACGGGGCGGGACACGCGGGTACGGCGTTGAGCGCGGGGCTGGGGATGGCGGTGGGGCGCGACATGGCCGGCGGCAACGAGAACGTGGTGGTGCTGGCGGGGGACGCGGCGCTGACGTGCGGCATCACGTACGAGGCGCTGAACAACATCGCCACGCAGACCAAGCGGCTGATCGTGGTGCTGAACGACAACGCGTGGTCCATTGACAAGAACGTGGGCGCGATCGCCAGCTACCTGCACAAGGTGGTGACGCATCCGGATTATGTGAAGTGGCACGACAAGGCAGCCGAGCTGATTGAGCGCTTTGGTGGCAAGACGGCGCGGCATATGGCGCACGTGGCGGAGGAGGCGGCGAAGGGGCTGCTGGGGCGGTCCATGATTTTTGAGGAGCTGGGGCTGAACTACTACGGGCCGATAGACGGGCACAACCTGCCGCTGCTGATCGAGACGTTCCGCTTTTTGAAGCAGCAGAACAAGCCGGTGCTGCTGCACGCGATAACGCAGAAGGGGAAGGGCTTCCAGCCGGCGCTGGAGAAGCAGAAGAAGTTCCACGGGCTGGGGCCGTACGACCCGGAGACTGGCGAGACCAAGCCGACGGGGCAGAAGACGTACAGTGAGATCTTTGCGGAGACGCTGGTGAAGCTGGCGGACCGCGACGAGAAGCTGGTGGCGATTACGGCGGCGATGCCGAACGGGACGGCGCTGGACCTGTTCCGTCCGCGGCATGCGAACCGGTACTTTGACGTGGGGATTGCCGAAGAGCACGGGGTGATCTTTGCGGCGGGGATGGCAATCAAGGGATTCAAGCCGTTCTGCGCCATCTATTCGACGTTTTTGCAGCGAGCGTTCGACCCGATTGTGCATGACGTATGCCTGCAGGATCTGAAGGTGGTGTTCTGCATGGACCGCGGGAGCTTGTCTGGCGACGACGGGCCGACGCACCACGGATTGTTCGACATCAGCTATCTGCGCGGGATTCCGAACATGGTGCACATGGACCCGAAGGACGAGGACGAGCTGGCGGACATGCTGTACACGGCACTGCTGCACGAGGGGCCGAGCGCGGTGCGGTATCCGCGGGGGATAGGGCCGGGCGCGAAGGTGAAGGAGTTCCCGACAGCGATTGAGATTGGGAAGGCCGAGGTGATTGCGGACGGAAGCGACGTGGCGATTCTGGGGCTGGGGCAGATGCTGCCGCTGGCGCAGGAGATGGCGGAGAAGCTGGCGGCGGAGGGCGTGAGCGCGGCGGTGATCAATCCGCGGTTTGTGAAGCCGCTGGACCGCGAGATGATTGCGCAGTACGCGAAAAAGGTGAAGCTGCTGGTGACGTTTGAGGACCACGTGCTGATGGGCGGGTTCGGGAGCGCGGTGCTGGAGGCGGTGAGCGAGCTGGGGCTGACGACGCCGGTGGTGCGGATAGGGTGGCCGGACAACTTTGTGGAGCACGGCAAGGTGGAGCAGTTGCGGGAGAAGTACGGGCTGACGGTGGAGAATGCACTCGCGCTAGCGCGGCCGGTGCTGACGGCCGCACGGCCGACTGCGCGCTGACGCGCGCCAATGTACAAATTGTCATCGGCGTTGGGTGAACGCGAGCCTTCCTGTTTAGGAAGCTGCTGAATATTTTCTTAGTCGTCGGGAGGGTCGGCCTGCGCGGGGGGCGCGGGGATGGCCGAGGGCGGGACGAGTCGGGCGAGGATGGAGGGGAGCATGAGGGCGAGTTGTTTGTGGCGCGCCTTGAACATGCGCTTGATGGTGGGCAGGACGACGTGGTCGTGGAACTTGCGGGTGAGCCAGGTGTCGCCCTGGCCGGGCGGGATGTAGTTGATTTCGTCCTTGATGAGGGTACCCTGGACGGCGACGCCGCTGGTGTTGGCGCGGGTCTCGACCTCGAAGATGTGGCAGTGCTCCCAGTAGGGGAAGATGGAATCGACGCCGATGTCGGCGAACATGCGGTTCCACTCGAAGTGGGTGATTTGCGCCTTCCAGCGGAAGCGGATGGGCAGCCAGCGCAGGGGGCGGTAGCTGACGGTGATGATGCTGTCTTTGCCTGCGGCGAAGCTGCGCAGACGCAGGCCGGTGGCTTGCAGGGCAGGGCGGGGAGGCGGAGGCGCGAGCATGGCCTCCTCGATGCGCAGGCGCTGCCACTTGAGGGAGAGCAGGGGGAGATTGTTGGGGTCTGCGAAGAAAGCGAAGACATGTTCGGCGGAGTAGGGAACCCACTGGGCGGTTTTGAAACGGTAGCGCACGAAACTTTCCTCTCCGCTTGAAACTCATTTCTAACATGAAACGAGAGAGAGCGTGAGAGCGCGAGCGGAGTGGGTTGGCCCAAAATGGGACGATGCGGTACTCTGGCGATATCACAGACGATGGGAACGAAGGCGCAGGAAGTGTACGAACGGTGAATCATCCGCACAACAAGGGGCTGTTGACGATTGGCAGCTTCAAGCTGCTGAAGGCTGCGTTCTTTGTGGCGATGGGGCTGGGTGCGCTGCACTTCCTCAACGCGGACCTGGGGGACTTCATCGGGCAGACGGCGACGGCGCTGCGGTTTGACCCCGACGGCAAGTTTGTGGACATGCTGCAGAGCCGCGCGGACCTGGTGACGGACCGGCAACTGGTGATGGTGAGCGTGGGAACGTTCAGCTACGCGGCGGTGGCGCTGACGGAGGGGATTGGGCTGCTGCTGGAACAGACGTGGGCAGAGTACCTGACGTTGATCATCGGGATTGCGTTCCTGCCGTGGGAGGGATTCGAGATGCTGCGGCATGCGTCGCTGTGGCGTGCTGGGGTGATGGTGATCAATCTGGCGATTGTGGCCTACCTGTTGTGGTTCCTGCGGGAGCGGGAGATGCAGCGGCGGGCTGTGGAAGAGCGCGAAGAACCGTAGGGAGAGTGCGGCGGCACCCGCGAAAGAAGCGGGTGCGGCTGCGCGGTGGTCGGTGGAGGGGTTCGCTGGGGTGGGCGAGGCGAACCAAGAGGGTAAACACAAGATGTAGTGGGTCACGCGGGAGGTACACCCACGGGCTGAGTTTTCCACACAACTCCACAAAAAAGTCATTCATTTTGCTGAATTTAGCTATTTACAGGGAGGGTGAGTCAGGCCATTATGGTGGAGTGAAGTGGTCGGAAGTGGTTAAAATAGGATGTAATCAAGCCACATTGAGGCCAGTGTAACGCGATTGAAGCGGAAAGCAAGAGTTGCAAGGCAGGTACCTGCTGGAGCGGTGACGGAATGTTCAGGGGCAATCACCCAACACGGATTGATGAGAAGGGGCGGCTGAAGCTGCCGGCGGAGTACAAGCGCCGCGCGGAAGAGGTGTACGGGCCGCAGTTCTACATCACCAGCACGGACGGGAAGCGTGCGGAGGTATATCCGCTGAAGGAGTGGGAGCGGATCGAGGACGCGCTGGCGAAGATACCGAAGTTCAACCCAGCGAAGAAGAAGTTTTTGGACGTGACGAACTACTACGGGCAGGTGGTGGAGATGGACGCGCAGGGGCGGGTGCTGGTTCCGCAACTGCTGCGGGAGAGCGCCGGGTTGGCCGGCGAGGTTGTGGTGCTGGGGATGCAGACGTATCTGGGCGTGGCGAACCACGACGCCTACAAGCGGGAGATGGATGCGAATCCGCTGTCGGACGAAGACAAGAACGCTTTGGCGGACTTGGGGCTGTAAGGGATTTGAGGAGTGAACGGCCTCACCAGTGAGGCGCACATGGAAGCGAGCGGGGAGACGGAGTGAGCAAACCGCAACATGTGCCGGTTCTTTGCAATGAGGTGATGGAGTTCCTTGACGTGCAGGCCGGCGCGACGGTGGTAGACGCGACGCTGGGACTGGGCGGGCACAGCAGCCAGATAGCGAGGCGGCTGGGCGGGAAGGGCAGGCTGATCTGCTTTGACCGCGACCCGCAGGCGATGGAGCTAGGGCGCAGGCGGCTGGAGGAGTTGGCCGCAGAGCTGGGCGCAGAGATGCCGCAGGTGGTGTATGAGGCGCGGGCGTTCAGCGAGGCGCGGGAGGCATTGAAGGACGGCAGCGTGGACGGATTGCTGGCGGACTTCGGAGTGAGCTCGCTGCAGTTGGACGAGGCACGGCGAGGGTTCAGTTTTCAGGCGGAGGGACCGCTGGACATGCGCATGGACACGCGCAGCGGGGTCACCGCCGAACAAGTGGTAAATCAGGCGGACGAAGAAGACCTCGCGAACCTGATTTACGAATTCGGAGAAGAAAGGAGGTCGCGGAGAATCGCCAGAGCAATTGTCCGGGCTCGGCCGCTGCGAACGACAGCGCAACTAGCTTCAGTCGTAGCGGCCGCAGCCCCGGCAATATACAACGCTCAGGGGCATTCGATTCATCCGGCGACCAGAACCTTTCAAGCGCTCCGGATTCGAGTGAACGACGAGTTGGGCGAGATAGGGGCGTTTCTGCAATCCGCGCCGCGCCTGCTCAAGACGGGAGGGCGAGTGGTTTGCATCAGTTTCCACTCGCTGGAGGACCGGTTGGTGAAGGATGCGCTGCGGGAGGGCGGGCAGCGCGGGATATACCGGGTTCTGACGCGCAAGCCGGTGGAGGCGGGCGAGGAAGAAGAGAGACGGAACCCGAGGTCGCGCAGCGCGAAGCTGAGGGCGGCGGAGAGATTGGAAGGCGAGGGCAGGGAGGAGCAGCCGGGACGACGTGCTCCGCGGCCCTGGTAGGACGAGGACGGGAAGAAGGAGGCGGCGATGGCGACACAGGCGATTACAACGGATGCGATGAGCGTCGCGGAGGCGTTTGCGCCGGGATTTTCTGAGCGGAACCGCGACCTGTTCGAGAAGCAGCGGCGGGCGCGGCGGGGGCCGACGCCGGAGGTCTTCTTCACGAAGCACATTGACAACAGCCGGATCCGGAAGCAGGACGATCCGCAGCGGCGGCAGGAGATGCGGAGGTTTGCGCTGGTGATGGGCGCGCTGTTCCTGCTGGTGATGTTCTACGTGCTGCAGCACTTCAGCGCGATTGAATATGGATACCGCGTGGAGCTGCAAAAACAGCAACTGGAGGAGATGCGGGAGCAGAACCGACAGTTGCGGCTGAGCGAGGCGACGCTGAGCGATCCCGGGCGAATTGACCGGATGGCGCGGGAGCTAGGGCTGGACGCACCGACGCCGGGCCAAGTTGTAAGCCCCGGGGGCGCGGTAGACGCGAACGCCCCGGCGCTGGCCGAAGCGGCACCGGCACCACCGGCACAGTGATGGGCGCGCGAGCGCAAACAGACTTCAAACGACAAGAGATGCGATGAACAAGACGGCGCGGCAACCCCTGAGCACTCCCATCCGACGGAAGCGCTTTGTGATTGCGGCGCTGATTTTTTGCACATGGGTGGGCGTGATTGGGCTGCGGCTGGTGTGGCTGCAGGTGGTGAGGCACCATCACTACGTGGAGGTGGCGGCGCGTCAGCAGCAGCGTACGTTTGAGGTGGCCCCGCGACGTGGGGTGCTGTACGACCGCAATCTGCGGGAGCTGGCGATGACGGTGCTGGTGGACTCGATCTACGCGGTGCCGTCGGAGATGGGGGAGAGCAAGGCGGAGACAGCGGCGATGCTGGCGCGCATTGTGCACACGGACCCGGAGGACAAGTTCACCAGCGAAGAGCAGATTGGGCGGCGGTTCAACGACAGCCGGAACTTTGCGTGGGTGGCGCGGCGCGTGGACGGAGAGACGGCGGAGCGGGTGCGGGAGCTGAACCGGACGGGGGTGTACTTCCAGAAGGAGTTCAAGCGGTTCTATCCGAACAGCGGGCTGGCGTCGCAGGTGCTGGGATATGTGGGGGCAGACGACAACGGGCTGGGGGGGCTGGAGCTGAAGTACGACGACGATCTGCACGGGCAGCCCGGGCACATGCTGACGGCGCTGGACGCGAAGCGGCGGGTGCTGGGCAGCGAAGAGAGCGAGCCGATGCCGGGGGAGAACCTGGTGCTGACGGTGGACGCGAACATCCAGTACATGGCGGAGAAGGCGCTGGACAGGCAGGTGGAGGCGACGCGTGCGGCGCACGGAACGATTGTGGTGATGGATCCGCACACGGGGCAGGTGCTGGCGCTGGCGGTGTCGCCGCGGTTCAATCCGAACGACACGCGGCATGTGGACGGGGATTCGCTGACGAACCTGGCGGTGAGCGACGTATACGAGCCGGGGTCCACGTTCAAGCTGGTGACGTACTCGGCGGCGCTGGACGCGGCGGGAGTGCAGCCGGAGGACAAGGTGGACTGCCAGAACGGGGCGATGACGCTGTGGGGGCGGACGTTGCACGACGACAAGGACGACCACTTCGGGGTGGTGACGGTGCAGTATGCGCTGGAGCATTCCAGCGACGTGGGCGCGGCGAAGATGGCGCTGAAGGTGGGGCCGGAGAAGTTCTACCAGTACATCAAGGGGTTCGGGTTCGGGGACCGGTCGGGGATTGAGCTGCCGAGCGAGACGCGTGGGCTGCTGCGTCCGCCGAAGCAGTGGGACGCGACGAGTATTTTGTCTGTGGCAATCGGGCAGGAGGTGGCGGTGACGCCGGTACAACTGGCGGCGATGGTGAGCACGATTGCGAACGGGGGAGTGTATCTGCCGCCGCATGTGCTGATGCAGTCCACGGATTATGTGAAGGGCGATGCACGGCTGCAGGCGGCGCCGTTCCATCCGGAGAACGAGCTGCCGAACCCGCTGCCGGAGGGGTCGCGGCGAGTCATCACGGAGATGACGGCGGCGAAGATGCGGAAGATGATGGAGGGCATCGTCATCGAGGGGACGGGCAAGGCGGCGGCACTGAACGGATATAGCGCGGGGGGCAAGACGGGGACGGCGCAGGTGATCGACAAGGTGACGCACACGTACTCGAAGACGAAGCACGTAGCGAGCTTTGCGGGGATGGCGCCGGTGAGCAATCCGGCAATCACGGTGGCGGTGGTGATTGATTCACCGCAGGGGGCGTCGTACTACGGGGCGGCGGTGAGCGCGCCGGTGTTTGCAGAGGTGGCGCAGGAGGCGCTGGAGTATCTGGGGGTTCCGCACGACCAGCCGGTGCGCACGACGAAGCAGATGCAGGCGGCGGCGGCTGCGGCGGCGAAGGGAGCGGGGGACAAGCCGAGCGAGGAGACGGGGGATTTGAACGCGATGTTTGCGCAGGCGAATGAGCTGTCGGCGGACGATCCGCTGCGTGTGGCGATAGCGGGAGGAGGAAGCGCTGCTCCGGTAGTGGCGGTGCCGGCGACGAGTGCGAGCGCCGCGAGCGGCGGGGCGACGGGAGCGGGCGACACGCTGCCAGCGAACGTGGTGCAGGCGTACAAGGCTCAACAGCAGGGAGTGGCGACGGGCGCGGCGGTGGGAGCGGCGCAGCCGATGGCAGTGAGCCCGAACGGAAACGCGGTAGTGATGAACTCGGGTCGGCCGGTGGCGGTTCCGGTGTTTGTGGGCGAGACGGTACGGCAGGCGGTGCAGACGGCGACGAGTGCGGGGTTGCGGGTGCAGACAGTGGGGAGCGGGATGGCGCGGGAGCAGGCGCCGGCGGCGGGGACGATGGTTCCGGCGGGAACCGAAGTAGTGGTGCGCTTCGGCCGCTGAGGGCGGCATACAATCATGGGCATGCTGTGGAGCGAGGCACTGGCGGGAGTGGCGGTGGTGGCGGATGCGCTGCTGCGCGCTCCGGTGGAGGTGGATGGGGTGGAGTACGACTCGCGGCGGGTGCGTGCGGGTGCGGTGTTTGTGGCGATGCGTGGCGGGTCGACGGATGGGAATAAATATATAGATGCGGCCATCGCGGCGGGTGCGGCGGGGGTGGTGACGGACTCGCGGGCGGCGTTTGCGGCGATGCGGGAGCGGCATCCGCGGATTCCGGTGGTGCAGGTGGAGCACGGGCGGCGGGCGCTGGCACAGGTGAGCGCGAACGTGATGGGGCATCCGGAGAAGAAGTTGAAGGTGTGCGCAGTGACGGGCACGAACGGGAAGACGACCACCACTTATCTATTAGACGCGATGCTGCGCGCGGCGGGGCGCGGGACGGTGCTAGTGGGGACGATCGAGTACAGGGTGGGGGAGCGGGTGATGGCGTCTCCGCATACGACGCCGGAGTCGCGGGATCTGCTGGACGTGTTCCGGCAGGGGGTGGTGGCGGGGGCGAGCGAGGCGGTGATGGAGATGAGCTCGCACGCGCTGGAGCAGGAGCGGGCGTGGGGCGTGGCGGTGGACACGGCCATCTTCACGAACCTGACGCAGGACCATCTGGACTACCACAAGACGATGGACGGATACTTTGCGGCGAAGAAGAAGCTGTTTACGGGAGCGGGGACGGCTCCGCCGCGGGTGGCGGTGGTGAACACGGATGATGCGTACGGGAAGAAGCTGGCGGAGTACGCGAAGGGCGGGCGGAGCAAGGCGATTACGTATGGGATGGAGGCGGGTGACTTCCACGCGGAGCATGTGGAGTTGCGCGCGGGGCGGACGACGCTGTTGCTGCGGACGCCGATGGGGAAACGGCGGGTGATGACGCATCTGACGGGAAGGGTGAACGTGTACAACCTGTTGGCGGCGGCGGCGGCTGCGCATGCGCGGGGGTTGACGCTGGAGCAGATCGAGGCGGGCGCGGCGGCGCTGACTCATGTGCCGGGGCGGTTCCAGGTGGTGCCGAACGAGCGCGGGATTACGGTGGTGGTGGACTACGCGCACACGCCGGACGCGATTGCGAATTTGACGGCGCTGGCGCGGGAGCTGGCGGGGCAGGGGCGGGTGATCACGGTGTTCGGATGCGGCGGGGACCGCGACAAGACGAAGCGTCCGCTGATGGGGCGGGCCGCGGGAGCTGGGAGCGATGTGGTGGTGGTGACGAGCGACAATCCGCGGAGCGAGGAGCCGGAAGTGATTATTGCGGAGGCGCTGGTTGGTGTTCGTGAGACGAGCGCGGAGTGTTTGGTGGAGGCTGACCGCGCGAAGGCGATTGCGATGGCGATTGCGCAGGCGAAGGCGGGGGATATTGTGCTGCTGGCGGGCAAGGGACATGAAACGACGCAGATTCTGCGCGAGGGGACGGTTCCGTTTGACGATGCGGCGGTGGCGGCGGACGTGCTGCGGGGGATGGCATGAGAAAAAGAATTGGTGTGCTTCTTTGTCTATTGTTGTGTTCAGGTTGTACAAGGCAAAAGCCTGTGCCGGTTGTTCAAAAGTCAAATCTAATCGAGGAAAAAGCTAAACCAGTTGTTGATACATATAGCAGTATGCATTTTGATAGTGGCGGACAAGGGGATCTCTTGGGCTGGGAGTTTCAAGCAACACACCTTGCAGCGAAATATGACGTGATTCTTATTTGCGGCGAAGGTGAACCAGAAGGCCCTGTATATGCATCCGGTGAATCAATCAATAACCGGTTGGTTCTTAATCCCCAGAATGATATCTGCGGTACTCCGATAAAAATCAGGTTTACAGCGAAAGGCGCTTACATTACCGCAGGTGAAGGTAGTGCTGAGTATGTTCCCCACGGCCAACTACATCGTGGATTTCCAAAGGTCGATTGACGAGAATGAATCTGACGTTAGGACAAATTGCCGACTGGATGGGTGCGACGGGCGGGTTTGCGCGCGATGCGGAGGCGACGGGGTGCTCGATTGATTCGCGGACGGTGCGGGCGGGCGAGCTGTTCTTTGCGGTGAAGGGCGAGCGGTTGGATGGGCATGAGTTTGTGGCACAGGCGCTGGCGGCGGGCGCGGTGGCGGCGGTGGTGAGCGCACACTGGACAGCGCTGGATGGGGTGGATGAGGCGCGGCTGCTGCGGGTGCGGGGGACGGTGCTGGCGGCGATGCAGCGGTTGGCGACGGCGGTGCGGCGGCATTGGGGCGGACGGGTGATCGGGGTGACGGGGTCGGCAGGGAAGACGACGACGAAGGAGTTTGTGGCGCAGGTGCTGGGGGCGCGGTTCCGGGTGATGAAGTCGGAGGGAAACCTGAACAACCACTTTGGCGTGCCGCTGCAACTGCTGCGGCTGGAGCCGGAGCACGAGGCGGCGGTCATCGAGATGGGGATGAACCACGCGGGGGAGATTGCGGAGCTGGCGCGGATCGCGCAGCCGGATTGGGCGGTGGTGAGCAATGTGGCGCCGGTGCATCTGGAGTTTTTTGCGGAGGGGCTGGCGGGGATAGCGCGTGCGAAGTACGAGTTGGTGGAGGCTCTGCCGGCGGCGGGCGTGGCGATTCTGAACGGGGACGACCATTTTGTGAGCCAGTTTGGGCGCGGGATGGAGGGGCGCGCGGTGTACTACGGGATGAGCGAGAGCGTGGACGTGCGGGCGGTGGATGTGGAGGAGATGGGCGCGGAGGGCGTGCGGTTCACGGTGGTGGCGGGGCATGAGCGCGAACTGGTGCGGCTGGCGATGATGGGACGCCACAATGTGCTGAATGCATTGGCGGGGATGGCGGCGGGGCTGCGGAGCGGGATGAGTCTGCGCGAGTGCGCGCGGGCGGCGGAGCAGGTGCAGCCGGCGGAGAAGCGCGGGCAGGTGGTGGAGTGGCGGGGCGCGCGCATCGTGAATGACTGCTACAACTCGAATCCGCGGGCGCTGGATGCGATGGTGGACGCGCTGCTGAGCATGGAGGCGAAGCGGCGCATCGTGGTGGCGGGGGAGATGCTGGAGCTGGGGCCGGCTGCCGCGGAACTGCACGCGGCGTGCGGGAAGAGGATGGGCGAGCGCGGAGTGGATGTGGTGGTGGGAGTGCGCGGGGTGGCGAAGGATTTGGTGAATGCGGCGCAGGAGGCGGGTGCGGAGGCGGTGTTTGTGGAGACGCCGACGGAGGCGGGGGCGTGGATGGTCAAGAATTTGAGGGCGGGCGATGCGGTGCTGCTGAAGGCGTCGCGGGGAGTGAAGCTGGAGGGAGCGCTGGTGGCATTGGAGAAGTAATGGGGAGCGGATGCAGGAGTTTATACACAAGGCTGGCGCGGCAGGCGGGCGATAAAATTGAAGGGGCGCGGACGCGAGACGCGCACAGGAAGGCGGAGACGGATTGCTCTACTGGCTGCTCTATCAAAAGCTGTTTCCGTACTACCGGACCTTCCGCATCTTCCGCTATCTGACGTTCCGGACGGCGTTTGCGAGTTTGACGGCGCTGTTCATCGGGCTGCTGATTGGGCCGTACGTGATTGAGAAGCTGCGCGAGTTCCAGATCGGGCAGTACATCCGCGAGGACGGGCCGAAGGATCACCAGAAAAAAGCAGGGACGCCGACGATGGGCGGGGTGCTGATCTGCATCTCCATCATTGTGCCGACGCTGCTGTGGGCGGACCTGTCGAATCCGCTGGTGTGGATTGCGATTTTTGCGACGCTGAGCTTCGGGGCGATCGGGTTTGCGGACGACTACATCAAGGTGGTGAAGCGGCGGAATCAGGGGCTGACGGCGCGGGCGAAGCTGGGGTGGCAGATGCTGGCGAGCGCGGCGGTGGCTTCGATGCTGGCGGGGCTGGAGCGCGTGGGGAGCTATTCGACGCAACTGGTGGTGCCGTTCGCGAAGCACTTCCGGCCGGACCTGGTGGTGGACCGGTGGCTGCACCTGCCGCATCCGTGGGCGGCGGTGGCGTATGTGCCGTTCATCCTTTTCGTGATGCTGATACTGAGCGGGGCGTCGAACGCGGTGAACCTGACGGACGGCCTAGACGGCTTAGCGATCGGGTGCACGATTATTGCGGCGGGCGCGCTGACGATGCTGACGTATGTGAGCGGGCACGTGGTGTTCAGCGACTATCTGGAACTGCAGCGGATGCCGATGGTGAGCGAACTGACGGTGTTCTGCGGTTCGATGGTGGGGGCGAGCATCGGATTCCTCTGGTACAACGCGCATCCGGCGGAGATCTTCATGGGCGACGTGGGGTCGCTGGCGATCGGCGGGGCGATCGGGACGGTGGCGGTGATCATCAAGCAGGAGCTGCTGCTGCCGTTCATCGGCGGGGTGTTTGTGATGGAGCTGCTGAGCGTGGTGCTGCAGGTGGGCAGCTACAAGCTGCGCGGCGGGAAGCGCATCTTCAAGATGGCGCCGCTGCACCACCACTTTGAGCTGGCGGGGTGGTCGGAGTCGAAGGTAATCACGCGGTTCTGGATCATGGCGCTGGTGTTTGCGCTGTTTTCGCTGACGACTCTGAAGCTGCGGTAGGAGGGCAAGTGGAAATCTGGCTGCCGTGGATTTATGTGTCTCTTGCTACGGGTTCATTTTTCTTTTGCGCTTCACTCATTTATGGACTATTCCGCCACAAAGCACTTCGCATAATTGGACGGATTGCCGGAGCGATTTTCATTCTTCCTTGCATTCTTCTGGTCTTACTATTGTTTTTTGTTGCACGTATGGACACAATTCATTCAGCTTTGATCGGTTCGCCGGACGGCAAACATGTTGCGCGACTCATATCGAACGTTGGTTTCTGCTTTGCATACGAAAATCCAACCGTAATCATGCGTAGAAGCTGGTCACCAGTCTGGCATCGTGCATATTTAGGTACTAGCAACGAGGATCTTAATCTCAGCGAACCGCATATTCAATGGATAGACAACAAAACTCTTGTAATTAGGCACACTCAGGCAGATGCAGAAACGCTTGAATGCAGAAATGTAGTGGGCGATATCAACGTGGTTTGTGATTCCAGATGATGCTAACGAACAAGCGCGTGATGGTGGCCGGGCTGGGGAAGTCCGGGCTGGCGGCGGCGCGTTTTTTGCGGGCGCAGGGCGCAGAGGTGACGGCGACGGACGCGAAGGCGGCGACGCCGGAGATGATGGCGCTCGCCGGCGAGGGCATCACGGTGCAGACGGGCGAGATGCAGTGGTTCGGGCTGGAGCGGCAGGAGCTGATTGTGATTTCGCCGGGGGTTCCGGTGCAACTGGCGGAGCTGGAGCAGGCGCGGGGGCGGGGGATTCCGGTGATCGGCGAGGTGGAGCTGGCGGGGCGCTACCTGCAGGGCAGCGTGCTGGCGATTACGGGTTCGAACGGGAAGACGACGACGACGGCGCTGACGGGGAAGATTCTGGCTGAGGGTGGATTGAAGACGCTGGTGGGCGGGAACATCGGGACTCCGGTGCTGGAGCTGGTGGCGCAGAGCACGCCGGAGTCGTGGAGCGTGCTGGAGATATCGAGCTTCCAGTTGGAGACGGCGGTGGAGTTCCGGCCGAAGATTGCGGTGATCTTGAACATCACGCCGGACCATCTGGACCGGCACGGAAGCTTTGAGCAGTACGCACTGGAGAAGCGGAAGATCACGGCGCAGCAGGGGCCGGAGGATGTTCTGGTGCTGAACGCGGACGACAAGCCGACGCAGATGACGGCGGGGAAGACGCGGGCGGCGGTGTACTGGTTCAGCGCGATGCGACCGCATATCAAGCAAGGGGCGTTCGTACACAACAACGTGGTGGTGTTTGTGGAGCGCGAGGGCGGGGCGATGGAGCCGGTGCTGGCGGTGGAGGAGATTCCGCTGAAGGGGGCGCACAACCTGGAGAATGTGCTGGCGGCGGTGTGCGCGGCGCGGCTGGCTGGGGTGAGCGCGGAGAGCATACGGGAGAGCGTGCGGACGTTCCGAGCGGTGGACCACCGGTTACAGTTTGTGGCGAAGGTGGGCGGGGTGGAGTGGTACAACGATTCGAAGGCGACGAACGTGGATGCGACGCTGAAGGCTCTGGCGTCGTTCGCGGGCGGCATCCACCTGATTCTGGGCGGGAAGGACAAGAACAGCGACTACCGGCAACTGGCGGAATTGATACGGGAGCGGGTGGCGGCTGTTTACACGATAGGTGCGGCGGCGGAAAAGATTGAGGGACACCTGGCTGGGGTTTGCAAGATAGAGAGAGCAGGAACGCTGGAGCAGGCGGTGGCCCGGATCGCGTCGGCGGCGAAGCCGGGAGAGATCGCGCTGCTGGCACCGGCGTGCGCGAGCTTCGACCAGTTCCAGAGCTACGAGCACAGAGGGCAGGTGTTCGTGGAACAGGTGCGCGGGCTGGCAGGCAGAGAGTAGGAGCAGGATGGCGAAGCGCGTCGGCGTGGACAAATGGATGTTCGGCACGGTGCTGGTGCTGGTGGTGGTGGGGCTGGTGATGGTGTTTTCCGCGAGCGCGGTGATGGCGGAGACGCGGTACCACTCGCCGTACGGGTTTGTGTTGAGGCAGATGGGGTGGGCTGGGCTTGGATTGCTGGCGATGCTGTTGCTGATGCGCGTACCGTACAGCAAGTACAACAGGCCGGCGGTGGTGTATGTGACGGTGGCGGTGGCGACGGCGCTGCTGCTGGGGGTATTTGCGATGCACGACTCGCACAACACGCACCGGTGGTTCCGCTTCGGGGGGTTCTTCACGTTCCAGCCGTCGGAGATTGCGAAGCCGGTGCTCGTGCTGTTTCTGGCGTGGTTCTTGCAGGACAAGGTGCAGCAGATTGACGACTGGCGCAAGACGATTCTGCCGGCGGCGTTCATCTCTGGGCTGTTCACGCTGCTGATCTTTGCGGAGCCGGATTTGGGGACAGCGATGGTGTGCGCGGGGACGGCGGCGCTGATGCTGTTTCTGGCGGGACTGCGGGCGCGGTACCTGGGCTATGCGGCGCTGGCGGCCGCGCCGGTGATGTACTGGGCGCTGTTCCGAGTGGCGTGGCGGCGGGCGCGGATGCTGGCATACCTGAATCCGGAGGCGGATCCGAAGGGGACGGGGTTCCACACGCTGCAATCACTGATAGCAGTGGGGACGGGCGGACTGCACGGGCTGGGACTGATGGAGGGGCGGCAGAAGCTGTTCTACCTGCCGGAGGCGCACACGGACTTCATCTTTGCGAATGTGTGCGAGGAGCTGGGACTGATTGGGGCGGTGGTGGTGGTGGGACTGTTTGTGATGCTGGGGTATCGGGGGCTGCGGGCGGCGTACCTGAGCCGCGATCCGTTTGCGCGGTTCCTGGCGTTCGGGATTACGAGCGCGCTGCTGCTGCAGGCGTTCTTCAACATGAGCGTGGTGGTGGCGCTGGTGCCGACGAAGGGGATCCCGCTGCCGTTCATCTCGTCGGGTGGGACGAGCGTGTTCATCACGCTGGCGAGCATGGGCGTACTGTTGAACGTGACGCGAGAGATTGATTGATGGCGGATAAGAGCAAGCTGCGGGTGTTGATAGCGGGAGGAGGCACGGGAGGGCACGTGATTCCGGCGCTGGCGATTGGGCGGGAGCTGGCGGCACGCTACGGGGCGGAGCTGTGCTATGTGGGGACGGAGCGGGGGATGGAGGCGCGGCTGGTACCGGAGGCGGGGTTCCGGCTGGAGAAGATACCGGTGGGGCCGCTGAAGAATGTGAGCGTGGTGACGCGAGTGCGGACGCTGGCGGCGCTGCCGCTGGGCGTGGCGCGATGCGTGCGGCTGCTATGGGAGTTCAAGCCGCATGCGGTGGTGGGCGTGGGCGGATACGCATCTGGGCCGGCGATGATGGCAGCGATTCTGATGCGTGTGCCGACGCTGGCGTACGAGCCGAACGCAGCGCCCGGACTGGCAAACCGGCTGATTGGAAAGTATGTGACGGCAGCGGCGGTGAGCTTTCCGGAGTGTACGTGCTGCTTCCGCAACGCGGAGGTGACGGGCGTGCCGGTGCGGGAGGAGATCTTCGCGGTACCGACGCGGTCGGAGGGAGTGCCGCCGAGGCTGCTGGTGTTTGCGGGAAGCCAGGGTGCGCGTGTGTTCAACGAGATGCTGCCGCGGATAGTGCGCGGGTTGCTGGAGGCGGTACCCGGGCTGACGATTGTGCACCAGTCTGGCGTGCGGCACGAGCAGGAGACGCGGGCGGCGTATGCGGCGAGCGGAGCGGACCCGGCGCGGTGGACGGTGAGCGCATTCCTGACGGACATGAAGGAGCAGTACACGGCGGCGGACCTGGTGCTGTGCCGGAGCGGTAGCTCGGTGGCGGAGCTGGCGGCGGCGGGGAGACCGTCGCTGCTGGTGCCGTATCCGTTTGCGGCGGACGATCATCAGAGGAAGAATGCGGAGGCGATGGCGGCGGCGGGGGCGGCGGTGGTGCGGTTGGAGGCGGGACTGACGGCGGAGGAGTTGCAACAAGAGTTGCTGGGGTTATTGCATGACGGAGCACGATTGCGCGCGATGGGAGCGGCGGCGCGGGCGGTGGCCAAGCCGGGTGCGGTGCGGCGGATGGCGGAGATGGTGGAGGGGATGGCGAAGAAGCGCTAGGAGATTGTTACGGGCAAGAAAGAGGCCCCCGAGATGGGGGCCTCCAGTGTTTGTGAGTGAAAGCGGTTTAGTGGTGGTGATTCCAGTTGCCGCTGCCGAGGTTTGAGTTGCTGTTGCCGCCGCTGGGTCGGGCGTTGGAGGACGGCGCGGATTGCTGTGGTGGAGTGCGAACCTGCGACTGGCTATTGCCCGGATGCCGGTCGAAGGGCTGCGGGGAACGGACGGATTGCGGGTTGTCGGGATGCTGGTAGGCCTGTTGGAAGGCAGTGCGACCGGGGCGGGGAGTTGCTACGACGGCCGGAGTACCCTCGTTGTTGTGCGCGAACTGCGAGCTGGTGGAGTTGGCCGCGCGGATGTGGTCCTGCTGCATGGGGAACGTGCCATTGTGCTGCTCGTGTTCGGCGATGCGCTCCTCGGGGCGTGGCTGCTCGTTGATGCCGCGCGGACCGTTGAAGGAGACGCGGGTGTTGTTGACCACGGTGACGTTGTGCTCATAGAAGTTGTGCACGCGGCCGACGTCAATGTGATTGATGGAGCGGTTGACGATGAAAGCGCCACCGTGCCAGTAGCCGCCCTCATAGCCGTGGCCGAAGTATCCGAAGCCGTAGTTGATGCCGCCGTAGAAGCCGATGTGGAGGCCCCAGTATCCGGCATGCCAGCGGTAGAAGCCCTCATCAAAGCCCCAGTAGCCGGGGGTCCAGAGCGCTCCGGTGTAGGGGGCGAGTACCCAGGTGCCGGGGACCCAGTAGTAGCCGTCAGCGTCGTCGTAGGCCCAGTAGCCCGGGACCCAGATGTAACCGTCGCCGGGGCACATGGGCTGCACGTAGACGGGCAGGATGGGCGGGGCGATGGCCACCGAGACCATGAAGGCCGCGTGCGCGGTGGCAGGAATGGCCACGAGCAGAGCGGCGAACAGTGCGAAACGGAGTATGCGATGGAGTTTCATAGAGCCCCTTGCCACCGTAGTCTTCGCATTAGCCGGTGAAGCTATGAATCTGCGGCCTTCGAGAGTCCGGTGAAGTATCCACCTGCATGATACGCGCAGGCTGATGATATAGACGCGGGAGCTGGCATTCTGTTGCGGTGGAAGTGTGCAAGCGGTTGCTTGCTGGGCGGCAGGCGCTGAGAGAGCCGGGGGCGGCGCACGCTGGTAAAGTGATAGAGAAGAGAGAGGTTGCGGGTAGGATATGTTTGCGAAACCACAACGGATTCACTTTATCGGCATCGGCGGAATCGGGATGAGCGGGATTGCGGAGATCCTGATGACGCTGGGGTATACGGTGACGGGCAGCGACCTGCGGCGCAGCGCGGTGACGGATCGATTGGAGATGCTGGGAGCGACGGTGCACGAGGGGCACAGGGCGGAGAATGTGCGCGGGGCGGATGTGGTGGTGACGAGTTCAGCGGTGGGAGCGACGAACCCCGAGGTGGTGGAGGCGCGGGCGCACAAGGTTCCGGTGATACTGCGCGGGGAGATGCTGGCCGAACTGATGCGGCTGAAGTACGGGATTGCGGTGGCGGGGATGCACGGGAAGACGACGACGACCTCGATGATCGCGGCGGTGCTGGCGGCGGGGAACTTGGATCCGACGGTGGTAGTGGGTGGGCGGGTGGAGGCGCTGGGTTCGAACGCGCGCTTTGGACGGTCGCGTTATCTGGTGGCCGAGGCGGACGAGAGCGACCGTTCGTTCCTGAAGCTGATGCCGATTCTGGCGGTGGTGACGAATCTGGACCGCGAGCACATGGACACGTACAAAGACATGGAAGACGTGGAGAACGCGTTTGTGCAGTTCATGAACAAGGTTCCGTTCTACGGGGCGGTGGTGGCGTGCGCGGACGATAGCCGGCTGCGGGGGATTCTGGGGCGGGTGAGCCGGCGGGTGGTGACGTACGGCGAGCATGCGGAGGCAGATTGCCGCGTGGAGATATTGGAGGCGACGACGCCGGGGCGGTCGCGGTTCCAACTGCATGTGGAGGGCAGCGTGATTGGGCCGATGGAGCTGCACGTGCCCGGGCGGCACAATGTGCTGAACGCGGCGGCGGCGGCGGCGATTGGGCTGCAATTGCAGATGGAGCCAGAGAAGATTGTGGAGGGGATTGGGAGCTTTCGCGGAGTGGACCGGCGGTTCCAGTTGAAGGGCTCGGCGCGCGGGGTGAATGTGGTGGACGATTATGGGCACCATCCGACGGAGGTGCGGGCGACGCTGGAGGCGGCGAAGCAGTGCGGGTATCGCAAGGTGCATGTGCTGTTCCAGCCGCATCGTTACACGCGCACGCGGGACATGATGGGGGAGTTTGCGGAGGCGTTCGGGGTGGCGGAGACGGTGGAGGTGCTGGACATTTACGCGGCGAGCGAGCAGCCGATTGAGGGAGTGACGGGCGAGGCGCTGGTGGCGGCGATTGCGGCGGGGAAGAGCCGTCCGGAGATGGTGGAGCATGCGGCTACGCAGGCGGAGGCGGCGGAGCGGCTGGCGAAGCGCGCGGGCGAGGGAGACGTCATCCTGACGCTGGGCGCGGGGAATGTGTCGCAGGCGGCGGCGTTGGTGCTGGCGGCGCTGCGCGGGTAATCAGGCACAACTGAAAAGCAGAGGAAGAGGGAGTGCGCGGCTATTCGCCGAGCATGACGGGCTCTTTGTCGGACTGGTGCACGTTGCGGCGGAAGAGGAGCACGAGCGGGAGGCAGAGCAGGCAGAGGTATCCCATGAAGCGGAAGTCGTCGGCGTAGGAGAGCAGGGCGGCCTGCTGCTGGAGTCCGCCGTAGAGCATGCCGAGGGCCTTGTGGTGTGCGTCGGCGGGGGCGAGGCCGGATTGCATCATGCGGCCAGTGAGTCCGTGCAGTGCGTTGATGGCGCCGGGGCTGGAGGGAGTGATGCCGGCGGAGAGATAGGTCTGGTGAATCTGCGCGCCGCGGACCAGAAAGGTGGTGATGCAGGCGATGCCGATGCTGCCGCCGATGTTGCGGACGAGGTTGTAGATGCCGGTGGCGTTGCCCATCTCGTGGCGGCGGATGTAGGCCAGGGACATGGTGGTGAGAGGGACGAAGATGCATCCGCCGGCGAAGCCGTTGAGGAAGTTGGGCATGACGACGGACCACATGGAGATGGCGAAGTTGAGATGGCTGAGCTGGAAGGTGGAGAAGCTGAGCAGGGCGAAGCCGAAGAGGAGCACGTAGCGTCCGTCCACGTAGCGGAGCAGGACGCCGACGACGGCCATGGCGGCGAGCGAACCGAGTCCGCGGGGGCTGACGGCGAGGCCGCTGGCGAGCGCGGAGTAGCCCATCAGCGTTTGCAGAAAGAGCGGGAGCATGGCGGTGAGGCCGTAGAGGACTCCGCCGAAGAGTCCGGTGATCATGGTGCCGACGCGGAAGTTGCGTTCGCGGAGGGCGCGGAGCTGGACGATGGGGTCGTGAACGCGGAGTTCGCGGACGACGAAGCCAATCATGGCGAGGACGGAGATGGCGGCCATCCAGCAGATCCAGCCGGCGCCGAACCAGTCGGCCTCCTGGCCCTTGTCGAGCAGAAGCTGGAGGGTGCCGAGCCAGAGAGCCATGAGGCCGAAGCCGAGGAAGTCAATGCGGCCGCGCACGGCCTTGAGGATGTAGGGGGGATCTTCGACGTTGAGGTTGACGAGGAAGAGCGCGAGCAAGCCGATGGGGAGATTGATGTAGAAGATCCAGCGCCAGGAGTAGCTGTCGGTGATCCAACCGCCGAGGGTGGGGCCGATGACCGGGGCGACGACGACGCCGGCACCGTAGACGGCCATGGCGGTTCCGTGCTGGCGGGGCGGGAAGCTTTCGAGCAGGATGGATTGGGCGAGGGGCATCATGCCGCCGCCGCCGAAGCCCTGCAGGATGCGGGCGAGGATGAGCAGAGGCATGTTGACGGCGATGCCGCAGAGCAGGGAGGCTCCGGTGAAGACGAGGATGGAGAGGATGAGGAGGCGCTTGCGGCCGATACGGCGGGCGAGCCATCCGGCGGCGGGGAGCATGATGGCGTTGGCGACGAGATAGCTGGTGAGGACCCAGGTGGACTCGTCGGTGGAGGCGGAGAGGTCGCCGGCGATGTGGGGCAGGGCGACGTTGGCGACGGCGGAGTCGAGCACCACCATGAAGGTGGCCAGCATGACGGAACCGGCGATGACCCAGGGGTTGACGGAGGGGTGCCAGTCAAGGTGTTCGAGGTCGGAGTGGGCAGGGTCGGTGGTGGAGGGGCTCATCCGGGGGTTCCAAGTTAATTGTACGGGAGCAAGTATGCGGGCCCGGCGCGGGCGAGAGACGGGACGACGCGCGGAGCGGGCAGGCAAAGAGGAACCAAGAGAGTCAACAAGAAAGGCAATGCGGAGATGCGGAGGACGAACCATAGTGCACAATCCGCGGGCGCGCAAATAGCGGGTGCGGCGTGCAAGTTGCGGGGTAATATCAGGTTGGCGTACTGCGTATACGGAGATGTCCGTGTACGCAGGCGCAGGGGATTTAAGGCGGCAGCATGGCAAGACGCGACCAGGACGATGAGTTGATGGACGAACGCGGAGGCGAGAGCTACCGCGCCGGGCAAAGCGCTGTGCGGCTGGGCGATCGGCTGGCGGAGCGGCAGCAGCCTGTGCCGCGGCGCACGCTGCGTCCGTCGGTGAGCGAACTGGACGACGACGCGGACGAGGGGCAGTTCCTGCGCTCGAAGACGAGAATCAAGGTACGGCGCGGAGTGGTTCCGGAGTCGCTGTGGGGAAGGATTCTGGCGGGCGTGCTGCTGGTGGTGGTGGCGACGGGGCTGGTGTGGGGAGCAGTGATGGTGCACCGGTTCTTCCTGCACGATCCGCGGTTCTTCATTGACACGGCCGAGGAGATACAGATTGACGGCAACACGCATGTGAGCCGCGCACAACTGCTGAACATCTTCGGCGAGGACGTGGGGCGGAACCTGTTCCGCGTGCCACTGGAGGAGCGACGGGCTGATTTGGAGGCGCTGCCGTGGGTGGAGCGCGCGACGGTGATGCGGCTGCTGCCGAACCGGTTGCGGGTGCGGGTGGTGGAGCGGAGGCCGGTGGCGTTTGTGCGCGAGGGCGGACGCATCGGGCTGGTGGACGCCAACGGCGTGCTGCTGGGGCTGCCGACGGGAGACAGCGGCGGCGAGCACTATTCGTTTCCGGTGCTGACGGGCGTGGACGCGGCGGAGCCGCTGACGACGCGGGCGGCGCGGATGAAGATCTATCTGGGGTTCATCAAGGACGTGGACGCGGGCGGCGCGAAGGTGAGCGACACGCTGAGCGAGGTGGACATCAGCGATCCGGACGACGTGAAGGCGGTGATACCGGAGCAGGGCTCGGAGGTGATGGTGCACTTCGGGTCGGAGGATTTTCTGGCGCGGTACCAGAGATTCGAGCAGCAGTTGCCGGTGTGGCGGGCGCAGTATCCGAACCTGTACTCGGTGGACATGCGCTATGCGAACCAGGTGGTGCTGGACATGCTGCCTGGGACGGGCGGCACGGTGAGCGTGCAGCCGGCGAGTGATACGGCGGCGACGCAGGGAACGGCGGGACAAGCTGCACCGGCAAGCGCGGCGAGTGCGCAGACGGTTGTGCCTGCCGCGGTGCAGGCGACTGTGGTGAAGCCGCAGGCGACGGTTGCGCCGAAGCCACCTCCGGTTCCGACGGTGAAGCCGCAGGCAGTGACGAAGAAGGTTGCAACGCCGACGGCTCCGGCGGTAAAGAGCGAGAGCGCGCCGGTGGCGAAGGCGGGGGCGGTGACGAAGTACAAGCCGCCGAAGACGGTGAAGCCGAAGACGGCTGCGGGGAAGAGCGCGACGGCGAAGATGGCGGCACCGATTGCGCCGGTGCAGAACACACGGCCAGCGGTGGTGACGCCGGAGGCGGCGCAGGCGGCGAGCATCCGCGCGGCGAACGAGGCGGCGATACATTCAGCGGCGCATCCGAAGGCGGAGAATGGCGCGGGGAAGCCGGTGACGAGTACGTCGGAGAGCGCGCAAGCGGCGAAGGATTACAGTGTGGATCATCCGCTGATGCAGGCATACGATGTGCCGGTGAAGAAGGTGGCAGGGAAGAAGCCTTCGGCGGCGAAGAAGACGACGGCGAGGGCAAAGCCTGCCACCAAGAAGGCGAGTGTGGTGAAATCGAAGCAGCAGACGGCAGCGCAACAGTAGGCGCGGAGGCGCAATGAAGCAGGACCGCGACAATCTGATCACCGTGCTGGACGTGGGCAGCGCCAAGATTTGCGTGCTGGTGGCGGAGGTGCAGGACGACGTCCTGCGCTACCGTGGGCACGCGGTGGGGCGCGCGAAGGGCATGCGCAAGGGGTTGATTGCGGATCTGGGACCGGCGGCGGAGAGCATTGACATTACGGCGACGGAGGCGGAGCGGGTGGCGAAGTCGCCAATCGAGTCGGTGATTGTGGGCATTGGCGGGACGCACGTGCGCGGCGTGAACTCGCGCGGCGGCATCAGCATGGGCAACCGGATGCGGGAGATTACGCGCGAGGAGGTGCGGGCGGCGGTGGACCGCGCGCGGAGTATCAGTCTGCCGCCGGACCGCGAGGTGCTGCACCTGTTGCCGCAGGAGTTTCTGGTGGACGACCAGGGGGGCATCCACGACCCGGTGGGGATGGTGGGGACGAAGCTGGAGGTGAACCTGCACATCTCGACGTGTTCGGGCGGGGCGGCGCAGAGCGTGATCACATGCGCGAACAAGGCGGGACTGGAGGTGAAGGACACGGTGTACGAGGGGCTTGGGTCTGCGGAGAGCGTGCTCTCCCCGGATGAGCGAGAGCTGGGTGTGTGTCTGGCGGACATTGGCGCGGGGACGACGGAGCTGGCGGTGTTCTTTGAAGGCTCGGTGGCGCACACGGCGGTGCTGCCGATTGGCGGAGAGCACTTCACGAACGATCTGGCGGTGGGGTTGCACGTGAGCGTGGAGGAGGCCGAACAACTGAAGTGCGAATATGGCAACTGCGTGGCGACGAGCATTCCGGCGGACAGCGAGGTGGAGGTGGGAGGAAGCCTGACGGCAGGGGTATCTGGCGGAGCTGGGCAGGTGCGGATGGTGAGCCAACGGAAGCTGGCGGATGTGCTGGAGCCTCGGGCGCGCGAACTGATGATGATGCTGCGCAACAATCTGCGGCAGGGCGGAGTGCTGGATGCGTTGGGCGCGGGCGTGGTGCTGACGGGCGGAGGGGCACGGTTGACGGGGATTCTGGACACGGCGGAGAGCATTCTGCATGTGCCGGCGCGGGTGGGATTTCCGATGCTGATGTCGCGGATGCCGCAGGATCTGCAGCAGCCGGAGTATGCGGCGGCGATCGGGATGATGTTGTACACGCACCGCACGCAGACGCGGCGGGCGGCGGAGCAGCAGGGATTGATGGCGAAGATGCGCAGCATCTTCAGCGGAAGCATCTAGCTATTGGCAGAAGCAGATGGAGGAGAACCATAAGAGTTACCTTTACCGCGCCGAGGCGCGGATTTTTATTGGCCGCGGGGATTGCACGAATGAGAATGGAAGATGCAAATGGCGATTGCCGGATGCCATTTGCGACAGAGTATCCTTAAGATGGCCAAGTGCCGCGAGGACAGAGATTTGAGCGAAGATTCCCTACGGATCCAGTACCACGAGGACGGCGCGCACGGCGCGCGCATCAAGGTGATTGGCGTGGGCGGCGGGGGGAACAACGCCGTGAACCGCATGATTGCGGCGAAGGTCTCGGGTGTGGAGTTCATAGCGGCGAACACGGACGTGCAGGCGCTGCAGAGTTCGATGGCACCGGTGAAGCTGCAACTGGGCGTGAAGCTGACGAACGGGCTGGGCGCAGGGGCAAACCCGGATGTGGGGCGGCGTGCGGCGCTGGAGGACTCCGACAAAATCATCGAGGCGCTAGAGGGTGCGGACATGGTGTTTGTGACCGCGGGCCTGGGCGGGGGTACGGGGACGGGCGCGGCACCTGTGATTGCGTCGCTGGCCAGCGAGATGGGCGCGCTGACGGTGGCAGTGGTGACGAAGCCGTTCGCGTTCGAGGGCAAGCGTCGGCTGCAGCAGGCGGAGCGCGGGATGCAGGAGCTTTTGGAGAGCGTGGACACGCTGATTGTGATTCCAAACGAGAAGCTGCTGGCGGTGGCGCGGGACGCGGGGTTCTTCGAGAGCTTCCGGATAGCGGATGACGTGCTGCGGCAGGGGGTGCAGGGGATCAGCGACATCATCACGATACCGGGAATCATCAACCGCGACTTTGCGGACGTGAAGACTACGATGGCGGGGATGGGGTACGCGGTGATGGGCACGGGAGTGAGTTCGGGGAAGAATCGCGCAGTGGAGGCGGCAATGGCGGCGATGGCGTCGCCACTACTGGATGCGGGAGCGATAGACGGGGCGCGGGGAATCTTGATCAACATCACGGCGTCGAGCTCAATCAAGCTGAGCGAGGTGAACGAGGCGAGCAGCATCATCCAGAGCGCGGCGCACGAGGACGCGAACATCATCTTTGGCGCGGTGCAGGACGAGACGATGGGCGACGAGATCAAGATCACGGTGATTGCGACGGGCTTCAAGCAGGAGCCGCTGCTGAGTGTGAACGAGCGGCGCGAACGGATGCTGTACGAGCCGGTGGCGCCACAAGTGGCGGAGATTGGGCGCGCGCCGCGGACGAGCGAGACGCCGCGGTTTGCGAGCGAGGAGGACGACGAGGTGGCTCCGCCGCTGAGCGAGGACGAACTGCGGCCAGTGCCGGCGTCGGTGTTTGACGACGATTTTTTCCGCTCGGCGCGGCGCATACAGATTGAGGAGCAGGAGCGGACGGCGGCGGAGGCGCGGCAACTGCCGGAGCCGATGGTGGCCGAGCCGCTGATGGAGCCGGAGGAATTGCCGGGGAGCGAGGAGCAGACGGATACGCAGGACGAGCTGGATATTCCGGCGTTTCTGCGGCGGACGAACCAGTAAGGAGCGGCGCGGGGATACCCACAGGCCGTTGCATAGGATAGAAAGATGATTTTGAAGTCCGTTGGGGCGTGAGGAGGAGTTGCTGCATCTGCGGCGAGCGATGTTGAAGCGTGCACTGATTGCGGCGATGATGCTGGCGGCCACGGCGGTGGCGGCGACGGTGACGCCTGCTCCGAGCGCGAGCTCCGCGAAGAAGAGCGAGGCGAGGTCGGCGGAGCACAAGGCGGCAGCGCATACGACGCATCACGCGGCGGTGCATACGACGACGCACAAGGCGACCACGACGGCGCATGCGAGCGGAACGAAGCCATCGGCGAAGGCGGGCGCAACGGCGACGGGGACGAAGACCGTGCATGCCACGACGCAGCGGCGGACGCATACGGCGGCGAAGAGCGCGACGGCGAAGGCGACTGCACCGAAGGCCGGAACGAAGACGAGCGCGCACACGGTGACGGCGAAGACGACGACATCCAGCGCGAAGGGTGCGACGCATACGGTGGCGCTGCGCGGGCGGCGGCGGCATCGGAGTTACGAGCGGTTTACGGCGAACTCGTTCACGGACGACGAGGCGCTGGTGGCGGGCGACAATGTGGCCGGCGAGAATCCGGTGATACGGCAGTCGCTGATGGACGCGCTAGGCGACATGAACGGCACGGCGGTGGCGATTGATCCGGCGTCGGGGCGCATTTTGGCGATGGTGAACCAGAAGCTGGCGCTGTCGAGCGGCGCGGAGCCATGCTCGACGATTAAGCTGACGGTGGCGCTGGCGGCGCTGGAAGAGGGCATTGTGAAGCGCGACACGCCGGTGAACCTGGGCGGCTACCACATGACGTTGACGCAGGCGCTAGCGCACTCCAACAACCAGTACTTCGAATCAGTGGGGCGGACGCTGGGGTTCGAGCGGGTGAAGCACTACGCGAACGAGTTCGGACTGGGCGAGCTGGCGGGGTACAACATCGCCGGCGAGCAGTTGGGCAAGTATCCGGACGAGGTGCTGCCGGCGTCGCTGGGCGGGGTGGGGAAGATGTGCTCGTTCGGGGAGAGCGTGTCGGTGACGCCGCTGCAACTGGGCGCGCTGGTGGCGGCGATTGCGAACGGCGGGACGCTGTACTACCTGCAGCATCCGCAGACGGCGGAGGAGATTGCGAGTTTTGAGCCTCGGGTGAAGCGGCAGTTGAACATTGCGCCGCTGATTCCGGAGATCGAGGACGGGATGGAAGGGGCGGTCGAGTACGGCACGGCGCGGTCGCTGCGGGCGAACTTCCGCGAGTTTCCAGTGATGGGCAAGACAGGAACGTGCTCGGACCATGGGACGCGATTCGGGTGGTTTGCGAGCTTCTCGAATACGCCGCAGGGGAAGATTGTGACGGTGTTCTTCCTGGAGGGCGGACAGCCTACCTTCGGGCCGAAGGCGGCGGAGCTGACGGGTGAGTTCTACCGGAATCTGTGGGACAAGAACTTCTTTGCGGGCAAGCCAAGCGGACCGGCGGGTGACGCGCATCCAGCGACGGCGGCTCCGGCGACGGTGCCGGCGGTTGATACGGAGAAGAGCGGCGGCTAGAGCGGCGGCGCAGCTTCAGTTCACAACGACAGAACACGATGCCAAGCAGCGACGCTGCGGCAGGGTGCATAATGGTTGCCATGAAGATGCTGACTGCATTGGAGATGCAAGTGTGCGACCAGCGCACGGCGAAGGGCGGGGTTCCGCTGGAGGCGCTGATGGAGAACGCCGGCACGGCGGTGGCGCGGTGTGTGCTGCGGCGGTATGCGAAGGCCGAGCGCGTACTCATTTTGTGCGGCAAGGGAAACAACGGCGGCGATGGGCTGGTGGCGGCGCGGGTGCTGGTTGGCGAGGGGCGACGGGTGCGAGTGGTTCTGCTGGGGGAGCCTGAGACGCTGAAGGGCGAGGCGGCGGGCGCGTTTCTGGCGTTGCAGTCGGAGAAGCGGGTGAAGGTCACTGCGGTGCGCGACGAGAAGCAACTGGCGACCGAGGCGCGGCGTGTGGCGGATGCGGATGTGCTGGTGGATGCGGTGCTGGGGACGGGATTCAAGGCTCCGCTGAAGGGATTGGCGGCGGCGGCGGTGCGGCTGTTGCGGGCGTCGCGAGTGCCGGTGGTGGCGGTGGATGTTCCGACGGGATGGGATGCGGATGCGCGCGGGGAGGATTGCGCGGGGAGCTATCGCGCGGACGCGGTGGTGACGTTTACGGCTCCGAAGCCGGCGCATCTGTTTGGCAACATGGCGAACGCAGTGGCGTTGGCGGAGATTGGGTCGCCGGAGAGTGCGGTACGCTCGGCGGAGAAGATGAGTTGGGCGGGCGGGGCGAAGGCGTTGACAGAGACACGTCGGGCGGTGAGCAGTCACAAGGGCGATTACGGGCATGTGCTGGTAGTGGGCGGTTCGCGAGGAAAGTCTGGCGCGCCGGCGATGGCTGCGCTGGCGGCGATGCGCGCGGGCGCGGGGCTGGTGACGGCGGCTGTGCCGGATGGAGTGTTGAATACGGTGGCGCGGTTTGCGGCGGAGATGATGACCTTTGCGCTGGCGGAGAGTGCAGGGGCGGCGAGCGCGGAGAATCTGAAGCCGAAGAAGCTGGCGGAGCTGCTGCGCGGAAAGAGCGTGGTGGCGGTGGGGCCGGGGCTGGGAACGTTGGCGGGGACGGTGGAGTTTGTGCGCGGCTTGGTGCGCGGGGCGCGGGTTCCGATGGTGGTGGATGCGGACGGGTTGAATGCGCTGGCGGGGCAGAAGATCAACGGGAGTGGACGGGTGCTGGTGGTAACGCCGCATCCGGGCGAGATGGCGCGGCTGATGGGCGTGAGCGTGAAGGAAGTGGAGGCGGACCGCGTGGGGGCGGCACGGGGGTTTGCGAAGCGGCACAAGGTGACGGTGGTGCTGAAGGGATGGCGGACGCTGATTGCGCATCCGGATGGGCGGGTGGCGGTGAACACGAGCGGCTGCGCGGCAATGGCCAAGGGCGGCAGCGGGGATGTGTTGACGGGATTGATTGCGGCGCTCGTGGCGCAGTATCCGAAGCATGCGGATGAGGCGGTGGAGGCGGCGGTGTATCTGCATGGGCTGGCGGCGGAGATGGCGGTGCGCGGGCGGGACGAGCGGACGCTGCTGGCGACGGAGGCACTGGGCTCGTTGAGCGATGCGTTCCGGTATCGGGTGAAAGATGAAGATGGATTGACGTGGCTGACCGGAGGTGTGCGATGACGACTCTGGTGGACAGGATGTGGACGACGCACTCGGCCGCGGAGACGGAGCAGGTGGGTCGGGAGTTGGCGGGCGAGCTGCGGCCGCCGCTGCTGTTGATTTTGCGCGGGGAGCTTGGCGCGGGAAAGACGACGCTGGTGAAGGGCATCGCGAACGGACTGACGGCGGTGGAGAGCGAGGACGTGACGTCGCCGACGTTCACGCTGGTACACGAGTACAGCGGCGGGAGCGTGCTGCTGTACCACCTGGATCTGTACCGGCTGCGCCATGAGCGGGAGCTGTGCGCGCTGGGCATCGAGGAGATGCGGCGCGAGGAGACGATTGTGCTGGTGGAGTGGGGCGAGCGGTTCGCGTCGCTGGTGCGCGAGGCGGACGGGGAGATTGTGCTGGAGCATCTGGGCGGGGATGCGAGGCGGATCACGCTGCGAAGTGGCTGCCAGAACAACGTAGACTAGAGACATGCCTCCAATATTGAACGCACAGGGCCTGACCAAGGCTTATGGGTCTGCTCCGCTGTTCCGCAATGTCGCGTTCCCCATCGGTGAAGGCGACCGGATTGGGCTGATTGGGCCGAATGGGTCGGGGAAGTCCACGCTGATGCGTGTGCTGGCGGGTGTGGAGCCGCCTGATGAGGGCGAGATTGCCATCCGCAAGCGGGCGACAGTGGGATATGTGGAGCAGAACTCGGTGTTTGCCGAGGGGCTGAGTGTGCGCGCGGTGATTACGGCGGCGCTGGTGAAGGCACATTGTCCGGAGATGGAAAGGGACGCAAGGTTGTTTGAGACGCTGGGGCGGGCGGGGTTTGTGGACTGCGCGGGGAAGGACGAGCGCTCCGGGCTGGCGGGATTTGACGACGAGGCGGCGCGGCTGAGCGGAGGGTGGCGGAAGCGGCTGGCGATTGCGGAGACGCTGGTGGCGTGCCCCGATGTGCTGCTGTTGGATGAGCCGACGAACCATCTGGATTTGGAGGGAATTGAGTGGCTGGAGGGGCTGGTGCTGCAGGGCGGTTTCGCCTGCGTGGTGGTGAGCCACGACCGGTACTTTCTGGAGAATGTGGCGACGGAGATGGTGGAGTTGAACCGCGTGTATGCGGACGGGGCGCTGCGGGTGAAAGGGAATTACAGCAAGTTCCTGGAGGGCAAGGAGCTTTATCTGGAGGCGCAGTCGAAGCACCAGAGCGCGCTGAAGAACCGTGTGACGCGCGAAGTGGAGTGGCTGCGGCGCGGGCCAAAGGCGAGGACGACGAAGAGCAAGGCGCGGATTGACACGGCGACGGAGATGATTGGGCAACTGCGCGAGGTGAATGCGCGGATTGATTCGGCGGCGGCGAGGGCCAACATTGGATTTGCGGCGACGGAGCGCGAGACGAAGCGGTTGATTGAGGCCAAGCACATCAGCAAGACGATGGGCGGCAGGCGGCTGTTCGGGCCGATGGATCTGAGCATACGGGCGGGGATGCGGCTGGGTTTGGTGGGTCCGAACGGGAGCGGCAAGACGACGCTGCTGCGGATGCTGGCGGGATTGTTGCCGCCGGATGCGGGGACAATCAAGCCGGCGCAGGGGCTGAGGGTGGTGTACTTTGACCAGAACCGGACGCTGGACGAGAAGTTGACGCTGCGGCGGGCGCTGGCGCCGGATTCGGATGCCGTGGTGTATCAGGACCGGGTGATCCATGTGGCGAGCTGGGCGGCGCGGTTTCTGTTCACCGGCGAGCAGTTGAACCAGCCGCTGGAGCGGTTGAGCGGCGGCGAGCGGGCACGGGTGTTGATTGCGAAGCTGATGCTGCAGTCTGCGGATGTGCTGCTGCTGGATGAGCCGACGAACGATCTGGACATTCCGACGCTGGAGATTCTGGAGGAGAGCCTGATGGAGTTTCCCGGGGCGTTGATCCTGGTGACGCATGACCGGTATCTGCTGGACAGGGTTTCGACCACGGTGCTGGGTTTGGATGCTAAGGGCGGCGCGGAGCGCTTTGCGGACTACTCGCAGTGGGAGCAGTGGCAGCAGGAGTCAGCGGGTCAGCCAGTCAGCAAGTCAGCCAGCCAGCAAATCAGCGAGTCAGCGAGTCAGTCAGAGAGCAGACCCAAGGGGAAGAAGAAGCTGAGTTATTTGGAGGCGCGGGAGTACGAGACGATTGAGCAGCGGGTGGAGTCGGGTGAGGCACGGCTGCATGCGGCGCGGGAGGCGGTGGAGGATCCGGCGGTGGCGACCGACGCGGAGGCGTTAATGAAGGCGGTAGCGGAGCTGGACGCGGCGCAGGCGGCGGCGGACCAGCTGTATGCGCGGTGGGCGGAGCTGAGCGAAAAGCTGGGGTGAAAGCAGGAATCCCAGCCATCGCAGAGATTGCGACGGATGGAATTCCCAAACAACTCACTGATGGAAGAGTTAGAAGCCCATGCGGTCGTCGGCGGAGGGGCCGTAGGTGGCGGGGATGGGGATGTCGAGAAGTCTCAAGTAGACAAGCAGTTGCGAGCGATGGTGCATCATGTGGTTGAAGTAGAGGAAGCGCCACGAGACCATGCGCGGCCAGTTGCCGATGATGCGGTCGCCGAAGGAGAACTTCCAGGGCTGCTGGAGCTGCTCGTCGGATGCGGCGGCGAGGGCGGCGCGTGCCTCGGCGGCGAAGCGGTCGAAGTGGGCGAGGGTGTCGGCGGTGGATTTGTATTCGATGATGGGGAGCTTTTGCGCGGGGTCGGCCATATTGAACTCCGGCTTGGTGATGATGACGGTGCCGAAGCGGGGGATGGTGGCGGTGTGGAGCGCGAGCTTGGAGATGGTGGTGGACTTGGGGTGGGGTGTGAAGTCAGGCTTGTCGTCGGGGACGAGGGCGAGTAGGCGGCGGGTGGCGGCGATCTCGCCGTCGTAGTCGAGGAGCAGGACATCTGCGATGCGCATGGGGGAGTCTCCTGGGGAAAAGGATGGGCGGATGGGGTAAGCCATCCGCCCTGGGAACTTTCTGATTATGCCACGCGCGAAGTGCGGTGGGGGTTAGAAGCCCATGATGTTGTAGCCGCAGTCCACGTAGAGGGTCTCACCGGTGACGCCGCTGGAGAGGTTGCTGGCGAGGAAGAGTGCGGCGCCGCCGACCTCTGCCTGCTCTGTGTTGCGGCGCAGGGGGGCGCGGTCGGCGTGGATCTTGAGCAGTTCGCCGAGGCCGCCGATGCCGCGTGCGGCGAGGGTCTTGATGGGGCCTGCGGAGATGGCGTTGACGCGGATGTTCTGGGGGCCGAGGCTGCTGGAGAGGTAGCGGACGGTGGCCTCCAGCGCGGCCTTGGCGACGCCCATGACGTTGTAGTGGGGGACGACCTTTTCTGCGCCGAAGTAGGAGAGGGTCATGATGGAGCCGCCGTCGGTCATGAGCGGGGCGGCGGCGCGGCTGACGGCGATGAGGGAGTAGCAACTGACGTCGTGGGCGATGCGGAAGCCCTCGCGGGTGGTGAGGATGAAGTCGTTCTTGAGCTCATCGGCGGGGGCGTAGGCGACGGCGTGGACGACGGTGTGGAGAGTGCCATAGTCGCTGGCGAGCTGGGTGAAGAGGGCGGCGATCTCGTCGTCGCTGGAGACGTCACACTGGTAGCCGGCGGCGCCGGGGAGCTCGGCGATGAGGTCGTTAGCTTCCTGCTTCATGCGCTCGTTCTGGTAGCAGACGGCGAGGCGCATGCCGGCACCGGAGAGCTTTTCCGCAATGGCCCAGGCGATGCTGCGCTTGTTGGCCAGACCGAAAACTACAGCTACGCGGCCCTTGAGTTCATCCATGGTTGGGGGAGTTCCTTTCATTGCTGCCGATAGAGCGGCCAAAGCTGAGGATAACAGGCTCAGCCGCCGAGGTCGATGTGGCGGACCTCCGCGACGGGACGACCGAGGAAGCGCGAGCCGAGGCGCTGGAACTTGGCCTCGGAGTCTGTGGCGAAAAAGAGGCAGGAGGGTTCGGCACCGGGGGCGGATGGGGCGGACGGGGACAGCGCGGCGGCGACGGCCTCTGCGGTGGCGCGGGCGGAGTCGAGGATGCGAATGGGGCTGGAGGCGGCGAAGTCGCGGGCGAGGACGCGCTCCAGCAGCGGCTGGAGGAGCGGATAGTGGGTGCAGCCGAGGAGGATGGTGCGGGGAGTGATGCCTGCGGCGTTGGCCTGGGCGAGGGCTTCGGAGAGGTAGACGCGGGCGACCTGCTCGGTGACGGGGTGGTCGGTCCAACCCTCTTCAACGAGGGGGACAAGGAGTGGGCAGGGCATCTCGAAGGCGCGGAGGCCGTGTGTGGCACAGGCACGGGCGTAGGCGTGGCTGGCAACGGTGGCTTCGGTGGCGAGGACGAGGACGCCGTCGCCGGGGGAGCTGGAGCGGCGGGCGGCCTGAGCGCCGGGCTCGATGACACCGAGGACAGGGATGCGTGCGGCGGAGGTGAGGGCGTCGAGGGCGAGGGCGCTGGCGGTGTTGCAGGCGACGACCATGCGCTCGGCGCCGTGGGCTTCGAGGAAGCGCAGGGACTCGACGGCGTAGCGGGCGATGGTCTGCTGGGATTTGGAGCCGTAGGGGAGGCGTGCGGTGTCGCCGAGGTAGATGTAGTCGGCGTGGGGAACGAGTTCGAGCAGGGCGCGCAGGACGGTGAGGCCGCCGAAGCCAGAGTCGAAGATGCCGATAGTGGGACGCGCGCTCATGGGTGGCTACTCGGTGGGGATGGTGGTGGTCTCAAAGACATTGTAGGTGCGGGAGAGGTCGGCGTGGCCGGCGAGGGTGGCGGCGGGCTGGCCGTTGACGAGGAAACGGACGGAGGCGATCTGCGGCAGGTTGGCGTGTAGGGTGGCGACGATGGATTGGAGGGTGAGGTTTTCGGCGACGATGCCGGAGGGATGCGTGGCTACGAAGGCGGGGTTGAGGTTGATGACGGCGGTGAGCGGCTGGATGGTGGGGTCTGGGGAATGGGTGCCGGCGGGGGCGTTGAAGAGGAAGACGTCGTCCACGGCTGGGCCGGAGGGGAGCGGGTGCGCGGTGCCGGGCTGGGCGCAGGAGGCGAGCAGGCGGGTGAGCAGGGCGCGGGCGCGGGCGGTGGGCTCGGCGGGAAGCGAGAGCATGAGGGTGGTGGGGGTGAGCGTGTTGGTGGCGTCCACGGGGAGGTAGAGGGTGATGGGGGCGGTATCGCTGGGCGCGGGGGCGGGGATGGGCTCGTCGAGGTGGTAGCCGGCGAACTGCTCGATGTGGCGACGGTTCATGTAGAAGAGCAGGCCAGCCATGAGCAGGATGGAGACGGTGAGCACCGCGAAGAGGATGCGCTGGTAGCGGGGAATGGAGTTAGTCGAGGGCATAGATGGCCAGGCCGCTGAGCAGCTTGGGGTAGAAGTCGGTGGACTTCTGGGGCATGACGTCGAGGGCGAAGGCGATGTCCTTGAGCTGGTCGAGGGTGCAGGGGTTGATGAGGAAGGTGACATCGGCATCGCCGCTGGCGACCTGGTCGGCGGCCTCCTGCGGGTCGCGAAGGTAGCGGAGGTTGCGCTGCTCACGGACGGACTCGGGTGTGAGGCCGAGGACCTGCTCGAGGATGAGGGAGTGGAGCTGTACGACGTCGAGGCGGCGCTGCAGCGGGGAGATGGTGGAGAGCGCGGAGTCCACGGCGGCGGGCTTGCCGGTGAGCATGTAGTTGCCCTCGCGGGTGACGGCAACAAGCGAGACGCGGTCGGGACGCGCGGCGCGGGTGATTTGCGCGATGAGGTCGGAGGCCTTGGTCTCGGTGAGCTTCATGACGTCGAAGGTGCGGGCGAGACCGTTGAGCATCTGCGCGGGGGAGAAGCCGTCGAGGCCGAAGACGACGCGGTGGGTGGGCAGGATGGTGATGCCGGGGTCTTCCATATTGACGAAGGTCATCATCATGGCGGCCTCTGGGAAGCTGGGGCTGGGAAGCTTGCCGGCCAGGGCGGCGGGTGGAGTGAGCGGCTTGCCGAGTTCGGCGGCGCGTTCGCGGGCGTAGGCGACGGAGGTCTCGTAGCGGTGGTGGCCGTCGGCGATGATGAGTTTCTTGTCGGCCATGACGCGGCATACGGCGGCGATGGCGGCGGGGTCGGAGATCTTCCAGAGGCGGTGGGTGACGCCGTATTCGTCCACGACCTCAACCTCGGCGGGTGCGCCGGTGAAGAGGATGGACTCGGCGGCGAAGGCGGGGTCGGAGTAAAGAAGATAGATCTGCTCGCAGTAGGCGCGGGTGGCCTTGAAGAGGTTGAGGCGGTCGCTCTTGGGCTTGGAGAGGGTCTGCTCGTGGCGGAAGATGACCTGCTCGGCGTAGTCGTAGAGCTGGCCGAGGGCGATGAAGCCGCGGCGCTCACGCTGTTCGGTGGAGTTGGGAACGATGTAGGTCTGGCTGTAGGCGTAGATGGCGGGGTCGGATTCCTCGATGAGGATGCCGTCTTTGCGCCAGGCGGCGAGGTCGCGTGCGGCGCGGGTGTAGACGTTGTTGTGCTCGTCGTCGCCGGGTTCGTGGAGGCCGAGGATGACGCGGATGAGGTTGTACGGGCTGCTTTGGTAGTAGCGGGCCTGCATGGCCGGGGAGATCTTGTCGTAGGGCTGTGTGACGACGTCTTGGGCGTTGACCTTGGCGGGGTTGTAGCGGAGGGCGCGGAAGGGGTAGATGCTGGCCATGGGGAGTAGGGGGATGCTCCGGGTGGGATTGAGCGCTGGAATGTGGAAGGGCGCTCTCAAACCATTATAAAACGCTGGTTTGTCACGCCTGTGGAGGGATGGACGAGAGCGCGTTATCCAATCACTTTACCGAGGTCAGCGATTTCGTTGAGAAGCAGGTTCTTCGCGGGCGGCTATTCCTTGCCGCCGAGCATAGAACGCTCGGCGGCGGCGGAGGCCCGCTCAGAATGACAATTTCCAAAGGGATACCCCAACAACGCTGCGCGTTGTTGGGGTACCCAGCGTCCAACGCATAGCACGGATTGTGCGCGGGTTGACGTAAAGTGGAGGGTGATGGGATTTGCGCGAGGCAAGGCGTTGTGGGCGGCGGCGATGCTGCTGGGGGTGTGCGCGGCGGCGCTGGGGCAGCAGGCTGCTCCGGCGGATGCGGAGACGCAGCCGGTGGGTGTGGTGCGGGTGAGTTCGACCGAGGTGGTGCTGAACGCGACGGTGGTGGACCAGACGCAGCGGGCGGTGGAGGACCTGGGCAAGAGCGATTTCAGGGTGTGGGAGGATGGGGTTCCGCAGACGATTGTGGGGTTCAAGCGCGAGGATGTGCCAATATCGCTGGGCATCCTGATTGACAGCTCAGGCTCCATGTACAACAAGGTGGAGGGCGTGCGGACGGCGGTGATGGACCTGATCAAGGCATCGAACGCCGGCGACGAGACGTTTGTGGTGAACTTCAGCGACGAGCTGTTTCTGGACCAGGAGTTCACGTCGGACGAGGGCCGGCTGAAGGAGGCGCTGCAACGGTTCCAGCCGCAGGGGGGCACGGCCATCTACGACGCGGTGATGGCCGGGGCGGACCATCTGACGCAGGGAGCAAAGCACAGCAAGCAGGTGCTGCTGATTGTGACCGACGGGGACGATCACGACTCGGCGGCGACGCTGGAGAGCGCGATACGGCGGGTGCAGGAGTTGAACGGGCCGGTGGTGTACTGCATCGGGATGCTGTTTGGGGCGGACGACATGGACCGTGCCTCGCGGAGGCACTCGACCAAGGTGCTGCAGACACTGGCCGACGAGACGGGCGGAATCGCGTTCTTTCCGCACACAGTGGACGACGTGGACGGGATAGCGAAGCAGGTGGCGCAGGACATACGCAGCCAGTACACGCTCAGCTACCGCTCGACCAAGCCGTACACGGATCCCGGATATAGGCAGATACGCGTGGTGGCCGACAGCCGCAGCCACGGACGGCTGACGGTGAGGACGCGGAACGGATACTATCCGAAGCCGGCGGGGCCTGCTCCGGTGAGTGAACAGAACATGAAGGACTCAGGACAGAGGTCAAAGTGACGGGTGAGGGAAGGCTTCTGCTGATGGACACCTGCGGGGCGGCGGGGTCGGTGGCGCTGGCCGAGGGCGGGCGTGTGGTGGCGAGCCGCACGCTGAGCGTGCGCGGGGCGGCGGCCGAGCTGCTGCCAGCGGTGCGGGCGATGATGGCAGAGCGAGGGTGGAGTCCGGCGGAGTTGGAGGCGATTGTGGTGGTGAGCGGGCCGGGGTCGTTCACGGGCGTGCGCATCGGCGTGAGCGCGGCGAAGGGATGGAGCGAGGGGGCGGGCGTTCCAATGGCGGCGCTGTCGCGGCTGGAGGTGTTGGCTTCCAAGAGCAAGGGCGAGCGGGTGCTGGCGGTGCTGGACGCCGGGCGGGGAGAGTTCTACGCGGGGAGCTATACGCGGCGGGGCGGGGAGATGGTGTGCGCGTGGGAGCGCATGGTGAAGCGCGAGGAGTTGGAGCGGGAAGCGGACACTGCGAAGGTTGTGGTGTGCGAGGGGAAGGTGGCGGAGGCGTTGAAGGCATTCGAGTCGGTGATGGTGGATGAGCCGAATGCTGAGGACGCGCTGAGCTTGGGGATGGCGGCGATACGGGCGGGAAGACTGGCGGATGTGGCGGGGCTGGATGCGAACTATCTGCGGCGGGCCGAGGTGGAGATGCTGGAGCGGATGCGGGAGCACGAGCGGCGGTGATACGGCGGGCGGTGGCTGCGGATCTAGATGCGATTTTGGAGTTGGAGCGCGGTGTTCCGGAGTGCGCGCACTGGAGCCGCGAGGAGTACGAGCGGATGCTGGCGGGGGCGGGCGAGGGGGCGTTGCGGCGGTGGGCGCTGGTGGTGGAGGCGGACCATGAAATCTGTGGGTTTGTGGTGGTGAAAACGCTGGATAGCGGTGGTGAAATGGCGGCTGAGATCGAGAATTTGGCGGTGAAATTGGCGGCACGGCGGCGGGGATTGGCGCGTAAGCTTTGCGGCGAGGCCGAGCGGCAACTGCGGGAGAGCGGGGTGAGGGTGGTGGATTTGGAGGTGCGGGAGAGCAACGTGGCGGCGCGGGGACTGTATGCGGAGGCCGGATTCCGGGAGGTGGGGAGGAGGGTGAAATATTATGCAAGCCCCTGCGAGGATGGGGTGTTGATGCGAAAGGAGATAGCGGTGGCGTAGTTACCCCCTCCGGGACTTTATAATGGAGACAAATGGTTAAAGACGGATACTTTTACGGGTTGGGACTGCTGGCGGTGGCGTTGGCGGAGTGGATGACGATGCACTCGCGCGGGCTGACGGGCTGCATTGTGCTGCTGGCGTTGTTTTTCCTGTGGTTCTACCGCGATCCGGAGCGGAAGGCGCCGCAGGGCGAGGGGCTGGTGGTGTCTCCGGCGGACGGAAAGGTGGACGAGTGCGAGTGGATTGAGACGCCGCAGGGGAGCCGCGTGCGGATCAGCATTTTTCTGAACGTGTTCAACGTGCATGTGGCGCGGACGCCCATGGAGGGTGAGTTGGTGGATGCGGAGTACCGCAAGGGGACGTTCATGAATGCGATGGACCCCGAGGCGGCGATGTTCAACGAGCAGATGCTGATGGTGATCCGCAACGAGAGGGCTGAGATAAGCCTGAAGCTGATAGCGGGATTGCTGGCGCGGCGGATTGTGACGTACGTGAAGCCGGGCGACAAGCTGGAGCGCGGGCAGCGTGTGGGCGTGATCAAGTTCGGGTCGCGGGTGGACGTGCTGCTGCCTGGAGACGCGAAGCTGATGATCCGCAAGGGAGCACAGGTGAAGGCAGGCAGCACGGTGCTGGCGCAACTGGCTTAGGCCAGACTGGGAATCCACGGGACAAGAAGGGCGGCACGTGATGGGACAGCAAGAAGACTTCCAACTGAAGCCGCAGCGGCAGCGCAAGCGGGGCATCTTCCTGCTGCCGTCGGTGTTTACCTCCATCAACATCGCCATCGGATACTACGCCATCACGCAGAGCCTGCAGGGGACGATTACTCCGGAGAGCCACTATCACTTTGACAATGCAGCGATGGCGATCGGGCTGGCGGTTCCGTTTGACGCGCTGGACGGGCGGATAGCGCGCATGACGAACACGTGCAGCGAGTTCGGCAAGGAGCTGGATTCGCTGGCGGACGTGATCACGTTCGGCGTGGCGCCGAGCATCCTGGCGTGGGCGTGGGGATTCCGCGTGCTGCGGCTGCTGCCGGAGAGCGCAGCCTACCAGCAGTTGATTGCGCTGGGGACGTTCATCAGCTTCATGTTCCTGATCTGCGGAGCGAGCCGGCTGGCGCGGTTCAACATCAGCGCTAACCCGGCGCCTTCGAACCCCGGACGGCCGGACCGGAAGTACTTTGTGGGGATGCCGATACCGGCTGCGGCGGGGGCGATTGCGTCGGTGGTGCACTTTTTCCATGGAAGCCCGATCTACCAGTGGTGGTGGGCGCTGGTGTGGCTGGTGTTTGTGGCGACTGTGGGGCTGCTGATGGTGAGCCGCTGGCGGTTCTGGAGCGGGAAGGAGATTAATCTGGGGCTGCGGCATCCGTTCCAGGGGGTGATTCTGGTGGCGGTAGTGGTGGCCATCGTCTGGGCGTACTCGCAGTGGGTGCTGTTGCTGATTGCGCTGGGATACATGGTGAGCGGGCTGTGGGCGCGGGCCGGATATAGCTGGCAGAGAGCGCGGGCGCAGAGCGGGGTGTCCGCATGAGCCGCACTGGGCGGGTGGTGGTGGCCGGAGCGGCCACGCTGATGGGCAAGGAACTGAACGAGGCGCTGGGGGAGTCTCCGCTGGCGGCGATGGACTTTGTGCTGCTGGACGAGGAGGAGTTGGCGGGGAAGCTGGAGACGGCGGGCTCGGGTGATGTGACGTTTGTGCAGAAGCTGACGGCGGAGTCGTTTGCGGGTGCGGAGTATGTTTTTCTGGCGGGCGACGCGGCTACGACCCACGCCAACGCCAAGCCGGCGACGGAGAGCGGCGCGGCGGTTGTGGATTTGAGCGGAGCGCTGGAGGCGACGAGCGGGGTTCCGGTGCGTGCGCCGTGGGTGGCGGAGATGCTGGGCGCACCGGCGGGTGCGATTGATTTGCGGACGCCGGCGGTGGTGAGCGCCGAGCCAGCGGCGGTGATGCTGGCGACGGTGCTGGCGCAGCTCCAACAGACGCGCAAGGTGAAGGCGGCGACGGCGACGGTGCTGGTTCCGGCGAGCCAGTTCGGGCGGGCGGCGCTGGACGAGCTGCACCAGCAGGCGCTGGCGCTGATGAGCTTCCAGACGGCGCCGAAGGAGGAGTTTGATGGGCAGGCGGCGTTCAACGTGACGCCGGAGATGGGCGCGGAGTCCAAGGTGCGGCTGGCGGAGGCTGAGGGGCGTATACGGCGGCACCTGGCGGCGATTGCCGGAGATGCGCTGCCGGAGCCGGCGGTGCAGGTGGCGATGGCGTCGACGTTCCACGGGGTGGTGGCGTCGGTGCTGGTGGAGCTGGGCGAGCCACTGGGCGAGGACGAGATGAAGGCGGCGCTGGATGGAGAGAGAGTGGATGTGCTGCTGGACGCGAACGATCCGCCGAACAATCTGAGCGTGGCGGGGCAGGCGAACATCCAGGTGCGGGTGCGGCGCGAGGGCGAGGACGGACGGCGGTGGTGGCTGTGGGCGGCGGCGGACAATCTGCGGCTGGCAGCGGCGAATGCGATTGCGTGCGCCGGAGAGCTGGGGAGATTGAAACCTAAGGGGCAGGTGCAGTAGGCGGTCGGTTCCAATGTCGGAACCGGTTGCAAAGATTTTTGCAATTATTTTGTTCACACGGCGTGAATCCGGCGCACAATAAAACGTCAACGTGCTGAATCGTCCTGCGGGCGAGGCACGTCAAGAGTAAAGACGAGGAACGGAAAGCGAGGTGAGACCGATGACACGCATTCACTTTCATCAGCAACTGGCGGCACTGAAGGACAAGCTGCTGGAGATGGCGATGACCACGGAGCAGGAACTGGAGACGGCCGTGGAGGCGTATGTGAAGCGGGACGAGCATCTGGTGGCCAAGGTGAACGAGCTGGAGATGCGCGTGAACCGCTCGGAGCGCGAGGTCTACGAGATGGCGTATGAGCTGCTGGCCAAGGAGCAGCCGATGGCGATTGACCTGCGGTTCATCCTGGCGGTGATCAAGATCAACTCGGATCTGGAGCGCGTGGGCGATCTGGCGATCAACATCAGCGAGCGCGCGGTGGCGCCGCCGGACACACCGGAGGTCTCTCTGCCCGTGGACATACACATCATGGGGGAACGCGCCCGCATCATGGTGGGCCTGGCCATCCAGTCGCTGCTGGAGGAGGACGCGGCGCTGGCCGAACGAGTCATCCGCATGGATGAAGAGATAGACGCCATGAACCGGCAGACGCAGGAATCGCTGATGCTGCTGATGGAGTCGAACACGGATGTGACGATGCCGGCGCTGTTTGCGCTGATTGTGTCGCGCAGCCTGGAGCGGGTGGGCGACCATGCGACGAACATCGCCGAGGACGTCATCTTCTGGGTGCGGGGCAGCGACGTGCGGCACCGGGCGATACTGGCGGACGCGGAGTAGGGCGGGCAAAGCAAGCAACGTCAGGGTTTTGCGGGGACTGTGCGCAGATTGGGGCGGAGCTGTGCGACGGCCTTCCTTGACGGGGGCGGGGCGGAGAAAATAACCTGAAAGGGATGAACAGGCTTCCCCAAGCGGCGTGCATCTGTTGTCCGTGCTGTAGCCAGACGGCGCGCCGCGGCCTGTGAGTTGATTTCCGACGCAACCCAAGCCCACTGAAACGCGCCCACGAACCAACGTGGGCTTTGTTGTATGCAATCCACCAGAGAGACTGAGGAGCATTCCATGAGCGAAGAGACGAAGCAGCCGGTGAAGGAGACCAAGGCGCAGAAGAGCGAGCGCCTGAAGGTGGAGAAGAACCCGTGGGATGCGTGGAGCGAGGTGCAGGAGTTTGCGCGGCAGGGACGCGCCAGCGTGCTGCCGGAGTGGGCGAACTTCTACTTCAAGTGGTGGGGCATCTACACGCAGGGCGACGGCGTGGGCGCGGTGGGCGGCGTGGGCGGCGAGGGCGTGACGACCGACTACTTCATGATGCGCATCGCCGTTCCCAACGGAATCGCGAACTCGGAACAACTGAAGACGATCGCGAAGATAACGCGCGAGCATGCGCGGGGCATCTGCGACATCACGACGCGGCAGTGCATCCAGATGCACTGGCTGACGATCGAGTCTCTGCCGGTGATTGTGGAGGAGCTGACGAAGGTGGGGCTTTCGCCCAAGAGCGCGTGCGGCGACGTGGTGCGCAACGTGACGGGCTCTCCGCTGGCCGGGGTGGACCCGGAGGAGATGATTGACGCGTCGGCGCTGGCGAAGCGGGTGGCGAAGCTGATGAACGGCAACGATGAGTACTTCAACCTGCCGCGGAAGTTCAAGATCTGCATCACGGGATCGCCGTCGTGGGACTGCTATCCGGAGATCAACGACATCGGCCTGACACCGGCGGTGCGTACGGTGAACGGCAAGCGCGAGGTGGGCTACTCGCTGCGCGTGGGCGGCGGGTTGAGCCGCGAGCCGCACGTCGCGGTGAAGCTGAACTGCTTCCTGACGGACGAGAATGCGGAGAAGGTCGTGGCCGCCGTGGCGGACGTGTTCCGCGAGCAGCAAGGGCTGCGGCAGAGCCGTACGCAGGCGCGCATGAAGTACCTGTTCCTGAAGGAAGGGTGGACGGCGGAGAGCTTTCTGGCCGCGGTGGAAAAGAAGCTGGGGTTCAAGCTGGATCCGGCGGGCGAGGAAGCGGTGCCGAACGATTTGTATCGCGACCACGCGGGCATCCACGCGCAGAGGCAGGCGGGATTGAGCTATGTGGGCGCGAGCGTGCTGCGTGGGCGCCTGACAGCCGACCAACTGGCGCGGGTGGGCGAACTGGCCGCGCAGTACGGTTCGGGCGAGGTGCGCTTCACGGTGCAGCAGAACTTCATCGTGGTGAACGTGCCCAACGCGAAGGCAGCGGAGCTGGCGGCGGAGCTGAAGAAGATCGGCATCGAGGTGCAGGGGTCTGTGTTCTTCCGCGGGACGGTGGCGTGCACGGGCACGGAGTTCTGCAAGCTGGCTATCACCGAGACGAAGGGCTTTGCCAAGTGGCTGGTGGAGGAGATGGAGGAGCGGCTGCCGGCGTTTGACCAGCCACTGCACATCAACGTGACGGGATGCCCCAACAACTGTGGGCAGGCGTGGATTGCCGACATCGGGCTGGAGGGCAAGAAGGTCAAGATCGACGGCGAGATGAAGGACGCGTACTTCTTTGCCGTGGGCGGCGCGCTGGGCCAGCACGCGGGGTTTGCGCGGCAGATCAACTACCGCGCCGAGGTGCGCGAGGTTCCGGCGGCGATTGAGCGGCTGCTGCGCGGGTACATGAAGGAGCGCCAGGCGGGTGAGAATCTGCGCGCGTATTTTGCGCGGACGAGCGATGAAGCGCTGAAGGCGATAGCCGGCGGCGCGGCCTGAGGTGCGATGAGCCTGTTCCCCATCTTCGTGAAGCTGGCCGGGCGTTCCGCCGTGGTGGTGGGCGCGGGCGCAATCGGCGAGGGCAAGATACGCAGCCTGCTGGAGGCGGGCGCGAAGGTGCGGGTGATTGCGCCGGAGGCGACTGCGGCGGTGGTTGAGATGGCCGCGGCGGGCGAGATTCGGTGGGAGCGGCGGGAGTATCGCGAGGGCGATGTGGCTGGGGCGTTCATTGCCGTGGCGGCGACGTCTGCTCCGGATGTGAACCACTCGGTGTATGCCGAGGCGCGGGAGCGCGGCGTGCTGTGCAACGCAGTGGACGATCCGCCGTACTGCGATTTTTATTTTCCGTCGGTGGTGCGGCGGGGGGATTTGCAGGTTGCAATTTCGACAGCGGGGGAGAGCCCGGCGCTGGCGATGCAGTTGCGCAAGGAGCTGAACGAGGCGTTGTCGCAGGAGATGGGCGAGTGGGTGCGGGAGCTGGGACGGCTGCGGCGCGAGGTGTTGGCTGCGGAGCCCGCGAGCGAGGAGCGCAAGCTGCTGCTGCACAAGCTGGCAGGAATGCCGGTGTGTGGTGCGGAGGCGTGTCCGGCGCGGCAGGTTGCGCGGGAGCATGCGGCGGAGGTGAAGCGGTGAGCGGCGTGGCGCGCAAGGGCGTGGTGTATCTGGTGGGCGCGGGGCCGGGCGCGGCGGACCTGCTGACGGTGCGCGCGCAGAGATTGCTGGAGACGGCGGATGTGGTGCTGCACGACGATTTGGTTCCGACGGAAGTGTTGGCGGTGGCGCAGCGGGCGCTGGTGACGAGCGTGGGAAAGCGATGCGGGCAGACGAAGATGACGCAGGCGGCCATCCACACGATGATGGTGGATTGCGCGCGGCAGGGGATGAGCGTGGTGCGGTTGAAGTCCGGCGATCCGCTGATTTACGGGCGCGCGGGCGAGGAGATGGAGGCACTGCGCGAGGCGGGGGTGGAGTTCGAGATAGTGCCGGGGGTGACGGCGGGCGTGGCGGCGGCGGCGGGGGCGCAGGTGGCTCTGACGGACAGGCGCACGGCGGCGAAGCTGATGATTGTGACCGGCCATTACGCGGCGGAGAAGGGCGAGCGCAGGCCGGTGTTTGAGACGGCGCCGCCGCAGGACGCGACGCTGATGGTGTACATGCCGGGGCGGGAGTTTGCGGCGCTGGCCGAGGAGTTGATGGGGCACGGATGGGCGGCGGATGTGCCGTGCTGCGCGGTGTCGCACGCGGCGCAACGGGAGCAGATGGTGCGGGTGGCGGCGCTGGGAACGCTGGCGAAGCTGGTGCCGGGGCCGGCGCCGGTGGTGCTGCTGATTGGGCGGGCGGTGGCGGGGGCGAGGGATTCAGATAGTTTGGGCGTGGTGGATGCTTTGCCGGAGCCGCTGGCGCGGGAGATTGCGCTAGTGGTGGGCGGGAACTGACGCGGGAGCGGGACGAGGATACAAGTAGATGGCGGAGGCGCGGCGGCGGAAGTCGTCGAGCGCGGGCTGCCAGCTTGCGGCGATGGCGCGTGGGTCGTCGCCACGGCGGAGCGCGTCCATGGTGGCGGCGTTGGCGATGAGGGTGGCGGTCTTCTCGAAGTCGAACTGCGTTGGATAGAGATGGCGGAGCGCGCTGATGAGTTCGATGCCGAGCTCGGGAGCGTCGAGCTTGTCGCGGTCGAGCAAGGTGATGTGGACGGCGGGGCAGGGCGCGGATGAGCAGGGATAGGGTTTGGTGGCGGAGATGGTGTCGGGTTCGAAGCCGACGCCGGGGATGTGACGGGCGTTGAGGTAGGTGGAGAGCTGGAAGGAGTCAATCCAGGGCGCGCCGAAGTGCTCGAAGGGTGTGTCGGTGCCGCGGCCGACGGAGAGGTTGGACATCTCGAGGAGCGCGACGCCGGGGTAGAGGGTGGCGGCGGCGAGGCTGCGGAGGTTGGGGGAGGGATTGAGCCAGGGGCGGGCGGCGTAATCGCTGAACCACATGGAGGGACGCCAGCCCTGCGCGGCGATGACGGTGAGGTCGGCGCCGAGTTTCTTTTCGGCGTTGAAGTAGCGGGCGAGCTCGCCGAGGGTGAGGCCGTGGCGAACGGGGAGCGGCATGAAGTTGGTGTAGCTTTCGCGGCCGGAGTCGGAGACGGGGCCTTGCACCATGGTGCCGGTGATGGGATTGGGGCGGTCGAGGACGATGACGGGGAGGTGGGCGCGGGCGGCGGCCTCCAGCATGTAGCCCATGGCGGTCTCGTAGGTGAAGAAGCGGACGCCGATGTCGGGGAGGTCGATGACGATGGCGTCGAGGTTGGCGAGCTGGCTGGGCTGAGGGCGGCGCTGGGCGTCGGTTGCGCCGTAGAGGGAGATGACGGGGAGACCGGTGGCTGCGTCGGTGGTGCTGGGGATGTTTGTCGTGTCGGCTGAAGCGGCGAGGCCGTGTTCGGGGGTGAAGATGGTGGTGAGGTAAGTGTCAAGCGGGAATAACAAGTCAATATGATTGGCGACAAAATCGATTGTTCGCTGCCCGTGGCTGTCTACAGCTGATTGGTTGGTGAGCAGGCCAACACGATGATTTCCATATTGCCAGCGCCAACCGGATGGTATCTCTAATAAGCTGTGTCTGTTCTCGAGAACATCTATGCCGTTGAGCAGAGGTTGCGGTCCATAGCCTACAGCAATTGCAGCAACTGAAGCGACATCCTCGCGCAGTTGGTTAATGGAGACGCCTCCATCAGGATGAACTCGATTTGTAAGGATGATGACGTATGAGTCGCTTAGGGGATCAATCCAAATCGATGTTCCGGTAAAGCCTGTGTGGCCGAAGGAGATTTGGGGAGGGAAATAATCTCCGCGCGCGGCTGAGTACTCGGAATTGATGTCCCAACCTATGCCGCGGGTACTGCTGTATTGAGGAATTTTCGGCCACTTTTCTTTGGACATAATTCGAACTACATCCACTGACATGGGAAAAGTGCTGGTGCGTCCGGCGAGGCGGTCGAGCAGAGACTGTGCAAATGTGGCGAGGTCGGCGGCGGTGGAGAACAACCCGGCGTCGCCGGAGACTCCGCCCATGCGGCGGGCGGTGGGGTCGTGGACGATGCCGCGGAGCATGTGTCCGTTCTCGTCGTATGAAGTGGGCGCGATGAGGGGACGCCATGCGGCGGGTGGGTTGAAGGCGGTGTGCTCCATGTGGAGCGGGGCGAAGATGTGCTGCTGCGCGTAGCGGTCGAGGGTGTCGCCGGTGAGCGACTCGATGAGCTGGCAGAGGACGACGTAGCCGACATCGGAGTAGATGAACTTGGCGCCGGGGGGAGTGATGAGCGGGGAGGCGTCTGCGCGGGCGTAGGCTTCTGACTTGCCCTGCCACGGCTGCTTGAGGTCGAGGTCGGGCGGCAGGCCGGAGAAGTGGGTGGCAAGCTGCTCGATGGTGATTTTTTCTTTTCCGTTGGCGGCGAAGGCGGGGATGTACTTGGCGACGGGGTCGGTGAGCACGAGGCGATGCTGCTGGACGAGCTGCATGAGTGCGGTGGCGGTGACGATGGGCTTGGTCATCGAGGCGAGGTCGAAGATGGTGTCCTCGGTCATGGGCTCGACGGCGGGGTGGTGGTCGTCTTCGAGGGAGCGGTTGCCGTAGGCCTTGTGAAAGACGATCTGGCCGCCGTGGCCGACGAGGACGACCGCGCCGGGAATCTGGTGGGCGGCGATGGCGTTGTGGATGAGGGTGTCTATCTGGGCTTGGGCGGCGGGGGTGAGTTGGTCTTGCGCGCGCAGGGTTGGGGCGAGGGCGAGCGCGATGAACAGGAGCGCAAGCGTGCGGGCTGAGCGGGGGCGCACGAGCATGGAAACACTGTATCCCACGAGGAAGGTGACGAGGGATCCGATGAGGACGTACCAGGTCCAGGCGACGGCGGGGAGCGCGAGGTGGAGCGCGGGGATTATGACGGGGCGGGGGCCGTGCATCCAAAGAGCGATGTTGAGGGCGAGGCCGGTGAGCATTCCGGTGATGGCGCCGGATTGGGTGGCGCGGCGGGTGAGGGTTCCGAGAAGAAAGACGCCGAGCAGCGAGCCGTAGGCGACGGAGGCGATGGAGAGGCCGATCTCGACGACGTGGCCGCCGGAGCGGGAGAGCAAGGCGAGCGCGAAGAGGACGACGGCCCAGAGGACGGTGAAGGCGCGGGAGGCGCGGCTGCGGGCTGATTCGGATGAGGCTGGGCGGAGGCGGGCGTAGAGGTCCACGACGGTGGTGGAGGAGAGCGAGTTGAGCGCGGCGCTGAGGTTGCTCATGGCGGCGGCGAGGATGGCGGCGACCATGAGTCCGGCGACGCCGACGGGCATGTGGGTGACGATGAAGGCGGGGAAGATGCGGTCCGCGGAGGCGAAGGGCGCGGCGGGCGGATGCTGCGCGTAGAAGACCCAGAGTCCGGCTCCGATGAGCAGGAAGAGCGTGAACTGGACGAGGATGACCAAGCCGCTGGCGAGCAGGGCGAGGCGGGACTCGCGCAGGTTGCGGGAGGCGAGCAGGCGCTGGACCATGAGCTGGTCGGTGCCGTGGCTGGCGAGGGTGAGGAAGCATCCGCCGAGGAGACCAGCCCAGAGCGTGTAGGGCTCGCTGAGCGTGAATCCGGTGTGGATGAGGCGGAGGTGGCCGGAGGCGCCGGCGAGGGCGTGGATGGCGGGCCATCCGCCGGTGACGCCGCGGCCGAGGGTGAAGAGGGCGGCGAGGGTTCCGGCGAAGTAGAGCAGCATCTGCACGACGTCGGTCCAGATGACGGCGGTGAGTCCGCCTTCGAAGGTATAGATGAGCGTGAGCAGAGTGATGAGGCCGATGGCGGGGGCGTCGTGGAGGTTGAGGGCGAGCGAGACGACGATGGCGACGGCGAAGACGCGGACGCTTTCGGCGGCGGCGCGGGTGACGAGGAAGACGATGGCGGTGAGGCGGTGGAGCGTGGGGCCGAAGCGGCGGTCTATGAGCTGGTAGGCGGTGAAGAGCTCGCCTTGGAAGTAGCGGGGCAGGAAGAGCAGGCAGACGAGGATGCGGCCGAGGAGGTAGCCGAAGACGAGCTGGAGGAAGCCGAGGTCGGAGGTGAAGGCGAGGCCGGGGATGCTGATGATGGTGAGGGTGGAGGTTTCAGCAGAGACGATGGAGAGCGCGATGGCCCACCAGGGGAGGTTGCGGTCACCGAGGAAGTAGGTGCGGAGGGAGCGGTCGCGGGTGCGGAAGTGGAGGCCGAAGAGGGTGACGGCGATGAGGTAGGCCGCGACGATGGCGAGGTCGAGTGCGTGCAGACGCGGGACGGCGGCGGCGGGCGTGAGCGCGGTTGCGGCAAGCAGGATGGGCGGAGTGGTCAGGGGACTCCTCGTTTCGATAGGATAACCACTTATGAGCTACTTTTTTGCGTTGGACGGCGGCGGGACCAAGACCGCCGGTTTGCTGGCAGAGGATGACCGCGTTCTGGCGCGGGCGACGGTGGGAACCATCAAGCTGACGCGGGTGAACGAAGAGGTGGCCGAGGCGCGGCTGAAGGAGCTGCTGGACGAGCTGGCGGAGAAGAGCGGCGTGGCGGCGACGAAGATTGCGCATAGCTGCGCGGGGATCGGCGGGTTTTCGATTGAGCGTCTGCGGACGTGGACGCACGACGCGATTGCCAAGCTGACGGGCGGGACGGTGGAGGTGTGCGGCGACGAGGACATTGCGCTGGACGCGGGGTTCCGCGGGGGCGCGGGGATATTGGTGATTGCTGGGACGGGTTCGATTGTGCTGGCGCGGGCCGAGGACGGCAGCCGCTACTCGACCGGAGGGTACGGGTCCGGGATGGGTGACGAGGGCTCGGGGCACTGGATTGGGTGGGAGAGCATCCACGCGGCGCTGCATGCGATGGACGACGGGCGCAGCTCGGTGCTGCTGGACGCGGTGATGAAGGAGTGGAAGCTGGGGAATCTGGGCGAGCTGATCGGGAAGGTGAACGAGACGCCGGGGCCGGATTATCCGACGCTGACGCGCACGGTGACGGCGTGCGCGGAGGCAGGGGATTCGGTGGCGAAGGATGTGCTGAAGCGCGCAGGCGAGGAGCTGGCGTGGGTGGTGGACGCGGCTTATCGGCAGATGCAGGCGGCGGGCAAGGCTCCAATATCTGGACAATCACTGGCTCCGCTGGGCGTGGCGTTCACGGGGAGCGTGATTACGCACATACAGCCAGTGCGCGCGGCGATGACGGCGTGGCTGGCGAAGAAGGCACCGGCGCTGAAGGTGATGGACGGGCCGGTGGAGGCGCTGGACGGCGCGCTGTGGCGGTGTTTGCATCACGCTGGCAAAGCTTGATTGGATGATGAGTGTGTGAAACAGGAGGGCCCGCTCGATGAGCGGGCCTTTTGCTTGCGGATAAGCGAAGTTGTTACGCGGCGGGGAGCATGTGGCCGCGGAGCATGGTGGCGGTGAGCGAGCCTTCAGCGGTGAGGATGTTGAGGCTGGCCTCGCGGCCGATAGCGAGCGAGCCGATGCGGTCTTCGACGCCGAGCATCTGCGCGGGGTTGAAGGATGCCATGCGCACGGCGGTCTCCAACGGGCAGTGGGTGAAGGCGGTGAAGTTGGCGACGGCGCGGTCGAGGGTGAGGACGCTGCCGGCGAGCGAGTTGTAGGAGCCGACGTTGGTGGTGGCGACGCCGTTGGCGACCTGGACCTCGATTTCGCCGAGCATGTAGTTGCCGTCGGGCATGCCGGTGGCGCTCATGCTGTCAGTGACGAGGATGGCGCGGGCGGCGGGCTTGGCGCGATGGAAGAGGCGGACGGCGGGCGGGGCGACGTGGATGCCGTCGCAGATGAGTTCGGCGAAGAGGTCGTCGCGGTCGAGGACGGTGCCGAGGACGCCGGGCTCGCGGTGGTCGAGCGCGCGCATGGCGTTGAAGGTGTGGGTGGCGGAGCTGGCGCCGGCGGCGATGCCTGCGATGGTCTGTTCGGCGGTGGCGTTGGTGTGGCCGATGCTGAGGCGCACGCCGAGGGAGCGGGCGTGGGCGATGAGCGCGAGCGCGTGGGGCATCTCCGGCGCGATGGTCATGAGGCGGATGTGGCCGCGGGCGGCCTGCCAGAAGCGGTCGAAGAGGGCGACGTCGGGCGGCAGGATGAGCGAGGGGTTGTGCACGCCGCGCTTGTGCGGGGAGATGAACGGGCCTTCGATGTGGATGCCGAGGGGACGGGCGATGGTGGCGTCTGATTTTTCGATGGCGGTTGCCATGCCTTCGAGGGCGCGGAGGGTGAGGTCAATGGGCGCGGTGACGGTGGTGGCAAGGTATCCGGCGACGCCGCGCGAGGCGTGATGGCGGCCGATGGCGGCGAAGGCTTCGGGTGAGCCTTCCATGCTGTCGTGGCCGGCTGCGCCGTGGGTGTGGACGTCGAAGGTGGCGGGCGCGATGACGTGGCCGGGGAAGTCGAGGGATTGGGTGCCGGGGGGGATCTCGATGGCGGCGCGCGGGGCGACGGCGGCGATGAGGCCGTCTTCGATGAGCACGACGGGGCCTTCGATGGTCTGAAGCGGGGAGAAGAGGCGGTCGGCGGTGAGGGCGATTTTCATTTCGTCATCAATTCTAAGTTAGTTGGAATCTTTGGAGACAGGCGGCAGGCCGACTTCGGAGGCGGGCGGGAGGGTGTGCGACTCCTGCCACTGGCGGAGCGCGGTGCGGAACTGGTCCATGCGGGAGATCCAAAGCTCGGTGGAGAGCTGGTAGTGGGCGGTGATGTTGCCAAGCCAGTAGGGGCGGTTGGAGCGGAGCCACGCAGCGCGGTAGAGTTCGCCGAGCTGGGTGTAGCCGTCGCGGAGGTCGGCCATGCGTCCGTTGACGCCGCCGATCTCGCTGAGTGCGTTGAGGACGACCGGGTAGTTCTGCTTGTCGTGCTGGAGATGCTGGGCGCGGGCGTAGCCGTCGAGCATCTCGTCGGCGAGCTGGAACTTTTCGGCGGTGAAGTCCATGCGGCGGGCGCCGAGCTCGAGCGCGTCGATGGCGTCGGGTTCGCGGAGAGGCTGGTGGGTGGCGGCGGCGTCGGCGCGGGCCTGCGCGATGAAGGTGAGTGCGGCTTCGGCGTGGCGGCGAAGTTCGGCGGTGTAGGGACGGAGCTTGACGCCGAGCGTGAGGCCGTCGCGGCTGAAGGGATCGAGCCAGAAGAGGGAGTTGGAGACGTCGCCGAGTTTGGCGTCGCGCAGCAGGGCGTGGGCGGTGATGAGTTCGAGCTGGGCCTGGTCGAGCGCGCCGGATGGGTCGCCGTGGAAGACGAGGCCGTAGCTCTGCTGGAAGGCGGGGATGCTGGATTCGCCCGACTGCCATGCGGCGGCGGCGCCGAAGAGGACTCCGTACCAGTCGGAGTTGAAGAGGCCCTCGCCGTCGTCGTTCCATACGGTGTTGAGCAGGCCGGTGGCGCCGAGGGATTGGCCGTCGCGGGCGAAGCCCTGAATGTTGGAGAGCGCCATGCCGTAGTTGGGATAGACGCGACGCCAGTTGTTGACGCCGGGGGAGACCCAGGTCTCAAAGCCTGCGCTGGTGAAGGGTGTGATGTAGCGCGAGAAGCCGCGGGGCTCCGGGTTGTACTGCCAGGGGATGGCGATCATGTCGCGCTTGAAGTCGGCGGGAAGCGCGGGAAGGAGTTCGGGGCTGGTGAGCGCGATGTCTCCCCAGAAGAGCAGGCGGCGGTTGAAGGGCGCGAGCGTGGAGTGAATCTGCTGGAGGAAGTCGAGGTAGACGGGGCCGAGGCCGCGCTGGGTGACGGCGTCCTGCGTTTGGCCGAGGCCGAGCTCTACGGTCTCGTCGGCGCCGATGTGCAGGAATGGCGCGGGGAACTGCTGCGCGAGCTCGGAGAACATCTGCGCGATGAGGGTGATGGAGCCGGGCTGGGCGGGGGCGAGGACGTCGCCGTGGGGCGTCTCGGCGAGCGGCTGGTACTGCTCCCAGGTGAGGAGATGGTGGAGGTGGCCGAAGGATTCCTGCTCGGGGACGATGGTGACGTGGTAGGGCTTGGCGAAGGCGACGAGCGCGGCGGCGTCGGCGGGGGTGATGGAGCCGCCGCCGGGAGGTGCGACGAGCGGATTGGAGGCGTAGGCGAGCGTGTGCTCGAAGTAGGGCGAGTAGAGATTGACCTTGTAGGCGGCGAGGGTCTGAATCTCGTGCTTCTGGAAGTCGAGCGTGGGGAGCGGGCCGCGGGAGAGGTCGTCGGAGAGTCCGCGGTAGCGCATGGCGGGCCAGTCGCGGATGACTGCGCCGTGAAGGTAGGAATAATCGCCGGAGCCGGTGACCATCTGCTTGAGGGTCTGCAGGCCGTAGAAGACGCCTTCGGAGGATGCGGCGATGACAGTGACGGCGTTGCCTGCGGTGATGAGCGCGTAGCCTTCGGCCTGCATGGGGGAGTCGAAGGCGAGGTGCGCGGCGGCGAGGCGCGTGGTGGCGGCGGCGTCGGAGGTGCGGAGGATTTCGACGGTGGCGGCTGCGTCTCCGACGGTGCCGATGAAGGCGGAGACGCCGCGGGCGGCGAGCGTCTGCGCGAGGTCGGAGGCGGCGAACTGGTCGTCCACGTCCTTTGCGGGGAGGATGCGTACACCTTTGGCGATGGAGAGGACGGCGGTGGGAGCGCATTCACGCGGCTGGGGGATGAGGCGAAGCTGTGCGGGTGTGGAGTGGGGCGCGGACTGGGCCGCGAGGGTGCAGGACGCCAGTGCGAGGAAGGCAATCAGGAGAAGGTTCGGAAGCAGGCGGCGCAGGGGCATGCAATCACGCTATCGCTTTATGGGTGCGGGTGAAAGGGGGTGTACTCATACAGGTTCGGCGGAGGGTGGCGGGGGTATGTAGCCGTGCCAGCGGGCGGTGCGGCGGATGGCTTCGTCGAGCGGGATGAGGGTTTGCAGGCCGAGTTCGGCGCGGGCGTGGGCGGTGGAGGGAACGTAGCGGGCGACGGGGGCGTCGGGGTCGGGCGCTTTGTCGATCTGGATGCGGAGGCCGGGGCGGAGGACGGAGGCGGTGCGCTCGGCCAGCGTGGCGATGGAGACGGAGTCCTCGGAGCCGGTGTTGTAGATGCTGCCGGCGGGGGCGTGGAGGAGCATGGTCCAGAGCCAGACCATGAGGTCGGCGGAGTAGAGGTAGCTGCGGTGGGGCGTGCCATCGCCGCGGATGTGGAGCGGGGTGGCGCTGATGGCGTCGCGGATGAAGTTGCCGGCGGCGAAGTGGGCGTCGAGGGGCAGATGCGGGCCGAGGAAGGCGAAGCAGCGGGCGACGACGGTGTCGAGCGCGGGCTGCGCGAGGCAGAGTTCTTCACTGAGCAGCTTGCCGGAGCCGTAGACGTCGGAGTCGGGCGCGCGGCCGGGGTAGGACTCCGGCGTGTGGGTAAGGGAGGCGGGCTGCGGGCCGTAGACCGCGCCGGAGCTGGTGTAGAGCAGGCGGCGCGCGCCGGTGGCGGCGGCGAAGCGCAGGACGTGGCGTGTGCCGTCCACGATTGAGCCGCGGAGTTCGGCGGGGGTGGACTGCGACTGGCGGCCACCGGAGTCGGTGGCGGCGTGGAGGATGAGGTCGTGGTGCGCGGCGGGGAAGTGGAAGGACTTGACGTCTCCGGCGAGGAAGGTGAGCGCGGAGTCGTTGGCGAGGTGAGGCGCGCGGGCGGCGAAGGCGGAGGGGTCGCGGGAGAGGACTGTTGCGGTGACGCCGAGCGAGAGCTCGCGGTTGGCGTGGAGGAGGGATTCGAGGAGCCAGCAGCCGAAGAAGCCGGTGCCGCCGGTGATGAAGATGCGCTGGCGGCGCAGGGGCGTGAGGTCGGCGTGGGAGAGGATGTGGTCGAGGTCGGCGCGGGATACGGGCGGGAGCATGGGCGACCCTCAGCCTGCGATGAGTTTTTCGTACGCGGCGATCTGTTGCAGGGTGAATTGCTGCATGGGTTGTTTAGCTGCCCATGCGCGATACCACGCGACGAGCCACTCGAGCGCGGATTCGAGATTAAGGTGCGGTGCCCAGCCGAGTTCGGCGCGGGCGCGGCTGGCATCGAGCATGAGGTATCCGGCCTCGTGGACGCCGGGGTCGGCATCGAGGATCCAGCGCGCGCCGTCGCCCCAAAAGGCGGTCATGCGCTCGGCGATCCACTGCACGGGGCGGGCGTCGTCTTCGGTGGGGCCAAAGTTGAATGCAGTGGCGAAGCGTGCGTCGTGGGTGAGCAGATGCTCGGCGAGAAGGATGTAGCCGTGGAGCGGCTCGAGGACGTGCTGCCAGGGGCGTATGGCGTCGGGGCGGCGGATGCGCACGGCCTCTCCGGCGAGGAATCCGCGGACGAGGTCGGGGATGAGGCGGTCGGTGGACCAGTCTCCGCCGCCGATGACGTTGCCGGCGCGTGCGGTGGCAAGGGCGACGCCGTGTTCTTTCAATTTAGCGACAGGGAAGTACGACTGGCGGTAGGCGGCGGAGACGAGCTCGGCGCAGGCCTTGGAACTGGAGTAGGGGTCGAAGCCGCCGAGCGGGTCGGTCTCACGATAGCTATAGTTCGGCAGCTCGCGGTTCTCGTAGCATTTGTCAGTGGTGACGGAGACGACGGCGCGGACGGTGGGCGTCTTGCGGACGGCCTCGAGGACGCGCGCGGTGCCGATGACGTTGGTCTCGTAGGTGGTGATGGGGTCGTCGTAGGAGGCGCGTACGAGGGGCTGCGCGGCCATGTGGATGACGACGTCGGGGCGGAACTCGGTCATGGCGCTGGTGAGGCGCGCGGCGTCGCGGATGTCTCCGCGAACGTCGTCCACGAGCTTTGCGACGGATGCTGCTTCAAAGATGCTGGGGGTGGTGGGCGGGTCGAGTGCGTAGCCGCGGACGGTGGCGCCGAGCTGCGTGAGCCAGAGGGCGAGCCAGCTTCCCTTGAAGCCGGTGTGGCCGGTGAGGAAGACGCGGCGGCCCCGCCAGTTGCCGGAGGCTACCATGT
>Ga0316220_1000450_pt1 | contig 60014 bp, 32 predicted proteins | sample TBH18005metaG_FD_203632 | JGI IMG/M metagenome (GOLD analysis project Ga0316220, IMG submission 203632) | Freshwater microbial communities from Trout Bog Lake, Wisconsin, USA - TBH18005 | ecosystem: Environmental > Aquatic > Freshwater > Lake > Hypolimnion/Profundal zone | place: USA: Wisconsin... | reverse complement strand
CCAGCCTCCTGCCGGGCCTCCAAAAGCACGGCGCACCGGAGAGGAACGGGAGGCTGGAGCCTCCAAGACAGGGGCGTTCCCAGGCTGGAGCCTGGGAACGAGACCGCGAATTCCTTAACTTAATGGCTGTGGAGCGGCGCCCCGGGTAATGTTCATTGGCGGCTTTGCCTGGCATCGGAATTGCCCGTCGATGCGACTACTGAACACCCTTCCAGGGCAGGACGCCTGGTTGCGTGTCGCGGGTCACGGCCAGTTGGAAGCGCGGCGGTCTGCGGTCCCGGTAGGTCGCGCCTTTTTTCTGGACTGCGAGCAGGCACCGGAACTGTCCGCCCGGCGAGTCTCCGGTGACCACATCCATGTCAAACGGCTTACCCGCCTTCAACTCGATCCAATCTCCAGCCGTGAAGACTCCCTCCAGATCGAATTTCTCCTTCGCATACCACTTCGTTTTCAGTGTGTTTGCCGTACCGGCCATGACATTGACCAGCACCGTCTTGCCGTTGACCGCGACGGCCACAAAGTCGTCGGCATCGCCGAGAAACCGGTAAACGCCATCCTCCGGAACCGTAACCTGTCCCTTGTAATGCACCATCCACCTCCATGGCTGCACGGTTTTCTCGACGCCGAACGCTTTCGGAGCCGTATCGGCATCGATTGTGTCGATCCAGAGCTCCGTGGTGTACATCGGACGTGGAACGCGGTAGTATTTGTTTAGCATTCCCTCGTCGAAACCCCGGTCGATGAACGCCGCCACTTCGCGCTCAAAACTATTGCGGTCTGTTGGCACCGTGTGGCGTTTCTGGTCCTGCTTGAAATCATACAGTATGCCGATGAGGGCGCTTCCGCCGCGATCCGCAACGCCCAGAGTCGGCGCTTTTCGCTCCCCGGCAAAAAGCGCGGAAGGCAGACACAGCACGAGCAGCAATAAAATGACGGCGAGTTTTTTCACAGGAATGACGCGTCAAAGGCCGGCTCCGTCAGCGAGATTTTTGTAATATTGCTGAACTTCGGAAACAAATTCGCGCGGTGGCTTTTCGTTCCGCAAGAGCTTGACGGCATCGCGGTCGCGCGGATTGAGCCCGGTGACCACTTGGGCGGGCCCGCCCACCGCTCCCGCGCCCTTGAGGAAATCGCCCGATGGGCCGCCTCCGCCATTGCCCTGACTGCCCTGCGGCGCAGTCTTGGCGTCGTTTTGCCGGCCCGGCTGATTTCCGGGCAGAGCAGCCATCGCGGCCTGGGCCATGGCTTGGGCCTGCTGCTGCATGCCCTGCTGCGCCTGCTTCATCGCTTCCCTGCCCGCCTGCGCGGCAGCCTGCGCGCGGGCCAGTTTCTGTTGCGCGGCATCCATTTGCGCCTGGGCCAAATCCTGCGCGGCTTGCTGCAGTTCCTGCTTCACGTCCGGCGGCGCATCTGCGACGGCGGCAGCCTGCTGGGCGTCCGCAACCTCCCGGCGGGCCGCGTTCAAGTCGTTAACCGCATTTGCGGACGTTTGGTCGGATTGGAGGTTTTGCTGGGCTTGGGCCGTGTTCTTCTCGGCCTGCGCCAACTGGCTTTCGGCTTTGGCGATCGCCTGCTGTTCCGCGGTTCTCCCGGTGAGCGCGGCGAGTTGACGCGTGAGATCCTGCACCGCCTGAGCGAGGTCCTGCGCCGCCGTCTGCTGGGCTTCGGGCGTTGCCTGCGCCATTTGCGCGGCAGCGCTGCTCAAATCCTGCGCGGCGGCCGGGGCAACCAACGCCGCCCTTTGCTGGAGATCGCCGACTTTGTTGAGAAGCGCCTGTTTCTGCGCCGGGGTCGGCGCGAACGGCGAGTTCGGGGTCTTTGCAGTTTGCGCCACGCGGTTTTGATCCATCGCGGTTTGAATGGCGTCGTGTAACAGCGTATCGAGCACGGCGGCGAGTTCTTGCGGCGTTTTCGGAGTCTTCTCCGTCGCATCGGCTATCTGTTTTTCAAGATCGGCCTTTGCGGTTTGGAGCTGCTTGAGAGCTTCCAGGGTGTTGTGCTGCGCCTCAATCCGCTCCTCCCACATCCGCACAAAGTTGGCGAGCGACTTATCCATTCCCTCGTGCGCCTGCTGGAGCGCGCCGCCGGCATTGACATTGAGCGCCTGCACTTCCATCGCCAACGCCGAGGCCTGGTCCGTCAGCCTGTCCTCAAGGCGCACCATTTCAGCAGGCATGCTGTGGCGTTCGCCGGTCTTGGCCGCAACATCGGCGACCTCGGCGTGGCTCGCAATGATCCGGTCCAATCGATCCAGCAGCGCTTGCAGCCGTTCAACGGGTTTGGAGCCAAACGCCATCGCCTGCTCCATCTCCACGAGCGTCTTGGCCACGGCGTCCTGGCAGACGCGAGCCTGGTCGAATGGCCCGTCGTGCGTCAGTTTCGCTGCGCTGCCGGCGGTTTCATCGAGCTTTGCGGCATGCGCCGCGGCGGCAGCCTTGAATGCGGCGGCTCGGGAGTCGTCCGGGAGATTCTGCGAGAGGTCGTCCACCTGTTTCATAACCAGCTTGATATCTTCTGAAAGAGACGCCTGGTCTTCGCTCACCACTTCGAAGCGGAGCTTGGCGCGGTCGTGCAATTTTTCGGGAAGCGGTTCGATTTTGCCAAGGCGCGCGATTTCGTTCCTGGCCGCCACCTGGCGCAGCAGCAGCTCGCTCAATTTGGAATTAATGACGGAAATGGACTGGCGCGCCTGCAAATCCGCAGCCAGGTGCTTGAGGCTTGTGCCGATCGCCGCCTGATCGCGTGCCGCCCCGGACAGGCTGCTTATTTGCGACCTCAAGTCGCCGGTCCGGCTTGCAAGGCGCAACGCTTCCACCGCCTTGTCCATCTGATTGCGGGAAAGCGTATCGAGCTGCTTGAACGCACGGTCTACGAGAGCGACATCCCGCGGCATCAATTGAGTCATTTCCTCGCGCAACGAAGCGAGCTCGGTTTTGATGGCCGCCGCATCGGTGCGCAGCGCGTCCTGTTTGACGCTGGCCTGGTAAGCTTCGCTCTGGCGCCGGTTGGGCTCATCGGCGCTGACGGCGTGCAGGGCAACGACGGAGAGGGTGAGCAGCAGGGAAGACAGCAACAAGCAGCCTCTGCGAAAATGGGCGGGTTCACTGGCGTTCAATTGAGTTGTGATGGCTCCAATCGCGGCATTGCTCGGTTTCATTTTGCGCGGGTCTTTTCAGGGTTCAATGGGCGTCCTCCATTTTGATCAGGGCGCCCACGCTATCGCGGATTTCCTGCTGGGTGCGGGAGAGGTCTTCAATCGATTCGGCGTGCTTGAGCAGCTTCTCGGCCAACTCCTGCTTCTTCGTTTCCAGCGAAACCACCTGCCATTGATGGACCGCGCTCTTGCCGATGCCGGGACCGGTCACGTCGTTGTTATCGACCGCCTCGATCCAGTAGTTCAGGGTATTTCCTTCTTTCCATGGCAACAAAGCCGCGGGATTCCTCACCTCGTAGTCGAATATCAACCGGCCCGATGGCTGCGCGACTTGCATGGCAACCCGCTTGATTTTCGATGGATCGGTCGGCTCCGCCGCGCCGACTCCGCTTTCCACCGTTTCACAGCAAAGGAACACCTGCGTCACCTGGAAGTCGTCCTGCACCTCGAATTGCAACCGGGGTTGGGCTGTCGCCACAAAAGTGGCCTTCTCCGGCTGGTTTGAGGCGAAGGTCGCCTCCGGCGCCTTGTCCGGTACCACATCGACGTGGTAGAAGGTGTTATCCTGCGACAGCATCCCCTGGCGATTTTCGAGGACGATGGAAAATCCTTCGAGTTCCTTCTTGAGAACAGAAAACTCCGTGGAAAGGGATTTTCCATCCGGCCCGATTTGCATTACCACCGGGCGACCGGCGCCCCGAAGTTCGACCCACGCCGATTTCAGGGGCTGGCTGGCGCGTCCCGCGATGTGCAGTTTGCTGCCGGCCAGCAGGGAGAGGTTTGCGGCGGTACCTTGGGTTCTGGGCAGTTCGGAATAGGCCGGGGGGCTTTGCTCGAACACCACTGACTCCAGGACGGGGCCATATAGCAGGGTGACGTTAAACTCGGGAGTGCGGCCGTCGTTTAGATCGAAGCGATAGGTTAACGCTTGTTGCACATTGGGTATGTCCAGGGAATAGATCGATGGGGTGGCCGGCTTTGCGGTCACGGTAATGGCTTGTGTGGGTCTTCCCGGGTAGGTGATTTCCACCCGGCCCGTGCGCGGCAGCACGCCCACGGCTTTTGCGGACAGTTCGATGGTGTTGCCGGGCGCAATGGCGAGGTCGCCGCTGATCGGCACGGCAACGGTGTCCGTCGGCAAGGGAATATTGGAAAGCGCGAGGCGCTCCAGGAGGACAAGGCTCCTGGGCATGCACCACCAGCCCACGGCGCCCGCCACGAGAAGCGGCAGAAGCGCGGCGATCTTGAGACGGCGCAGGTGCGAGTCATCGATCGCCGCGCTGAAATCCGTCGTTTTTGCGCGCTTTGCAACGTTTCGGAGCATCGCCTCGACCAGCGGGCGCGCCCCTTCGGGGTTCTTGGCGAGTTGCACCGCGGAAATGAGCGAACTGGACCAGTCCGGCCAGCGCGCTTCGGCTCGCAGCGCCGCTTCTTCGAGGGTCAGGCGTTGCCGCCAGGGGGTGATTCCGTGGCGCCAGAGCAGCCAGGCGGCCAGCAGCGTATCGCCCGCGAGCAACCCCAGGCGCGCAGTCCACGATAAATTCAAGAGCCAGTCCGCGCCGGTCTGCAAGAGCAGGAGCCCCGCAGCCGCACAGAGAAACGACAGTATTCCTCCGGTCCACGCCACGCGCAGCGCTCTCGCGGTAACGGAGCGCAGGCGCCGCTCGACGATTTTCGGCAACGGCAGCGGCTGGGCAAGCGAGGGCAGCCGGACCGGTGCGCGTTTTCGGCCCGCCGCGGGCATGGATTTCCGACGCGTCTTTTTTCGAAAGAGTGAGAATGAGGAGGTCTTCATGGTTTCCTCATTTGAGCTGCCACAGCCGGCGCAGCAGCCATTCCAGCGCGGCGATCGACATCAGAGCCACCATCCACCACGGCGAATAAAACAGCTCCAACTTCTTGAAAATCGGCACGGTGGCGCTGTGGCTGGATACCAGGTTGGGCAGCGTGTCCAAATCCTCCTCGCGCAAGAATTTTCCCCCGGATATATCCGCCATCGACTGCAAAAGCGCGGCGTTCATCGCGGTCTCGGCCTGTTCCAGTTTCGGGACGACCACCTCGAATTTCACCACCGCCTGCGGATCCATCACGGTCGAAAATCGGTATTCGCCGGGAAGCTTCGGGGTGAACTCAAGCTGGTACTCGCCGGGATGTTGCGGCGAACCGATCAGGCGCAATTCCAATTTTTCGCCCGTCCCTTTGCCGTCCGGCGGAAGGACCGTGAGGATTCCGGCGACCGAAGCCTCAATCAGCGGCGTGAAATTGGGCGTGTAGATTTTGCCGGAGATAACCACCCTGTCGCCGGCAAGGTACTCGGGCCGCTCCACTTTCAATTGCGTCCGGGCCGACGCGCCAAGCTGGCGTTCCAGCGAGAAACTCTGGATGACTTGATTCCAGATCTGGGCGTAATACTTTTCGCCGACCTGGCTGCGCCAGCGGTAGGTTTCATCGGAGCCGAAATACATCACCATGCCCTGCCCGTATTGTTCCTGAGCGATCACCGGCATCGAGTCAGGCTGCGTGGCCACCAGGAAAACTTGCGCGGTGGGGCGTGCGCGCGAAACGCGGGCAGTCCAGCGCACCCCCGGGAAATCGTTCCAAAGCCGGCGGTTCTCCAGCGTGTTTTCAGAAAGCCTCAAGAGCGAGGAGAGTTCGCCGCTGGGCGTGAGCTTGAGGCGGACCGGTTCGCGGCTGCTTTCGCCCCATTTTTCGTCGCCACCGGCGATGTCCACCGGCAGAAGCGCCTCCAGCGGCGTGCCCTTGTAGCCGATGGGATTGAATTTGCGCCCCGCGAGAAAAATGAGCCCGCCGCCCATTTCGCCGACCCATTCATCGATCAGCTTCATCCGGGTCTCGCCGAGTTCCTTCGGGTCGACATCGCCGAGAATGATGATCTCGTTGCTCACCACATCGCCGCGGTTCGCTGGAAATTCCTTGAGGTAGGCAGGGTCCGTGCCGTCGGCCATCTCCTCGCCTCCGTCAAACAGCACGACCTTCACTTCGATGCGCCGGTCGCGTTCCAAGGCAGCAAGCAGGTAGCGAAAATCCCAACGCGGATACTGCTCGACGTACAGGACCTTTACCTTTCGATCCAGCACGCGAATCTTCGTGGTCGCGGAATTGTTGTCGCGCGCCGCCTCGTCTTCCAACGGATCGATGGATGCTTCGACCTGGCATTCGCCCTTCTCTTCCGGCTCAAATCCGAGCTGGTATTCAGTGTCGCCATCGCAGCCGAACGTGATTTCCTTTTCATCCACTTTTTTGCCGTTGGCCTTGAGTTGCAAGGTCGCATGACGGCCCGTGAACCCGGAAGCGCGCACCTTCACGGAAAACGCCGCACGTTCCTTGACAAATGCCCCGGAAGGGCCGCTGAGCTCATGCACCGCGAGGTCTTTCGGCGCGGTAATTCCCACACCGTAGAGATAAAGCGGCACGCCGTCCTGCTTCGCCAGATCGGCGATTTCCTCCGGCGGCGTTCCGCTGTTGTTGCCGCCATCGGTGATAAGGAACACGCCGCTCACCGGCTGGCCGCGGTTTTCGTCGAGAGCCTGGCGCAAGGAGTCGCCAAGCGCGGTGGCATTGTCCGAATACGTTATCTTCTCGAAAAACGCCTTCGATTCTTCGACCGAAACCGATTTTTCAGAGTCGCCGCCCGCTCTGGCCATCGGGCCGATCGGCCGGGCTGTGCGTCCCGCGGCGTAGAAGAAAAGATCGGCGCGTTCCTGGAGCCGCGGCCAAAGCCTCAGTTTGTCGTTAGCCGCCAGCGCCTTGAGCAATTCCGCCCGGCAGACATCTTGCACTTGAGCGGTTTCCCGCGGCGCCGGCTGCTTCAGACCGCCGGATGGCGACAACAGTCCCGCCGCCAGTCTCGCTCGGTTTTGATCCTCTTCGCTCCGGCGCCGGTCCTTGATCTCCATGCTTTGCGTCGTATCGAGCAGCACGATCAATTTTTCCCGGACCGGTTCGTTGACGGTCAGCAACACCACTGGCTTGACGAGCAGGAACAAGAACGCGGCGATGAGGAAAATCCGGAGAACCGACAGGATGCCCCGTTTGGTTCGCGACAGGTTCGCCGCTCCCCACCGATAGCTCCATAGCGCGAGGGTGCCGAGAAGCGCCAATGCAAGGAGCGCCCATTGCCAGCGAAGGCCTTCGCAAGCAAAAGAGACATCCGTGCTGCCACCGGGCGGAGTCGAAAACAATCGGCTGATGAGGCTGCGGATCATGGACTATCTTGCAAGACTGAACTTGTGGGCCAGGATCATCTCGGCAAGCGCGATCAAAGCGGCCAGCCAGAGCAGTGCGCCCCAAAATTCGCGACGCACGCCGTTGGACGGCTTCGCCGCATTCGTCCCGGCCGCGGGCTTGTTGCCTTCACTATTTAATTCAGCCAGGCGCGCGGCGGGAATCGCGGTGAGGTCTGATTCCTCCGGATCCATTTGCACGGCGAAGGCCGCCACCGGACGCTCGGCCCCGCTGATGAACACCCGGTAAGCGCCCGCTTTTTCCGTGTTCCGGTAACGCACCACCGCATCGCGGTTGACAAGCTCGACCTTGCCGCCGAGGCGCGGCTTGCCCTTGCTGTCGGGGCGCACCACGGAAAACTCGCGCCCGATCGAATCGGCGTCGACTGTCTGCTGAAACACTGCGCCGGGCAGCAGCGTCAGCGCGCTGTCGCGGTCGCGCCGGGTCAAATAGCCAAGCAGGCGTTCGATCAACGGAACGAAGTCGGGATGGATCGGCAGATTGCCCCACTGCGAAGTCGCGCCACTGCTGAACAGGGCCACGCGGCCCTTGCCGACAGCCCATTCCGCGATGGCGGGCTCGCCTCCCGCGTAACGCGCCACCACCTGTGGCTTTGCGGCATCCATGCCGGCGAAATCGGGCGTCTTCAATTTCAACGTGTAATACTTTGACGCCCGGATCGTCCCGAGATTGCCGTTGTGCGGATCGTTCCAGAGCGAAGTGACGGGATGAGTGAAACTACCGGATGCCCACGCTGCAAATTCGCCGTTCTTGCCGGGATCGTTCAACGTCTCCAGCGTGGCCGGAAGGAGATCCTTCAGGCTTCCGGTGTTGTACCCGGTCGGATCGACATTCGGCCCGGGAAAAACGATCATCGCGCCGCCGTCATGAACGTATTTTTGCAGTTTCCGCGCCTGGGCCGGGGTCAAGTCCCTCACATTGCACAGCGCGATCAACTCAAGCCGGGTCAAGTCCGCGCCGTCGATCCACGACGGTGGTGCGGCGTCGACCTTGAGGTAGTAATCCGCGCGCCGCGCCTGCGGAACCGGCGCCAAAGCGTTGGCGAGGAAAAATCCGTCGCGATCCTGTTTCGATTTCGCTTCGGTGCCCTCGACGATGGTTGCGCGCATTTGATCCACCACCCGGACGGCGACGGCGCGCTGATTGTCCACGGGGAAACGGTCGGGCGGAATCGCGGCCCGAATCGTCTGAAAGCCAGCCTGCGCAAAGCGAACGTTCAGGCGCACCGCAGCCCTGCCGCCGGGCTCAATGCGCTCGATGAAAGCTTCGTCGCAGGGCGCCTCTTCGTTGAGCGAAAGCGTCACGCGCACGCCGGTTGCCGCGGCGCTGCTGAAATTGCTGACCTCCGCCACGCAGCCGAACAACTGGCCGGTGGCGGGCACCATGCTTTCCGCAGTCAATGCCGTGATGGCCGTGTTGTCCTCGCCGCGTTCGCCAAACGCTTCGACGCGCATCCGGACATCGGATGCGGCGGCGAGCTGCGTTTTGATATCGTCGATTCCTTTCCATGAACTCGCCTGCCCGTCGGTGAATACGACGATCTCCTTTTTCACGCCGGCGAACGGGCGCAGCGTGTCGAGCGCGAGCCGTACCGCGCCCGGAAAATCAGCGGTCCGGTCGCCGGGTTCCGCGACATCCAGCGCATGCTTGATCAGCGCCAGATTGTCCGTGGGGCGCGAAATCACCTGATTGACGCGGTCTGTCACGAGAAACAGCGAGGCTTGGGAACCCTTGGCGAGTCGATCGAGGAATCGGTTGGCAGCGGCCTTTGCGAGATCCATGCGCGTATGCATGCCGTCGCTTTGTCCCATGCTCGCGCTCTGGTCCGCCAGCAGCACGACGGCAGCCGGGCTGCCCGTGGCAACCTCGCCGTTTCCGCCGGGATTGATCACCGGCCGCGCGAACGCGAGGGCGAGCACGGCGATCATTAGACAACGCAAAACCAGGAGGATAAGCTCCTCAATCCGCAACCGGCGCCGGTTCTTCTTCAGGCTTTCCAGCAGGAACCGCATCGCGCCCCAATACACCGTTTGCACACGCAGCTTGTTCAGTAAATGGATGGCGACCGGGACGGCAACCGCACCGAGACCAGTCAACACAATCGGGGCAAGGAACGTCATGGCTCAGCGCGTCCGATAATTGCGTCGGAGCGCGCCACCAAACCGAGCGATTCGCCCTTGGTGACCGCCGCGGGATCGAGCAAATTGACTTTCTCGTTCGCCATGAAGAAGGGTGCGGCTATGCGACTACGTCATGGACGTCGATTCGATCACCTTTTGAACGACTTTGTCTGGAGTAATCCCTTCGCTCTGAGCGGTGAAATTCACCGCGATGCGATGGCGGAGCACCGCCTTTGCGATTACCGCCACATCCTCGCAGCCGGCGTACAATTGCCCGTTCATCAACGCGTGGGCTTTTGCGGCCATGATCAAGCCCAGGCTGGCGCGCGGGCCGGCGCCGAACGTCAGGAACTGTTTGCAGAAGTCGATGGCGCCGAGCTCGCCGGGGCGCGTCGAACGCACGATCTTCTCCGCGTATTTGTAGACATGGTCCGCCACCGGAATCTGCCGGACGATTTCCTGAATATAAAAGATGTGCTCGGAGCCCACCACCGGCTCGGGCTCCTCGACCTGCCCGCTGGTGCCGCGTTTCATGATCGCAAACTCCTCCTCGAAGCTCGGGTATCCCACATTGACCAGAAAGAGAAAACGATCGAGCTGCGCCTCGGGTAGCGGATAGGTGCCTTCCTGTTCCAGCGGGTTCTGCGTCGCCAGCACGAAGAACGGATCGGGCAGCTTGTGCGTCACGCCGCCCACCGTCACGCGCCGCTCCTGCATCGCCTCCAGCATGGCTGCTTGCGTCTTGGGCGGGGTCCGGTTGATTTCGTCCGCCAGCACGATGTTCGAGAAAACCGGGCCCGGCAAAAATTTGAACTGCTTTTCGCCGGTGGCCGAGTCTTGGATGATCACCTCGGTGCCGGTGATGTCGCTGGGCATCAGGTCGGGCGTGAACTGGATGCGCTTGAAGGAAAGCTGCAGGGCCTTCGCCAGCGAGGAAATCAACAAAGTCTTGGCAAGGCCGGGGACGCCCATTAAAAGCGCGTGGCTTCGCGTGAAAATCGCGATGAGAATTTGTTCGAGAACCTCGTCCTGCCCGACGATGACCTTCGCGACCTGGCACCTGATCCGCTCGAAGGCGGCCTTGCAAAATTCCACGCCCTCCAATTCGTTGCCGGAACAGCCGGAGGCAGCGCGCTCAAACGGCTCGCGAGCGGCGTCTGTTTCTGGGTTGGGACTGCTCATAGGAATATACGGTTTGGAATTGAATAGGCCGGATGGCGAACGCCGGGAGGTTGGAGGCGGAGTTCTGCACGACCTGGAAAAGAGTGCATAAAATTGCACCTGTTCGCAAGCAAAAAGACTCTTCTTTTGAACGTCATCGAGGAGGCTGGAGTTTTTTCGCGACTTTTCCCTCGAACCGGTTTTGCATCGGTAAACCGCAATGTAAAGCCTTACTTCCTCCTTGACGAACCCATCTTGCTCCCTGATGCTCGAACCTGAATCCGTCCCCTACCCCCCATTTTTCCGCATCGCTTTTCCGCACACAAACTCAATTGCCGTTCAAAATCAAATGAACCACCCTCAACTCGACCGCTCGCAACTGTTCATCCGCCCCCTGTCGGACCGGTACAATAAGGTTCAAATCGAACGCGATTCCGTTCATCCGGGAACGGCTTTCAACCCGCTCCCGTCCGACATCCAGGGAATTCTGGACGAATGCGTCGGAAAAATCCGCCTCGCACGGGCCAACGGCCGGCCGGTCATGCTCGCCTTTGGCGCGCACACCATCAAAAACGGCTTGTCGCCTGTTCTGATTCGACTCATGGAGCGCGGATGGGTGACTTTGCTGGCGACCAACGGCGCGGGAATCATTCACGACTGGGAGTTCGCGTTCCTGGGGCAGAGCAGCGAGGACGTACGCGCCAATGTCGACCAAGGGCAGTTCGGCATCTGGCAAGAGACGGGGCTGTATCTGAATCTGGGCATTGCCGTCGGCGCTTACGAGGGGATGGGCTACGGCGAGGCGGTCGGCAAAATGATTGAGCGCGAAGGGCTGACCATTCCGTCGCAAAGCGCCCTGATTGAAGTCGCCAAAACTGAGGCCGCCAACGACCCGGTGCGCGCCGCCGCCGCGTTGGACCTTTTGGATGTGGTTCGCGAACGGAAGATTGCGGACGGGTTCCTGCCCATCGCGCATCCGTTCAAACGCTTCAGCGCGCAGGGAGCCGCATTCCGGCTCAACCTCCCGTTCACGGCGCATCCGATGATTGGACACGACATCATCTACACGCACCCGGCCAATAGGGGAGCGGCCATCGGACGCGCGGCGCAGCGTGACTTCCTGACTTTTGCCGCGCAAGTCCACGATCTGGACGGCGGCGTTTATCTCTCGGTGGGGTCCGCCGTGATGTCGCCGATGATCTTCGAGAAATCGCTTTCGATGTCGCAGAATCTCGAAATCCAGCGCAAGCGCAAGATCACGAATCATTACATGGCGATCGTCGACCTGGCGAAAAGCTCGTGGGACTGGACTTCCGACGGCGAACCGCCGATGGACAATCCAGCCTACTATCTGCGCTATTGCAAGACGTTCAGCCGGATGGGCGGCACGTTGCGGTACATCAGCGCGCACAATCGCGACTTCCTTCTGGCGCTCGAACAGGCGCTCAATTCGTAATTCGTCCGGCGTCAAAACTGCACAAAAAAACAAAATCTAAATCAAGAATCCATGCATACCAACCCAGACATTAGCACACTGAATCCCAATGCCGCCAAACCCGGCTTCAATCTATACCTCCTCGGCTGCGCGCTCGTCGCCGCCCTGGGCGGACTTCTATTCGGCTTCGACACCGCCGTTATCTCCGGGACCACCGACGCGCTGCGGGCGAAGTTTACGCTGAGCGACAACCTGCTCGGATTTACCGTGGCCAGCGCGCTCATCGGCACCATCCTCGGTTCGATCGGAGCAGGAAAGCCCGCGGACGTCATCGGGCGGCGGGGGGCGTTGGCGGCGTTGGGCGTCATCTATTTCGTCTCATCCCTCGGCTGCGCGTTCTCATGGGACTGGTGGTCGTTTCTGGCGTTTCGTTTTCTTGGCGGGCTTGCGGTGGGCGGAGCGTCGGTCGTCTCGCCGCTTTACATCGCGGAGATTTCGCCGGCGTACTATCGCGGGCGCATGGTGGCGATCACGCAGTTTAATGTCGTGTTCGGGATTCTGCTGGCGTATCTCTCGAATTATCTGATCGGCAGATTGCACCTCGGCGCGATTGAATGGCGCTGGATGTTCGGCGTCATGGCCGCACCCTCTGCGCTGTTTTTCCTTCTGATCTTCCTGACGCCGCAGAGTCCGCGCTGGCTTGTCGCACGCGCTCGCGTCGATGAAGCCCGCACCGTGTTGCTGCGCTGCGGCTCGGATGGCGGCAGTGTTGAGGACGAGCTTCTGGAAATTCAGCAGTCGATGGACCTCACCCATCACAGCATGAGCGAGCCGTTTTATTGCCGCCGCTACCTCAAACCCATCCTGCTGGCTGTGGCGATGGGCGCGTTCAACCAGCTCTCCGGCATCAATGCGGTGCTCTATTATACACCGTCCATCTTCAAGATGGCCGGCGCGGGAGTGGAGTCCGCCCTCCTGCAATCGGTCATCGTCGGTTTTACCATGCTGGTCTTCACGATGCTGGCAATGGTCATCATCGATCACTTTGGACGGCGCAAGCTCATGATCGTCGGCTCCATCGGGTACATCATCGGGCTGACCGGGGCGGCTTATGCTTTCTACGCGAAGGTGCAAGGCTCGCTGCTGCTGGCAAGTCTGCTCGTCTTCATCGCGGCGCACGGCTTTGGACAGGGGGCCGTCATCTGGGTGTTTATTAGCGAGATATTTCCCAATCGTGTTCGCGCGCGCGGTCAGGCCCTGGGCAGCTTTACCCACTGGGCCATGAACGCCGCCATTTCGTGGACGTTCCCAATGATCGCCGCCGCCGCGGGTTGGATGGCGTTCGGTTTCTATGCGCTGTGCATGGTGGGCCAGCTTGTCTGGGTATTAATGATCATGCCGGAAACCAAGGGCGTGTCGCTGGAACGAATTCAGGAGAAACTCGGCATCGAATAACGAAAACACTTAACAACAAGCCAACAGTTATTACTATGAAACCGATCATTACCGCCGCGCTGCTGTCGCCGCTGGCTGCGCTTAGTCTCACCTTTGGCGCGGACACGCCTGCCAATTGCCCTGACGATCTCGCGCTTAACTTTCACTTAATGCATCCCGGTGGAGAGTCCGGTCCCGGCGATCCCAACGCGGCCTTTTGCCTCGATGGCGTCTATCATCTGCACTACATCCTGGGACATCCATGGAAGGATAAGAGGTCGTTCTCCTTCGTGCATGTCAGCAGCCCGGACATGCTGCACTGGACCTGGCACAAGACCAGCCTCCAGCCATCGTTTACCGGCCACGGCATGTTCAGCGGAACCGGCTTTGTTACCAAGGATGGCAAACCCGCGGCTATTTATCACGGCCAGGGGTCGGGTCACAACCAAATCGCCATCGCGAAAGACAATCGTCTGGAGGACTGGGAGAAACCTTACCCCGTTGAAACCAAGACCGCTGACGGAAAACCGGCTAATGTCGGAGCCTGGGATCCCGACTGCTTTCGGGTCGGCGACACCTACTACGCCATCTCCGGCGGGGTGAACCCTCCTCTCATCAAGTCGGTGGATTTGAAGAACTGGACGTATGTCGGCAATTTCCTCAAACACGACATGCCGGACGTTGCCCTTGGTGAAGACATCTCCTGCGGCAATTTCTTCAAGCTCGGCAACAAGTGGATGATGCTCTGCATTAGTCATCCGATGGGCTGTCGGTATTACATTGGCGATTGGGATGCGAAGGCCGAACAGTTTGTCCCCGAAACCCACGGCCGGATGAACTGGCGCCACGAGGGGCAAGCTCTTAATGACCCGGCGAACCGCGATTTCTTTGCGCCCGAGAGCGTGCTGACTCCCGACGGTCGGCGCGTCATGTGGGCCTGGTGCGCCAGCATCGACCCCAAGATTAATGGAAAAACGCTCCAGTCGTTGCCCAGGGAACTGAGCCTGCCGCAGGACGGCGTCCTCCGCATCAAGCCGCTGCGCGAACTGGAATCGCTCCGGTACGAGCCGATCGCGCTCAACGACATCAAGGTCAACCCGCCGCAAAGGAATGCCGCGGGAGTCGAGAAGCTTCAACGCCTCGCGGATCTCAATGGCGACGCCGTGGAAATTCGGATTGTCATTCCCCGCGCGGAGGCCGAGCGCAAACGCTTCGGATTCACCCTCTTTGCCGGCGACAAGAGCGAAGGCTTGCCGATTCTCATCAGACCTGAAACCGGGACCCTGCGCCTGGGGACCACCGAGGCGCCCTTTGCCGTCGCCGCCTTGCCCAAAGACGAGGATGTGACGCTGCGCATCTTTATCGACAAATACCTTGTCGAGGTCTTCGCCAACGATCGCCAGGCAATGATCGGCGCACACATGGACTATCGCGGCAAGCCGGCGCTGGACGCCTACACATTCCGCGTCCCCACGACGATCAAGAAACTCGAAATCTGGAAGCTTCATCCCACCAACCAGGGGTTCCTTGAAGCACAGAAGAACCACATCTGGGAGCCTGAGACAAAATGAAGATCGCGCCGCCAAGCGCGTCGTTCAGGGCGCTCGCTATTGCAATCGCCTTGACGCTGTGGCTGTTTGCGGCCTCCGTTTCCCGTGCCGCTGACGGCTTTCCCATCCGCGACAAGACCCTGGTCGCCTGGGTATCTCTCTCCAATTTGACGCAGCGTGGAGGAAGCCCTCTGGCGCTGGACGATCAAGAGAACCATTTCGACGCAATCGTTTTTGGCGAACACTCCCCCGCCAGGTGGATGGCGGGGAGCGATTTTTGGCGTCGCACATCCAAAGAACAGGCGGGCTATCCGGTGGAAACCGCCGATCCGGGGGCTCTTGTCCAGATCGCCATCGCGTACAAGGGAAACCAAGTCACGCTCTACCGGAACGGCAAGGAATACGCACACCACGAGGTAGCCGAACCGCTGGCGTTTGGAGCCGACACCGCAGTGGTAATCGGCTTGCGGCATATCCAGCGAGATATCGCGGGATTTGCCGGAACGGTCGATGACGCGCGGCTCTATAATCGGGCCTTAAGCGCCGAAGAGATCGCGTCGTTGGAACCGCACAAGCTTTCTCAGGTAAAGCCGCTCGCATGGTGGACTTTCGAAGCCGGAAAGGCACAGGACCTGATGCATACCTTTCTTACGAGTCACCTGGAGGGCAATGCGCATATCGCCAATGGCAAACTAGTTCTGGATGGAAGCGGTCAACTGTGGGCGACGCTGGATTCTCCCGCTCCCGAAGCCGCGCAGGAGCCGCAGTTCGATGCCGGCGTTCAAACCTTGTTCTACAAGGCGCGCTCAAAACGAAGCGGTAATACGTGGGACACCTGGTTGTTCTGGAACGAGGGAACCTACTACCTCTATTACCTGGCCAGCCATGAACATTGGGATAACTTTTCAATGGCCAGTTCGCCAGATGGCGTGCATTGGAAGGAGATCGGACCGGTTCTGTCCAAGCGCCAAGGCACGCTTTGGCTGGGCACGGGATCGACTTGGAAGTCCCCTAAGTTTGGGAAGGACGGAAAATACTTTCTAAACTTCTCGGAGTGGCGGGGACCGCGGCAAACCATTTTCTTTGCCGAGTCCAAAGACTTGATTCACTGGACCCGCCTTGGAAACGAATACGAATTTGTTCAGGATGAGAGATGGTATCGGCGGAACGGTCGCTGGGATTGCATTTATACTATTCCCCGGCCCGGGGGTGGACTCTACGGGTATTGGACCGCCACGCCAAAACCGGAAACGGGCGGGCAGTTCGGATTCGGTGAATCGTTGGACGGAATCACTTGGAAAGCGCTTGCGCCGCCCAAAGTGACCGGAGTCGGTGAGGGCGAAGTAGGAGGGGTGGAGAAAATTGGACAGAAATACTACATGATGTTCGGCACCCATGGTGTCATGGACACACTCGTCGCCGATCGCCCGGAAGGTCCCTTTCAGGCGGCCCGCAAGAACTTGGAGCTTTTGGCCGGGCACACCTATTTCTCCCGTTTCTTTCCGATGCCGGAGGGCGTGCTGGTGAATCATCATTCCATTGCCCGTGACGGCCATGTTTATCTGGGCACGCTCAAGGCAACTGTAGTGGATGGGGATGGCACGTTGCGGCTTGCATGGTGGAAAGGCAATGAGAAGATGAAGCAATGGCCTATTAACGTCCAACTGCTGCCGCGCGACGAATTCGCAAAGGGCGTGACCTTTCTCGGCAACAATTTCGACACAGAGGGCGGCATTATTTTGGAGGGAGCGCTGAAACTGCCCGCGTCCGGCGAAGCGCCGGCTGTTGGTTTGTTTATCCCACAGAGCGATGGAGCCGGGAGCGCCGTCCTGGTTCGCGCGGGCGGCATCACGGAATTCGGCTCAATGCTATCGGACGGCACCGGATTTAAAGCCGAAAAACTTCCTGTTAACCGCGAATGGAAGTTTGGTTCGACCGCCCGCTTTCGATTGCTACTCAAGGGGAGCTTGATCGAGTTCTATCTGGATGATCTGCTGATGCAGTGCTACAGTCTTGCCCACAACGCTATCGGCCAGATCGGATTGATTTCAGGCGGAGACTCCAATGCGTTCAAGGATCTGAAAACGTGGCAGGTGGAGGCGCCTGCGCCAAAACCGTTTACTGCCGCACAACGCTACGATTCACCCATTCACTACCGGCCCAAAGTCGGCTCGGTGGCGGATACCATCCCGTTTTTCTGGAAGGGTCAATACCACATTATCTATCTTCGGGCCGGCTTCAGCCACGTTCCATGGGAACACATTGTCTCCAGCGATTTGATTCACTGGAATGAGCTGCCCTCCGCGATTGTGCCCGATGGAGCTCTCGATGGCCCGGATGGGCAGGACGTCGGCACCGGAAGCGTCGTCGAGCACGATGGGACGTTTCATATCTTTTCCACGGGCATCAATTCACGGAACAAACGCGGCGAGCAATGCATCATGCACGCCACCAGCGCGGACCTCGTCGGTTGGACCAAGCATCCGGAGCACAGTTTCTACGCCGACGACGCAACCTATAAAAATGCGGGGTTCCGCGATCCCTATGTCTTCTGGAACGATGAAGCCGGGGCATTCTGGATGATCCTGTGCGCGGTCGATGCAAAGACAGGCAAGTGGACCCAGGGCGTGGCGCAATCCAGCGACCTGCAAACATGGAAGCAGCTTGAGCCGCTTGCCTACGATCCCCCGTCAACTGTCGCCCCCGAGTGCCCCGATCTCTTCAAGATTGGCGACACTTGGTACATGATTTATTCTGTTTGGTATCCCAAACAGATGACCGGCACGACGGACGTTCGTTTTTCCAAAAGCATTCGCGGCCCATACCGCCTGTCGCCCACGCCCGCGATTGACACCCCGCTTTTGTACGCGGCCAAACGGATGTTCGATGGCCGGCGCCACGTAATTACGGGATGGATTCGCGATCTGGGCGCCAACAGGGACGACGGCGAACCTCAATTCGGCGGCGACCAATGCCTGCCGCGCGAGGTCTACGCCGGACCGAACGGACAACTCTGCTTCCGCCCGGTGCCTGAAGCGACGGCGCAGTTCAATCGTGTCATCTTCAGTTCCGAAAAGGAACCGGCGCTAAACACGCTACCAACCTCAATTGCAACCCCCGAGAACTATCTGTTCGAATGCAACGTGCAGTTGGAGCGAGGAGCGGATTTCACCGTCGCCATGCGTCGGAACGACACGCAATCCGCTGGAGCCGTTAATACGTCGGGATATCGGCTGATCCTTCGCTCCAGCAAACAGGAGGCGGAGCTTGCCAGTTCCGAGTTCTCGCATTCCCGAAAAATAGACATCGATTTCACCCGGCCGGTAAAGATTCAGGCTTTCGTCCAGGGCTCCATCATCGAGTGTTTCATTCAGGACGCGTACGCTTTTAGCTGCCGTGCCTATAATTACCGTGCGGGTGGTCTGGGAATATCTGTCACGGGCGGCAAGGCAACCGTGACGAATGTCATCGTTAAGACACATGAACAATGAAGTTCCATGCGGTCAGAGCACAATCGCGGACAGCCCGGATTTTACAGCGCATTATTAGTCTCTCTTCCTATTTATGAAGCCTCCATTCTATAAAAAAGCCCTGCATTTCACACTCTGGGCGATTGTCCTGTCAGCCACCACCTGGTTGTCCGCGGCAAACCCGACCGACCCCGCGCCGCCTTCCAATGGAGGTCTGGCCGCCAAGCTGCAACCCTTTGTCGATAACCACGTAATCGCCGGATGCGTTGTGCTGGTCGCCAACAAAACCGCGATCTTGGACCTCGAAACAGCGGGCTATTCCGATCTCGATGCGAAAACGCCGATGGAAAAGGGCGACTTGTTCTGGATCGCATCGATGACGAAGTCGTTCACCGGCCTGGCGCTGATGATGATGGTGGATGAAGGAAAGTTGAACCTCAACGATCCGGTGGAAAAGTATTTGCCTGAATTCAAGGGTCAGATGGTCGTGGATGAAAAGGACAAGGCGCACCCTCATCCGCCGCAACATCCCATCACCGTCAAAGAAGTAATGAGCCACACCGCTGCCCTGATCGAAAAGCCGAAGCAGCATCATGTTCTCAAAGCCGACATCTTGGAAGTCGCAAATGCGCCGCTGGAGTGGGAGCCGGGCACCAAATATCGCTACAACAATGCGGGAATCAATATCGGGGGCTATTTGGTGGAAACGCTCAGCGGGATGTCTTATGGCGATTTCATGCGCCAACGCGTTCTTGATCCCCTGGAAATGAAAGACACCACCTTCTGGCCCAATGACCGACAGGCGGCGCATCTGGCCAAAACCGCCATCATCGATCCCGTCACGAAGACTTTGAGAAATCGAAACGAAAACGCCGATTTTATCAAGAACTCGAAGTTGCGAGGAACGGTGCCCCCAGTAATGCTCTCGCAATTTACGGGCGACCTGATGCCCGATTACGCGCTCCATTACGCAATGCCTGCGGGAGGACTGTATTCGACGGCGACCGATGTTTCGAAGTTTTGCCGGATGCTCCTCAACGGCGGCACGTACAAGGGGAAGCAATATATTACGCCCAGCTCACTCAAGCTGATGACCGGAGATCGAACCGGGCCAGTCACGGTCAGCCCCGATGAAGCCTACGGGGTTGGCTTCGCCGTGAAAAAGAAACAGATCGCAGACGGGTTGAGCATCGGCAGTTTCGGTCACCGCGGGGCGCGCAAGACAGTGATGTGGGTCGATCCCGACAATCAACTCGTCCTGATCATGCTGCTTCAAAACGGAGACCTTACCGGCCAGCAACAAAACGATTTGAATACGGCCTTCTTCAAGAACGCCATCGACAAATACGGTCGGGCGAAGCTGCCGCCGAAATCTCTTTGATCTACAAAAGAATCGATATGAACAAACAACTATTGTGGCTCGCGCTAGGATTCTTCGGAATTTCTTCGCTCCTTCCGCTCCCGGCGCAGACGCCGCAACTGGACTCGTGCGACCGCGTGCGCATCCTTGCCGCGCCCGGGCATGAGAAAGAGCTTGTCGGAGCCAAGATCAGCGGATCGATCCGCGCGAACAAAACCGGCATGGTGCAGCTAATCGAAATCAAGAATGCTCCGGACGCCGGCCAATGGCTGAACCTTGCGATCAGAAATCCAAAACCTTATCGCTGGCTGCGCTACGATGCGCCGGAGGAAACCCGGGGATGGATTTCCAAACTGGAGTTTTATGCCGGAAATCAGAGGTTAACGGGCGAGTACTTTTCCTCGTTTCCCGATAATCGACGTACCGTGACAGATGACCGCCCAAACAAGGGTGTTTGCGGTGACTCCGTCGGCGGGCAGTATGTCGGGATCGATATCGGCGAGAAAGGCTCCTCTCCGCGGCCAAACTTGGGCCCCGGCGGCGGTGATTATTCCGCTCCGATTAAAGTGAGCCTGACCTGCAAGGATCCCGCGGCGATTATCCGGTACACGCTTAACGGCAGCACCCCTACGGACAAAGATGGCATCCAATATTCTGAGCCCATCGCGATCGACCGCACCACTTTCCTCACCGCCGCCGCCTTCAGCCCAGGCTCGGCGCCCAGTCCGATTACCGATGGCATTTATCTTTATAAACCCTCCCCCAAACGCGTGATGCTCAACATTGGGAACAGCCTTACCGGCAATGCCACCGGCCGGTTTGCGGTGAACCTCAAGGCCGGTGGTTTCCCGGCCGAATTCAAGTGCCAACTGATGGGCGGCGGCATTACCAGAACGCTCTGGAACGCCGCCATGCTCGAGGTTTCCGATCCTAACGATAAAGAGAAGTGGAATAGCCTATATGTGAACACTCCTTGTATCACCCATACCATGGGCGGGGATCATCGCTACAGTTACGAGGAAGTAAAGCAGGCCCACGAGAATTGGAAAAAACTCTGGCCGGAGATTAAAACGCTCGACGATGTGACGTTTCAGCCTCGTGGCGGATCCGCCGCTGAAGATGGCGAGTATTCGCTGCGGTGGCTGAAGGTGGTCCGGGAGAAATTTCCCGACGTGCAGCCTTGGCTCTACATTGAATGGACCGAGATGGGGCGCCAACGTGAAACCGACAAGGGAACCGTGCCGAGCTACCAAATGAAAACCGTGTTCCCCGCCCTGACCTGGGAGGAATCCATGTCTGCGATGATGCTCTACGGCGAGGAAGTTCAGCATGATCTTTTGAAAGTCGACCTGGCCAAGAAAAGGCCGCGTATTATTCCTGTTGCCCTGGCTTTTGGCTGGATCCGCAACCAGATCGAGCACGGCAAGTTCCCGGGAGTCGCAACCGATGATTATTTTTCGTTCATCCACAGCGATATTGTTCACGCGACTCCCGAGGGCTCCTATTTGATCGACGCGGTCTGGTTTGCCGCCATGTATGGCCAGTCTCCCGAAGGCAAGTTGTGGCCGTGGCGCACCAACCTCACGCCGGCACAAACACAAGGCATGCAGCGCCTGGCTTGGGAGGTCGTTAAAAACTATCCGGACTGCGGTCTTTATGAAGCCGGCAGCACACCGGTCGCCAAGGCGGAGTTTTCGATAAAACCCGGACTATTGGCGAATAACCAGGCTTTAAGTCTGTCATCGGCAACACCCGGAGCCTGGTTTCGGTATACCTTGGACGGAACCGAACCGAACCGCACACGCGGGTATATCTATTGCGGGGTCATCACTGTGCGCCCTGGCATGACGGTCAAAGTCATCGCTTATAAAAGCGGCATGGCTGACAGCCCGGTTGTAAGGGCAAGCTATTCGGGAGTAAAATGACAAATCTTAGATCCATTCTGCTATTGTCCGCGCTCATCGGCCAGGTGCTCATGGCCTCACCAGCCAATGAGCCGCAGACCGATCCGGCGCCCTTTGGCCGGTCCCCTGTCACCCGGGTCCGGTTTTTTCCCGCTCCGGGTTTGGAAAAGGCGATGCCGGGCGGCAAGTTTACCGGCTCCAATGTCTCGGAAAGGGCCGGCTACGAGGTGCTTGCGGAGATCGCGTCTGTTCCCGCGCCCGGTCAGTGGACCGAATTGCGCTTTCCAAACAAGAAGCATTACCGATGGCTTAGGTATGAGGCGCCTCCGGGATCGCACGGCAATGTGGCTGAAATTGAATTCTACGCGGACAAGCAAAAAGTCGGCTTCGGCCAGTTCGGGTCACTGGGTCACCGCAATTTCCATCCCTATCAAATGGCCATGGACGGCAAGACCGACTCATGGTTTGACTCCGACAAGGCCGATGGACAGTATGTCGGCACAGACGTGGGCTATTGGTGCAACGGCGCCCCGGCAATGGATCCAAAGCCGGGCGAATTCAAGGATCCGCTGAAGGTTACCCTGAAATCTCAAACGCCGAACACAGTGATTCGATATTCCTTTGAGGGGACGCCCGGACCGAATGAGGGAACCGTCTATTCCCAACCCATCGCCATCGATCGCACGGCCACCCTGTTTGCCGTGGCCTATCGGAAGGGATACGCCCCGAGTCCCACAGCCGAAGGCACTTATCTCGTAAGCGGGCCGGCCAAGCCCGGCTTTGTCACCTTCTTCATAGGCAACAGCCTTACCGGATCGACATTCCCGCTAACGAGATCCGCCTTTGCCGCAGGCCGGGAACAGGCTTACCGGTCGTTTGTGATTCCAGGAGCGCCCACCGTCGATATCTGGAAGGGTTGGGTTGAAAAGCCTGGCAAACGCAAAGTCTATGTGATTTCGGCCAAACATGGCGGCGACATCGACCGGGTAGAGTCCGACTGGGAAGCGAACCTTGCGGCAATGACAAAGTTGGACCAGCTTTGTATCGAAGTGAACTCCGTTGACGTGGATACTGAAGCGGCATACGACATCGAGTTCTTCGATCTCCTGCGCGCCAAATATCCCCGGATGCAGCCATGGCTTTACGGGGTGTGGCCTGAGATGTTTAAAGCGCCTCGGGCGGTAACTCTCGGCAAAGTTTCCAGCTTTCAGATGAAGACACTGCAACCCGCCGAAACCTGGGAGGAGAATTGCGCGGCATGGAACCTCTTCGACGAAGATGTGCAGACAAAGATATTCCAAACTTACAAAGGGGAGAAAAAGCCGCGGATTCTCCCCTGTGCGGTTGCAGCCGGCCGCCTGAAGAGCTGGATCGATCAAGGCAAGATTCCAGGCCTCTCGGGCGATAGCTATCCATTCATGATGTTTCGTGACAATTTCCACACGGGACCGAACGGGACCTATCTTATGACGATGGTGTGTTATGCTGCGTTTTACGGGGAATCGCCCGTGGGCAAGATCCCGCCGATGGGAACTGAGCTTAATCCGGCGCAGGCGGCCGCGTTTCAGCACCTGGCATGGGATGTCGTTAAGAACTATCCTGACTGTGGGCTCTACGAAGAAGGAACGGCTCCGGTCGCAAAGCCTGCCTTTTCACCCGCCCCCGCGGCGCCCATCAAAGCCGCTACAGCGATCAAACTGGCTTCTCCGACTCCCGGTGCCTGGTTTCGGTACACTTTCGACGGCACCCAACCCACCCGGGCGCGCGGCTACATTTACTGCGGAGCGATCACCGTGCGTCCCGGCCTGACGCTCAAAGCCGTCGCCTACAAAAGCGGCATGGCCGACAGCGCGGTCTCCACAGCGCTATATTAGCCTTTATGAAACCCTTTCTTGCTCTGTGTTCCGGTCCATCAATGAGCATCGCGTCTCTACCCTGCATGATTCTGGCGGCGGCGAGTCCTCTATTAACCGCGAGCCCGGCTCCCGCTCCAAGACCGGCGCCAAAGCCAACCCCAACACCCGCTTTTGCCGATGTCGCTTACGGCGCAGCTCCTCACCAGATATTAGACGTGCATTTGCCTTCACATTCCACCGGCCCATGGGGAGCAGTCATCTGGTACGGCGGAATATGGGCTCCGGACAAACACGCTCCTCTTGAACGCTTTCTGCCGGCCAATTGTGCGGTGATCGCCGTGGAGACGCGAACGATGGGGGACGCAAATATAGACAAGGTCTCTCCTCCGATTTCGTATGTACTGCTCGATGCCCGCCGTGCGGTTCAGTTTGTGCGCCTGCACGCAGCCAAGTGGAATATCGATCCGGAGAGAATCGCCGTGGGCGGAGGGTCGCAGGGAACTCTTCCCGCGCTTTATGTGGCCTGCTCCGGAGAAGCGGCGAATCCCAAGTCCAGCGACCCTGTCGAGCGGGTTTCGACCAAAGTAAAAGCGGTGGGAGCCTGGGCCAGCCAGCCCAGCATCGATCCCAAGCGCATGCGGGAATGGGTGCCCGGCGTCGAATGGGGAGCCCCGGCTCTCGGCTGCAGTTTTGCCGAATCCTTGAAAAGACGGGATGAGTTGCTGCCAGTTATCGAAAAATGGTCGCCGGACGCCTTGGTGAACAAGGACGCACCGCCCATCTATTTCGAAAATGACCTCGGCCTCTCCAGGCCGGAGAATGTCGAAGAGATGCCTTACAAGGTTCACTGTCCGCTATGGGGGCTGGGATTCCAAAAGCTGGCGCGGCAGCGCGGCGCCACGGTGTATTGTAAATTTCCGGACCATCCGACGGACTCCTACAAAGATTTGTGGGATTTTCTTCTTAAGCAGTTGAACCCACCCACGGCCCTTCGCCTTTCGGCTGTGCATGCGACCGAAGACGCGGACGGCCATAAAATGCCGGACATCAAAAATGGCACAGTGGAGATGCGGGCATCGCATCGATACCTTAACCTTCCATCGACGAATAGCGGCCCTATCCACGTTGGGAGACTTTATGTCGATGGAGAGCTAAGACGCGTTTTCGAAATTAGGCTGGCCAATGGGAATCCGGACTGGTGGGCTCCGGTGGACATCGGCTTCTGGAAAGGCAAACCCATCACGGTGGAGATCGATCGACTCACCTCGGATTCGAAAGCGCTGTCTCAAGTCGATCAAACCGACGAACCCAAGGTCCTGGCTAATTTCCATCACGAGCGGTTCCGGCAACGGTTTCACTATTCGGCGCCCCGCGGCTTTGAATTGGACGTTGAAGGCGGGGTCTATTATCTGGGTGAATATCACCTTTTTTATGTCGGGTCGCCGACCTGCACCACTCAGGGCGCCGGGCTTTGGGAACACGCGGTGAGCCGCGATCTGGTGCATTGGAAAGATCTCGACACCTCATTTCCGATGCGGGGAATGCACGACATGTGGAGCGGCACCGTGGTGATCGATTGGAACAATACCAGCGGACTTGGAGAGAACGGGGCGCCTCCCATGGTCTTGTTCTACACCAAACCCGATTTTGCGCCTCCGGTTGTCATTCGCCACAATCAACCCGGACCCGACTTCAATAAGCGGGGAGGAATGCAATACTTGATGTATTCGACCGATGGCGGCCGGACGATGAACGATTATCAGGGTAATCCTGTTGTGCCGATCATAGCCGAGACCATACCGAAAGCCGGCCCCAACCGGGATCCGAAAGTTTTTTGGCACGAACCGACAAAACAATGGTTCATGATCGTTTACGTGGCGCTTCCCGGCGCACCCCGGCCGGACGGAAAGCCTGACGCACAGCATAACACCTTCCGCTTCCTGAGTTCTCCCAACCTTCGCGACTGGAAGCTGACCGACTTCTATGTAACAGATTTTTCCGAGTGCCCGGACTTCTATGAACTGCCGGTGGACGGCAATCCCGGCGACAAGAAATGGGTGATCGCCGATGCCGGTGGAAGTTACATGGTGGGGTCGTTCGACGGAATCCGGTTTAGGCCCGAAACGCCGAAATTGCGCAATTGTGCGGGTATCTATTATGCGGGCCAAACGCTTAACGACCTTCCAAAGGAAGACGGGCGGCGAATCAAGATGATGTGGATGTCAGCCCCTGCTCCAGATATGCCGTTCTCCCAATGCGTGAGTCTCCCAATGGTGCAATCCCTTTACACTACGCCCAAGGGTATTCGTCTCGCCTCATGGCCCGCAAAGGAATTGGAGCAACTGCGGATGAGCGATCCCGTGACGATCGGTGACAGGCCTTTGCGCGACGGCGAAGATCTGCTCGATGGAGTGGACAAGGAAGGGGTGGATATTGAACTCGACATGAAACTTCTCAACTCGAAAGGCTTCGACCTCGTCGTGGAGGGCATGCCCATCCATTACGAAGTCAGCGCAAAAGAACTTTCCTGCAAAGCGGAGAAACCCTGCACCGACGTATGGCGCATGACGGTGGAACCGGAAAACGGACACATCCAGTTGCGTGTCTTATCAGACGTCACAACGCTGGAGATTTTCGCCCAAAAAGGAAAGACCCTCATGGCGGTATCCAATCTTACAACCCCGTGGAGCAAACCCCGGCTTGGATTGCGATCCGCTGGCGGGGAGTTGAAAATCAATTCTCTCAACATCTATTCCATGCGTTCAATTTGGGACAAAGAAAGGCAGCTCGCATCAGAGCCATTCTCCCAGCAAACGAATTAGCAGCCGTTGGCCGATATAAGCATCTAATCCTATGCATACAAACCCTATTACATCACTGGCAACCCACTTGAAACAGCCACCTGAACCTCGAATTCCACGAAGCGCCCATTTTTTGCCCGTCGTATCGCGCACGGTCACCAAGGGGTTCCTTGTCGCGATTTCCTTGCCGCTCTTGAACCTCTCGACTCTCGTTGCGAATGCCTCCCAGCAGATCCCGATCAAGGACAAAACTCTTGTATCCTGGGTCTCCGTGGAAGACGTAAACTGCCGGGGCGGCAGCGTCTTGTCCATTGGCGTCAACAGCCTTTGGGACGGACTTGTTTTTGGCGAAAAGGTGCCGCACAAGTGGATGGCTGGAAGTGAATTCTGGCACCGTACACCGGGTCAAAAGGAACTAGCCAAAGGGGAGGACGCGGTTCCGAATCGAATGACCCAGATCGCGCTGGTGCATCGAGGTAACGACGCAATCCTCTTTCGCGACGGCAAAGAGATCGCCTCCTGGAAACTCGATAAGGAGGCGCCGGTATACGGAAAGGACGCTTACGTCTTATTCGGTTGGAGGCACATCGGATGCCCCGGCGAAAATGCTTATTTTTGCGGCTCGATCAGGGATGCCCGCATCTACGATTTCCCAATGACCGCCACGGCTATCGCGGCTTTGAGTCCCGGCGTACTTGGAAGCAGGCAACCGGTGGCGTGGTGGGATTTTGCGAAGGGCGAGCAAGACCGGATGGGCCTGTTCAATTCTTCCGAACTGAAGGGACATGCACGAATCGAAAGCGGCCAACTGCGATTGCAAGCCAGCGGGGATTACCTTGTATGCACCCGTACCAGGCCAAACCTGAACCGCATCCAGTTTCGTCCGAGGATCGGCGTCTTTGCGGATCCAATCCCCTTCTTCTGGAAAGGGCGTTATCATGTCTTTTACCTGCGCGGCGGCGTTGGAAGGGTTCCCTGGTATCACATCGTCTCCGATAACTTGGTCGACTGGGAGGAACTCCCCACCCCGGCGCTGGTGAGCGACGGTGCTCCCGATTCATGGGACGGCGGCAACATGTTCACCGGAACCGTCATCGAACACGATGGGCGTTTTTACTGCTTCTATACCGGCGACAATGGCGCCAACCCCAAGGGCAATGAAGGCGTCCGCCTTGCCATCAGCGACGACCTCGTTGTCTGGAAGAAGCAACCCGCTTTCCTTGTGATTCCGGATGGAACGACATACTCCGCCACACGAATTCGCGATTTCAGGGATCCGTTCCCCTACAAGCTCGAAGGCCGCAACGAGTGGTGGATGATCCTGTGTGCGCGCTCTCTCGCGAATAAGAGCGTCCCCGGCGTTTTCACCAGCAACGACCTCCAAAAGTGGACACCCGCCGCCCCGCTGGACGTCGAGGGCCAGGAGTGCCCCGATCTGTTCAAAATTGGCGATACCTTCTATCTCATTGGCGCCGATCACTATTCGTTTAGCAAGGATCTCCGGTCTCGTTTTGAATTTCCCGTCCACCGGGTGATCGATCGACCCGGCATCTATGCGGGCAAACGCATGTTCGACGGAAAGCGCCATATTTGGGTCGGCTGGATCGCGGATTGCCAGAATCTTGCCGATGGCGACAAACAGGAATGGGGCGGCACGATGTGTTCCCCTCGCGAGTTGCTGCCGGGGCCGGACGGAGTGCTGTACGTGCGCCCGGTCAAAGAAGTCATCGACGCTTTCAGCAGACCCGCATTCGATTTAAAGAATGCAAAACGCCAATTCGCTCCCTCGCAGTGGTCCGTAAACGACGGTCAGATGACGAACAATCGCTCCCCGGCGCGCGTGACATTCGACATTCCCGCCGAAGGCATGCTTGAAATGACGTTGAAAGCCAGCGGCGACGCGAAGATCACGATCGCCTTTCGCACGGATGAATCTGGAAAACAAGCGGGTTATCTTTACACGCTGACGCCTTCCGACGGCACGGTCGTTACCCATGGGCAGGGCATCGAATGGAAGCGCGACGGATGCCGAATCGACACCACAAAACCGATAACCGTGCGCGCGATTCTGCTCGGGCAAAGCATCGAGTTCTTTGTCAATGACCAGTACGCGTTTACCCGCACCGCCTACGACCTCGCCGAAGGCAAACTGGGCCTGCTGGCCGAGCAGGGCACGGTGACGCTTGAAAACCTAAGCTTCAAACAAACACGTCCCCAGGCTCCGCCTCCCGCCCTGGCCAACGTAAAGTATGGCCCCTACCCGCGGAACACCTTCGACTTCTGGAAAGCGAAATCGGACAAGCCAACGCCTCTAATGGTACAAATCCATGGCGGCGGGTTCATGTCCGGAGACAAAGCGGAATTGTTGGATATAAACCTGCTAAACGAATGTATGAAGATGGGAATTTCGCTGGCCAACATCAACTATCGCTTCTCGACCGAAGCACCTTTTCCGGCCCCGATGCTCGACGGGGCGCGAGCAATCCAGTTTCTGCGCCTGCATGCGGCGGAGTATAACATCGACCCGAAACGAATTGGCGCATCTGGCGGCTCAGCGGGAGCCGGAATGTCTCTCTGGATCGGTTTTCACCCGGATCTGGCCGATCCCAAGAATGCCGACCCCGTTCTTCGGCAGTCAAGCCGCTTGTCATGCATGTATGTCGGCGGAGCACAATGTTCATACGACCCCCGCTGGATAAAAGAAAACATCCCGGGGCACGCATGGGAACATCCCGCGATCGCTAAACTCTACGGGTTGAAGCCGGAAGAAGCGGATACCCCTCGCGCACACAAACTCTACGACGAGGCATCGCCAATCACTTTTGTTTCAAAGGATTCTCCACCGGCGTTCCTCACTTATGGCGACCGGGACGCGCTTCCTCTCTCCCCGGACGCCACCGCCGGCGAAGGTATCCATAGCATTTTATTTGGGCGGTTTCTCAAGGAAAAGATGGATCGCCTCGGCATCGAGTGCATTGTATTTCATCCTGCCGCTTACGCTGGCAAGCCCGCTGGCCAGCGCCCCAATTCGGTGGATTTTCTTACGCGATATTTAATAGGCGCCGGCAGATGAGCGCAAACAATCCCCTTCGTTCCGTTCGATCCAGCATTCGCTGTTCGCTGTCGGCGTTGCGGCTGGCAGCCGCCCTGTTCGGCTGCACATTTGTCTACGCGGAATTGCCTGCGATTGCGCAGATTCCGCCGGCCAGTCACAATGTCTCCCTCAATGGCGCCTGGCGGCTCACGTACGGGCAGATCGAATGCATCGCCGACCTGAAGGCGGACCCAACAAAACCGCCTCAAAGCTTTACCACGATTCCAGCAACCGTTCCCGGCAATGTCGAGTTGGACATGCTGGCCGCCGGACGTATTTCAGATCCGATGATCGGAAACCGCGTCTACGACCTGCTCAAGTTCGAATCCTATCAATGGTGGTATTCCCGGACTTTCGCCTCACCTCGCTTCAATAGCACCGAGAAAGTTGAGTTGGTGTTCGACGGACTGGACTGCGTGGGAACGGTCTGGGTAAACGGCACATTAGTGGGGCGCCCCGCCAACATGCTGATTTCGCATCGCTTCGACATCACCCCCCTGCTTCGAGCGAAAGCCGACAACGACGTGCTGGTGCGCATCGATCCCGCCGTCGCGATCGGGAATCAAGCGAAGCACTTTCCCGGGGAATTCAACTACCCCGGGCTTTGGGAACAGATGGTCATTCGCAAGCCCAATCACATGTACGGATGGGACATCACTCCCCGCATCGTTAGCGCCGGGCTTTGGCGCGACGTCCATCTCGAATTGACGCGCGCCACCCACTTCAACGATATCTACTGGGCCACCAAGTCGGTGGACTGTGCGAACAAGTCGGCCGAGTTGATGCTGGACTGGGATTTCTCAACCGACCGAATGGACTTGTCATCGCGTCCGCTGAAGGTCTCTGTCACCCTGTCGCGCAGCGGCAGCAATGCGTATCGGGATGAGATTACGGCAGTGAGCACCCACGGGCAGGAGACCCTGCGTGTTAAAGACGTTGATTTTTGGTGGCCTCGCGGCGCCGGAGAGCCTGCCCTCTACGATGCCACCGTCGGATTGCTCGACGATCACGGCAAAATGCTCGACGAACGCAGGACACGCGTTGGAATCAGAACGGTAAAATTGCACCACGTCGACCGCAATGAGCCATCCGAAGCGGGTGATATGTCCTTTATTGTAAACGGGCGAAAGCTTTTCATGAAGGGCGTCAATTGGGGGCCGCTGGATTGTCTTCACAGCCGCGACTTGCAGCGTCTGGACAAGGTGTTTTCCTTGCTGGCCGGCGCGAACTGCAATCTGATTCGCGCCTATGGCGTCAACGTTTACGGCCCAGACAGGCTGTTCGACCTGTGCGACGAAAACGGCGTCCTTATTTTGCAGGAATTCGCAATGGGCAATCAGCGGTGCCCTCAAACCGAAGCGTTTAGCAAGGCGATGGAAACCGAAGCTGAGTCTGTTATTACTCGATTTAGGAATCATCCCAGCCTTGCGATCTGGTGCGGAGGCAACGAGTTTGACGGAGACTACTTCATCAGGGATGGAATTGACCCCAACGGCGACATCATCAGTCGCGGCGTGTTTCCGAAGGCCATCACCCGGCTCGATCCCCATCGCGACTACATGCCGTGCTGCTGGTATCTCTCTCCGGTCGCGGCAGCCAGGGGGGTTCCCGTAAACAAGTGGGTGCCCGACGATCATCTGTATCTATGGGACGCGCCCTACTATTTCAAGGCACCGTTCTACACTTCCCTGCCAACGTCGCATTTTGTTAGTGAGATTGGCTGGAAAGGCTGCCCGTCGCGGGCTTCGCTCGAACAAATGTTCACTCCGGAGGCAGTCAACCACCCATGGGTGGACGGCGACCAGGATCGATGGAACGAGGAGTGGAGGGTCAAGGCCACACAACCCTGGCCATCCCGCCCGGAAGGAAACGACCGGATGAATCTCCTAAACCATCAACTAAAGACCGTCTTTGGTGACGTTCCGAATGACCTTGGCGAGTATATTGTGGCGTCCCAAGCCGCGCAGGCGGAAGCGACGAAGTTTTTCATCGAATCCTCACGCATCAGAAAGGGCGACCCCACCGGCACTGCAAAGGAGAAGGACCGATGGGGCGTTGTTCTGTTCCAATTCATGGACGCATGGCCTCTGGTTAGCTTTGGTGTCGTCGATTACTACAATCGCCCGAAGCTGGCCTACGATTATATGCGGCAATCGATGCGGGATGTTCAGGTCATCTGCGGGGAGGCTGAAGAGGGTCGCCATCCGGTGGTCATTGTAAATGACACGCTTGAACCTGTCCAAGGCAGGGTGATCGTGACGCGAGTCGGCGCCCCCGTCGCCCTGCTCGACAAAGACTTTAAGATCGCAGCCAACGGAAAAGAGACGGTGGACTGGATTCTCCAGCCGAAAGACGCCGAAATGTGGCAGATCGAATGGAACCTTCAGGATGGACGGCGGTTCAAGAGCCACTACCTGTCCACCAAATCCGTTGTTCAGTTCAACCGCTATGTGGCGTGGATGACGCAACTTGCCATTCGAATGCCGTGAGTCCGTTCAGGATATCGATTTATGAAGCAAGCCTACACAAGCCGTCCCGCAGTCTGGGTCATCGGGTGTTTAGAATGCAAAATTGCTGTCACTGCAAGACGACCCTATTTTCTTTTACGACATTCAACAGCCAACTATCACTCTTTACCTCTCGCTCCATGATAAATCGAAACTTCTTCCGTCAACTCCCAGCGATCGCGTGCCTTCTGCTGTCGATTGCGCCAGCCCTTCGGGCGCAGGTCGGTCCTGTCTCAACGCCGAAACCAGGAGCGCCTTACACGATCAAACCGGATCTGTCTGAACCTGGAGAAAGAATGGGGTTGCGCCGTATCGGCGACAAACCCTTCCCGGTTCCCCCCGAAGCCAAAGTGATTCCGCTGCCCGGAGGCAATTTTGAAACCGACGGAAAAATGCCCGCCGGTTGGCAGGCGGAAAAAGGCCGGATCGTGACCGCCGCCGATGCGCCTGAGGGGAAAGCCTATTTCCAAATGGAGGTGGTCAACGGATTCGGTTTCCACACGCCGGATATCACGACCAAGCCGGGCCGGCCTTATTTTCTGTCCTTCTGGCTCAAAAGCCCGTCGGAGCAGTGGGCCTGCATCACATTTTCTTCTAATGAGCGGTTACAAAGCACCTCCGTCAATATTCCCTACATTCCAGGCACTGGAAACAAATGGAAGCGGGCGGGGATCTATTTCTGGCTCCCAGTCCCTTCCACGTCCCTCAAATTTCATGTTATGTTCCGCGGTCAGCCCGAACTGCCGGGACAGTATATTTGCCTCGACGACGTCCAGTTGCGCACCGCCTCAGAAGCCGAGATGGCTACCGCCTATGAAGCCGAGCGCGCGCACCTGCCGCCTTACGATGTCACGCCGCAACCTGGCGACGGCCAGAATCTGGCGCTTTCGGTTGCGAAATGGGAGGGTCGGGCGGGAATACCCGGCAAGCCTTACGTGATCTGGGCCATCGGATCGAGTTGGACCGAAAGTCAAAGGGACGGGTATGGGTTGATCTACGCCATTCGCAAGAATTTCCCCATGGCGCCCGCCATCGAATACCACATGCATGACGGGGCGGGCACGCCGTGGGATTATGCCGCCGGGTGGGTGCGGCAGTTTGTCGCCGCCGACCAGCCCGATTTGGTTTTCACCTACACCCCCGGCACGCCGGAAGGGCTCGATGCGCTGTTGACCAATGTTCGCAAACTGACGACCGCCGACATCATCGTTCCGAGCATTCATTTTAGTCCAACCGCTCCGATGACGCCGCAGGACATCGAAAAAGGGTATGTCGACTGGGACAAGGTCAGGGAAATTTGCAAGAAACATCACGCCGAGTTTGTGGAGCACCGCCGCAATATGGCCGAGTATCATAAAACGACCGGCCTCGCGCCGGATGACCTTCTCTGGGATCACACCCACCAGAACCAGCACGGACGCATCCGCGTGTGGGACAGTATTACCAGGCACATCACCCATCCTAATGAGTTCACCTACGCGCCCGAAGCGCTCGAACGCCGGATTGCCGTGAACCCGCCGGTCGCCACCGCCACCGAGAAGGTGTCTCTTTCCGGCAAGTGGACTGTCGCGAACGGCTCGGTGAAAAGCAGGCAGGCAGGGGACCGGATCATGGTTCATTTCACGGGCAACCGCATCGACCTGATCGGTCGCAAGGCGCCAGGTGGCGGCACGGTCAACGTGTTCATTGACAGAGTGCCCGCCGATCAAGCGCCTGCTTTCTTCACCGACTACATTCAGGCCAAGCCCAAAGTATGGCCGCAGGTTCTCGGAGGACAGCAGGGAGATCACGCTCCACACGCAGTGACCTTGGGCAAAAACGTGGTTCCGCAAAAGTGGATCATTACCATGACCAGCGATGTTGGCGACTACCGGATCGTGGGGAGCGTGACCGGTCTGGACGGGGAGGGTAACGTCGCGCAGCCATTCTTAAGCAAATCCGGACAAATTGCCATCGATCCGAAACTCTGGCGCAATAACAAGGTCGAAAAGGATGGCAAAACGCTCTACGGAACCATGACCGGCGACACTTTCAACTTTAACGTGTTTCGCCGCGCGACAGGCAAGGTCGAATTCCAGGCAGGAAAGCCGGAGCCGTTTTCCGAACCGCTGGTTCAAAACCTGCCCAACACCGAGCACACGCTCGAAATCGTGACGTCCGGCGACGGCGAAGTGAATATCGACGGCCTGTACGTCTTCCAACCCCCGGAGAAAGACTAAAGCCCGCATTTCCAATCGCTCATTGCTTTCAAAACTATGATTAACCCAACTGTTATCGTCCGAATACCAGCGATCGCGTGCGTTGTGCTGTCTATGGCGTCCCTCCTGCATGCGCAAATCGGCGCCGCTCCGAAAGCAGCACACGAGCTATCCGGGCTCTGCGCATTGTCCGCCACTGGGGAAATAAGGGGCTTTCGATGCATTAGCCGCAAACGTTTTCCCGTGCCAAAGGAGAGCAAGATCATCTCAATGGCCGGGACCGACTTCGAAACCGCTGGCAAGTTCCCACCGGGATGGAGCCAGGGAAATGGCGAGGTGGTTATTGGGACCGACGCACCTCAAGGCAAAGCTTTCTTCCGTATGAAAGCGAAGAAGAGTGCGGCGCTGCGGAGCCCTGTCGTCCCCGCGCAGCCGGGCATTCCCTACTTCCTTTCCTTTTGGATTAAAACCGCCAAGGACCCATGGACCACCATTTCTTTTACCTCCGACGAACGGGAACCCAGTTTCACCGATATTCATTCACCGCTCTTCTATCCCGACTTTCCGCTCGACACCGGCACCCAGTGGCGACAGGAGGGCTTCTATTTCATGATGCCCCCGCAGTGCAAGACGATCCAGTGCGGCTTTACGCTTCGGGAAGACGGTGCGGAGGGCCAAACGATCGGCTTCGACGATATTCAATTGCGAACAGCCTCTGAGGCTGAAATGCTGGCTGCTTATGAAGCCGAGCGAGCGCACCTTCCGCCTTACGATCTGACTCCACGCCCGGGTGACGGCAAGAACCTGGCACTCTCCGTGGCGAAATGGGAAGGCCGGGCGGGAATACCCGGTAAACCATTTGTAATTTGGGCACTGGGATCGAGCTTCACGGACAGACAAGGCGACGGTTATGAGTTGATTCAGGCGATCCGCCGGCGCTTTCCCAACGCGCCTCCGATCGTCTATCGCAAGCACGGCGGCCCGGGCACCCCGTGGGAGTTTGTCTATGCGTGGATCAAGCAGTTTGTGGCAAATGAGCAGCCCGACCTTGTTTTTACCTATACAAGCGGAAGCTTGGACGGGCTCGACGCCTTGCTGACGGAGATCCGCCGCCGCACAACCGCCGAGGTGATCGTTCCGTCGCTTCACTTCAAGCCTCCCGGCGCCATAACGCCCGAGAATATCGAAAACGGAATGGGTGTTCCATGGGCAAAGGCACGCGAAATCTGCGAAAAGCATGGGGCCGAATTCGTGGCAAATCGGCGCGAGATGGCTGACTATCTCGCCCATACCGGAATCGATATGGAAGATCTCTTGATGGATCATAACCATCAGGGAGTCCATGGACGAATCCGAATTTGGGACAATGTCAGCCGCCACATCGCCAAGTCCGATCAGTCCGCGTATACCCCGGAGTCGCGCGAACGGCGGATATCGGTTACCGAGCCAGTCAGCACGGCGACCGAACATGTCAGCATCTCCGGCGGTTGGACAACGACTGGAGACACGCTTCACACCAACGCTAAGAACTCCCGCTTACTGGTCAGTTTCACCGGCAATCGAATCGATTTGCTGGGACGCCAATCGCCCGGCGGCGGCACGGTGAAGGTGCTTATCGACGGCGTCCCCGGCGAGCAGGTTCCCGTCTTCGTGACCAACTGTATCAAGCCCGCCAACCGACACGAATGGCGTATTCCGCACGCGGTGGAACTCGGAGCCACCCTCGTTCCGCAAACCTGGACGATTACCATGACCAGCAACGTGGGCGACTTTCGCGTCGAAGGCAGCGTTGCCGGTCCCGATGGAACGGGCAACCTCGCTGAACCCTTCATCAGTCGCTCTCGTCAGATCGGGCTAAACCCAAAACTCTGGCGCGCGGGACGAATCGAGAGAAAAGGCGAGCCAGTCGATTACGCGGTCGCCACCGGAGACGCCTTCAGCTTTGACGTTTCCAGGGCGGCCTCGGGGCAACTCAGCTTCAAAGCCGACCAGCCAATCTCCCTGGCCGAACCCTTGGTGCGCAATCTTCCAAACCGACAGCACACGGTTGAGCTTATAACCATGGGCGACGGCGAGGTAACCATCGACGGACTGTACGTATTCCAGCCGCCAGAAAAGGAATAGCTAATGCAGACTCCTCGCCCATTTCCTCTCTTACCCATAAATCCAAAGCCAATGACTATTAACGCGCTTAAACACGGTGTCGACCAGAATGGCACCAACATAAAAGTTTCTTGGGACGAATGTCCGCACTTTTCGCAGTCAGCGCCCGGGCCAGGGACCCCGGGGAGCGCAGGCGCCTCGCCTGTGGCTCTTGGCGCCCCCGCCAAGGGCATCTTTGAGGGGACAAACGCGCCATCGCTCCCAGGACGGCGCCGGCGAGGGCGCCGACACCCGCACGCGAGGGCGCGTGCGCTCCCCGGAAGCGGCGTCCGTCGTCGCTCCGCTAGTTGGTGGCTCCGATGCCTACGGAAGAGCCTTTCTTCAGTGCTTATGCTGAGAACTTTGCTCCGCTCCCGGGCGGCTGCCGGGACGACGCTCTGCCTGTTGCTGCCGCTCTTATGCGCTGGAAGCCTCCTCGCTACCCCCTCGCCAACCGTCAAAGCCACGCCTTCCACAGAGATCAGCGCGGCTCTCAAGCCTTTCGTGGACAACCACGCAATCGCAGGTTGTGTGGCCCTTGTGGCGACAGGCGACAAACTCTTGTGCCTGGAGCCGGTGGGCTATGCTGACATCGAGACCAAGAGGCCTATGAAGGCTGACACCTTCTTCTGGATCGCGTCCATGACCAAAGCACACAGTTGCGCCGCGTTCATGATGCTGGTCGATGAGGGCAAGGTCAAAGTCGACGATCCGGTGGAAAAGTATTTTCCCGAGTTTAAGGGCCAGCAAGTCGGCGATCCAAATAGTCCGTCCAGCCTTCACCCCGCCAGCCATCCGATAACTCTAAAGGAATGCATGACGCACACCGCGGGCCTGGCGGTCAAGGCGAAGACCGACCTTCGTAAGTTCGTCTCGCTCAAGGAGGACGTCGCCGCCGAGGGAAAGCTTCCCCTTTCGACAGAGCCGGGAACAGCGTATCGCTATTCCGGTGGGATCGACATCGCCGGCGGCGTCATTGAAGTCCTAACCGGCATTTCCTACCCGAAGTTCATGCAAACGCGCTTGTTCGATCCCCTCGGCATGCAAGAGGCCACCTTCTTTCCGAATCAAGCCCAGGTCGATCGAATGGCCCGAACCGTCAAGCTGACCGCGGACAAGAAAGGAATCGAGAACGTTCGGCTCAATCCGGATCATCAACAAGACCCTTTGGTGCCCAATGGCATTCTTTGCCAGCACACGATGGCGATGCCTGCCAAGTACAAAAACCATTATTCGGAACCTTCCGGCGGACTTTTTGCAACCGCCACCGATGTAATGAAGTTCTGTCAAATGCTCCTGAATGAGGGGGAATGCAACGGACGGCGGATTCTTTCCGTCGCCGCAGTGAAGCAAATGACGACTAACCAGATCAAAGGGATCGGGACTTACGGCTTCGGTCTGAACACCATCGACACCGATGGCAAATTCAGCGCAGGCAGCTACAATCACCGCGGGGCGCGCAGCACGATGATGTGGGTCGATAAAAAACGGCGTCTCGTCATGGTTCTGCTTTTGCAAAACTGGGATCTGCCCGGCGACAAAGAGAAAGCCATTTATGACGCATTTACAAGCACTGCCATCGCCAAATACGGCGCAACGCATTAACTTCGCACTTAAAGCCATGCACAATCGTTTTTTTGTCGCTATTCTATGTTTGCTGTCGGCTTGCGCTCAAGGCCGCAGCTCAGACCTCACTCCGCTTTCGGGCGCCGATGGAAAATTTGAAGCGTTGCGCCACGATGGGAGAACCGTCTGGCGCGCGGTAAAGCTCGAAAATGGCAACTACGCTCCATATCTCTATTTTCAGGCGCCGCCTTCTTCGCCTGCCGGCGTCACCTATTACGTGCGGGTCGAGTTTAAGGACGTTGGCGCCGGATGGCTCGGGCTCGAGTACAACGCTACGGGTGATCGAAACTATCAGTCCGCATTGCGCGGCTCCGGGCGCCTGCTGCGCAACACAGGCGCGGATAAGGTTGCAGTTTTCGAACTCGCCGATGCCGCCTTTCGCCACGCCCAAAATCTAAGCGCTGATTTCAGGTTGGTTGGAGCCAGGAACTCCGCTCCATTAACCATTATCTCAGCAAGCCTTCTTACTCAGCCGCCCCCGGAATATCGGGCGCACACTGCAAAGCCCTGGCTGGATCCGTACAATGGGCCGCGCCGCAACGATGTGGACGCATCTTCGCTTCAGGGCAAAGTGCTCTGCGGTTATCAGGGCTGGTTTCGCGCGCCGGGAGACCCCTCCGATGGCGGTTGGGGGCACTGGAGCAACAACCAGGGCAGGATCGCTTCCGAAACGTTGACCTTCGATATGTGGCCCGACATGGCCGAATATCAGAAGACCTATCCGGCGGACCAGTTCAAGCAAGCGGACGGAACTCAGGCGTATCTCTTCAGTTCCGCCGATCCCGAGACGATCGACCTGCACTTTGACTGGATGCGCGATTACGGCATTGACGGCGTCGTTGTGCAGCAGTTTCTGGTTAGTTTTAATAAGCCTGACGCCACGAGGGTCCTGGGATGGGTCCGTAACGCGGCAAACCGCACTGGCCGTGTTTTCACCATCGAGTTCGACATGAGCCAATTTCCGCCGGAAAAGGCTGTTTCGGCCATGCAAGAGTTCTGGCGCCGGCTTGTGGATGAGATGAAGATTACAGACGATCCGCGCTACGTGCATCAGGATGGCAAGCCGGTGTTGATAGTTTTCGGGTTCTATCAATCCAGATTCTCCTCGCAAACGGCTAATCAGATCGTCGATTTGTTCAAGCAGCCCGGCAGATACCAAGCCTATTTGGTAGGCTCCGGCACGTGGGCATGGCGCGCCGAAAAGGATCCTGAGTGGGCTCGCGTATTCCGCCGGTTTGACGCCATGCTGCCGTGGAACACGGGCAATACCTGGTCAAAAGAAGGCGTCGTTCACGCCCAGACGGGCACTTGGGCAGACGATCTCGCCGAGTCCAAACGGAATCATATGCTGTTTATTCCCGAGATTTACCCCGGTTTCTCATGGAATAATCTGATGCATACCACCAGCAAGCCGACAGGCATCCCCAGGCGCGGCGGCGACTTCTACCGGGAACAATTCCAGAAAGCCAAAGACCTGGGCATCGATTCTGCCTACGTGGGAATGTTCGACGAAGTGGACGAAGGCACCGCCATCTTCAAAGTAACCGACACCCCGCCGCGGCAAGGGTATTTCGCAACGATGGAAGGGAAACCGTCGGACTTTTATTTGCGGCTGACGGGCGAAGGAACGCGCTTGCTTCGCAAGAAAATGGTTCAAGCGGCATCTGTATGCCAAAGTGGCGGCGACATTGTTTTTGCCGATTTCGAAGGCTCGGATTTCGGTGCGTGGAAGGCCGATGGAACCGCCTTCGGCAGCGGCCCGGCGCATGGGCACGTGCCGCCCCAGGGCCCGGTTAGCGGGTATATTGGCAAGGGTTTTGCCGACTCCTATCATGGCGGGGAAGTCGCAACCGGCACGCTCACTTCGCCGGCGTTCAAGATCGAACGCCGCTATGTATCGTTTCTGATCGGCGGCGGATGGGAAATGGAAACGCGCATCGACTTGCTGGTCGATGGCAAGGCGGAGCGTTCCGCTGGCGCCATGCATTCGAATGGGGAAGAACTAACGCCGGGCTCTTGGGACGTTGCAGATTTGGCGGGCAAGACTGCGCGAATTCAAATTGTGGACAACGCCACCGGCCCGTGGGGTCACATCAATATAGACCAGATTGTTTTCACCGACACCAAACCGCCAGCCCTGTTAATCGATCCAAAACTCGAAATTCAGGCCGAGAAGCGCTGGCTGTATTTCCCGCTAAAGGATACCGGATCGAGAAATATAGCAAGCACCCGCGTAAAAGTCACCTGCGACGGAAAGGTTGTCCGGGAATTCATGGCTGAGTTGGCGGCGGACAGTCCAAACTGGTGGTGTCCGCTGGACATATCGGAATGGAAGGGGCGCAAATTGACGATTGAAGTGCGAAAGATGCTCGACAACGCCGTTACGCTCCAGCTTATTCATCAGAGCGACGAGTGGGAGGGTGCGGACCAACTGTATCGCGAAGCATTGCGGCCCCAGTTTCACTTCACCACCCGCCGCGGCTGGACGAACGACCCCAACGGCATGGCATATTATAATGGGGAGTATCATTTGTTCTTTCAGCACGATCCGTTTTGCCGCTGGGGCAACGGGGCGCAGCACTGGGGCCATGCGGTCGGCAAAGACCTCGTTCACTGGGAAGAACTGGGCGAGGCCATTTATCCCGACGCGAAAGGCCGCATCTGGAGCGGCAGCGGCGTTGTGGATTTGGAGAACACCAGCGGCCTCGGCAAAGACGGAAAGCCGCCGCTTGTGCTTTTCTATACCTATACAAACGGCGATTTCGTTCAGTGCATGACTTACAGCACCGACGGGCGGACGTTTACCAATTACACCGGAAACCCGGTGGTGAAGAACGTCAGTCGCGGCAATCGCGACCCGAAGGTGTTCTGGCATGAGCCGACCCGGAGTTGGATTATGGCGTTCTACGCGCCTTTCGGCAACGACGACAAAACCGTCAGGCATACATTGCAACTCTACAAATCCAAGAACCTGCGCGACTGGAAGGCGCTCTGCGAAATCGAAGGCGGCACCGGCGGGGACCATTTTCTCGCGGAATGCCCGGACATCTACCCGATCGCGCTCGACGGCGACCCCGCGCGGACCAAATGGGTTCTCACGGCTGCAAACGATGAGTATAAGATAGGTATGTTCGACGGCGGAAAATTCATTGCCGAAACACCCAAGCTTTCGGGCAACCACGGCAACGCCTTTTACGCCGCGCAAACATTTAACAACGAACCGAACGGACGGCGGATTCAAATCGGCTGGTCGGTATGCTTTGTTCCGGAGATGCCTTTTAATCAGGGGATGAGCGTGCCGCTCGAAGTATTGCTTCGCGGCACGCCGGACGGCCCGCGGCTGGCTTTCTGGCCGGTTAAGGAGCTCGAATCGCTGAGACGCAACTCGCGGACGTTGCAACCCGGCCCGCTCAAGCCCGGAGACAATCCGCTCGCTGGCATTGCGGCGGATGCGTTCGACCTGGAAGCAACCATTGCCGTCGGCAAGGCGAAGAGCATCGTATTCGATCTGCGCGGCACGACCGTTACAATCGACCCGAGTGGAGGATTTGTTTCATGCGAGGACAGGCGCGGCCCGGTTTCGTTGAAAGACGGTTTGCTGCGACTGCGAATTCTGGTTGACCGGATGTCGCTGGAGATTTTCGCCAACGATGGATTGCTGTTCATGCCAATGCACTTCGTGGCGAACCCCGGGGATCGGTCGCTGAAGTTGAGCGCAGAGGGCGGCGAGGCAAACATCGTCTCTCTGAAACTGCACGACATGGCGGGAATCTGGCCCGGCGAGCGACCTCCGCCCCCCGGGGCGCCGTCACGGCCGACGCCAACGCGCGCCGATGTTTCCTATGGCTCGCATCCGCATCAGCTAATGGATATTTATGCCCCGAAGGAAGGGGCAGGCCCGTTCCCCGCGGTTCTCTGGTACGGCGGCATTTGGGCTTCCGACAAAAACGTGCCCGATCTCAATCAGTTCCATCCGCACGGAGTCGCCGTAATCTCAGTCGAGACGCGAGGGATGGGGGACGCCACAAAGGCTGGTATTAAACCACCGATCTCGGTCGTTCTGCTGGACGCACGCCGTGCGCTTCAATTTGTTCGCATGCACGCCTCGGAATGGAAGCTCGACCCGGAAAGGATAGGGGTCGCCGGCGGTTCCCAGGCCGCGATCCCATCGCTCTATGTTGCCTGCGCGGGTGAAATGGCCGATTCTCACTCAGCCGATCCGCTGGAACGGATTTCAACGAAGGTGGTGTGCGCGGGGTCGTACCGCGGACCGGGCAGCATCGATCCCAAACGCCTTCTGGAGTGGGTTCCCGGCGACGAGTGGGGGGCACCCTCATTGGGTTGTAGTTTCGCGGAGTCTCTGAGGCGGCGCGATGAATTGCTACCTATCATCAACCGCTGGTCGCCCGAGGCGTTGATGACCAAAAATACGCCGCCAATCTATATCGAGTACGATTGGGGACTGACCAAGCCGGATTCGGTGAAGGAGATGGACTACAAGATTCATTCACCGATGCTGGCTCTTGGATTTCAGAAGATGGCGCAGGCTCAAGGCGTCCCCTGTTACGTCAGATTTCCGGGCCACCCTTCGGAGAAATACAACAATCTTTGGGATTTTCTCGTGAAAGAACTCACGCAACCTGCCAAGCCGCGGTAGTTTCCGCCGCGTTTCCATGAAACCGCTTAATAGCATGATCGAGGCGACAGTGTTAAATGGCACTAACTTAACGGTGTTTTTCGGCGGGTATGGAAGGCACGAAAAAGAAGAGGCCCGTCGGATGCGTGTTCCGGGGAGCGCACGCGCCCTCGCGTGCGGGCGTTGGCGCCCTCGCCGACACCGTCTTGGGACATGGCGCGTTTGTCTTTCAAAGACGCCCTTGGCGAGGGCGCCAAGGGCCACAGGCGGGGCGCCTGCGCTCCCCGGAGTCTCCGTCCCGCGCGCTAACTGCCAAAAGAGCCGACTTTCGTTTCAGAACGCTTCTAAGTTAGCGCCATTCGCGACAATCCTTGGATTGGCGTGCTTCACGACAACGACGCTGTCAGCGGAACCCCCGCGCAAGCCGAATATCGTCTTCATCCTGGCTGACGATCTCGGCTGGAAGGATCTGGGCTGTTACGGATCGTATTCCTTCCAAACACCCAACATCGATCGGCTTGCCCGGCAGGGAATCCGGTTTACCCAGGCCTACGCGTACCCGTCATGCTCGCCGACCAGGTCCAGCCTTATTACAGGAATGGACCCGGCCCGCCTGGGGATAACGGCTCCGGTCTGCCACCAGGACCAAGTGGTGTTGCAATCGACCGTACCCGCCAAAGGGGCCAAATGGCAGAAGCTGATTGCGCCGACGCCTGTGACCCGGCTCGACACCGGGTTTGTCAGTTACGCGCGGCTTCTCAAGGAGGGCGGCTATGTTACCGGTCATTTTGGGAAGTGGCATTTGGGGAGGGAACCGTATTCTCCGTTGCAACACGGATTCGAGGTCGATGTGCCGCACTGGGACGGTCCGGGACCCGGCGCCTCCTACACCGCCCCTTGGAATCCGAAACTCGCGGCGGGCTTCGGAACACCGGCGCAGCCAAACGAACATCTTGAAGATCGCCTGGCCCGCGAGGCTTCCGCTTTTATCGAGCAGAACAAGGACAAGCCGTTTCTCCTTGATTACTGGGCTTTCTCCGTGCACTCCCCGCTCAATGCAAAAGATGCTTATATCGAAAAGCATAAAGGCATCCACAGTTCGACCACTCCGCAACGAAACCCCGTCTATGCTGCGATGATTGAAAGTCTCGACGATGCTGTCGGGACTTTGCTGGATACCTTGAAAAGGACGGGCATCGCCGACAACACCATCGTCATTTTTCTTTCGGATAACGGAGGACTCGGATATTGGGAAGGCGGAATGCAACATCGGGAATACGAAGGGACTCCCGCAACAAGCAACGCCCCGCTTCGCCTCGGAAAAGGGTGGGTGTACGAAGGCGGCGTCCGTGTTCCGCTTATCGTGAACTGGCCCTCCGTGGTTCAGCCCGATTCGGTTTCCAACGCGCTGGTTTCGAGCATGGACCTCTATCCCACCATCTGCGAAATGGCCGGCAGAGACCTTCGAAAAGACCAACCGCTCGATGGAGTGAGCCTCGTTCCCGTCCTCAACGGAACCCGGCCAACCGTTCGACACAAGGTGTTTTGCGTTTCTCCTCAGTACTGCCTTAACTACCTGCCGCTGCTTCAGCCTCCAGCCGCATCGATCCATTTCGACGACTGGAAACTGATCCGTTTCTTTTCCGCCAACCCCGACAATACCGACCGCGTAGAGTTGTACAATCTGAAAGACGATCTCGGGGAAACTTTCGACATGTCCAACGCGCTGCCCGCGCTGACCGGAAGCCTGTCCAGGGCGCTCGACGCCTATATCGCCTCCATCCACGCGGTTCTTCCGAAGCCGAATCCCGAATACGACGCACAGGCGTTGCCTCCGAGCCCAAAACGCCGGCCTTCGGAGCCCCTGGCCTTGCCTATTGAAGCCGATTGAATTTTAGTCCAACTCAAAACACCGCCCATCATCGCTTACATGACACTAGCATCCGTTCGTTACCACTCCATTGCCGGCGCATGCGGTTTAGCTCTGCTGCTAACCTGCATCTCTTCGACATCGCCCCTCGCCGCCGCGCCGCCCAAACCGGTTCCGACCAAAGCCGATATCTCTTACGGTCCCCATCCGCATCAGTTGATGGACATTTACCTGCCGCCGCAGGGAACAGGACCGTTTCCTGTCGTGCTCTGGTTCGGAGGACTTTGGGCCCCAAGCAAAGGCATTCCCGATCTCAACAGCTTCTTCCCAGCCCATTGCGCGGTCATTGGCGTTGAGATGCGGACCATGGGAGACGGGATTCAGGATAAGATCAGCCCGCCGGTCTCCGCTTGCCTGCTCGACGCGCGCCGGGCGGTTCAATTCGTGCGCATGCACGCCGCGGAGTGGAAGCTCGACCCGCGGAAAGTCGGCGTTGCCGGAGGATCGCAAGGCACCCTTCCCGCGCTTTATGTGGGATGCGCGGGAGAGCGCGCCGATCCTAATTCCAAAGATCCTGTAGAGCGGATATCCACAAAGGTCGCGTGTGTGGGAGCGTGGCGCAGCCAGCCGAGCATCGACCCGAAACGGATGCAGGAATGGGTGCCCGGCGTTGAATGGGGCGCCCCCTCTCTCGGCTGCAGTTTTTCCGATTCGCTCAAGAAACGCGACGAGTTGCTGCCGGTAATCTCGCAGTGGTCGCCCGATGCGTTGCTCAACAAAGACACGCCGCCCATCTATTTTCAGAACAACTGGGGATTGACCAGACCCGATGACGTCAAGGAGATGGACTACAGGGTTCATTCTCCGGCCTGGGGATTGGGATTCCAGAAGATGGCGCAGGCACGCGGTGTTACTTGCTATGTAAAGTTTCCCGATCATCCATCGGAAAAGTACGGCGATATGTGGGAGTTTCTTGTAAAGGAAGTTTCACAGGCGGCCAGATAGGTTATGACTCACCGTGAACGAATGCTGGCCGCGATTCGCGGAGAGCCGACCGATGAAATTCCATGGGCTCCGCGATTGGATCTCTGGTGCATCGCCCAACGAGCCCGAGGCACCCTGCCCCCACATCTGACCGGTCTGAACATCGCGGATATCGCGGAGGCATTTGACGTGAGTTGTCACTCGCAACGCGCGGATTACACGCTGCCTCGCAAGCCGGAGGAGCTTATGCTGCGCGGCCTGGGCCTGGATAATCACCCGGACTTTCCCTACCGGCTGGAGTTGCGGGGGCTGCCGGTCGAATTCGAGCATCGAGGCGACGCGCTGCAAACGCGATTCCGCACCTCGGCGGGCGAGATCTATACCCACCTGGGCTATACCGACCAAATGCGGCGGGATGGAATTTCGCTGCCGTATGTCGAGAGTTTCGCAATCAAGTCCCCGGCCGATTTCGAGGCGATCGCGCAAATTTTCGAGCACCTCGAAGTCATCCCCACTCCGGAAGCCTATGCCGGATTTCACAGCCGGATCGGCGATCGCGGTCTGGCGGTCGCCAACGGCATTATCGGCGCCTCGCCATTGCATCTTATTTTTCACGAACTTATTTCGCAGGAAGATTTCATCTATCTCTATGTGGATGAACCCGACCGGCTCAGGGCTTTGGCGAAACGCATGGAGCCGTTTTATGAAAAGGTGCTGGACGCCGTTTTGAAGTGCAACGCGGAGGTCGTTTACTGGGGCGCCAATTACGATGACAACCTAACCTGGCCCGCTTTCTTCGAGCCGGAGATCGCGCCCTGGCTCAAGAAGGTGGCCGACCGACTCCACGCCGCCGGCAAGCTTTTGCTCACGCACACCGATGGCGAAAACGAGCGCCTGCTACCACTGTACCCGCAATGTGGATTCGATGTTGCCGATTCGGTGTGTCCTAAGCCGATGACACGTTGCACTCTCAAGCAGTTGCGCGAAGGCATGGGACCGAAGGTCACCATCTGGGGAGGGCTGTGTTCAGTGGCTTTCCTCGACGATTCGATGGACGATACCGGTTTTGAGGCTTACCTCGACCAGACCTTCGCTGACCTCGGCTCGGGCGAGCGTCTCATCTTCGGCGTTTCCGACAATGTCCCGCCGAACGCAGATCTCTCGCGCCTGGAACGGGTCAAAGAGCGGATTCGCACCTTCGGCCCGGTACCTTCGCAGTAGACGGCGAAACGCGTGGACGAGGAAACCTCCGACGACCACCAACAACCGACCGATGGCAGCGTGGCGTGAGGCAGTCTGTGCGGGGAAATGCAACGGGCTTTCGGCAGAAGTGCCGGTCATGGCTTGATCTCCTTCCCCGACTGAAGCCCACCGTTTCGAATCGGAAATTCGTCATTCCATCAGTCGGCCATCGTCTTTCGATACATCTCCAAGCGGCAGTCAAATCCCGCAAAATCCACGACTTGGCGATATTCGAGTCGGAGCGTGCGTTGAGGGGACTCCATGCGCAGGGGATTTGCAAAGACGAGACGACCGCCGGGTTTGAGCGCGCTGGCGGCGACGGCGAAAAGATCTTCAACAAGCGTGCGAAGGTCACCGATGGGAACGCGCCTTCCCATGGGCGGATTGGTAATGATGAGAGTGACGGAACTGCGGCCTAATCCTTCGATGGTCGCAAAATCTCGAAAATCGCAGCAGGCGAATCGGATCGCAGCGACGGTCACCCGGGCTGCGGCGAGGTTTGCTTTTGCAATGGAGATGGCCTCGGGGCTGCGGTCGGTCCCAAACAAAGTATGCACGCCGCCGAGCAGTGCGCGTTCGATCAGTTCCAAGCCCGAGCCACAAAAGGGATCCCAAGCGATTTCGCGCCCCAGCGGTCCCGCCAGTCGGGCCATGCAAGCGGCCAATGGCGGATGCGACGCGGCCGGGACATCGGCGCGGCGGTAAGCAAACCGGGGATCGGGCACCAGCCGGGGAGAGAGTTCCACCACGCTGCCACCCGGCGTGGAATCGATGTTGACGGACCACGGAGCCCTCCGGGCGTCGTTGAGAATTTCCGGGCACAAAGCATACGCCTGGTTCGCCACCTGACGCACCAGGCCGCGTTGATGCCCTTTCGCGACAAAATCGAGGCGATATCGAATCGCCCCCAGCGTGAACGCCAGGAAAATCCGACGTGCCAGAGGAGAAACAATCAAGGCTGCGAGCGCCTCCGGGGATTCCTGACCGCCCCTGCCGGTCCCAAGAACAAAGCCGACGGTTCCGAAGCAGCGGAGCGAGTACAGATCGGCCAGGGAAAACGGAGCCACTGGAACGAGCACCACGAGCCCGCTGGTGACGTTCGCGATGCGGAATTTGCCGTATCTTTGAATGAATGCCTCCGCCTCTTCGCGCACGATCTTCTCCAAGCCCTCCCTGCCGCGCAGATGAATCCGCAGCCCTTCGCCATTGGAGAACACCCCTTCCATGTGGAGCGTGCCCGGGCTTTCTGCCCGCGCCACGCTCGCCTTGACCTTCTGCTCGGTTTGCGCGGAAAGCCCTTCGCCGGCTTTCAGATGTTCCAGCGTAGCCGATCCCCCGATCTTATCGAGCGTCTCGCCGAGGTGTTTCCTTTCCCTGTCCAGCGTGGTTTTCCGCAGTAGCGCGAGCAGTTCCGCCTCCTCGCGCGGACCCGCGCCCAGCTTGGGAATCGCCGTCATGGCGTATCGCCGGATCTTCTCCTCCGGGTCGCGCAAAAGCCGCAACAACCAAGTGCGTGCAGCCTCCTGTTGCCCCGGCGTTCCGGCTTCGGAAAAGACCACGCCAACCGCGCGCACCAAGGCAACCCGCGCCATCCGTTCCTCCGGCGCGCCGGCATCGAACCGGGGAACCTCGTCGTTCCAAAGCTGTTCGCACGACAAGCGGCGCAATTCATTGTAGAGCTGTTTGGTGTCGCGGTTCTCTGGGTGTTTCATTTGATAATCCGGGTTGGACCGCCGGGATGAGAAAGGTCAGCCACCGGTCCCGCGAGAACAAGCGTAAAAAGGCGATCCATTCGAAGCCGTTCCGTTGAGGAAGCTTTGAAAAGGTCACGCAAGCGGGAAGTTCGCTCGGTTCGCAACGGCAGACGTGCCAAAGTTCGACGCGATAAGCGGGCGCTTCGCCGGCTTGTTCCCGCCCAAGCAGCCCACGGCGGAGAACCGGTGTCGGATATTTATATCCGAAGGGCCGTTTGCGGTTTCCTGCTGCATCTGCTTTATTTTCCTTTCACACATGAGTCTGACTCCCCGTTCCCCACTCTCTCTTGGCCGCCGCGATTTCCTGCGAGGTAGCATCCGCTATGGGCTGCTGACGGCTTTGGCTGCCGTGGGCGCCGCAGCGACGCGCAACCGGGGCGGTCAATTGCCGGGGCAGACCTGTGCGAACGACGGCATCTGCTCGCCGTGTCCGAATGCCGCCGACTGCGGGTTGCCCCAGGCGCTGTCGTTCCGGCAGGTTTGCGCAGCTCGCCGCCAGGCCACCGACGCGAAGAAAGGAGGCGGGGCATGAACGGGAAGCCCGACCAGCGGCTTTCCCGGCGCGAATTTGTGGGGAAGATTGCCCTTGGGGCGATCGGTGCCGGCGTTGCATCGGCAGCGGGAAAGCGGTTGGTTGCCGCCGAAAGCAATCCGTTCGCTTACGAACTGGGAAATCTCGCCAAGACCGATCCGAAACTGATCGGTTATGAGGAAACCGGACGGCTGCCGGCGTTGCCGATGCCGGCGCGTCATTTGGAAATCGGCCCAAACAACACACTGTTTGCCGCGGCGGGCAACTCGATCGTGTCGATGACCCGTGACGGAGCGCGCAGTCTGGAAATCGCGCTGGGCGGGCCGGCGCGGTGTGTCGCTGTGGCGGCTGACGGATCGATTTTTGCGGGTCTGCGCGATCATATCGAAGTGTTCGACGGCAAAGGCACGCGCGTTGCGTCGTGGGAGTCGCCCGGACCGAAGACGTGGCTGACGGGGCTTTCCGTGGGCGAAAACGACGTTTTCGCCGCCGATTCCGGCACCCGCGTGGTGCATCGCTTCGACCGTTCCGGAAAAGCGGTCGGGCGCATCGGCGCAAAGAACGCGGAACGCAATGCCCCCGGTTTCGTGGTTCCAAGTCCGTATCTCGCCGTGCGAATCCATCGGGACGGTTTGCTGCGCGTGAACGATCCGGGCCGGCACCGCATTGAGGCTTACACGCTTGCCGGCGACTTCGAAGGCGCGTGGGGCAAGTTCGGCGCGGGTATCGACGGCTTTTGCGGCTGCTGCAACCCGATCAATTTTACGTTTCTCCCGGACGGACGTTCGGTGACCTGCGAAAAGGGGCTGCCGCGCGTGAAGATTTACACCGCCGAGGGGCAACTGGAATCCGTGGTGGCAGGCACCGAGTCGTTCCCGGAGAACGCCAAAGTCGGCGCGGGCGAACACGATTCGGACGCCTCGCTGGCGGGTCTGGACGCCGCGGTCGATTCGGAGGGGCGCGTCTATATCCTCGATTTGGTAACCGCCCAGATTCGCGTGATGCGGCGCAAGGGGACGGGGGAGCATAAGGCATGAAGGGAACGCGGGAGGAACCGGTGAATCGGCGGCAGTTTGTCAGGAACGCGGTGCGCGGCACGGTGGTTGCGGGCTTGGGCGCGCTGGTGGGGCGGCTTGCGGCGGGGAACGTGGCAAGGGGAAGCGTCTGGCAGATCGATCCGGCAAAGTGCGTGCGTTGCGGGAAATGCGCGACCCATTGCGTGTTGGAGCAGTCGGCGGTGAAATGCGTCCACGCTTACGCCGTTTGTGGCTACTGCCAGCTTTGCACCGGGTATTTCGGGCCGGACCCGAACGATCTGACGACGGCGGCGGAGAACCAGCTTTGCCCGACGGCGGCGATCCGCCGCACGTTCGTCGAAGATCCGTATTATGAATACGCCATCGACGAAAAGCGGTGCATCGGCTGTGCGAAATGCGTGGAGGGCTGCAACCGCTTCGGCAACGGTTCGCTCTTCCTTCAGGTGCGCCATGATCGTTGCGTGAATTGCAACGAGTGTTCGATCGCGCGCGTGTGCGACGGCAACGCGTTCGTGCGTGTGCCGGCGGATCAGCCGTACCTTCTGAAAACCACGACGGCATGACGATGGGGTGTTTTTTTTCAAAGTGGCGCAGAGAATGGCATTCGGAGCGCCGAGTGGACGAAACGCCAATGGGAGCATTGGGGCGTTGCTGTGCGCGACTGAGCCTCGGAGTGCGGCGGTTTTCCGCCGCTTATCCATTACCCAAGATTCGGAGGCCGAGCATGGAACCCGGAGCGGCCCATATTATTTGTCATCCTGAGCTTGCGAAGGATCTCACAGCACGCCGGGCAGCGCCATGCCATCATTCACCGTTCTCGAAGCTGACGACGCCCCACGAAGGGCCATCGGCGCCGACTATGCGCGGGCTGAAACAAACGCCCCGTCCGCCTCGTGAGATTCCTTCGACAGACGCAGGACAGGCTCTTCGCAAGCTGCCAATGAACCTGCCGGTTGGGGACAGGCGTTCAGCGCCAACGGCGCGACCACAATGTAGCCTAGGGCAACGCCCTAGGTCGCTGAGCCACAACGGCTCAGGGCTGAAAGCCCGCAACAGGTCCCGCTCAACGCATTGTGCCAGGCCTACAGCCTGGGGCGCCTCATTTTCGAAAGTCCTAGGGCGTTGCCCTAGGCTACATTGTCGCTGGGCCGTTGGCCCGGAAAGGCGGCAGGCGATTCCCGGTTCTTGCCCAACAATCAACGCCGCGCTTTGGCCGCCTGCAAGTCTCAGGATGACAACGTTCGAGGCACTATCATTACTCGTGCGTTGGGTTTGCAAACTTGTGGCTAATGGAAAGAGGGAACCGTCGCACTTTAAGGCGCTAGCACGGAGTTCCAACGGTGTTCTTTGGATCGAGCCACGCATGGATGGCGGAGTACCTCAGAATGACACCCATTCTCCGCACTCTTTGTCTGGAAGCATTTGCCGCTTATTTTTCGCTCTGTTCGTCTTGCTGCTGACAGCGGCGCCTGCGCTGGCGGAACAGCGGTTTCCGCCGCCGGACTTTGAGGGCGGCTACAGGCTGCCCTCCGCCGCGACGCCGCCGGCGCGCACTGTTTTATTGCAATATGGGGACGCAGTGCTGCTACTCGTGGCCACGGGTGTTGCGGCCTGGCTGATTCACCGGCGCCGTTCGCGAAAGGCTCTGACGGCGCTCTCGATTTTTTCCGTCGCGTATTTTGGGTTCTACCGCAACGGGTGCATCTGCGCGATCGGCTCGATTCAAAATGTTGCTTTTGCGCTGTTCGACCGGCATTACGCCCTGCCGCTGACCGCGGCGGTTTTCTTCCTCGCGCCTCTGGCCGTGGCGCTTTTTGCGGGTAGGGCGTTCTGCGCGGCCGTCTGCCCGCACGGAGCGCTTCAGGATCTCGTGCTTCTCAAGCCGGTGAAGATCCCCATGTGGCTGGAGCACTCACTGGGGATGATTCCGTATTTTTTCCTGGGCGCCGGCGCCGCGTTCGCAGCGACGGGCAGCGCGTTCGTCATCTGCCGGTTCGATCCGTTTGTTCCGTTCTTCCGATTCTCGGGAAGTGCGCTAATGCTGGGGGCGGGGGCCGCTTTCCTGGTGACCGGTGTATTTGTCGGGCGGCCCTATTGCCGCTTTATGTGCCCCTATGGCGCACTCTTGCGGATGGCGTCGCTCTTCTCCAAATGGCGCGTGCGCGTGACGCCGTCGCTTTGCACGCAATGCGCGTTGTGCCGCGAATCGTGCCCGTTTGGCGCGATGCGCGAACCGGCCTCTGGCGTGCCTGAGCCGCGCCGCCTGAGTTCGGAACGCATCCGGCTCGGCTTGCTGCTTCTGTTGCTTCCAGCGCTGGTTGGCGCGGGTGCGTTTGGCGGCTCGAAGTTGGCTGGCGCGGCCATGCGACTCGATCCGAACGTGCGGCTCGCGGAGCGCTTTCTCGATCCCGGTGCTTCTCAAGCCCAGGGCGGCGAGGGCAATCTCGAGGCCGCTCAGAAAGCAGCCGAGGCCGCGCGCAACCGTTTTAAACCCGCTGGTCTTTGGTTCGGAGCGTGGGTGGGGCTGGTGATCGGAATGAAGCTTATCTCGCTTTCCGTGCGCCGCCGCCGGACTGATTTCGAGCCGGATGCCGGCGCATGCCTCGGCTGCGCCCGCTGTTTCGAATTCTGCCCCGAGGAACGGGTGCGCCTGGGCGGCGAGAATGTCAGCAAAGTCGGCGTTTCCATTCCGATGCCGGGCGCGTTGCCGGTGGCGTGGATCGCAGGCCTGTTCTGTATTATCCTGAGCGCAACGCTGATTTTCCAGCACGCCACGGCGACCAACGACAATCCGTGGAAGTCCCCTCATATTCTGACGTTGAAGGCGAAGCTGGTGACCACGCCCAAAGACGAGCGGATCAAGACGGACATTCGCGAGCTCGACCTGAAATATCGGGAACGCTTCTTCGCAAGGCTTGCGCGCGACCGGACCGGCGGATGGCTGCTGGCGGGCGGTCTGGCGGTGTTTTTGCTGGCGGCCCGCCGGGTCGCCGCTGCAAACCGGCGCCCGCCGCTCCCCATGCTGTATTCCAGCACGGACGAGGACGCGCGGAAGCAAGTCGCGCAATCGGGTCTGGCCGTGGCGGCAACCGGAGTGTTCGCCTTTGCCGCAATCGCTCTGATCGCAGCCCGGGGAGGCACCGAACCGGTCACAGGGGGAGCGATCTCGGCGCAATCCACTACAAGCCCCGCGGCGGCAGTCCCCGCGAACGATCTGCCGCCTCTTGCCGAGTTCAACGCGAACTGGCCGCGGTTCCGTGGCCCGGACGGCAGCGGTTGCTCGAAAGTGACGAACACGCCGGTCGCATGGGATTCCAAGACCGGTGCAGGCGTGCTTTGGAAGGCTGCGATTCCCGCGCCTGGGTTCAACTCGCCGCTCGTTTGGGGCGACCGCGTTTTCATATCGGGCGCCACCGCGGAAAAACGCGAGGTGTTTTGCTATGACACAGCGGACGGGCGCATGGTGTGGCGGCGCGCAGTGGAGAACGTGCAGGGCAGTCCGGCGAAGGGGCCGGAAATCTCGGAACAAACCGGCTATGCCGCTCCGACCATGGCCTGCGACGGACGCCGCGTTTACACGATTTTCGGCAACGGCGATCTGGCTGCTCTGAAGTTCGACGGCAGTCCGGCCTGGTCGAAAAATCTGGGCGTTCCGAAGAACCAGTACGGGCATGCCACATCGCTGGCCATCTGGCAGGGGAAGCTGATCGTTCAGCTCGATCAGGGCGATTCCGGGCCTGCCAACTCCCGGTTGACCGTCTTCGACGGCGCGACGGGGCGCGTGGTTTGGGAGAAATCGCGCCCGGTGGCCAGTTCGTGGGCGACGCCGATTGTGATCGATGCGGCGGGCAAGACGCAGATTATCACACTCGGTCCCCCCTCTGTCATCGCGTATTCGTTCGCCGATGGAACCGAACTCTGGCGCGCACAAGTCCTGGACGGAGAGATCACGCCATCGCCTGTCTTTGCCTCCGGCCTTGTCTGCGCGGTCAGTCCGTCCTCCAAGCTGATGGGATTCAAGCCGGATGGCGCGGGCGATGTGAGCAAGTCGCACCTGGTATGGACCAGCGAGGACAATGTGCCCGATGTTTCCAGCCCGGCCACGGATGGCGAGCGCGTTGTCATGGCGACCGGAGCCGGCTTTTCGACGTGCGTCGGCGCGAAGGATGGCAAGAAGCTGTGGGATCACGACTTCGGATTCGAAGTGCAGGCTTCGCCGACGATTGCGGGCAAGCGGCTTTACGTGGTCGGCGTCAACGGCACAACCGCCGTCGCCGAAATGGCCGGCGAGTTCAAGGAAATCGGCAAAGGCGTGCTGGACGACAAGTTTTACGCCAGCCCGGCGGTTGCTTCAGGACGCATCTATTTGCGCGGGGTGGCGAACCTCTGGTGCGTCGGCGAGGGAGGCGCCAAGAAGCCATGAGCGAGACCGGCAGCGCGCAACAGGAGATCGATTTCGCATTCACCGACGAAACCGTGCAGCGGTTCGGATGCGAACCGGAAGCGCTGATCCCCATCTTGCAGGCGTTACAGGATCGGTACGGCTATCTGCCGGAGGCCGCGCTGCGCCGCGTTTGCGAGACTACCGCGATCACTCCCTCCGCCGTGGCGGGCGTATCGACCTTCTACGACATGTTCCGGCACAAGCCCGTCGGGGAATCGATTGTGCGCGTGTGCCGGGGAACGGCCTGCCACGTCTCCGGCGCGGAACGCGTGGAGAACGCGCTGCGGCGGCATCTCGGCATTCCGGAAGGCGACGACACCGACGCGCAACGCCGTTACACGGTGGAACCGGTGGCGTGCCTCGGTTGCTGCACGCTGGCACCGGTGGTGAAGATCGACGAAACCACAATAGGCCACGTCACCGCCGAACACGTGCCGGGTATGATTCGGGATTTCGAGGTCGGGCGCGCCAATGCGGAAGCCGTTCGCTCCACCGAACTTCCCGGCGACGGCAACGGGGCGCATGCGGTCATTCATGTGGGGCTCGGTTCGTGCTGCATTGCCAAGGGCAGCGACCGGCTTTTTCATGCGTTGGAAGATGCGGCGAAGGAGTGCGGCACGGCGGTGCGGGTGAAGCGTGTTGGTTGTGTCGGCATGTGCCATCGCACTCCGATGGTCGAAGTCGTCGCGCCGGGCCGGTCCCGAGAGTATTACGCGGACCTCACGCCCGCCCAGGCGCCCGCCCTCGTGCGCAGCCTCTTCCCGCCGCGGAGCCTCTGGCGGCGCGCTTCGCGCTTCTGGACGCGCGCGCTCGACGCCTTTCTCACCGACGGCGGCGAAAGTCTTGAGAACCACGCGATGGACGAGAGCGCGCCGGCAGTGGACGCCTTTCTCGGCAGGCAGGTGCATATCGCCACCGAGAACTTCGGGCACGCCGATCCGCTGGACCTGCATGAATACCTGGCGAACGAAGGCTTCGTGGCGTTGCGCCGCGCCTTGAAAGAGCTGCTTCCGGAGCAAATCGTCGATACCGTCGATCGTTCCGGATTGCGCGGTCGCGGTGGCGGCGGCTTTCCAACCGGCGCGAAATGGCGGGTCGTGAGGAAGCAGCCGGGCGATGTCAAGTACGTCATCTGCAACGGCGACGAGGGCGATCCCGGCGCGTTCATGGACCGAATGATCCTGGAGTCGTTTCCGTTCCGCATTATCGAGGGGTTGGCGATCGCGGCGGTGGCGGTCGGCGCACACGAAGGAATATTCTATATCCGGCACGAATACCCGCTGGCGGTAAAGCGCGTGGGCGCCGCGATCGCCGGACTGGAGAAGTGCGGCTGGCTGGGCAAGACGCTGCTCGGGCTGGATTATCCACTGCGCCTCAGTATTATGGAAGGTGCCGGCGCGTTTGTTTGCGGCGAGGAGACCGCGCTGATCGCGTCCGTAGAGGGCCGGCGCGGAATGCCGAGGCTGCGCCCGCCGTTTCCCGCCGAATCCGGCCTCTGGGGGAAACCGACGCTGATCAACAACGCGGAGACGTTCGCCATGGTGCCGTGGATTGTGCGCCGCGGCGCAGAGGCGTTCGCGGCGATCGGCCCGGCGAAGAGCAAGGGCACGAAGGTGTTCGCGCTGGCCGGACACGTCAGGCGCGGCGGCCTGATCGAAGTGCCGATGGGCACCACCATTCGCGAGATTGTCGAGGAGATCGGCGGCGGCGTGCCGGAAGGCCGGCGCTTCAAGGCGGTGCAGATCGGCGGGCCTTCCGGAGGCTGCGTCCCGGCGCGGTTGGCGGATACGCCGGTCGATTTCGAATCGCTGCGCGATGTCGGCGCAATCATGGGTTCCGGTGGGTTGGTAGTCCTGGATAACACCACGTGCATGGTGGATATCGCCCGCTATTTCCTACAGTTCACGCAGGAACAGTCGTGCGGCAAATGTACTTTCTGCCGCGTCGGCACCCGCCGGATGCTGGACATCCTGGAACGGCTTTGCGCGGGCAAGGCGCAGCGCGGACAACTTGAGGAGTTGGAACGACTGGCGTTGCAAGTGGGGGCCGGCAGTCTCTGCGGCCTCGGCAAGACCGCGCCGAATCCCGTGCTGACGACCTTGCGCTACTACCGGGACGAATACGAGGCGCACCTGCGCGGCAAATGCCCCGCCGGCAAGTGTTCCGCTTTGATTGAATACCGAATCACACAGCATTGCACCGGATGCACCCTGTGCGCCCAGCATTGCCCGGTGAATGCAATCCCGATGACGCCGTACCGGAGGCATGAAATCGACCTGGCGCTCTGCACGCGTTGCGACTCGTGCCGGCAGGTCTGCCCGCATCGCGCGGTGGAGGTGAGATGAGTTCGCCCAATTACATTACCATCGACGGACGGCAGGCGGAAGTGCGCGAAGGCCAGACGGTTCTCGACGCGGCGCGCACGCTCGGCATCGACATTCCGACGCTCTGTTACCTCGAACAATGCGGCCCAGCCACGTCGTGCCTTGTTTGCCTGGTGAAGATTAACGGAAAGCTCGTTCCCTCCTGCGGCGCGAAAACGGTTCCCGGAATGGTTGTCGAGAGCGAGACCGACGAAATTCGAGAAGCGCGCCGGACCGCTCTGGAACTGCTTTTCAGCGACCACGTGGGCGATTGCCTCGCGCCGTGCCACCGGCTTTGCCCGCTGCAACTCAACATACCGGAGATGATCCGGTACCTTGACGATGGGAAGCTGGCGGAAGCCGTCGCGGCGGTTCGCAAGGCGTTGCCGTTGCCGGCGGTGCTGGGGCGGCTGTGCAATCACCCGTGCGAGCAAGGCTGCCGGCGAGGCTCCGAGGACGATCCCGCCGCCATTCGCGAGATGGAACGCTTTGTAGCCGACCACGATTTGCGCCTTGCGGAGCCTTACATTCCGCCCGGCGGACAACCCGGCGCGCGTAGCGTGGCGGTCGTCGGCGCCGGCCCCTGCGGATTGGCCGCCGCGTTTTACCTGGCCCGGCAGGGGCATGCGGTGACGGTGATCGACCGCAACCCGCGCGCCGGCGGAACCCTGCGGGCCGTTGCGGAATCCGAGCTGCCCGGCGCGATTCTCGATGCGGAAATCGGGCGCCTGGGCCGCATGGGCGTTAGCTTCCGATATGGAATCACACTGGGTAAAGACACCGTGCTTCCCGGCCTGCTCGGCGAATTCAGCGCCGTGCTGCTGGCTATCGGCGATTCCGGCAAGGAAAGCGCCGCCGAACTGGGCGTGGCGTTTTCGCCGCAGGGCATCAAGGTCGATCCCGATACCTGCCAGACCGGCGTTTCGGGCGTCTTTGCCGCCGGCGCGGCGGTGAAGGCGGTAAAACACCTCGTGCGCGCGATGGCCGACGGCAAAGGCGCCGCGGAGTGCATTCACCGATTCCTGCTGGGCGAACCGATTCGCCGTTTCGACAAGCCATTCTCCAGCGTCATGGGCAGGATCGAGCCGGATGAACTAAAGCTGTTGCTGGCGGGCGTCGATGCGTCACCGCGCCAGATGTGCGACGTTTGCGCGGGATTGACGCCGGGGCAGGCCGAAAGCGAAGCCGGGCGCTGCATGCATTGCGATTGCCGGTCCTCCGGCCGCTGCGCTTTCCAGCATTACGCGCAGGCGTACGGCGCCAACGCCGGGCGCTTCCGCACCGCTCCGCGTCCCGAATTCAAGCGGCAGGTTCAGCCCGGCGGCGTCATCTTCGAGCCGGGCAAGTGCATCCTGTGCGGCATCTGCGTGCGCCTCACCGAAATGGCACGCGAACCGCTCGGACTCACGTTCGTGGGGCGCGGCTTCGACGTGCGCGTCGCCGCTCCCTTCAACCGGAGCATCGAGGATGGAATGAGGGAAGTCGCCCGCGACTGTGTGAAGCACTGCCCGACAGGCGCGCTGGCGTTTGCGGACGAGTAGGGCAAGCAACGGTCTCGAAATCGGTGGAGCCTGGCGGTCGCCCCAGCGTCGTGGAGTGCGGCAGTCCTGTCTTGCGCAAGCGAGCCAAGCGCGTGGGCGCGTCGATCTTTTTCCTCGACGAGGCGGGATTCAGTTCCGAGCCCAACCTTGGACCAGTTCGGATCGCTAGACGATGGCAAAGCGCGAAAAGTCGGGAGGGGCTCGGCAGTCGCGTCAGCGTCTTGGAGTGCGGGTAGTCCTCTACCTCTTTGGCAGTGCGCCTGGCTACGTCTAGCGTCAACTCCAGGCGCAACATCCTCTGTCGGAGGGTTGCGGAAAGCTCTGATGGCAAATGGCATCTTCCGTAGGGGGGGCTCTCCGGCTTGCGAAAGCGGCAGAGGACTGCCCGCACTCCAAGACGCTGACGCGCTTATCGGAAGCCACTCGGCTCCATCGCCACTCCTGTAAAGCGAAACTTATCGTGTTACAGCATACTAGGGCTATTCCAACCGGGGCAGCTTCTGTTTCAGAGTTTGCACCGGGCCGGAAAGGTCTCCCTGCCTGCGCACCCGATTCAGGGTCTCGCTCCATTCGAATAGCAAAGAGGTTCTGCCTGCGGCTCCAGCTTCGACTTCTTCCCACCGCAGGGGAGTCGATACCGTCGGACGGTCCATGGCGCGCAATGAATACACGCAAACGCTAGTCTTGTGTTCGTCATTCTGGCTCCAGTCGACAAAAACTTTGCCGGTTCGTATCCGGTTGCTCATCTTGGAAACGACGAGCTTTGGCTCCTCCCGTTCAAGAAACTGGGCGATCCCATGCGCGAACGGCTTGGTGTCGCCGTAAGATGCCGGCGAGTTCAGCGGCACGGAGACCTGTAGCCCTTTTGAACCTGAAGTTTTTGGAAAAGAACAAAGACTCATGCTGTTCAGGCAATCGCGCAGGCGCAACGCCACCTGGCAACATTCGGAAATTCCGGCTGGGAGCCCTGGGTCCAGATCGAACACGATCATCGTTGGGCGATGCACCGCCGAGTCCCGGTGCAAGAAGGTATGCAATTCCAGGTCGGCGAGATTGGCGAGCCAGACCAAGTCGGCCAACCTCGAAACCACGCAGTAGTCGATGTGCCCCCCGGTGCGAGGCACCCTTATCGTTCGGACCCAGCCAGGCCGGTGGCTGGGACACTGTTTTTCGTAAAAATGAAGACCTGACACGCCATCCGGGTAGCGTTTCAACGTCAGCGGACGCCGCTTCAAGTGAGGCAAGAGCACCGGTGCTATTTTTATATAATAATCGATCGCCTGAGCTTTTGTAAAGCCACTGGCCGGATAGAGCACTTTTTCCAGATTGGAAAGCGAGAGCGCTTTCCCCTCCACCTCGATTTTCGCCCTTTTCGCCATTCATCCCCCTCCGCGGGCTGTGCTAGTGGTGTGTCCCATAAATGCCTAGACCTTTGTTGCGTTGAAAATGGGCCACCGGCAAGGCGCGTCGAGGGCGCATCCCCGCTGCGGGCTGTAACCGAGACGCAACGCCGCCGCTGGCCCATTTTCAACG
>Ga0316220_1000442_pt1 | contig 60875 bp, 55 predicted proteins | sample TBH18005metaG_FD_203632 | JGI IMG/M metagenome (GOLD analysis project Ga0316220, IMG submission 203632) | Freshwater microbial communities from Trout Bog Lake, Wisconsin, USA - TBH18005 | ecosystem: Environmental > Aquatic > Freshwater > Lake > Hypolimnion/Profundal zone | place: USA: Wisconsin... | reverse complement strand
TGGCGCACCCGCAAGTGAAAGAAGCTTCTGTAATTGCGATACCTGATCCGGTATGGACTGAAAGACCTTTGGCTATTATCGTTTTGAAAGAGCCGGTTAAGGTATTGCCCATCGAAGTCATCAAAGCATTTCTAGCCCCTTCTTTTGCCAAATACCAGATTCCGGATGAGTTTGTTTTTGTAGAAAATATCCCGAAAACCAGTGTAGGTAAATTTGATAAAAAAGAAATGCGTCGGTTGTATGCTGAAGGCAAGCTATAAAATGGCTTTCTGATACAACTTTTTACTATCATTTTAGGGCTGTTTCCCTACTGACCCTTATCATAGCTTTTACCTGACCACCGTCATACAATTTCCCATAGTCTCCCGGTAAATTTGGCTTCCCGTAAACTAGATATTTCTATTAACGTAAATAAGTCAACATGGAAGCCGTTGCAGAACCTAAAGCCAAAGCCAGCAGTCAAAAAGCCAATCCTGAAAATGTCCAAATCATGGATGGTAATGAAGCTGCCGTGCATATTGCCTACAAAACCAGTGAAGTCTGTGCTATTTATCCTATCACGCCCTCCTCTACAATGGGAGAATGGGCTGATGAATGGAGTAGTGATGGCAAGACGAATATTTTTGGAGAAATTCCCAAGATTATTGAAATGCAAAGTGAAGCTGGCGCCGCTGGTGCTATTCACGGTGCATTACAGGGTGGGGCTATGGCTTCTACATTTACCTGTTCACAGGGTTTATTGTTGATGATCCCCAATATGTATAAAATTGCGGGCGAATTAACCCCCACCGTATTTCATATTGCAGCAAGGGCATTGGCTACCCACGCTTTATCCATTTTTGGTGACCATAGTGATGTAATGGCAGTAAGAGGAACCGGGTTTGCCATGTTATTTGGTAACAATCCCCAGGAAGCCCATGATATGGCTATGATTGCAACTGCAGCCACTTTCCGGTCAAGCATCCCATTCTTAAATATTTTCGATGGCTTCCGTACATCTCATGAACTGAATGATGTTTTGGTGATTCCTGATGAGATCATCAAAGAAATGATTAATAAGGAAGATGTGGCCCGCCATCGCCAACGTGCATTAAACCCCGAAAATCCATTTATTCGCGGTACCGCCCAAAACCCGGATGTGTATTTCCAAAGCAGGGAAGCCTGTAACCAATACCACTGGAATGTACCTGAGATAGTAGAGTCTACTATGGAAAAATTCAAACAACTTACCGGGCGCTCTTATAAACTGTTTGAATATTATGGACATCCCGAGGCTGAAAATATCATTATCATGATGGGTTCAGGTACCGGAGCTGTAAATGAAACAGTAGATTATCTGAACAATAAAGGAGAAAAAACAGGATGTCTCTATATCCATTTATACAGACCATTTTCTATTTCCCACTTCATCAAAACCTTACCAGAAACCGTTAAGCGTATTGCCGTTTTAGATCGTTGTAAAGAAACTGGCGCTATAGGTGAACCTTTATTCATGGATGTGATCAGTGCCTTACATGCAGAATGGAATCACCCAATGCCAAAAGTAATTGGCGGTAGATATGGATTGGCTTCCAAAGAATTTAATCCGGGAATGGTAATGGGTATTTTTGATGAACTCAAAAAAGAAAACCCTAAAAATGGCTTTACCATTGGTATTGAAGATGATGTTACACATACCAGCCTTAGCTATGATAAAACCTTTTCATTAGAAGATCAACACCTTTTCAGGGGTTTATTCTTTGGACTGGGTGCTGATGGTACGGTTAGTGCCAATAAAAATACCATCAAGATTATCGGGGATGTAACCGATAATCATGTACAGGGATATTTTGTATACGATTCTAAAAAATCAGGCTCACTTACTGTATCACACCTGCGCTTTAGCAAAAACGCTATCCGCTCTTCTTACCTGATTAATTCAGCAAATTTTATTGCCTGTCACCATTTTAACTATTTAGAGAAATATGATATTCTGAAAGATGCACAGCAGGGCGCCACTTTATTATTAAATGCCCCATATGCAACAGAAGAAGTTTGGAATAACCTTCCCAGAAAAATACAGGAAGAGATCATTCATAAGAAATTGAAACTATATGTGATCAATGCTTCCAAAGTAGCCAAAGAAACCGGAATGGGATCAAGAATCAATTCTATTTTACAAACCTGTTTCTTCGCCATCTCTAATGTGATCCCTAAAGAAGAAGCGATCTCTTATATTAAAAAAGCGATCCAGAAATCTTATGGAAGAAAAGGGGAAGCCGTAGTACAAAAGAACTTTGATGCGGTAGATAAAACACTGGAGAATTTATCTCTCCTTGACTATTCTAATTTCACTATCGGTAAAAAAGAAATCGAACCCGCTATTTCCGGTAATGCCCCTGAATTTGTTCAGCAGGTGTTGGCCAGAATTATTGCAGGGGAAGGAGATGAGTTGCCGGTTAGTATTTTCCCAGCAGATGGTACATATCCTTCTGCCACTACCCGTTACGAAAAAAGAAATATTGCTGAGCAGGTACCTGTTTGGGATCCTGCCCTTTGTTCACAATGTGGTAAATGTTTCTTTGTTTGTCCACACGCTGCTATTCGTCCAAAAGTATATAGCAATGACTTGCTGAAAGATGCTCCTGATTTCTTTAAACATACTGCTCCGGTTGGAAAAGAATTCTTTAAAGACCAGGAATCTTATACTTTACAGGTGGCAGTAGAAGATTGTACCGGATGTAATCTTTGTGTAGAAGTTTGCCCAATTGAAAGTAAAACCCAACCCGGTCATAAAGCAATCAATATGCAGGAAGTGCTTCCGTTGAAAGAAACAGAAAAACAAAACTGGGATTTCTTTATTGGCTTGCCTGATATCGACAGGACACGCGTAAACAGAACCACTGTAAAGGGCTCTCAATTATTAGAACCTTTGTTTGAATTCTCCGGCGCCTGCAGCGGTTGTGGAGAAACTCCTTATCTGAAACTATTAACACAATTGTTTGGTGATCGGATGATTGTGGCCAACGCCACAGGTTGTTCATCCATATTTGGTGGTAACCTGCCAACTACCCCATGGGCTAAAAATAGCGAAGGTCATGGACCGGCCTGGGCCAACTCTTTATTCGAAGATAATGCCGAATTTGGTTTGGGTATCAAGCTGGCAAGTGATATGAAACAAAAATATGCCGGCTCATTATTAAAAACAATGAGAGAAGAAGTAGGTACAGATTTGGCTGATGCTATCTTAAATAATGTAGAAGCAACAGAAGCAGAAGTAATTCAGCAAAGGAAAAATGTTAATGAACTGAAAACCAGATTAAAGACCCTGACGAATCCTGATGCAAATCTTTTGTCACAAGTGGCTGACTTCCTCGAACACAAATCAATGTGGATCATCGGAGGAGATGGTTGGGCGTATGATATTGGATTCAGCGGATTGGATCATGTACTCTCTACCGGGGAAAATGTAAATATCCTGGTATTGGATACGGAAGTGTATTCAAATACGGGCGGACAAAAATCAAAATCTTCACCAGTAGGTGCGAGTGCCAAGTTCTCAATTAAAGGAAAAACAACCGGTAAGAAAGACCTTGCCATGCAAGCCATTGCTCACGGCAATGCCTATGTTGCAGAAATTGCCATGGGGGCCAATGATGTACATGCTTTGAAAACAATCCTGGAGGCAGAATCTTACCCAGGCCCATCCATCATCATTGCGTATAGCCATTGCATTGCGCATGGTTACGATATGTGCCATGGTAATGATCAACAGGAATTAGCTGTGAAATCCGGTTACTGGCCTTTATTCAGATTCAACCCATTAAAAGAAAAAGGACAAAGGTTTGTGATTGATAGTAAGGATCCATCTATTCCATTAGATGATTTCTTATACAATGAAAACAGGTTTGCAACTATCAAGAATAATTTCCCGGAAAAAGGCATCGAGTTCTTAGCAATGGCTAATGATGGCATGCACCAACGCTGGGAAAGGATACAGGCTTTAAAAGCGCTATAGTTATATTTCGTTGAATCTTAGATTGTTAGCCATAAGGAACCTCATTCGAGGTTCCTTTTTTTTGCCAGTCACTTGCAAGTTTTATAAGTTATATATATTTTTCGTTTTCATAACCAAATCAAAACTGTATATGAAAAAAATCGGAAAAATATTTTTGTACCTGATACTTGCTATTATCATTCTTGTATTTGGCGGTGCTACTTATGTATCCATCTTTTTGCCCAATGTTGGTAAAGCAGAAAATATCACGATAGAGAAAACTGCTGCCAGGGTTGAAAGAGGCAGGTATTTGGCAACCAGCGTAATGGTTTGTGTGGATTGTCATTCGCAAAGAGACTGGACAAAATACGCAGGGCCATTGACACCCGGTACGGAAGGAAAAGGAGGAGAACGATTTGATCAGCGTTATGGGTTTCCAGGTGTTTTTTATTCTAAAAATATCACTCCTGAAGGTTTAAGTAACTGGACAGACGGCGAAATTTTCAGAACCATTACAACCGGTGTAGATAAAAACGGAAAACCCTTATTCCCGATCATGCCCTATCATTATTATGGGCAATTGGATAAAGAAGATATATATGCGATCATAGCTTATATCCGTACACTAAAACCCGTTGTCAACCCGGTGCCTGCAGCCAAACCAGATTTTCCATTTAATATAATAGAAAATACCATTCCCACTAAAGCCAGTATGCAAACAAGGCCACCAGAATCAGACTCACTGGCCTATGGTAAATACATAACAACAGCAGCTGCTTGTGTGGAATGCCATACCAAAGACAATAAGGGACAAATTATCAGCGGACTTGAGTTTAGCGGAGGCAGGGAGTTTTTAATGCCGGCCGGCGTGATCCGGTCCTCTAATATCACACCCCATGAAGATGGACTTAAAAACTGGACAGCAGAACAATTTGTTAAACGATTCAAACTTTACCAGGACAGCGCTTTTGTTTCTCCAGTATTAGGCAAAAAAGACTTCAATACCCTGATGCCCTGGATGATGTATTCAAAAATGGAAGAAAAAGATTTACGGGCAATTTTTACTTATTTGAAATCACTGAAACCTATAGCCAATAAAGTAGAAAAATTTTCACCTATCAATTAAATGCTGAGATAGGAGATAAAAGCAATATTGTAATTTTGTCGGCGATTTCTTAAGAAGGATCACTGGATTGCTTTGCAAGCCCTAGTTTCAGGAATGTTTTAAATACAGGCATTAAGACCAGTAACAGCCCTAAAAAAACGAAAATACCTGATATGGAAAATACCTGAAAATAAGGATACAGCCTGGCCATCATTTCAGTGAAACTATTCTTTTCATGAACAGCAATTATTTTACAGATCCCCATTCCTACCAGACTTAACCAGAATATCAATAAAGAAATATTGAGAAATATAAAACTTCGGTTAAAATAAGGTGTAAACAATTTGCCATCACCTATCATTTCTTCAGCAATTAATACGAGTGAGGAAAGTAACAATAAGGTATTGATACCTATCGTGGTTCCCATGGCATGAGCAACGGTAATATGTGTACCATGGGTATAAAAATTAATAGCCGGTACAGAAATAGAAATAGATAAGATCAGGTTTAGCAATATCCAGGCTTCTGCATAGGTTACAATACGAAAGGATAGAAAATGTTTATGTGGATTGGTTTTGAAATAGGTTTTTCTGAACGAATAAATAATATTGGCCAGTATCAGCAATTCAGTCATGCTGATCGTATAAGAAATGGTTCTTACCAGTTCAGAGGAGGGGACAATATAAGTATGGTGCCCCCAATTAAACAAAAGATTGGTTAACCCTAAAAAATAAAAAAAGAAAGCTTTTTTGGATCGATTGATACCCTTATCACCGGTAATTTTTTCCATCACAAACATCGCAGAGCCATATACCAGCATATTCCAAGACCCCACCATCGAGCCCATGGCTTTCCACTGTACGGTAATATCCCGGATGATATTATTATTAAAATGAGGCAAGAGCCATAACTGTGCTTCGCAAATGGTAATCAGAAAGAATAATAATCCGGTTGACCAGCTCCATATATACACGGGAACTTCTTTGAATGAAGGTCTTACCGTTACAAAGAAATTGATCATAAATAAGATCCAGGCAACAATGATCAATACAACAATATAAGGTGGGAACTCAAGATATTCCCGTCCCCCAAACCTGCCCATAAAAAAGCCGGTTACCACCCATATTAGAATAATCAGTTGGATAAGTATATGCAGTTTAGCTAAAAGGGTAGAATATAATTTTCGCCCGCTAACATAGGGAATATAATAGTAAACTGCCCCTGCGGCTGCACAAAAGATCCAGTTAATAACGAGGTAAACATGCAAGGGCCTGATTTTCTGGAATGATAATGCTTCTTTTAAAAACCCGGGGAGAACATATTGAAGCCCACCCAAAGCACCAAATAATAGCCCAATGAAAAGAGAACTGATAGCCATAATAAAGAACCAGGTACCCGGAATACTTTTACTGATCTTCATTTTCCATCTGTTTTATAAGTAAAAGCATTGGCATCCACATATTTCAGATAATCGATCAGCGCATTTACCTGTTTAGGGGATAAATGAAAATTGGGCATTCTTATGGCCCCATTCTCCAATAATATCCTGGCATACAACTCACCTCTGTTTTTATCTGAAATTACAGTAGTCAATTCAGGACCCAGATACCCTCCCAGACCAAAAAGCTGGTGGCAGGACTGGCAATTATATTCCTGGTAAATTTGCTTACCCAGTTCCTGGTGAGAACTCATAATACTTGCCCTGTCAGTTCCACGGGTGTACACCCAACTACTGTAGGTAATATAGGTGATGAATAAGATGGCAAAAATTAACAGCTTTTGCATACTAGGCAAAAGTAAGGTCTACTAAATCAGGGGACAAAAGCAGGTGACTGATTCTGGTCAGTTTTTAGCGAAAATTCATTTATTATATAGTATGTAAAATTTGTAAAATCAGTTCAAAACTTGAAAACAGGGATATTTTTTATATGGATTGACAGAAAGCTTTTGGATCTTACAGCTTCTGTAAATGGGATGTTTTTGGGAACTAGTAAAAAATCAGCTAACCTAAAGTAAGATTATCTACGAGGGCGGATATCAAATCCGGGTTGCGTATCTTTAGGAATATAATTATCAGGATGTACGAACTGTTCTTTAGTAAACTAAATGAAAAAATTGCCTTTTCGCCAGAAGAGCAAGAAATTGTCAAAGGGTATTTAACTCCTAAAAAACTTCGTAAAAAGCAATACCTGCTGCAGGAAGGGGATATTTGTAAATCGATTGCATTTGTTGAAAAAGGTGCTTTAAGAGAATATACGGTTGGTGACAAGGGAACAGAACATATTCTGCAATTTGCTTTAGAAGGATGGGTAATTTCGGATTTGCATAGCTTTATGACAGGCGAACCGGCCGCTTATCATATTGATGCTTTAGAAGATTCAGAACTGGTACTTATTACCAAGTCAGCCCACGAAGAAATATTAAAACGAGTACCTAAATATGAAACCTTTTCACGTTTGCTGATAACCGGCGCCTACCTTGCCATGCAGAAAAGAGTTACCTCTATCATCAGCAACTCTCTGGAAGAACGCTACTTGTATTTTATCAATTTATACCCCGATATTGCCCAAAGAGTACCACAGCATATGATCGCCTCCTATATGGGTCTTTCTCCTGAAACGCTAAGCCGTGTAAGAAAAAAAATAGCGGCAGCTAAATAAATTATTTATCATACCAAATTGAAAAGCATTGATTTTTATCAATGCTTTTTCTTGTCCATACTCATTGTGGCAGGGTACTGTATCAGACTAAGTTTGCATTAGTAAAAAGACAGGAAATGAGAACAAGGCAAACGATAGCATTAATAGGAGCAACCGGAAGCATGGGAAGGGCTGTTGCAAAATCGCTCTCGAAAGGAAATTACCGATTACTTCTTTCTGCCCGAAATTTTACGAAAGCAAAGGAACTCGCAATAGAAATACTAAGGGAAAATCCGAATGCAGATATTGAAACGGTAGAATGCCAGGCTAATGCAAGTTGGGAAGCTGATATCATTATTCTGGCCGTTCCATTTAGTGAGGAAAAGGAAATCGCTATAAAAATTAAAGACTATGCTAATCAAAAAATTGTTATCAGCCTATCTAATCCAACAAATGAGAACTATAGTGCATTGCTAACTCATGCAGAATCAAGTGCCGCGGAGGAACTTCAAAGAAACCTCCCCAATTCGAAAGTTGTGAAAGCATTTAATACTTGTTTTTCAGAGATGTTCGATTCTCCCATAATTGATAGAAAAAGAATGGATGCGTTTATAGCCGGAAATGAAAATGATGCTTTGGATACAGTTACAGATATAGTTAAATCAGCAGGTTTTAATCCTATTGTAATAGGTGATTTGTCGGTAAGCAGAACACTCGAAAATATGCAATTACTGCTAATTCGTTTATCCATAAAGCATCAATACAATGGTAGAACAGGATGGAAAATATTACACGAATAATAAATTAATAAACTAAAAAATTAAAAAATGAAAAAGTTGATCATGTTACTTATCGTAACCGTTATGGGCACCAGCCTGTTTGCACAGGTAAAACCAGAAGATATAAAAGCTGAGTTGAAAAAGTACAAATCAGGAGCTGCTTTGGTAGATAAATACCTCAATAAGTTTGATACCCTTGATTTTACGGTATTTACAGGACAGCAATGGGCAAGACTGCATGAAAGCCATGCTAAAGATATTATTGTTTACTGGCCCGACGGACATTTCACAACTGGAATAGAGAAACATATTGAAGACCTGAAATTTATGTTCAGTTATGCACCAGACACTGAGATTCATGAACATTCGGTGAAATTTGGCTCAGGCGAATGGACAAGTGTGATTGGTGTAATGACAGGCACATTTACCAAACCGATGGCTATTGGTGATGGGAAATATATACAGCCTACCGGAAAAAAATTCTCTATCACTATGTGTACCGTTGGACATTGGGTAAACGGCGTAATGGATAAAGAATATTTATTCTGGGATAACCAGACATATATGAATCAAATAGGACTTGGTAAATAATTCACTACTATATAAATCAAAAAACATGAAAAAATCCTTATCTATCTTAGCATTCCTTGTATTGAGTATCTCCGTAATGGCCCAAACAAAATGGTCGGTAGATCCGGCACATTCATCCATTAATTTCTCTATTAAACATTTGGGTATCTCATTTGTGAATGGAAATTTTAAGAAATTCGATGGGGCATACACTTCAGCCAAAACTGATTTAAGTGATATTGCGATCAACTTTAGTGCTGAAACATCCAGTATCAATACCGGGGTAGAACCGAGAGATACACACTTAAAAACGGATGAATTTTTTAATGCAGAAAAATACCCTGCTATCAAATTTGAAAGCAGTTCTTTCAAAAAGGTTAGCGGAGATGAGTATATTCTGAAAGGCAAGCTGACCATTAGAGATGTTACCAAAGAAGTTTCTTTTAAAGTAATATATGGTGGGGTTACAAAAGACCCATGGGGAAACACAAAATCTGGTTTTACAGCAACAACCCTAATTAATCGCTTTGATTATAATGTCAATTACGATAAAACAGGACAGGGTGTTGCCAAAGATGTTCAAATAACACTGAACCTCGAGTTTATCCAGGCAAAATAAAAACGATTTGATCAAAATAAAATTACCGGGACTATATTTTGTAATTTTAGTGTAAGCATTGAAGATGAAGCGAAATAAATTCATACAACTTATTACCGGAGCAACTATCATGAGCAGCATACAATCACTAAGCAGTTTTAAGAGTTTTACTGACGGTCTTGCGGAACAGGAGCATCTTATGCCTGTATTGTTTATCGGTCATGGTTCACCCATGAACGGAATAGAAGATACAGAATTCAGCAGGGGCTGGACTAAAATGGCAAGCCAGATTCCTGTTCCACAAGCCGTTTTAGTGATTTCTGCTCACTGGTATACCAAGGGAACACAGATCACAGCTATGGAAAACCCACCAACCATTCACGATTTTGGCGGGTTTCCAAAAGAATTATTCGCTGTTCAATATCCTGCTCCGGGTAGCCCGGTTTTGGCAAAAGAAACTGCCGGATTAATACATTCTACGGAAGTGGGTTTATCGCATGAATGGGGGTTGGATCATGGAACCTGGACGGTGGTAAGACATATGTACCCCAAAGCCAATATTCCTGTTTTGCAATTAAGTATTGATTATAGCAAAGAGGCCAGATACCATTATGATTTAGCCAAAGAGATTTATTCGCTCAGAAAAAAAGGGGTATTGATTATTGGCAGTGGTAATATGGTGCACAATTTGAGAATGGTAGCCTGGGATAAACTGGATAAACCAGAATATGGATATGACTGGGCCATTCAAATGAACCAAACATTCAAAGAATTGATCAGTGCTGGCAGTCACGACCGCCTTATTCAATACCAGGGATTGGGAAAAGAAGCGTTACTGGCAATCCCTACTCCCGACCACTATCTGCCCTTGCTTTATACATTAGCCCTGCAAGGAAAAAACGATCCTGTATCTTTTTTTAACGATAAAGCAGTGGGTGGTTCTTTAACAATGACCTCAGTTCGGGTTGGATAAACCAGGATAAGTAAGCATCAGCGAACTTACTCAGCAATGGATTTTTTATCCTTGTAGAATAATAACAGTCCAATAGCACCAGATGTAACGCATACATCCGCAAAATTGAAAATGCCTGTCCGGAGATTGAGGATACCGATATTCATAAAATCCGTAACATGGCGGTCAAATACAATCCTGTCAATCACATTGCCTAATCCCCCGGCTATGATGAGTGAGAAAGAGAATAATTTTAGCAACCCCATTTCTTTTGAATTCAATAATACATATCCCCCAAGAAATACCAGAAAACCAAGAGGCAAAATACTTAATAGCCAAAAACTGGCTGTCTTAGAAAGCCCATCCCCCATACTCATGGCAGCGCCGGTATTTTCTGCATAATCGAGACGAAAAGTATTATGAAAATAGGAGATAGGAGGCTTGCTCATTAAATGTTCTCTGGCAAGATCCTTGGTTACCCTGTCACAGCCAATAAGAATGGATGCTGTGATACAGAAAAAGATTATTTTTTGCCAGGGCTTCATGGATCTAAAAGTACGAAGGATTTTGGTAAGCAAAAAAGCAGTTTACAAAATCAATTAGCTCCGATTGAATCATACACAATCACTTTTTTCCAAAGATGTTGACAGGTATCGATAAAATGCAAATGAATAGGATCTGTCTGGTAAGCATCCTGTTCTTCTTTACCCGGAAAAATAGCCAACCAGGAGAAAGCATACGACACTTCAATTACATCCCGGTTAGTAGTTGCCGGAACCCCAATATGAAATTGCTGAATAGAGGGCACTTTAGCCAAAGCCTTCAACCCCGCCAATAACGCAGCATGATCTTCCTTACTTTCCGGATTTTCCAGCCAGAAATATACATGATGAATAAATAAATCCTGAGATAGCATAAGCTATGTTATAAGGTTTGTGTAATTGTGTTTCTACCTAAAAATAGGTATTAAATATACTGAATTTCTCCCTTGCGAACCCCAGTCCTTTTTACAAACCCTGCCTACCTTCCAATTCTTACTGCTTACTTGTTAATTATCAATTGCCCTCCCTGTAAATCATGTAACCATTACCTTCTTTTACATAACTTTTATCGCCCTTAAAATCTGAATTTTGCCTATGGCATTCCCTAAAGCCAAAACATCATGAAAGCAAAAGAAGTGGGTATTTATATGGATCATGCAAGCGCTCATATTATGGAGCTTACTATTGATCCCATAGCCATTACCTCAGTTAAGTCAGATTTTACGCATACGGTGAAAGAAGAAACCATTACCAAAAGCGAAATCCTGATGCATCATAAAGAGCAACACGAAGAGTCTGACTACTATAAAAAACTGGCAGAGTTAATTCGTCATTATGAACATGTCCTTCTTTTTGGCCCAACGCAGGCAAAAATGGAATTATACAATTTGCTCAACGCAGATCATCGGTTTGAGTCTATACATATAGAAGTAAGGGACAGCGATAAATTAACTGAAAACCAGCAAACCGCTTTTGTGATAAAGTATTTTTCAAAAATGTAGTCTATTTAAAATGGGAAACTATGCTGAACCCTTAGTTATCAGATTCTTGAATCTCATTTTTTGGATTATCTTTTTTCAAAAATAATATCCTTGATTGCATAATAGTTGCTGTTGCCTGTATAATACCCATGATAATAAAAAGGGCATTGAATGAAATATAATAAGTAATCAATCCCCCAATAGCAATGGCAATCCCGGAGAAAAAATGAGCCTGTCCTCCGGCAATACCCCATAACTGTGTATCCCCCGGGTCATCCATATTTTTGGCAAAAATAGAATCCCAAGTCGGAGTACTTAATGATTCAGCAATCGCCAGTCCAATCTGAACAATAAATAATTCAGTACTGTTATGTACAAAAATATAAGAGAAAGTAAATAGCGTATTGAGCAAATAGCCAAAAACCATTACTTCTTCTTTATACTTTGATCTGTTAATGAGTTTACCGGTTAGAAAGTATAAAAGCCCCAATGAAACAGAATAGATCGACCAGGCCCAGGTTACATCCAGTATATCACCTCCTATTTTTTCTGTAAACACAGCAAATAAGGGCCCAAATAAACCTTCTCCAAAAAACCATAATCCAGAGGCAATCAGTAATATCCTATTGATTTTTGAAAAATTCATATGCAATCGTTTATTTCCTTTCTGTTGACTATGAATAAAACGACAATATAGGTATTTAATTTTTCTCGGATTTAATAGGTTCCTACACCTGACCGATACCAGCATTTTTTATTGTGAGTGCGAGAGATTCCATTACATAGACTAAGCTTTGAGCTGAGTGATATAAATAGCAGGATTTTAGTAAATCGATTTGCGTAGTATATAAAATACAGGAATGTAACTTAGCATTGTATTCATTCGTTTTTTGAAAATAAATTCTCCTTAGTTCTGTCCAGTCTTTCCATTCCCCAAAAAATCGATTTATATTAGAGACCTATTCTATCATCAAAACACATCAAATGCTGTCCAGAATTTTATCTCTCTGTATCATTTTTATTTTGCCATATAGTTTGCTGGCCCAAAAAAAGAAACCCGCACCCGCACCTGTACCAGTGATAGTGCCCGTTATCAATGATACCAGTTATTATAAACCTGTATTCTGGCGTAACCTGGGGCCTTCCCGGGGCGGAAGATCGGTGGCTGCCTGTGGCGTTGCGGCTAACCCGATGGTCTATTATATGGGATCTACCGGGGGAGGTGTATGGAAAACAGAAGATGCCGGACAAACCTGGAAAAATATTTCAGATGGTTATTTTGCCACAGGCTCAGTAGGTGCAGTGGCTGTGGCTGATGCTGATCCCAATATTGTGTATGTAGGTATGGGCGAACATGCACCCAGGGGTGTTATGTCAAGCTATGGAGATGGCGTATATAAATCTACTGATGCCGGAAAAACCTGGAAACACATGGGTCTGGATCTGACCCGTCAGATTGCCACCATTCGCATCGATCCCAAAAATCCTGATATTGTATATGTAGCTGCACAAGGGGCTATTCACGGCCCTTCTGTAGATAGGGGTATTTATAAATCGGCAGATGGTGGGAAAAACTGGAACAAAGTTTTATTTGTAGACGAGAACACCGGTTGTGCTGACCTGAGTATGGACCTTACCAATCCGCGTATTTTATATGCGTCTATGTGGGATTATCGGAGACTACCCTGGGAAATGCATAGTGGTGGTAAAGGAAGCGGTTTATATAAATCAGAAGATGCTGGCGAAACCTGGCAAAAAATACAGGAAGGTTTACCAAAAGAATTGGGTAAGATGAGTATTGCAGTTTCTCCCGCCAATCCCAATAAAGTATTTGCATTAATAGAAAGCGATTCTCAGAAAGAGCAAGGCGGACTATTTGTTTCTGAAGACGGGGCAAAGCATTGGACAAGAATTAGCAAAGATCACCGACTGGTACAACGTGCATGGTATTATATCAAAGTAATTGCCGATACAAAAAATGAGGATATCGTATATGTATTGAACTCACCGGGTTTAAAATCAAAAGATGGTGGCAAAACCTGGGAATATATTTCTGGTACACATGGCGACTATCACCAGTTATGGATCAGTACCACCAATAACCAGAATATGATTATTGCCAATGATGGAGGTGCAGCCATCAGTTTCAATGGGGGGAAAGTATGGTCAACACAAAACAACCAACCCACTGCTCAGTTTTATCGGGTTAATGCAGATAACCAGTTTCCTTATAAAGTATATGGTGGCCAGCAGGATAATAGCTCTGTTCAGATTGCCAGTCAGAATATTTCTGGTTACCAGGTAACAGATCGTGATTGGGATTATAGCGCAGGTGGTGAGTCTGCTTTTCTGGCTTTTAATCCAGATGACCCACGCTATGTAATGGGCGGAAGTTACCAGGGTACGATAGAAGTACAGGATACCAAATTGAAAGAAGGAACCGGTATCATGGAAATTCCGGTGCAATACCAATCGCTCCAACCCAAGAATATGCAATACCGGTTTAACTGGAATGCCCCGATTATTTATTCCATGCATGAACCCGGTGTATTTTACCACGGAGGAAATGTTTTGTTTAAAACATCCGATATGGGTAAGTCCTGGAAAGCGGTTTCACCAGATCTGACAACACATGATACTGCCCGTATGGGAACCAGCGGCACCCCTTATACCAATGAAGGTGCGGGAGGAGAAAATTATTGTACCCTTACCTATATCAAAGAATCGCCTCATGAAAAAGGAGTGATTTATACAGGTAGTGATGATGGGGTGGTTTCGCTAACTATGGATGGTGGTAAAAACTGGACAAACATAACCCCTGAAGCTGCCAAAGGCACCCTGATCAATGCAATTGAAGTATCCCCATTCGATAAGGCCACGGCTTATATAGCAGTGAATAAATATAAATTCAACGATTTCACTCCTTTGATCTTTAAAACAACCGATTATGGTAAAACATGGACAAAGATCACTGATGGAATACCTTATGGCGCTTATGCAAGAGTGGTAAGAGAAGATAATGAGGTAAAAGGTCTTTTATATTGTGGTACTGAGACAGGTTTTTATATATCATATAATGGGGGACAGCTATGGAAATCTCTGCAATTAAATTTACCGATAACACCCGTTACGGATTTAAAATTGCATGAGAATCATTTATTGGCGGCTACACAGGGTAGGGCATTCTGGGTATTGGATGATCTGACACCAGTACGTAAAAAAGCCTCGGCGTTTACCAGCTTTGCAGAATTGCTACCTGTTAAAAATGTATACAGAGTTTCCGGCGGCAGTATACTGGACGCGCAATGGAATAAAGATGAGGATATAGCCAAACTAAATACCATACAGGCTAATCCGGCAACAGGGGCAGTCATCTATTTCCATTTGCAGAATAAAGACTCTGCTAAAAATCTGACATTGGAGATACTGGATGCAAAGGGACAATCGATCAGAAAATTTTATGCAGAAAAGCCAAAAACAACTACCAGTAATAATAGTAGTGACGGCGATCCGAAAATAGAAATCAGAACGGGGCTCAATCGTTTTGTATGGGACCTGCATTATCCGGATATGCCCTCTATTGCCAATGTATTTATTGAAGGAAGTAATAGTGGCAGAAAAGTAATACCCGGAACTTACCAGGTAAAGTTGACGGTGAATGATAAATCTTATACAAGTAATTTTGAATTACTTCCCGACCCAAGACTACAGGTAAATATTGCAGAATATGCATCGCAGGATAGTTTGTCAAAAGCTATTTCAGATGATGTTACAGATATCCATGTATCAGTAGTGAAAATGCGAAAAATTTCTGAGCAATTGCAACAATTTACGGAAAGGGCTGCCAATATAGATTCTATGAAATCCTTGATAAAACAGGCGGATACAATCAAGAAAAGTATCCAGGAATGGGAAGAAAAATTGATACAGCCCAAATCACAATCCAATGATGATGTAATCAATTTCGAAAACAAACTCAGTGCTAACCTGATATTTGTAAAGGGTGAATTAGATGGAACCAGTTTTCCAACCGTAACGCAGGGCGAACGTTTACGTTTTGCAGAATTGCATAAAGAGTGGCTGGTATATAAAGCGCAAATGGAAGGGCTATTACAAAACCCGATCCGTTCGTTTAATATAGCACTGAGAAATCAAAACTGGGAGTATATCGGACAAAAAGATTAGCCCCTGTAATAGTTACAAGGGCTAATAGTTTTTCGATACTTTAATATAGATAATCCATTAAAACTTAGCAGGCGTTCCAAATTTCGGAATCGACCTTTTGATAAATGCTCGTAAGTTATCATTGCTTTTAGAGAGGTCTTCTTTACGCAGGTACATCATATGCCCGCTTCGGTAGCCTTCCCAGGTCATCCTGTCCTGAATCTTTCCGGATGGATCCATCTGCCACATATTGTATTTGGCATTGAAATAATCACAGGCTCCATCATAATAACCTGACTGAACCAAGAGATGCAGGAAAGGGTTTTGCATCATGGCCTGGCGCAAATCATCTCCTGCATGGTTATTGGTATTATCCCAGGGATGGGTGGGGCCGAATATATAATACTCAAGATCAGTTTTATAACCCAGCTCATCCCGTAAGTACATATTAATGGCTGGTGTAAATGAATGCTCCCAGGAAGTTAATTCGGCATTATAGTCCGGGCCATCACCTGCATCAATCTTGTCGATACCAATATATCGCGAATCTAATCTGCCAACAGTTTTTCCCTGTTCGCGTAACAGTTCTTTCCAGAAATAATCGAATGGAATCTCGAGACTATACTGAGTCACTTCTTTTTCACCAATACCAATATAGCGGGAAAGTTTTTTAATGATTTCTTTTTTTCTATCGCTATTGATAGCGCCACCCTGTGTAATAGCAGGTAATAATTCATTGACAGTAAAAGCCTCTACTTCGGGCAGATAGGCAGTCAGGTCTTTTGATTGCAAATCGGCAGGAAGTTTTTTATGATACCAGGCAGTAGCAGCAAAATATGGAACCCGTAATGCAGCACTAACCGGTCCTTCTCTTTTAATACCAAGATCGGTAGGGGAAACTAATATTACACCATTGAGGTACATCCAATGTCTGTTTTGTAATTCCAATGAAAGTCCGGATACACGTGTAGTTCCATAACTTTCGCCAATCAGAAATTTAGGAGAAGCCCAGCGTTTATTGCGTGATACAAAAGACGTGATCCAATCTGCCAGGTATTTGATGTCCGCATTTACCCCAAAGAATTTGCTGGTAGGTGTCGCTTTATCAAGTATTCTCGAGAAACCAGTATTTACAGGGTCTATATAAACAATATCAGCCGCATCAATAATTGAATTCGGATTGTCTTCAAATCCATAGGGTTGAATAGGATAGCCTTCTTCATCTATTTTCAATTTCTTCGGGCTGGTATACCCTAAATGCATCCATACACTCGCAGTACCCGGACCACCATTAAAGGAGATGACCAATGGGCGTTCATTACGGTTGCTAACATCAGATCTTTCATAATACACATAGAAAACACCGGCAATCGGTTTTCCATTCTCATCCCAAACAGGAATAGTTCCTGAACTTACTTTATAGGGAACCCTCACACCCTTTACCGTTACTTCTCCCTTTGATTCAGTTTTGGTTTCCAGTAAAAGCTCATTTTTAAACGAAGGATTTTTGTCATCAACCGTGTTTCCCATTTTCATAGCCTGTGGGGCAGTATCTGATACTATCTTCTGGGCATTCAATAAACATGTGTTTGCTAAAACGGATACAATCAACAGCGTTTTTTTCATGTATAGGACTTGTATGGTTAATATTGGAAGCTAAATATACAAACTGTTAGGGTAATAAAGATACTGTACCATTCAGTTATGAGTAGCAGTCAGTTAGCCAATAGTGGCGCCCTCTAAACTAAAAACAAATCGTAAAGTCTCCCTTATGTTAACTTGGATTCAATCTGTTAAACGCCATTTTGATCTCTTCGGGATTGGCTTTTGCCATAGCGGTACTGAAGCCAAAAGTAATTTCAGTTTGGCCCTCAGCTAATTGTTGAAATACCGATTCAATAAAATCACTTACCGGCGGAGCCGTATCATGTAAACCTTTGCCACCCAAATCGGTATTGAGTGCCGGTGGTATCAGCTCAATCACTTCAATATTTTTCGATTTCAGCAAATGCCTGGAAGCCAGCGTAAAAGAATGGAAAAATGATTTGGTAGCACCATATACAGGTGCTTTCGTTAAAGGCACAAAAGATAAACCGGATGTTACATTCAGAATGGTTGTCAGTGAAGGGAGTGTAACAAACAGTGAGGTTAAGTGTACCGGGGCTTCAATATTGGTTGTAATCTCTTCTTTGGCTCGTTGAAAGAAATTATCATCGGTAAGGGCCATCCATTGCTGAATACCTGCATTATTTACCAATACCGATAAATCGGGATGGTTTTCTGCCACCCAATGATAAAGTGCTACTCTTTCAGCTTCAACAGAAAGATCACAAACTTTGGTGATAACAGAGGGAAACTTATCGGAAACTTCTTGTAATGCCGATTGCCTTCTACCGCATACGATTACGGTATTGCCTTCCTTAATAAATCTTTCGGTTAGTCCTAATCCAATTCCACTGGCACCACCGGTAATCAGGATTTTATTATTTGCTAGTTGCATGAATATTATTTGATGTGAAAGTATGGGTTATCATTGAAACAGGTGGTAGAATAACTATTGATTTTATACTAGTAAAGGCAAAATCGTATCTATTTCTATAATAGATTCATTCAATGGACTAAGGGTTTTATCTGCCAGAACAGTTCCTAATTTTCTAAAATTAAATTTATCACTGAATTGCGTATAAGCAAAACGAATCATTTTTAATAATTCCTGCCGGTCAATCACATCTTCCAAATCAATCACATAAGAATTCTCTCCTACATACTCCAATACCAGTTCCTCATTAATAGTAAACTGACAGGTAAATCTACAGGCAATACCCTTTTTGGTAGAAGCTCTTTTTCTCATCACATCGAAATTGGTAAACGATTTTATGGAAGCATCCTTGGTTACAGGTAATGCCGGGGGATGATAATGCCAGGTAGTTACCAGCATTTCTGTTTGTTCAATCATAGCGATAGTATTAGAAATTACTTTGTAATGGCGGCTGTAAATATTTCAAATTTCTTATAAATGATATTTTTGTCTAATGGTTTAATTGTTGAATGGCTGATTTCTATTTCTGTTCAGTTGGATATCTGTCACCTTGTATAGTAATTTTTGAAACCGCTTGCCCTAATTTATTCCATTCTTCCTGCTCAATTTCCACATCGGCAGAAGAAAGGTTTTCAAGTAAATGCGCTTCTTGGGTTGTACCCGGAATCGGAACAATCCAGGGCTTTTGAGCAAGTAGCCATCCAAGTGCTACTTGAGGAGGTGTTAGACCGTTATGGTTGCCAAAATCAACAAGGGTCTTCACCAATACCTGGTTTTTTTTAATGTTCTCCGGTGTAAAACGGGGAAGTCCAACACGATTATCATTGGGTGCAAAAAACTCCGTTTTCTCGTTGATGGCACCGGTAAGATAGGCCCTTCCCACCGGGCTATAAGGCACAAATCCGATGCCTAGTTCTTCCAGTACTGGAAATATTTCTATTTCAGGTTCCTGCCACATCAATGAATATTCACTTTGAATAGCCGTAATAGCCTGCACGTCATGCGCACGGCGAATGGTATCTGCATTTACTTCGCAAAGACCAAAATATTTTACTTTACCTTCCTTGATCAGGTCTTTCACAGTTCCGGCTACCTCTTCAATAGGTACTTTTGGATCAATACGATGTTGGTACAACAGATCAATGGTATCTATTTTTAGCCGACGAAGTGATAGTTCTACAGACGTTCGGATTTGCTCTGGCCGGCTATTGAGACCTACTCCTTTTCCATTTTGAATATCGAAACCGAATTTTGTACAGATAGCTATTTTGTCATAAAACCCGGAAAGCCCTTCACCCACTAATTCCTCATTACTATAGGGTCCATAAATTTCGGCAGTATCAAACAAGGTTACACCACAATCCACTGCTTTGTGCAGTAGTGAAATCATCAGTTTTTTGTCAGGAACAACTCCACGATGATAGTTCATACCCATACAGCCAAAACCTAATGCGGAAACTTCAAATCCTGCCCCTAGTATTCGTTTTTTCATTTGCTCATTTTGCTTTATCCATAAATGAAATACTACCCATAATACTAATCAGTAAAATCCCTAAGAAAAACAGGAACAATCCTAATTTAGTTTTAGCATTGATCTTACTCACCCTGAAAAGTAAATAGCCTATAACCAAATTAAATAGCGCCCATAAAACATTCGTTAAAGGGGATGAAAGGCCTTTGCCTGGAGGGTCAGCAAAAGGGGTCGGAAATGCATTTCCCGAAATTCCATTAACAAAATGTGGTACCACATTGGTAATAAATGCCCCTGCAAAAAAAGATGCAACGTAATGATACCATTTCATGGGTTCTGCGGACAAATTTTCTGTTTTTTCCATATTGTAAAGATTTATTTGTTTTCTTTCTCTTCTTTCATCTGCCATTTTTGTTGGGGTATAAATAACCTCATAATATGCTTTCTATTACACTTTGGTATAGAAACGGAGCAGCCCAAAGGAAGTCAGAATTATGTGTAATCTAAGTTTTAAGCAAAAAAATTGACAGTATTAATGTACAAAATAAAATGCAATTCTCTATATGGCTTATATCTTGTATAAAGGGTAACCCTAAACTAAGGTGTCTATGAATAGCAGTCTTTTGTTATTTTTTTTGCCCAAGAACATACAGAAAATAAAAGAAGGCTTTTTGTAAATCATTCACGAATTGTCATCTAATTAACAAATCTTTTCTAAATATAAAATAGCAAAGGGTATAACTTTATGAAAAATAATTCATGAAGAATTATTTAATTGTAATCATCATTTTTTTAAGCCTAAATGGTTGCTACAAGTCTGTAGAGAAGGACCCTCTTTATCCCCAATTACCTGCAATTTCTGATCAGGGTTTAGACATAGGTGGTGTTATGATAAATGATACCGCATGGGTTTTTGAAAAGCCTCAATTTGGGAGGATATTTAATCCAATGAGTATTATCAGCTACCCCAATGGTGATTCTATCATAGTGTTAATGGAAGGCAGTTCTAATTACCCTTATAATTTATATTATACTCAGATTTATTTTGTTTTGAAAAATATTCAGATAACTAAGGATAGTGACTTGGTTAAACTAAATGGCATGACTTTTAACATTGATAGTCAAAGTAATTATGCAGGAATGGGAATGGCATATCAAAATAATATTAGGAATAATGGAAGGTCTTCGGGATCAATTTCATTTAATAAAGTTTATTTAGATAAACATGGGGTAATCATTGGGGATGGCTCACCGGGTAACCCTTTTCTGATACCATTCGTAATGGCGGGTGTTTTTAATTTGAGTCTAACCCAGGAAAGAAAATATGATTTAAAGGCTGGAAGATTTGACAGGACAATATATAATACAGATGGATTTGTTGTTGTTCCTTAAATACTATCTTAAATGTTGAATATAAAATCACTTACGGCACGTCTTTAAATACAATTATCAGCCGCACTAAATGGTAAATATGGCAAAGTAATATGGAATTTCTTATTTAACTTATCTTATTAATAATAGTAAAAGATAAATTATGTCCATTCTTCGCATAAAAAAATTTATCATTCTCTTGCTGTCAATCCTCTTTTTTATTCAGTGTAAAACGATGAAAGAAAATAGAAGAGAAATCAAACAATTCAAATCTATTTATTTGGCTCAATTTAAGCTAACCTATACCCGGAAATTACTTCAAGCAGGCTTCAACCATTCCCCTGCTATAAACAGTATTCTGGAAACAGACCCAAAAGGATTTACTGAGCCTATTCTTTCTGATGCAGATTATCAGTTAGTAGATAGTTGGGTATATATAGATAACTTAAGTATGAAGACAGACTCAACGAGAAGAATCGGTATGGTAGCAGAAGGATCAGAAGGTAAACATGTACTCAGGTATCTTATTGACAGATATGAAACCAAATGGCTTGATAGTTTGGCAAAAGCCAGATATAAAACTTTGGGAGTAAAAAAATTTTGATTAAGAAGCCCCCCCCTTTAGTTATACAGTCTGTTTTATAAATAGCCTGCAAAATAAAAAAACTTGAAAGTCAAGGTTCCTATTGAATCTGTCGACCATGACAATCATATTTTTAGCCGTATACTAAATTGAAATTCATTTAGTAGTCAACCTCTTTTTACTCATATACAGGTAATCGTTTTTCTACTTGCTTAATTCCAATATGTATTCGCCTTTAGCGGGTATGGTTATAGCATTTGTCAGGGCAAATGATTTTGCGGTGATTACATCCTTGCCTGTTATGTACTTTGCAATGATATCACTAAAGCGATCCATTTTTACCGTTTGGTCTTTCAAAGCACTATTTAGAATCACCATAACGGTATGATCCCCCTTTATACGTGCATATACATAAATCCCGTTATAAGGTGCATAATGCATTAGTGTTCCCTGTTTAACGGCAACACTTGTTTTGCGCCACTGCAATAACTTTTGCATGTAATCCCATGCCTCATTCTGCATATCGGTACGTCCGCTTTTTGAAAACTGATCTATTTTATCATCAGGCCAACCTCCCGGAAAATCCTTTCTTAAGTTACCATCGCCTTCTTGTTTATTGCCTGTCATTAAAACTTCGGTGCCGTAATATATTTCGGGTATACCGCGCATAGTCAATAAAAATGCAAGGCCCTGTTTGTAGCGTAACAGATCGCTGTCCTCTTTCCTTACAATCCGGCTCATATCATGATTGTCTAAAAATATCAGGAGACTATAGGGGTCGGGGTAGACAAAATCCTGCGCTATATCTTCAAAAATATTATTTAAATACCCATTGTCAGTTGTGCCGCTAAAAGCATCATTTTGCATAATAAGCGTTAGCGAAAAATCCATGGGTGTTTTTAAACCGGGATTTTTTTTGCTAAGAATAGAATTTTTTTGCCACCAGGCTGATGAGCTGGTTTTATTATACCAGGTTTCGCCGGTAATATTGAAATTGGGATATTCGTCATAGACCTCTTTATTCCAACGCGCCAGAAAATCAAAATCCATATAGGAATAAGTATCTTGTCGGATGCCATCAATACGGGCATATTCTATCCACCAGATACTGTTTTGTATTAAATAGGTAGCCAGATGTGGGTTGCGTTGGTTCATATCTGGCATTTGACGGGCAAACCAACCATGTAAAAAAGTATTTCTTTCAGTAGGTGAGGCATGAATATCCATTACTGATACAGTAGCATGATTGGTTTGCATAAAAACACCATTGTTGTTTATCCAATCTTTTGAGGGAAGATCTTTCATCCACCAGTGTGAACTTCCACAATGGTTTAGAACCATGTCCATCACCATTTTCAAGCCTTTTTCATGGGCTGTTTGTGTAAGCGTTTTAAATTCCTCATTGCTCCCAAAACGAGGATCCATTTTATAAAAATCAGTTATGGCATATCCATGGTATGAGCCTCCGGGCATTTTATTTTCCTGCGTAGGATTAAGCCATATCGTAGTAATGCCCAGGTCTTTTAAATAGTCCAGATGTTTCGATATCCCTTCCAGGTCACCGCCGTGGCGAGCGTTTGCATTTTGACGGTTAGCTTTCACGCCCTCAAAGTCATCATTAGCAGGATTTCCATTCGCAAAACGATCAGGGGTAATCAGGTATAAAACATCAGAAGGGGTAAAGCCCATGGCACCGCTTTTATCAGTACGCGCTTTTATAGGATAGTGATAAGTAAATGTATCCTTACCATCTGTAAAGTGAATGGGCAATAAGCCCGGTTTTGTACCCTGAGAAATAGTTAGATACACAAAAAGATAGTTTGGATTTTCAACCTTAGCGGCTTCTTTTAGGGTAATACCCGGATAATTTATGGCCAGTTTGGCATTGCCGATATTGGGCCCGTAAACCAGTATCTGGAGTGTTTTATTTTTCATACCAATCCACCAATTTGCCGGCTCTACACGGGTTATTTGGATAGCTTTTACAGAAGGCGCCAATAAAATAGTAAACGCATAAAACAAATAGATAACTATCTTACTATTCATCATCGTGGGTTTTAAAAAACTTCGAGAATAATTATTTGAAATATTTAGTAAAGTAATTCTTGTAATTCAGGTAGATGAAATAATAAATCATTCCACATATGTAAGACAATTCTAGGCATTTTCAGAGTGTATCCATGAAAAGATTGAAATTGAAAGAAGCTTACAAATGATTCCCAAACTTCCTGTGTGTATTCTAATGGAAGTTTCACAAAAGGAACGGATCTATGAAACAATCATGGTTTGTCAATTTAGCTGTAATAGCTACTACTTAACCAACAAAAAATCCTGTACTGTCAGATCAAGTAGTAGCTATTACATTTTATTGGCACAACTATATGGAACCTTATTACTATTCCAAAACCAAGATTAATTTGCAAGTTGGCTAACTCGTCCTGCACAAAACACGTAGTTATTTGTTGTTTATAAACCTTATCCATTAACTTCTGCAAAATTCCTTTGTACAAGATATAATCATTTTTCATTTCAAACTATCCTGGGTATATAATTTATGCATTCTGCTGCACAGTTTGTTAACCGGATAATACAAATACCTTATACTTAATAGAGGTTACTAAAACAACAAAACCCTTACTGGGTAAGGGTTTTGTTATAAAAGTGGTCCCGACAAGATCTTAACTTTTGAGAAATATTCAATTCCACAATACGTTTTGATGGTTTCTATATTACTTAGTTGTCTCATTAGTTGCATAAACTAAGTAAATGTAACAAAATCTTATAAATGGGGTCTTTTCGGTGTAAATATTTTTGGAAGAGTAACTTTGTTTTTTAATAATAAATCTACCCATTTTATAATCTGGTCTTTTTTGTATTTGTTGATATAACCATTATAAACACCGAAATTAATCCAATCCTTTATTTCGTCTCTAGAGTATTGTCTATCTCTTCCTTTATATGAATCATTTTTCATTGCACTTTTTTAAATAAATATCCATATTTGATACACAGATAAAACAAATAAAACATACCTCAAAAACATCCAAAAACAACAAAACCCTTCATCAATAAGGGTTTCAAGTTAAATCGTGGTCCCGACAAGAATCGAACTTGTATCTAAAGTTTAGGAAACTTCTATTCTATCCATTGAACTACGGGACCCTAAAGGTTTATTGTCGTTGGTTTATTGTTTAGAGTTAAGATGTAATCTAGTAACCCGAAAAGCCAAACACCAAAAGCCAAAAGCCAAAAGCCAAAAGCCAAACCTTCCAAGGCCTGCAAAAATAATAGATTCTCCCATTCCCGCTCCAATAGTTTTCTTACGTACATTCAGTGTAAAATTGCTTTATGAGAAGATATATGCCAGGTATTGCCTGTTTATTGCTGTCAGCACAATTGTTCTCTCAAACAAAACCTAAGGCGCAACTCAACCATGTGGCCATTTATGTGGTGGATGCACAGAAAACGGGTACTTTTTACAAAGATTTCTTCCAGCTAGATACCATTCCCGAGCCTTTTCATGATGGAAAACATATCTGGTTCTCTATTGCCCCCGGTGTGGCCATGCACGTAATACAGGGTGCCGACAAACCCAAAGAATATTTCCAAAATAACCATATCTGTTTTAGTGTACCCTCAGTAGAAGCTTTTGTACAGAAACTAAAAAGCAAACAAATGAACTGGTATAACGCAGTCGGTACCCTCGGCGTAATCACCACCCGGGTAGATGGCGTAAAACAAATCTGGATCACCGATCCGGATGGGTATTGGCTGGAAGTGAATGATGCGAAATTTTAAGGTAAGTAATGGCCGAATGGCTGAATTGTTACAGGGTTATTGGTATGTAAAACCGAATAGTCAGACTTATTAAGTAAGCTGACACCATCAAACAATTCAACCATTTAGCAATAAAACCATTAAGCAATGTAACAATCAAACAAGGCAACCATTTAGCAATATAACCATTTAACCATACTTGTTCCCCCTTTACCTCTTATATTTGCCCTCCGAATAAAGCATCTATGAAATTTTATAATATATTAATCAAATACCGGTTCTGGTTAGGATTATTGTCTATTGCACTGGCGGTTACCATTAATGTAACCAGCGGATTCTGGCCTTCTTTTGTTTTGTATTTTATTGGGGTGATAGCATTGGCCAGCCATTTTTTTATCGGACCAATGCGACTGATCCAGGAGCCCATGGAAGCGGGAAATATTGAAGAAGTGGAAAGGATCCTGGCTACTATCTGGTATCCCGGACTTTTATATAAACCCGTTCGTTCTACCTATTATACGATCAAGGGCAACCTGGCCATGATGAAACAGGATTTTACCTCTGCAGAAATGCACCTGAAAAAAAGCTCCGAACTGGGTTCACCCATGCCGGAAGCTGAAGGGGCAAATAAATTACAATTGGGCATGATGGCCATGCAGCGTGGCGATCTGAAACAGGGAGAAAACTATATCCGCGCAGCCATCCGTGCCGGAATTCCTGATAAAGAAAGCGAAGCCGTTGCTTATCTGAGTATGTGCCAGATCTTCATGAATAAACGCGAATTCAAAGCAGCCAAAGACTTCTACCGAAGAGCCAAAGCCTGTAAGCCCAAAACCAAACAGGTACTGGACCAGGTAAAAGAAATCGAAAAATACATATCCAGAATGCCAGGATAAGGCTTTTTTTGGTTTCCCTTTCCGAATAGACCCCCTCATTTTGGTATCCCCCCTTGTGCCTTGGTGTGCCCCTCTTGTATGCCTCACCGTTCTTCGCATTGCAAAAAATGAGCATTCTCCTTATTTCCTTCGTATTCGACTCGTACTTGCTTCGTGTTTCCTTCGGTTGCAACCGAAGCCGCTTCGATTATAACCGAAGAATCTTCGATAGTTGTTCGGTTACAACCGAAGGAAACACGAAGCAAATACGACGCAAATACAAATAAACCCCGTCCTGCCTGACCAAGATCATAAAAAAATAACCCCCGCAATCCCTAGATTTGATAAATGAATAAAAGGGGTAAATTGCAAAAACTGGTGCTTGTCTGTCTGATCTGCGCAATGATTGCTTTCCTGATCACATTGGTGGCACTGGGGATTACCAAAAAATAAAACGACAAGTATGAAAAAAAACATGGGAAACCTGGACCGCGCCCTCCGCGTTCTGGCAGCAATTCTTTTTGGGGTACTCTATTTTACCCAAATGGTAACTGGCACATTTGGTATTGTTCTGGTAGTATTGGGAGCCATATTCCTGGCAACATCAATGATCAGCTTCTGTCCGTTATATACAATAGTAGGAATGAATACCTGCGATAACAAAGGAAAGAATTCACATAAACATAAATAAAATTGCTTCTACCCCTCTCTATTCGTAGAGAGGGGTGACCAGCGCAGCGAAGTAGGGGTGAGTTATTCCAGGGCTTGATAAACAGCCACTTTAAATTTCTCCGCGATATCTCCATGACTAAACGGATATTGCTGCAATACAAACTGTGCCACTATTTTTTCTTTGGGATCTATCCAATAAGAGGAAGCAAACATACCACCCCAGCTAAAACTGCCCGGTGAGGCAATACTCTTGGCAGCAGCATTTTCGGTTACAATCTGGAACCCAAGTCCAAATGGAATTTGCAGCGATTCGGGTAATTGATTGGTGGTCATCATAGTAACTGAATGTGGACTCAATATTCTTTTCCCATTATATTCCCCTTTGTTGAGCATCATCTGCATAAAAACAGCATAATCATAAGCAGTAGATACCAATCCACCACCACCCGAATAGAAACTGCCTCCATCCAGATTAGGATAATCGCGGTAAAAAGTTCCGTTTACAGAAATTACTTCTGGCGTATTTGATACATGTTTGGTATCATCATCAGAATGCAACATGGCCAAACGACTTTGTTTTTCTTTTGGGATATAGAAATAAGTATCCTTCATACCAATTGGTTCAAAGATATTTTTACGCAAAAACTGGTCGAAGCTTTGTCCGCTCACCACCTCAATCAGGTATCCCAACACATCCGTATTCAAACCATAGGTAAATCTTTCCCCGGGCTGGTGTACCAATGGAAGGGTAGCCAGTTTTTTGATATTATCGGCCAGCAATCCTCCTTTCAAACCAATGCCGCCAACCACACCGGCTTTATAATAAATGGCATTCATGGTTTCACTGCCTATCTGTGCATAGCCAATTCCCGAAGTATGGGTTAACAGGTCACGAATGGTAATTTCTCTTTTGGCTGGAATGGTGGTATAGCTGGAATCTGCTTTATTAAATTTATCCAACACCACTGGTTTCTTAAATTGAGGGATGTATTTGGAGATAGGATCATCCAATAAAAATTTACCCTGCTCATATAGGATCATTACGCCCACACTGGTGATGGCTTTGGTTTGGGATGCAATCCGGAAGATGGCATCTTTCTGTAATGGTTTATTCTTTTCCTTATCATCATACCCGATGGCTTTATGGTAAACGATATTCCCGTTCTGGGCCACGATGGCAATAGCCCCGGCAATCCAGTTACTGTCAATATACTGCTGAATCAGTTTATCAATACGTTGTAACCGCGCAGCAGAAAAATGGGTCTTTTCAGGACTGCCTGCTACCAACACAGGTCCTTTACCGGTTTGCGCATATTGGCTGCTAATGCAAAATGATGCAATCAGCAGTAATCCGATGATTTTTCTCATATGGGGTTATTTGGGATGAGTAAGTTCCAAAACAAAAGAAAGACGACAAAATTTATTTGGCTAATTAAAGCAGCATTCAGGAGACGATCTTTTCGATCTCAACCGGGAAATGGGCATGTTCTAATACATGTATTTTCTGCGCCAGGGTTTCAGGGGTATCCTTTTCGTCAATGGTACAGATAGCCTGAAAAACAGGTGCCCCCTCATCAAAATGTTCATTTACATAATGGATGGTAATCCCGCTTTGCTTTTCGCCAGCCGCAATCACTGCCTCATGAACATTCATCCCATACATACCCTTACCACCGTATTTAGGTAATAAGGCAGGATGAATATTCAGTATTTTTTGCGGATAAGCTTCAATCAAAGCAGCAGGAACTTTCCATAAAAACCCCGCCAGCACAATAAAATTGATACCATATTCTTTCAGAACCGGCAAATAAGTATCTCCCCTGAAAAACCGCTCTTTCTCAATCAGTAAATAAGGGATCCCATTCTCCGAAGCAATCTGCAAAACCCCCGCTCCCGGTTTATTGCAAACCACCAGGGCAACCCTTACAGAAGGATGATTTTTGAAATGTTCAATAATTTTCTGCGCATTGGAACCGGCACCCGAGGCGAAAATGGCCAGTTGGGTTTTGGCTTTTGGCTGTTGGTGATTGGTTCTTGGCGATTGGCTCTTGGCGATTGGCTTTTGACTTATAACCCCCAGCTTTCTCAACAAAAGCGCTTCGTATTTCCAGAAAAACGCCCATTGACCCAGCAAAGCCCCATAGCCCAATAAAATGAATTGGTATCCAAAAACCAGCATTCCCAACCTGACAAGTAGTTTCCATACCCAAAAACTGGAAGCATCCATACCCAGCCAGGCAGTTACATAACGGGTAAGTATGGCCGTAGTGGTGCCTGTAAGGCCAAAAACAATGAAAATGATCCAGAACTGGCGATGACTAACCCCCCATTTCTGCTGTAATTTTTGGAACATGGGTCAAAAATGGGATAAAAATCTGGAATTATAAGGCAGTTGGCTGTTGGCTTTTAAGACTTTGGCTATTGGCCATTGGCTTATTTTCATACCCTATTGCGAATTCTGAAAATTAAAATGATCAAAGCCATTAGCCAAAAGCCAAGTGCTAACTGCCAACAGCCAATCCCCAAACGGCCAAAGTCCAAAAAGCCCAAATTCCAAACCAAAACCATGACACTATTTGATTTATCCACAGGCCAATCGGCTGAAACTCAAGCCAGATAAGGATAAAAAAATTTTTTCAAGGTTTAGTTTTTGTCAGGTTCCTGTCATATTTTTGCAGCCGTTCACGGATATTTTTCCACACCAAGAACCACAGTTTGTGAATATGATATCTTTTAGACGTTTCGCCAAAACCTGCATCACCGGTACCATTCTTTTCCTGGGTCTTTCTCTGGGTAATACAGCAAATGCACAAGACGGAAAAGCGCTTTTCCAGGCTAACTGTGCTGCTTGTCATGCTGTTAATAAAAAACTAACCGGTCCGGCTTTGGCTGGCGTGGAAGATCGTTGGCCTGATAAGGCCAAACTGCATAGTTGGATCAAGAACAATGCTGCCGTTCTGAAATCAGGCGATAAATATGCCAATGATCTGTATGTAGAATACAATAAAACAGCGATGAACCTGTTTCCTAATATCACAGATAAGGAAATAGATGCTATCCTGGGATATATTAAAACTGTTCCCGCTGCCGGTGCTACCGCAGCTGCTGGTGGCAATCCTGGTGAAGTAAAAGGTGCTGAAAGTGATAATACTCTTTTATTCGGGATTCTGACCCTGATTCTCGCAGTAGTTGCCCTTACCTTATTACAGGTAAATGCCAACCTGAAAAAGCTGGCTGATGAAAAAGAAGGTCTGCCTGCTATTGAACCTGTTCCTTTCTGGAGAAACAAAAGCTATATCGCTTTTCTTACGGTAATTCTCTTTATTGTAGGCGGATACCTGACTTCCAAAGGTGCTATGGGCCTGGGTCGCAGCAAGGATTACCAGCCACAACAACCCATTTACTACTCACATAAAGTACATGCCGGCATTAACCAAATCAATTGTCAGTATTGCCATATTGGTGTTTACCAGGGAAAACAGGCAACTATCCCTGCAGTGAATATCTGTATGAACTGTCATATGGCCATTAATGAGTACAAAGGCGAAAAAATCTATAATGAGGAAGGAGATGAAGTAAATGGTACAGCAGAAATTAAAAAATTATACAAATACGCGGGTTTTGAAGAAGGGAAACCATGGGATGCTACCAAAGCAACACCTATCGAATGGACCCGTATCCACAACTTACCCGATCACGTTTATTTTAACCACTCACAACACGTAAAAGCAGGCCAGGTGGCTTGTCAAACCTGTCATGGTGAGATCCAGAAAATGGATGAAGTAAAACAATTTGCCGACCTGAGTATGGGCTGGTGTATTAACTGTCACCGCGAAACCAAAGTGCAGTTTAAAGAAAATGGATTTTACAGTATTTACGAAAAATACCACCAGGATCTGAAGAGCGGAAAATTAGACAGCACCAAAGGAATTACAGTTGAGAAGATTGGCGGTACAGAGTGCCAGAAATGTCACTATTAATTGATTTGAAAATTTGAGAATTTGAGAATTTGAAAATGAACATTTTTAAATTCTTGGTGAATCAAGGTTTCAATAGGTAATAAGTAAACAGTCTAAATGAATTCGGAGAATTGAGAATAGCGAATGGATCATTTGTCAGACCATTTTCAAGTTTTCAAATTAACAAATTTTCAAATTAGTATATGGATCAAAAAAAGCACTGGCAAAGTTTTGGAGAGCTGAATCAGTCTGAAGCTTACAATAAAGATGTAAAAGACGAGTTCAAAGAAGAACTTCCTTTTGTAGCCGAAGAGGGTAGCAGCTTTTTAGAAGCCAAAGCGCCAAGAAGAGATTTCCTGAAATATTTGGGTTTTAGTACTGCAGCAGCAGCCGTTGCAGCCAGTTGCGAAATACCCGTTAAAAAGGCTATCCCTTTTGCTAATAAACCTGAAGATGTTGTTCCGGGTATTTCCAAATATTACGCAACTACCTATGTACAGGATGGGGATACCGTAAGCGTTCTGGCCAAAGTTCGCGATGGTCGCCCCATTAAGATTGAAGGAAATGATCTTAGTCCGCTTACCAAAGGCGGTACTTCTGCCCGTGTTCAGGCTTCCGTATTAGATTTATATGATACTGCCCGTTTACGTTTCCCAACCATTGATGGTAATGAAGCTACTTTCGAAGCCATCGATAAAGCCGTTGCAGCTGCTATTTCTGGTCCGGTGGTTATCCTAACCAGTACCATTACTTCTCCAACTACTAAGGAAGCCATCAGCCAACTGATTGCTAAATTTCCAGGCAGCCGCCATGTAACTTATGATGCGGTTTCTTATACCGGTTTATTACTGGCTAATGAAGCCACTTATGGTAAAAAAGCCATTCCTTCTTATCATTTCGAAAATGCAAAAACGATAGTAAGCCTGGGTGCCGATTTCCTCGGAACCTGGTTAACACCGATCGAATTTGCCAAACAATATGCTGCCGGAAAAAAATTAGATGAAAAGAACCCTGAAATGAGCAAACACATTCATTTTGAAAGTGTGGCCAGCTTAACAGGATCTAATGCCGACGAAAAATATTTACACCGACCATCTGAAACAGCTGCGGTGGTGCTTGCATTATACCATGCCGTTAGCGGTCAGGAAATTTCAGGGATTGCCGATGCAAAACTGAAATCCGGGATCGAAAAAACAGCGAAAGCATTATTAGCCAGTAAAGGCGCTGCTCTCGTAGTTTCAGGCAGTAATGATGTAAATGTGCAGATACTGGTAAATGCAATCAACGAAGCAGTAGGAGCAGGTGGTAAAACCATCGACTGGTCTGCTACCGTTAATTACCGTCAGGGTATTGATGCAGATTTTGCCAAACTCGTTGAAGAATTGAATGCAGGGTCGGTAAATACATTATTAATTCATGGTGCTAACCCGGTATATACCTGGTTTGATGCGGATAAAGTAAAAGCCGGACTGAAAAAAGTAAAAACCACGGTTTCCTTCAGTTCTAAACTGGATGAAACGGCTGAACTTTGCAAATTTGTAATTCCTGATCACCATTACCTGGAAAGCTGGGGCGATGCCGAGCCAAAAGCCGGTTATTTCTCTTTCCAGCAACCTACTATTTATCCTTTATTTAAAACACGCCAGTGGCAGGATAGCCTGCTGAAATGGAGTGGATCTTCCAGCGATTATCTCGCTTCTTTAAAATCTTACTGGAGTGCGAAAGTAGGAGGAGAAACCGGTTGGGATAAAGCATTACAGGATGGTGTAATCAACCCATCTTCTGTTGCCGGATTAACCGGAGCTTCTTTTAATAGCAGTTCTGTTGCAGGGGCTGTTACTGCATTGGGCTCTGCTAAAAAAGGCGGAAAGATTGAGCTGGTATTGTATGAAAAAATAGGTATCGGAGCCGGTCAGGGTGCTTCAAACCCATGGCTGCAGGAATTACCCGATCCGGTAACCCGCGCTACCTGGGATAACTACGTAATTGTATCTCCTGCATTGGCCAGAACCTTGCTGGATATTGATTTGAATAATAATGGCCAGGCCGATTCATACGAAGTAAATCCACCTAAAAAAGTGGTGAAAGTTACCGTTAACGGTAAAAGCGTTGAATTACCTGCTTTAATCATTCCCGGAACACAACCTGATACCATTGCCATCGCTATTGGATATGGTCGCAGCGAGAAATTAGGGAAAGCGGTGGTAGGTACCGGTAAAAATGCATTTCCTTTTGCATCCATTAGTGGTTCTTCTGTAAGCTTTACACAGGCAGATGTTACCATAGTATCTACAGGTGATACGTACCCTGTTGCATTAACACAAACCCATAGCCGTTACGACACTAAACAAGGTGTTCGTACCGAGGTAATGAAAGAACTTACATTGGCTGAATATAAAAAAGAGCCTACCGGTATTCGCGATGACCGTGAGAAAGAATTGAAACCATGGGGTGGATTGGAAAAATTTGAAGGACAGGGTACCATCTATCCTGTTTTCGACAGACCAGGTATCAAATGGGGCATGAGCGTTGATTTGAACACCTGTACCGGTTGCGGTGCCTGTGTGGTAGCTTGTAATGCTGAAAACAATGTGTCTGTTGTGGGTAAACCAGAAGTATTACGCGGACATGAAATGCATTGGTTACGGATTGACCGCTATTTCAGTGGTGATATGGATAACCCGAATGTGGTTTTCCAACCGATGATGTGTCAGCATTGTGATAATGCACCTTGCGAAAATGTTTGTCCTGTTGCTGCTACCAACCATAGCAGCGAAGGATTAAACCAGATGACTTATAACCGTTGTATTGGTACCAGGTATTGCGCCAATAACTGTCCGTATAAAGTACGTCGTTTTAACTGGGCTGATTACTCAGGTGCTGATAGCTTCCCTGATAACCAGAAAGGCATTGTAAACGATGTGGTACTGGATATGAATGATGATCTTACCCGTATGGTACTGAATCCGGATGTTACGGTTCGTTCACGTGGGGTAATTGAGAAATGTTCTTTCTGTGTTCAACGTTTACAGGAAAGCAAACTGAAAGCGAAAAGAGATAGCCGTCCAATGGTTGACAGCGATATTAAAGTGGCTTGCCAGCAGGCTTGTCCTACCAACGCTATCAATTTTGGAAATGCGAATGATAAGAATAGTTCTATCACCAAAACGCGTAAAGAAAATCCAAATCGTCAGTTCTATGTATTGGAACAATTGCACGTATTGCCAAATGTGACTTATATGGCGAAAGTGAGAAATTTGGAAGAAGAAAAAGCGTAATGGCTGATTAGCGGATAAAGTGTTGAAGTGAGTGACACAACGAAGTTGAAAAAAGAACAAAAGCTGAAATAATAAAAACTTGGTCCATTTGTAAAAGATTGGGCCAGCCAAATACCAAGACCAGATGCATTTAAAGTACGAATCACAGCTCAGGGAACCATTGGTGAGTGGTAATAAAACCTACCACCAGGTAACAGAAGATATCATTCGCCCGATAGAAGCCAAACCAAGCCGTTTATGGTATATAGGTTTTTATATCGCCGTGGCCTTATTGTGTTTTGGTATCTATTCCATTTACCGGGATGTAACCTATGGTATTGGTCAGTGGAACCTGAACAAAACCATCGGATGGGGTTGGGATATTACCAACTTCGTATGGTGGGTAGGTATTGGTCACGCCGGAACCTTGATCTCTGCGATCCTGTTGCTGTTCCGCCAGGGATGGAGAACGGGTGTGAACCGTGCGGCAGAAGCCATGACTATCTTTGCGGTAATGTGTGCGGGTCAGTTTCCTATCTGGCATATGGGTCGTGTATGGATGGCTTTCTTTGTATTGCCTTATCCAAATACAAGAGGTCCATTATGGGTGAACTTTAACTCACCATTGTTATGGGATGTATTTGCGATCTCTACGTATTTTACCGTATCTCTTTTATTCTGGTATAGCGGTTTATTACCTGATCTGGCTACCGTACGTGACAGGGCTTTTACCAAACTGCGCAAACGTTTATACGGTATCGCTTCTTTTGGCTGGTCGGGTTCCACCAAACACTGGCAGAGACATGAGAGTCTTTCTCTGGTTCTGGCCGGTTTAAGTACACCACTCGTATTATCAGTACACACAATCGTATCCTTTGACTTCGCCACATCGGTTGTTCCGGGTTGGCATACTACGATCTTCCCTCCTTATTTCGTTGCCGGTGCCATCTTCTCAGGTTTCGCCATGGTGCAAACCCTGATGGTGATTATCCGCAAAGTGTTTGAAATGGAAGATTATATTACCCTGGGGCACATAGAGGCAATGAATAAAGTAATTGTATTAACAGGATCTATTGTAGGGATCGCCTATTTAACAGAACTGTTCATGGGTTGGTATAGCCAGAACAAATATGAAGGATATACTTTCTGGTATAGCCGTGCTTACCTGTTCAGCCCTTATGGATGGAGCTACTGGGGTATGATGGCTTGTAACGTATTGAGTCCGCAGATTTTCTGGTTCCGCAAAATGAGAAGGAATTTATTTGTTACTTTCTTCATGAGTATCATTGTAAACATAGGTATGTGGTTCGAGCGTTTTGTGATCATCGTTACCTCATTATACCGTGATTATCTTCCATCCAGCTGGTCTGTTTACTACAGTCCTTCCATTTGGGAGATCGGTTTCTATGCCGGTACTTTTGGATTGTTCTTTACCTGTTTCTTCCTGTTTGCGAAATACTTCCCGGTAATTGCGGTAGCAGAGATTAAGTATGTATTGAAAACATCAGGAGAAAGCTTTAAAGATAATATGGGACATATTGAGGCCGAAAGTCTGGAGACTTTTGTACACGAACAGGCACATGCTCATTAATTAAGAAATGCTGCTTCTTTGAAGAAGTAGTGGTTTGAATAGGTTGACAATTAGTAAAACGGATTGCAAAACAATCCTGCAATATTAAAAGCCAAAGGCCAATAGCCAACCGCTAAAAGCCCCAAGCCAAATGCTCAAAATATGGCAAAAAAGAAATTCGTAGTTGGCTGTTTTGATGATGAAGCCGTTTTATTTCCTGCCGTGAAAAAAGTTCGCAGTGCAGGTTATAAAATTCATGACGTGTATACACCCTTTGCAGTGCATGGGTTAGATCATGCTATGGGCCTGAGAGAAACCAGTCTGCATACTGCCGGTTTTATCTACGGTATTACAGGAACTTCCACTGCCTTGGGTTGTATTAGTTGGATATTGGCGAAAGACTGGCCACTGAATTTTGGTGGTAAGCCGCATTTCGCACTTCCCGCCTGGATACCGATTACTTTCGAGTTAACGGTATTGTTTGCTGCTGTAGGTATGGTACTTACTTTTTGCTATCTCTGCCAGATCGCACCTTTTGTGAAGAAACATCATTTTCATGCAAGAGCAACTGATGATCTGTTTGTGATGGTGATAGAATGCACAGAAAAAACAAATGTGGATGACCTGAAATCATTCCTGTCAAATAACGGAGCCATTGAAACAGATGTACAGATAGCAGAAGCCGGATGGTGGCTGGGTCGTTATGATCAGGATGAACTGCCTTTTGAAAACAAGCAAACCGTTGCCGCTTAATATTTAGAACAAGAGTAAGATGAAGAAATTATCAATCATAACTGTTTTGTTTGCCGCAGCCGTTATAATCAGCTGCAGCGATGTAAAGCGTAGCCCAGGTACTGTATATATGCCGGATATGGCCTACAGTCGTGCCTACGAAACCTATGCTGATCACAGCAATCTGGCTGAGAAAGGCATTAATTACAATAATATGCCTGTGGCCGGTACTATTTCCCGCGAGGAAGAAATGCCTTTCCATATTGCTAAGGATGTTCCCGGCGATACCAGCCATTATACTGCTGCCAAACTGGTGAAAAGCCCGATCGATTCTTTATCTGCAAAAGACGGAGAAGAAGCGGAAAGATTATACCTGGTGAATTGCGGTATTTGTCATGGACCTAAACTGAATGGTAATGGTCCATTATATAAAGACGGAACAGGCCCTTATCCTGCAAAACCGGCCAGTCTGGTGGGTGATGCTAAATATGAGGCAATGCCTGAAGGACAGATGTTCTATTCTGTAGAATATGGTAAAAACCTGATGGGCTCTTATGCATCACAATTGAGTCGTAAACAGCGCTGGATGGTGATCAGGTATATCAAGAATAAACAGGCAGAAGCAAAGGCGAAAGCCCCTGCTGCAGAAACAAAATAAGAAATAACCCATTTTCCTCCTGTATAAAGGGAAGAAAAAATTATAACTGATATAAAAGATTAACGATGGCATCTATCAGAGAGCAATTTGAGATTCCCGGAAAGATGAAAACCTGGTCACTGGCTTTGATCGGTGTGGGTTTAGTGGCACTGGTGATCGGATTGGTAACAAAAGGATTCAGTACAGATGAGCATGAACAGGCTCATTTCTGGGGTACCCTTATGTATAATACGATCTTCTGGACCCTGGTATGTAATGCCAGCATGTTCTTTATTTGTGTAACTACACTGGCCATGGGTGGCTGGCAGCAGTCCTTCCGTCGTATTCCGGAAGCGATCTCTACCATGGTGCCTATTTTTGGCTCTATTACTTTTGTGGTATTGATTTATGTAGTAGTTAGCGATAAACATTTTATTTATCATTGGTTAGATACAGAAGCTGTTGCCAAGGACCCGATTCTGTTAGGTAAATCCGGCTTTCTGAATCCTAAATTCTTTATTATCTGGACAACCCTCGCTATCGGTCTGTGGAGTATTTTAGGTTGGAGAATGCGCCAGATCAGTCGCGAAGCGGATGAAGCGCCAATGGATAATGAATCAGGAGCTAAATTTATTTTAAGAAATACCGTACGTGCTGCTTTCTTTACAGTTTGGTTTGCCTTAACCGTGGGTTCTACCATTCCCTGGTTATGGATGATGAGTATTGATGCACACTGGTATTCTACCATGTATAGCTGGTACACCTTTGCCAGTTCTTTTGTATCAGGTATGTCACTGATCGCCTTATGGGTGATTTATATGAAGAACAAAGGCTATCTGGAGTTAACCACACAGGATCACCTGCATGATATTGGTAAATTCATGTTTGCCTTCTCGATTTTCTGGACCTATCTCTGGTTCTCACAATACATGTTGATCTGGTACGCAAATATTCCGGAAGAAACGGTTTATTTCAAACACAGGGTACAGGGGCCGTATAAAGGCATTTTCTTCCTGAACCTGATCATCAACTTTATCTGTCCATTGTTGATACTGATGAAACGTTCAGCCAAAAGAAATTATACATTGGTAACTTTTATGGCGGTTCTGATCCTGTTTGGTCACTGGCTTGATTTTTACCAGATGGTAATGGGAAGTCTTTCCAAAGAGACCGTAACACTGGGATGGTTGGATTTCGGAATTCTCAGCTTGTTTGTAGGATTGATGATCTTATTTGTGGGACGTTCACTGGCCAGTAAGCCGCTGATTGTGAAATACCATCCGTTCCTGAAAGAAAGTATTATACACCAGGTATAATCTTTATTGAAGAATAATTGTTAGACTAAGTAATAATAGAACATAATATGGCAATTTTTTTAACCGTAGCAGTCATTGCACTGATTTACATCGTGATCATTCAGATCGCCAAGGCAAGTGAATATGTTTCAGTGCTGAAAGGAGAGGATGTAAGCCGTAAGCAGAACAATAAAATCAATGGGTTCCTGATGGTGGTATTTCTGGTACTCGGATTGATTGGCGTTTGGTATTGCAATAACCTTTACCTGGGTAAAACATTGCTGTCTGTTGATTCGGCAAGTGTGGAAGGTGCAAGGGTTGACTCCATGTTATGGATCACCATTGCCGTTACCGGTAGTGTTTTTCTGGCAACGCAAATCATTTTATTCTGGTTCGCATATCGTTACCAGGAAAAGGAACAACGCAAAGTTTTCTATTTCCCGCATAATAATAAGCTTGAGGTTTTATGGACCATCGTTCCGGCTATCGTTTTAACGGTATTGGTGGTGATTGGTTTGCGTAACTGGTTCCTTTTTACAGGCGAGCCTCCCAAAGATGCCATGGTAGTGGAAGTGACCGGTAAACAATTCAACTGGATCTTCCGTTATCCGGGTAAGGATGGTGCCCTGGGGAAAAAATATTTCAGAAATATTGATGACGCCAATAATAACCCGCTGGGTATTATCTGGGATGATCAGTTGAGTCATGATGATGTGGTATTCGACAAACTGATCCTGATTAAAGGCAAACCCGTAAAATTGATCATCGGTTCAAGAGATGTGATTCATGATGTAGGTTTATCTCAGTTCAGATTGAAAATGGATGCGGTTCCCGGTATTCCAACTACTATGTGGTTCACGCCTAAGTATACGACTAAGGAAATGAAAGAACTGACACATAACCCTGATTTTGTATACGAAATCAGTTGTGACCAGATGTGCGGTAACGGGCACTATTCTATGAGAGGAGTGATTGATGTGGTTGACCAGGAAGAATTTGATCTATGGATGGCCAAACAAAAACCGCAATACCTGGTGGCCTTCCCTGATAAAGATCCATCCAATATAAAGAAAGACACCGTGAAACTGGCTCTGGCTCCTGTTGAAACAGCCGGAAAAACAATAGCAAAAATGTAAAACAAACGACAACCTTGCTAAAGCAAAGTTGTTATTCAAAGAATAGAGAACTATTTAAAGAATCAAAGTATGAGTAACGAAGCGGTTATCCACTCACCTGTTGAAATTGGGGCACATGAAGAGCATGGTGAACACCATCATCATCATGAAACCTTTATCACCAAGTACGTATTCAGCCAGGATCATAAAATGATCGCTAAACAGTTCCTGATTACAGGAATGTTCTGGGCTGTATTGGGTGGTTTGATGAGTGTATTGTTTCGTTTGCAACTGGGTTATCCCGATGCCAGTTTCCCCTGGCTCGAAACCATCCTGGGTAAATGGGCAAAAGGTGGTCATATTACCCCTGAAGCGTATTATGCATTGGTAACTACGCACGGTACTGTTCTGGTATTCTTTGTATTGACTGCCGGTTTGAGCGGAACATTCGCCAATTTCTTAATTCCATTACAGGTAGGTGCACGTGATATGGCATCTCCTTTTATGAATATGCTTAGCTACTGGTTCTTTTTCGCAGCCAGTGTGGTAATGCTATCTTCTATTTTTGTTGAAACTGGTCCGTTCAGTGGTGGCTGGACTGCCTATCCTCCTTTAAGTGCTTTGGGTGATGCTTCACCGGGTTCTAAAACAGGGATGGATTTGTGGATCGTATCGATGGCATTGTTCGTGGTATCTTCTCTGTTAGGCGGTTTGAATTATATTGCTACGATACTAAACATGCGTACAAAAGGGATGAGCATGACCCGCTTACCATTAACTATCTGGGCATTGTTCTTTACCGCAGTATTGGGTGTATTATCATTCCCAGTATTATTTTCCGGATTTATTCTGTTGATATTTGATAGAAATTTTGGCACCAGTTTCTACCTCTCTGATATTTTCGTGAATGGAGTAGGTGCTTTGCCTAATGAAGGCGGAAGTGCCATTCTTTATCAACACTTATTCTGGTTCCTCGGTCACCCCGAAGTATATATCATTTTGTTACCAGCCATGGGTATGGTATCAGAAATTCTCTCAGTTAATTCACGCAAACCTATTTTCGGATATATGGCCATGATCGGCTCATTGTTTGCGATTGCAGTACTGGCCTTCCTGGTTTGGGCGCACCATATGTTTGTAACCGGATTGAACCCATTATTGGGATCGGTATTCGTACTGTTAACTTTATTGATTGCCGTTCCATCGGCTATCAAGGTATTTAACTGGTTAACCACACTTTGGAGAGGGAATATCCGTTTTACTCCGGGTATGATGTTCGCGATTGGTTTTGTGAGTTTATTTATTTCAGGTGGTTTAACGGGTATCTGGCTGGGTAACTCCGCACTGGATATTCACCTGCACGATACGTATTTTGTAATTGCTCACTTTCACATAGTAATGGGTGTGGCGTCTATGTTTGGTATGTTTGCGGGTATCTATCATTGGTTCCCTAAAATGTATGGCCGCTATCTCAACAATACAGTGGGATATATTCACTTCTGGGTAACCATCGCAGGTGCCTATATGATCTTCTGGCCTATGCACTACGAAGGTTTGGCAGGTATGCCGCGCAGATATTATGATTATAGTATTTGGGAAAGCTTTAAACAGTTTGCAGAACTGAATCGTTTCATCAGTACAGTCGCCATGATTGTATTTGCCGCACAATTACTGTTCCTGTTCAATTTCTTCTATTCTATTTTCAAAGGAAGAAAAATGACTTCATTAAATCCATGGCAGTCCAATACGCTTGAGTGGACTACCCCATTGCGTCCGGGACATGGTAACTGGCCTGGAGAAATTCCGGAAGTACACCGTTGGGCGTATGATTACGGCAAGGATGGAGTTGATTTTATTCCTCAAACCACACCGGTAGGAGCAGACGAGAGTCATCATTAATTGATTTTGCCAGATGAACAGTTAACATGTTCATTCGATACAATACCATATCAATGCTCCCGATATTCCGGGAGCATTGTTTTTAACTTTGGAGGCTAAAAGGATTGAAATAAAATTTGCTCTTGCATCTCTTATTTTACTCGGGAACCTATCATGACAAGTACACTGAACACATCATCTTCTGTTTCTTTTTCGATTGCTTCGAAAGTGAAGGATTATTTTCAGCTGATTAAGTTCACGCTGAGTTTTACAGTTGTGTTCTCCTGCGTAATCTGTTATTTACTGGCACCGAATGTAATTTCCTACGACTGGTATATGATAGGGGTATTATTTGTAGCCGGCATGCTGGTTACCGGTAGTGCCAATGCCATTAACCAGGCAGTAGAAAAACATACCGATGCTGTGATGAAACGCACTTCCAAACGCCCGGTGGCCGATGGAAGAATGAGTCAGCAGGAAGCTTACCTGTTTGCCCTGATCACCGGTGTTACCGGCGTATTTATGATGGGTTGGTTCTTCAGAGGAGATGATAACGGTTTTAACTGGAACGCCTCCTTACTGTCTGCTTTCAGTCTTTTTTTATATGCGTATATCTATACACCCTTAAAAAAAATCAATTCTATTGCAGTTCTGATTGGCGCATTTCCCGGAGCACTTCCCTGCCTGATCGGCTGGGTAGCGGCCACCAATGTGTTTAGTCCCTTTGCCACCGTAACAGCCGGCGGAAAAGTATTTTCCAATGCAGGTGGATGGATATTATTTGCCATCCAGTTTCTCTGGCAGTTCCCGCATTTCTGGGCCATTGCCTGGGTATCGCATGGAGATTATAGCAAAGCAGGTTTCAAATTATTACCTGCGGATAAAGGTCCAACCCGTTTTACAGCGGTACAGGGAATTATGTATTCTGTATTAATGATACCAGTAGGTATATTGCCTTATTACTTTGGTTTATCCGGACAACTGAGTATGTGGATTCTGGTAGTAGCGAACCTGTTCATGGTGTTCCAGAGTATCCGATTATACAGAGAAATGAATGCAAAAGCTGCCAGACGGGTTATGTTCAGCAGCTATATTTATTTACCGATTGTGTTATTGGCTTTGCTGGCGGATAAAATAAGGTAGAAAGCAATTAATAATTAGTGTGGCATTAATTATAATATTAAAAGACAAAATATAAAGTGATGATGACAACAGTGCAGAATACACCGGACAGGAGGATACATCCTCAGAAATTCACCCTATGGGTGGCTATTGGAAGTTTGATTATGATGTTTGCGGCGCTTACCAGTGCTTATATTGTCAAAAAGAACCAGAGCAGCTGGCTGGAGTTTCCTCTGCCAAGGATTTTCTGGTATTCTACGGGCGTGATTATCATCAGCAGTATTACAATTCACCTGGCATTAAAAGCGTTTAAAGCCAGGGAAATGGGTAGGTACAGGCAGTTAATTACGGTTACTATGCTCCTGGGGCTCTTATTTCTTGGGATGCAGTATGCAGGGTTTATGGACCTGGAGGCAAGGAATATTGCTTTAACCGGACCAAAAAGCAATTCAGCGGCTTCGTTTCTGCTGGTTATTACCGGATTTCATATGGCGCATGTGTTAGGCGGGATAATCGCTTTATTGGTCATTTTTGTTCGGGCGTACACCAGCCGGGTAAAGAATTACAGCAGTTTGCCTATTGAATTGATCAGTACTTACTGGCATTTTGTAGACATACTTTGGATATATTTATTCATCTTTTATAACTGGATCGGATAGTTTAAGAAAAAGTTGGGCTTTATTCACCTTTTTTGAACGGTAGCCAATATTTTTGTAACGAAATCTTATAGTAAAACATGTCAACAGCAACAACGGTTACACCCACCAAGATGTGGAGCGGCGGAAAAAGCCCTTTCAACGTAGAATACGGGAAATTGATGATGTGGTACTTCCTGATGAGTGATGCCTTCACTTTTGGCGCATTCCTGATCTCCTACGGTACCATCCGGTTTTCTACCAATGGATGGCCTGACCCCAATGAAGTATTCAAAAGCTTTCCATTTGCTCCGGAAGGGGTACATGCGCCGTTGGTGTTTGTGAGTGTTATGACTTTCATCCTGATCATCAGTTCGGTTACCATGGTTTTGGCTGTTCATGCCGGGCATAATATGGATAAAAAAGGTGTGGCAAGAAACCTGATCCTGACCATCATCGGCGGTATCCTCTTCCTTAGCTGTCAGGCCTGGGAATGGAATCACCTACATGCAGAAGGTGCCTGGTGGGGACATAACCCTTTCCTGAACCATGATGGTACGGCTTCTTCAACTAATTTTACGAATTACTTCTTTACCATCACGGGCTTCCATGGTTTTCACGTATTCTCCGGAGTGATCATCAATATTATTATGCTGATCATGACATTGACGGATAAATTTGAAAAGCGTGGCCATTACCTGATGATCGAAAAAGCCGGCTTATACTGGCATTTTGTGGACCTGGTATGGGTATTTGTATTTACCTGCTTTTACCTGATTTAATTTTACTTAACTAACTATCTCAATACAATCCATATTATGGAACATACACATACAATTGAAGCAGAACATAATGAAGATGGCGGAACCAAAGAGATCTGGAAAGTAACCATTATTCTGAGTGTTCTAACCCTTGTTGAACTGGCCTTAGGTTTCTGGATGATGGGCATGCCATTGGAAAGCAGTCTGCGTTTAGCAGTAAAAGGAGCCATCATCATCTTAATGCTGGCCAAAGCTTTTTATATCGTTGCTTACTTTATGCACCTGAAACATGAGATCAAGAACCTGATCATGACCATCGTGGTTCCTTTGGCTTTGTTTATCTGGTTTATCACAGCATTCCTGATTGATGGTAACTCTTTCAGACACCTTAGAAATACCTACGACCCGCATTTTAAAGAACAGAGCACCATTAAAGTAGAAAAGAAAGAAGAGAAGAAAGAAGAAACCAAAACAGAAACAAAAGAAGCTAAGCCTGAAGAAAAGAAGACGGTGGAATAAGACGTACTGAGATTTTTTACAATTCGTATACAAACCATCGCTTCATGGCGATGGTTTTTTTATAGTCACTTATCATGAATAAAAAAGCATTATTAAGTCTGGCGGTAGCCCTGCTATTACCTGTTATCTGTTACCTGATTTTAAAGCAGGCAAGTGATAAAGCAGTGGATATGCCCAGGCGCTATTTACTCGATACCGTAATCACCCGGATCGATAAGGGAAAAGAAATCAATGACAGTATCTGGCATACAACGGCCAATATTCATTTGACCAACCAACTAGGCGATGAAGTTAGTTTGTACGACCGCCCGGGAAAAATAATGGTGTTGGATTTCTTCTTTACCCACTGTCATAGCATCTGCCCCAAGCTAACCGCCAATATGGCTAAACTACAACAGTCGTTTATCAAAGGAGGAGATCTGCGTCAGAAGATTGATAGTTCTATTGTACAGTTTATTTCTTTTTCAGTTGATCCGGAGCATGATTCTGTAAACGTATTAAAAAATTACGCAGACAGGTATGGAGTTAACCACGATAACTGGTGGATGCTCACAGGCAGTAAAGATTCTATCTACAATTTCGCCTTCCAGGAACTCAAAGTAGATAAGTTCAGCGATGAGCCCATTAGTCCAGATTTTGTGCATACCAATCGATTTGTACTCCTTGATAAAGAGTATAAAGTACGCGGCTATTATAATGGCTTAGATTCAATCTCTCTCGCTAAACTGGCCAAAGACATTGGCTTATTGATGCTTGAAAAAGACAAGAAACAGAAAAGTGAAGTATTCCAACAAATCATCGATCTAAGCTGGCTTTGGCTGATTATCGTATGTATGGTAACCTTTTTTGTAATCTACATGCGCAACCGCCGAAAAATCAATGGCTAAAAAAAGGAATAACTCCTGACAACTACCAACCCTAAACCATCAATAATCCTAAACACTAAACCCTAAACTATAAACTAGTTATGTTAGTTCCTTCCCTCACCAAAAATGATCAAAAAGCCAACTGGCTGATCGGTATATTTTCCGTAGTTGTATTTTCAGCGGTGGTTTTATTAAGTCGCTTTAAACTCGAACTAAACCTGGGGTTCAATGTACATATTTTTGCCACTATCAATGCGTTTATCAACTCTGCTATTGCTGTATTATTAATTGCTGCGCTGGTAGCAGTTAAGAATGGTAAATACGGGTTGCATAAACGTTTTATGATGACTGCACTGATATTGTCGATACTTTTTCTGGTTTCCTATATCGCGCACCATTTATTGGCCGGGGAAGCAAAATTTGGCGACAGTAATCATGATGGAATTGTTTCGGATGATGAGAAATCAGCAGTAGGCGGTATCAGGATGGTTTATTATTTTATCCTGGCAACACATATTTTTCTGGCAGCCATCATTCTTCCTTTTATTCTTTTTACGGCTTACAGAGGATTAACAGGGGAATATGGCACACACAAAAAACTGGCAAGAATTACCTGGCCTTTGTGGTTGTATGTAGCGGTTACCGGACCGGTAGTATATTATATGATCAGTCCCTATTATCACTAATCATTCCTATCAATTCCGGAATAAAAAAGCGCAGCATGGTAAATTGCTGCGCTTTTTTAGTAATCAGTTAGTTTAATCGAGTGATAGCTCAATTGCCGGGTCCCAGAATTTTTTGTCAAAATCAACGATAGTATCGTCAACCACTTTAATTTTTTCTTTTTTGAGGAGTTCTTCCATTCGGGTAGGGGATGCAAAATGCATTTTACCGGAAAGCATTCCATTTCTGTTAACCACCCTATGTGCCGGAACGGGAGGATTCAAATGAAATGAGCCGTTCATCGCCCATCCCACCATTCTCGCACTCATTTTAGTTCCCAGATAAGCGGCAATAGCTCCATAGGAAGTTACACGACCTTTGGGTATCTGCCTTGCCACATCATATACCTGCTCAAAGAAGGAACTGTCTTTGTTGCCGCTTGGTAGTAGAGGTTTTAGTTTTTCGGAAGATTTTTTGTTTGCCAATACACAATGTTTATGGCTACAATTTACGTTTTCGGGACTGATTACAATGAAAACAAAATACAGAATTCCTTTCAGGAGCTTTGGCTTCCTTCCGGGTTTGTTTTCTGGGATTGCTGTAATAATAAACTGCGATGGGGTTCAGGAACTGATTCGTATTGAAAAGGGCAGTGACGGCAGCCATTTCCACAGCAATGGCCTTTTTCGAGATGGTATTTTTCTGTGAATACGGTATAGCCGTGTTCAAAATAAAAATCAACACCTTCAATCATTTTCTGGCTCACTGAGTAATTGTTTTAAGATTTCGTCTTTTTCTACAGGTATGGGTTTGTCCAGTAAAAAGCATAGATAATGTATACGGTTACTTTGTGCAATATCCAGGCTTTCGTAATGGGTTTTGATGAGCAATTCAGGGTTGCTGACTGCTTCAGCATATAAATCTCCTGAGTTCTCTAACAAAGTAAAACCGAATAAGTTGATGACAGCCAGGGTAAACCTGTACAGATCCGGGCTATCCGTTTTCAGGTGTAATTTGCCACCGGATGCCAAAAGCGGCTGGTAAAGCCGTAAAAATTTAGGGTGGGTAAGTCTTTTTTTAGCCCTAGATCCCCTTAGCTGCGGATCGGGGAAAGTGATCCATATTTCAGCTATTTCTCCTTCGCTAAAATAATCCCGGATCTTATCTATATGCGAACGAATAAAAGCCACATTGGTTAACCCTTCATCAAGGGCCGTCTTGGCCCCACGCCAGATCCGATTCCCTTTAAGGTCCATCCCAATGAAATTCCTGTTTGGGTAAAGCCTTCCCAGCCCAACAGCATATTCCCCCTTACCGCAGGCCAGTTCTAAAGTAATGGGCCCGGTATTTGTGAAAAAATCAGCCCAATTACCCTGCATATTCTGCGGGTATTCCAGCACATTGGCAAAATGCCGGATCGCTTCAAAACGGATAAGTTTTTTTTGGCCCATATGGGTGCAAATGTAAAATCTTAGCGGGAATAGGAATTTTATTTTTAATCGCTTAGTAAGGCCACACTAAAAGGACAGGGATAAGAGTTGAAATGTTTAAATTCTATCTACTTCTTTCTTTTTGTAAAGTTTATACTACATGTTATTGACCCTATTGACGGTTCAATGCTTAAGATTTGATTTAATTTTTTTCTTCTGTTAAACTCTTTCTAAAATAACGGGTCTAGGAATTGATAGCAGCGAATTCCCCCCGCAGGCTGCATTCTGTTGAATTCTATGGTCTTACTATCATAGTTATTTAATTAGTTAAATACCTATTAAAAATATCTTTAAATGACCTTAACTAACCCACTAGCCTATATTGACCCTGGATCAGGCAGTCTGCTCTTTCAGGCGATATTATCATCTCTGCTTACTGGCCTTGTTTTCTTTAAGAGAATATCTAATTATATAAAATCAGTTTTTCGAAACAAGTTTTTCTTAAGAGAGAAAAAAGATTCATAAATGGAAATGATCAAACCAATTCCTGCCTCCTTTAAGGATCCAGATGGTTTTATATTTAACCATAATAATACCCTGTATCGCCTGGTAACAGACAACTATCAGGAATCTTATCGTCATTTCATGGATTCAGGGCTATATCAGGAATTGATTGATAAAAATTTATTGATAGCCCATACCGAAGTTGCTTCACCAGTTACAAATGATATACACGCATTTAAAATTCTTTTGCCGGAGCAAATTTCATTTATCAGTTATCCCTATGAATGGGGATTTGATCAATGGAAAGAAGTGTTATTAAACTTTTTAACAATCAATCGTATTGCTTTACAATATGGAATGATTCTGAAAGATGCAACACCATTCAATTTTACTTTTTATAAAGGAAAACCCTTATTTATTGATTCGCTTTCCTTTATTATTTATAAGGAAGGAGATCCTTGGATCGCTTACAGACAATTTTGCGAATCTATGTTGGGTCCATTTGCTTTAATAAAATATAATGGTCCCAACTGGGTAAAACAGTTCAGTTCATTCATCGATGGCATTCAGCTTTCTTATATAAGCAAAGAGCTTCCATTTTCCAGCAGGTTTAACATGACAGTGATGATTCATATTCATTTGCACGCAAGTTATGAGGGTAAAGAGGGGTATGGAGCTGCAGCCTACTCTGTATTTGATAAGCAAAAACTAAATGAACTATTTCTGCTAATTGCCAGCTCTCTACTGAAATGGAAACATCCGGTTGTAAAAAAAGCTCATTGGATAACTTATTATGATGAACAGGTGATTAGCAAAGAATACCTGGCAGAAAAAGAAATGCTAATTGATGAATGGCTGATTGATTTGGCCGGAAACAGACTGACTGATTTGGGGGCTAATAATGGCAAATTTTCCTTAATAGCAGCAAAATATTTTAAGGAAGTAATTGCAGTAGAATCAGATGCAGATTGTATTGATGATTTATATAATCAATTTGCAAAATCAAATATAACGAATATTACTGCAGTATTGGCAGACCTTATGCAGCCATCACCCGGGCTAGGGTGGAACAATGCTGAACGTGAACCCTTGCTGAAAAGATTACGTGCGGACACGGTATTGGGACTGGCTTTGATTCACCACCTCTGTATAGTGCACAACCTGCCCCTGCGTTATTTTGCATCGTTTATCAGCTCAGTTACCAACCAGTATGCGATTATTGAATTTATTCCTAAATCTGATCCGATGGTTAGTCATATGCTCCAGGCCAGAGAGGATATTTTTCATCTGTATACCGAAGAAGAATTCAGGAAATGTTTTGAGGAATATTTCACCTTAGTTAAGGTACAGCAACCAGCTCGGGTAAACCGGAGTGTTTATTTATGGCAAAAGAAATAAGAAAATTACTTGAAAAGCCCTTTTACCCATATTTGTTCGGGGTCTTTTTTATACTATATAAGTCTTCGTCTTATTTTTTATCTTTTGACATAGAAATTTTTCTTGCGCTGCTGATATTTCATTTTATCAGTTGTTATCTTCTCCTGTATTTTTTAAGTAGGATTTGCAAAATTGAAAAACCCGGTTTTGCAGTATTACTACTTTTTATTGGACTTTATTTCTCTGATAAGATCATTTATAATCTTGAAAACTGTATATATTTTTTATGGATACCTAATAAATATTATCTGGTAGGATTATTTATATTTTTTTTCCTGATCATATTTGTTGAAAGCAAAAAAAAAATTAAACTCTTCATAGCAGGCTTGTCACCTTTGTTAAATGTGTTTCTAATTATTTCCTGCCTGGTAACAATTATTAGTGGCATAATCGCAGCCAAACAAATTAAAAAACCAGAGAGTTACACATACCAGAGTCCATTGCAAAAAAGACCGGATGTTGTTTGGATACTAATGGATGAATATGCTTCTTCCAGTATATGGAAACAATACTTCTCATTTCAAAACCCATTAGATTCTTTCTTAGAAAAAAGACAGTTTGTTTTACTGGATCAGATAAGGTCAAGGTCTAAATTCACCGTTTCTTCTATAAACAATATCCTGAACTACGATGATAGTAGTACCCAGAGAAATTACCTGGAAACTTATCATAGCCTGGTTAATAATCATTGGTCTGCAGACCTGGGCTATAATCACTATGTTATCATAAATCTGGATTATTTTGATTTAGGTAAGGTAAAAAAAGCGGAACACTTATATATTTACCCAACCAGCTATTTTGAACAAGTACTAGTTGAAACTATTTTTTATAAGATATTATATACACTATTCAATAATGTTGATGACTATAATCAAAAAATGTTTTCATTGCTCAGAAATACATTGAACAGTCAGGCAGGAAATCCATCCTTTATCTGGGCTCATCTGATGATTCCACATGGTCCTTTTTTTAGAGATAGAAGCGGACAAATTCTAAAAAATTATGCTGTAAACCTGAAAGACACGCAAGAGCTTAAGCCGCGGATACTGAGTTATCTGGAATATGGTAATTCACAATTGATTACGATTCTGAATTCCTGCCCCGATTTGAATAATAAAATTGTAATCATTAGTGGTGACCATGGGTTAAGATACCCGTTTGTGAAAGACTCTGATGATTATAAACCCTATTGTGCGATACATATGCCAATTTCATATGATACTGCTTCTTTAAAAAATATGAAATTCATATCTCAGATTCCAGGGTTTATCATGAAACAGCTGGCTCAAAAAGAGTAAATGGGAATAACTCATTTTTCGATGATCTTATAGATGAAATAGTCCAAAGCCACTTGTAAGTCAAGGCTAAAATCATGCACAATAATTGTCTACCTTTAATAGCCAGACGAATTAAACCGAAATATTTCAAATTTTCCTAAAAGACTGCTTTATGCCATTCAGAAAAACCCTGCTTGCCCTATATAGTTGTTTACTGCTGGTAACAATCAAAGCGCAGGAACTCCACCTTACGGAGATCAGTATGAATAATATTAGATTGAGTGTGTCAATGAATGCTAACGGAACTCCGGTTTATTCAGTAGCGTATAAAAATAAGACCATTGTTTCCCCTTCGCAATTGGGATTTTCTTTGGCGGATGATACCAATTTTCATTCGGGTTTTGAAGTAATCGGCTCCGAGATGAGTTCTTTTGATCAGACCTGGCAACCTATTTGGGGTGAAGTAAAAAACATACGTAATCACTATAAGCAAGTAATCATTCATCTAAAACAAAAAAACGGTAATCATCGATTACTGGATATTGTTTTCCGGGTATTTGAAGATGGGGTAGGGTTCAGGTATGTATTTCCAAAGCAACCCAATCTCAAATATTTTGTAGTTACTGATGAATTGACGCAGTTTAATCTTATTTCAGATAATCAAACCTTTTGGATACCCGGGGATTATGATTCTAACGAATATCCGTATACTATTTCACGTATCAGTGAGATTGATAATGCTTCCATGGTGGCTAAAAGCACGGCCATTGCCGTTCGGATAGCGCCTGATACAAAAGCGGTGCAAACGCCCTTGATGATGAAGACCCCGGATGGTGTCTATATCAATATTCACGAAGCGGCATTGCTTAATTATTCTGCTATGCAATTACATGTAGAGAACAGTAATTATCATTTGACTGCCAGTCTTGTTCCGGATGCGTATGGGAATAAAGCTTACTTGCATGCACCATCACATACACCCTGGCGTACCATTATCATCAGTGATAAAGCCACAGATATACTAGCCTCTAAAATGATTCTCAACCTCAATGAACCTTCTAAAACCAGCAATACTTCCTGGATCAGGCCCATGAAATTTGTGGGTGTATGGTGGGAAATGCAAACAGGCAAAGGCAGCTGGAATTATTCTGATTATCCCGATAGTCTGGGTAAAGATGGGAAACTGATACCCAATGGAAAACATAGTGCCAACACAACCAACGTTAAAAAATATATTGATTTTGCGGCAGCCAGCCATATTAAAGGAGTATTGGTTGAAGGATGGAATAGGGGATGGGAAGATTGGTTCGGTAACTGGAAAGAAAATGTATTTGATTTTGTAACTCCTTATCCGGATTACGATGTAAAAGAGATTGTTCGGTATGCCAAATCAAAAGGGGTATCCATGATCATGCATAATGAAACATCCGGGTCCGCTACTAATTATGAAAGACAGCTGGATACAGCCTACCGTTTTATGAACCGTTTTGGGTTTCCGGCAGTAAAAACAGGATATGTAGGTAAGATCATTCCCAGAGGAGAACACCATGATGGCCAATGGATGGTCAATCATTATGAACGTGTTGCCGAAAAAGCATTGGAGCATCATGTAATGATCGATATGCATGAACCCATGCGTCCCACCGGTGTACAAAGAACCTATCCTAACTGGATGGCCAATGAAGCAGCCAGGGGTAATGAGTACAATGCATTTACGGATGAAGGAAATATGCCCGAACATGAAACCATCCTGCCTTTTACACGATTAATGGGCGGACCAATGGATTATACACCGGGAATCTTTAAGTTAAAAGGGTATGCGGAATATGCTCCGGAAAGACAGTTGCATTCAACATTGGCCAAACAACTGGCTTTATATGTTACTTTATACAGCCCCATACAAATGGCGGCCGACCTGCCCGAGAATTACCTCGCGAAACCAGATGCTTTTCAATTTATTAAAGATGTGGCGGTTGACTGGGATGATACCAAAATACTGGAAGCAGAGCCTGGAGAGTATATTACCATGGCCAGAAAAGAGAAAGGAAAAAGCAATTGGTTTTTAGGAGCGATTACCAATGCTAACGGGAGAAGTACCGATATCAGTCTGCAATTTCTTGACCCCGGAAAAAAATACATTGCCACTATTTATGCAGATGCAGTTGATGCAGATTATCGAATAAAGCCGGAAGCTTATCAGATTACAAAGAAAGCCGTAACGGTAGGTTCAACAATTCATTTGATATTAGCCAATGGTGGTGGAGCAGCGGTAAGTTTTATTCCGGTGAAGTAATGTTTTAATAAAATTACTGGGACACAAAAAAATAGGGCTTATTGTTTTTAATAATTGTATTTTTTCTTCAAGGCGAGGTACTCCAGCACGAGAAGATTATTGTATGCTTCAGATATATAATAAAATTTTCCAACATAGGAACCAACAATCCATTTTTTCCAAGGATTAGGGAGCATAGAGCCTATATTCCCTATATAAAAAGCGAATGAATTTTCTTCTATCAGCGATTCAAGACTTTTCGGAAAGCGTATTTCCTTAACAGGGGGCTTAACCCCCCATCTGAGTAAGGAGGTGCTGAGTATTATCTGATCCATGAATTTGTTAGTGTGAGCAAGGGCATCTTGTGCTTCTTTAATCAGTTGAGGTTTTAATTTTTCAAGGGTTACTATTGGCTTAACCGACATCAATCTTGCCAGGTGATACAGTATAACAGGGGTTCTGCTATAATGAGGAGAAACATATTCTGATGTTTGGATATATTTCTTTTCCGTTACTACCTTTTCAATAAATTCTAAACTGGCACTATCTGCTGCTGTCCAGTCAAGATGATATCTTTGTACGAAATATAACACATTGGACAAAACACAAACGTCAAAATCAATTGGCATTTTTACACCAAACCAGGTAGAATAAGCACCAATGTGCTGGTACTCTTTAAACGTATTCTGAATCTTTTTTTCAGGGCGATTGGTAAACTGTTGCATCAATGTATGAACCTTGGTGGCTGTTGAGTCTGCGGCATTTAGCGCCAATAACATGATTACTGTATCATCAAGGTCATCAGGTAATGATTGCTTTTTATCTAACAGATTTAGCCAGCCACTATTGGGAAAAATTTTTGGTGTATCTGTTGGCCAGAAATTATAAGTAGGCCTTCCTCTTTTGTTTTGAAATTTAGAGAAAGCTGGTAATGTAAGTTTGATAATTTGTGATGCCTGATTTTGTTGGGAACCGGTTAATTGTGGCCAGATATCTTGCAGTGTCATATCGATCAGCCCGGTAAAAAAAATATTAACATCTGCTTTTTCCCGGCTTTTATGTAAAGCATATAAACGATACGATGGGAAAATGCCCTTAGGAAATACGCCGGACTCCTTGCATTGCAAATCGGCCACCCTTTTCAATAACTGGCCCATTATCAACGTATCATTTGCATAGCAAAGATTACATGCTAACAATAATATGGTAAGCCAATATATATGTCTCAGGTATTTCATAAGCCAGGATTACGAAAATACAAAGTAAAACTGAACGATTGGGTTTGAGTTTGGGCGGTGTCGAAAAACAGAATGTCTATATTCTGAATTTCCCTAAATGATTTCTTTTTGAAAAAAAGAGAATAAATAACTAAGTTTAGAAAGCGCGATTTAGAAATGATACTTATTTTTTACTATAGCAATCATGTGCATCAGTAATTTGGTATACTACTAGTTTGATAAATTACTAACCAATGATATCCAGAAGAAAATTTATTCATCATACAGCAATGGCAAGTGCTGCCAGCGTTTTATTCGGCAATGGGTTTTCACGTATACATTCTGAAGCCAATACCGATTTTCATTGTTTTGATTTACATGCGCACCCGGGGTTGTTCCCCAATAAAGGAGGAAAAATGTATCCCGGTGATCAAATGGTATTGAAAACCTTTCATGATATGGAGCAGGGACATATTGCCGGCGCTTTTCTAGGGTTAGTTGCCGATGGACCATTATTGGAAATGACAGCAACAGGAATGAAAGTGGTCAGATCCTATCAACCCGGGGAAGGTGCCAAAGAATACCAACGGCAAAAAGAAGTATTGCAGGGTTTTCTGAAAGACCTGAATATGCAGCTCGCCACCACATCAAAAGAACTTACCAAACATGCTACAGATACAAAGCCTGCTATTTTCCTCTCATGTGAAGGCGGCGATTTTCTGGGAACAGAAACAGACCTGCTCGATCAGATGCATGAAGAGGGTGTTCGTTCACTCCAATTGGTGCATTACGCGCCCAGTCTGCTGGGAGATTTACAGACCGATGCCCCACAACACAATGGTTTATCCATTGCCGGTAAAAATGTGGTCAGGAAGCTGAACAAGCTAAAAATGGTAGTGGATGTAGCACATGCTACATTTAAAACGGTACAGGATGTGGTAGCCATTACCGATGCGCCAATCATGTTATCGCATAGTATACTGGAAATGGAACCAGACAGGCCTATTGCGAAAAGATCCATTAGCTTGGAGCATGCCAAACTGGTGGCCTCAACAGGAGGTATTGTGGGTGCCTGGCCCTCAGGTTTTAATAAGAGTTTTGACGAATATGGCGATAATATTCTTCGACTAATCGATGCCATCGGCATTGACCATGTAGGAATTGGTACAGATATGGACGGTAATTTTAAGCCAGTATTAGGTTCTTATCTGCAAATGCCTGGTTTGGCTGCTTTGCTTCAGAAAAAGGGACTTTCTGATAAAGACATTACCAAGATTATGGATGGGAATGCAAAGAGGGTGATTCGGAAAGTGTTGGGATAAGAAATGTAAATTTTTGCCCCTAATGCTCTCTTTTTAATTTTAGAAGCCATTCAGACTTGATAAGCGTTGCAACAAGTTTATACGTAAGCATGTATTCCTGCAACTAATGCTTTTTAATTATTATCCCTAATGGTATCCTATTGTAACAGTAATGCAATAGTAATGCTATAGTAATGGTGTAGACGTATAATAGTATTGTTATAGTAATCCTATAGTAATCTAGCCTGCATTTACACCCGATCTGGGGAGTCCTACAACACAAAGCAGCAACTTGCAAAACATTAACAAATATGCTTACCGTAAGCTGAACAGGTACAACGTAAAAATAAAAAAGCCACAACAAATTGATTAACAATTCATTGTGGCTTTTTTAAAGCTGTAGGGGGAGGGATCGAACCTCCACGAGGCAGTTAGCTATAGCGCAAAGTTCAGTGGTCGACCCTGGTCGCTCCGGTATTGCTACCAAAACGGCTCTACACTACGTTTATCCTGTTATCCTCACCCCCGAGACAAGAGGGCATGTCTGCCAAAAGTTTCATCACCCCACAGTATAATAAGAACTCATTTGATACCCGCCCTCGGACTGATTGCCTTGTTTGGAATACAATATTAGGGTAATTCCATAATTAGTTACAAATATTTCAATAAAAATTTTATTTATATTGAAATTATTCAATAAATTTATCTAATTATTAGATTTATTTTAAAAAATGATCCAAAATGTCTTCTAAATTAAATCTTGACAAACTTGATTTCCAGATCATCCAGGAAATGATGGAAGATGCGGAAATTTCCTATGCCGATCTGGGTAAGAAACTCTTTGTTTCCGGAGGCACTATTCATGTGCGTATCAAAAAACTGGAAGAGCTAAAAGTGGTGAAAGGTAAAAGATTATCTGTAGATCTCAAATCCCTTGGCTATGATGTGATTGCTTTTATTGGGATATACCTCGAAAAAAGCTCCCTCTATGATTCCGTTGCCAGGGAACTAAAAAAAATTCCACAGATCGTCAGGCTCAATTATACCACCGGAAATTATAGCATGTTTGCAGAGATTGTTTGCAAAGACATACAGCAACTCCGCTTTGTATTACATGACGAACTTCAAAAAATTAAGGGGATTGAAAGAACGGAGACATTTATTTCACTAGAAGAAAGTCTGGATAGAAATGTAGTGGTAGCTACTCAATCCTGATAAAGAATAAATTGTATTTTCATTATTTATGCAGAACTCACTTAACCTGGTAACCCTTATTGCGGCCTTACAAAAGCAATGGAAGATCATTATCGGATTTGTTATCATTACGGGTATTGTAACATCTGTTACCGTGTATCTGGTACCACAATATTATCGTTCTTCAGCGATCATTGTTTCAGCTAATCCCCTGCTGGCTGATAAAGCCAGTTTATTTAATACCCAAATACAGGGACTCTATTCCTATTTCGGAAATGGGGATGATCTTGATCGGATCTATGGAATAGCCGATATGGATACTACTTACAAAGCCTTAGTGGATGAATTCTCAATGGTAAACTATTACCAACTGGTTGATGATAGTCTGCCAATACTTAAACGCAAAGCCGTACTGCAATTACGAAAGGACTTGTTGCTGCAAAAAACAGAACAGGGTCAACTAAAGATTATTGCATGGACAAAAGACAAACAACTTTCCAGCAAACTGGTGAACCGAATGGTAGCCATTTTACAAGAAACCGAATCGGGAATCTGGCAGAAAAATTATTCGCGGTCCATTACTGCTATCCTCAGCTCTATTACATCAATGCAAAATGAATATGCTGCACTGGCCGATCGATTATCAACGGCTAATTCTGTTCAACATGAACTTATCGTTACCAAAATGCAAACCCTGCTTGAACAGATCAAACAATATAATAAAGCCGAGGATGAATTTAAACTGGCTTTGGCAAACCGGCCAGATGTTTTATATGTAATGGAATCAGCAGTACCTGCTGCCAAAGCAGAAAGACCCGATAAGCCTGCCATCATTTTGATTTCTTTGTTGGTAGCTTTTGTATTCAGTTGTTTTTTGGTATTGGTGAACGACAGAAAAAATATTGCCTGATATGACAGCGTTAGAAACGCCATATCAACGTTCATTCCTCCTGCCTTTTTTTGTTTTCCTGATAGCCCTTATACTATCCGTAACATTTCAGGAGCCCTGGCTGATGACTATCCCTTTTGTATGGGTATTGATCCCCCCTCTATTTAGCTATTTCATTTTGCATACAGAACAATTGTTCTGGTTATTATTGCTGACGCTTCCTCTCTCTACGGAATGGAATATCAATCATTCCTTAGGTCTCGATTTTCCGGATGAAATTTTTATGTTGCTGCTTACAGGTATTAGTATCGCTAAACTGGTTCATATACCCAGGTGGTTTCCCCGTTCACTGGCCATACATCCCTTATTTTTTATTCTGTGTCTTTATTTTTTCTGGTTGATGATAACCGTTGTGTGCTCGGTTGAACCTGTTTTATCTGTGAAATTTGTATTGGCCAAAACCTGGTTTATCATTCCTTTTGTTATGCTTCCCCAGATCCTGCTTTTTTCCATGGATCGTATTCGCAAAATGGCATTGTGTTTAGTAATTCCCATGTTGCTATTAGTGGTTCAGGTATTAATCAGACATTCCTTCTACCAGCTTTCATTTGAAAGTATCAAGAAAATTATGTTTCCTTTTTTCAGAAACCATGTAAACTATTCATCGATGTTGGTTTCCTTGTTGCCGGTTGGCTGGTGTTTCTGGAAGCTTACTCCAAGAGAAAGTAAAAGAAAAAAATGGATAACAATAGCTTTGATAATCGGACTGGCAGGATTGCTCTTTGCTTATTCGAGAGGCGCCTGGATGGCTTTGCTGGCGGGTGTCGGAGCGGTTTGGTTAATTCGCAAAAAATGGATGGGGTTTTTGATACTGATTTCCATTTCCGCTATCCTGGTTTCAACAGCCTGGCTGGTAACGGATAAAAATTTCATGCGCTTTGTTCCCGATCATGACCGAACGGTGTATAATACTGATTTTGGTAAACATATGATGGCCACGGTTGCTCTCAAAGATGTATCGAATGCAGAAAGATTTTATCGTTGGGTGGCAGGGGCCAGAATGCTGGCCGACAGACCCATCACCGGATTCGGTCCCAACACTTTCTATCTTCATTATCGCCCATATACCGTAAATCGTTTTCAAACATGGGTAAGTGATAATCCCGAACATTCAACAGTTCACAATTATTTTATACTGGTTGCTTTAGAACAGGGAATCATTGGCCTCCTGCTTTTCTGCCTTCTTTATTTTGGAATGCTTATGGCCGTTCAAAGAATCTATCACCAGTTACAAAGTCGGTTTTACCAAACCGTTACCCTGGCAACAGGAAGTATCTTGATCATGATTGGCGTAATCAATTGCTCTAGTGATATGATTGAAACAGATAAAGTTGGCAGCCTTTTCTGGCTATGCCTGGGTATGATCATTTTACTAGACACCAAACTAAAAGAAGAAAAATCAACCCTCGCAAATAATCAATTCTCACCTATAACAACAACTATATCTTGAATCAACCCCCTAAAAAGTCCTTCCTAATTCAAAATTCATTATTCGATATTCTTACTCTTTTACACTCAACGCATCTCTCAACCCATTTCCCACTAAATTAAATGCCAGCACCAACAGCATTATAGCAATACCTGGTGCCAATGCCAGGGCAGGATTGTGTGTAATGATAAAATTGTAATTTTCTTTGATCATCAATCCCCAGCTGGGTTGCGGAGGTTGTACACCAACACCTAGAAAACTGAGCCCGGCTTCTATCACAATCGCGGAAGCAAAATTACCTGCTGCAATTACCATGACCGGTCCAAGTATATTCGGGAGAATATGCCTCACAATGATACGTGTATTCGAATAACCAAGAGAACGTGTGGCTTCTATATATTCCAATTCACGAACAGCCAGCACCTGTCCCCTTACCAGTCTGGCCACATTTACCCACATGGTTAAGCCCACTGCAATAAATACCTGCCAGAAACCTTTGCCCAGGGCAAGTGTAATGGCAAACACCAATAATAAGGTGGGAATGCTCCATACAACATTAATAAACCACATAATCAGTTCATCTACCCAGCCACCAAAATAACCAGCGAGTGCGCCCAATACCATACCAATGGTTAATGAAATCAATACGGCAATCAATCCTACGCTTAAACTAACCCGAATACCAATAATCAGGCGACTGAGTATATCTCTTCCAAAACCATCGGTACCCAAATAATAAGTGGTGTGAATTACGGGCATATCTGCCGCGGTCGATCGTACAATGCTTCCTGCTTCGGCAATGCCTTCGTCAACAAATTTTTGGTAATGAATGGTGTCATTTTTTATTTCATAGTGTGTAATTGGTATATATTGATACAACTCCTCTGTCCCATTCATAAGCCGATCCATCCAGCCATGAGAAATTACCTGCTTGTCTCTTTTTATCCTGAGTAATAAAATTTGATACCCCGGCTTTTTACTCCCTATTTCCGGGATCATACGGTTGGCATTGGGGGAATTATCGGGAATAATAAAATAACAGAGAACAGCGAGCAATACACTTAGCAGAATGAATAGTAATCCAAAATAAGCTCCTTTATTTCTGAGCAGTTTTTTAAGAAAAAAATGTTTCTGTTGGTTTTCTAACACAGTTGAAAAATAAGAAATAAAACAGTTGAATAGATATAGTATTCTCTAAAATTTTTGAAGCACTTTTTGTCCGTTAACTTATAGGCAATTATTTTACTTTTCTTCCTTTCCATT
>Ga0316220_1000438_pt1 | contig 61198 bp, 48 predicted proteins | sample TBH18005metaG_FD_203632 | JGI IMG/M metagenome (GOLD analysis project Ga0316220, IMG submission 203632) | Freshwater microbial communities from Trout Bog Lake, Wisconsin, USA - TBH18005 | ecosystem: Environmental > Aquatic > Freshwater > Lake > Hypolimnion/Profundal zone | place: USA: Wisconsin... | reverse complement strand
AATTCGATTCAAAGGAAGTTCAAAGAAGCTGGCGGGCTCAGCCGGTAAATGCGCACTGCAGGCTGCCGACACCGGATTTAAACGGAAACTGCAAGCCGTTCACACCCCAACGGACATCATCAAGATTTCCTTACCTCGCAAGCTCAGAACATTTATAAAACGTGCCATAGCGCAAAACCCAGCGGCAGCAAATCTTATAGAGCTTTTTGAAATCGTTAATGTTGGTGAATGGCTGGCAAAAACAGAACGCTATTTAATTGAATCGGGAGACCAGGCGCACAAATCAAGGTCCGGTCGCCTTGTACACAGCTTAGGTTTGGTCTACATGCATGTGGGAGCCTCACCCGAATTAGCTGCGTTCGACACACTCACGCCACATCTGTGTGGTGATTCAAGTCTGAACTACCTCCGATTCGAATACGCCCACTTGAAATCCATCCGTGAAAAAGTTGCCCTATTTTTAGATTTAGGTGAAATAGATTCTGATGAAGATGATCCCGAATGGGTAGGTAGTGCAAGTTGTCCAACTGATCAGGAGTACCGCCAAGCTTGGCAGCATCAAAGTACAAACAGCGCATCAGCAATTAAATCTGTACGAAAGGCTAAGGATATTGAGGAACTTATCGTCGAGTTTAATAAAGGTAGCGCGGCAAATGCGTGGGCCTATCGCATGCCAACCGGGGCACGTATGCAATTGATGAATCACCCCACTCGCCGCGATGTGCTGTCTCATGCAGATTATGTATATACCTTCGACAAGAAGACACAACCGAGCAGCGTAAGATTAACTCCAAGAACGGCAGAACTTGATGGAGTAATTTGTGCACAAAGTCGACTATTGAAGTCGGCAAATAATCGACTTGAAGAGCTAGGCTTTACTGAGACGAATATCACAAACCTCCTTAGAAATCCAAGATCTTACTCTCCATTTTTTATTGAACTGTTCCTTCATAAATCAAGGGATGCAGACCTATCCAAGGTTGGTGCGCGCCCAATCCAACTAGAGACAGTCAAAGCGGCCATTCCTCCAGAATTGGGCCTAGCAAACAATTCCGCTCGGCATTTCTGGGGGTCCAAGTGTGCCGGGAATTCTGACTTCATCTGGGCTGAACGCGTTTTGTTGGGCCACGGCAGGAAGCTGGCCATAGCAGGCTCGTGGTGTACTTCTGTAGCACCGTCCAGCTTAATCAATGCAGTCCGTGATTTCGTACGACAAACACTTGATTCGCTTCAGCTTGACCCGTATGCGGGCATCAAGAATCCCATGGTCGGTCTGCTTGAGCCAACTATTCATTTGAAAGGAATGGACAACAGAAAGAGCCAACAGTCAGGTATCGGTCGCGACATGCCGCAGACATATTGCAATGAGACTTCTTTGCCGTCGATTGCATCTGTAGACAAGATCCGATCTGAACTATTGCATGCAGAAAAAGAGGATGAAAGTGAGAAAACACTCCTGAGCATCATAGTAAGTGACGGCATCACACACCATCAAGATGTTCGCCTCATTTGGACTCAGCTTGGCGAGCAAATTGGTCAGCCGGCAATGACCCATCTCAGTTGGACAAGGTCATCTGGTCAAGATATTCAGATTCCATCCCAACCGTCCACAAGAATTCATTTCTCTCGAATCAAAGAAATGAGACCGTTGAACGATGTCCTACTTAGTTTGAAGAAAAAGCTAGAGGCGATACTGCCCAATGTAGTCTGGCCTATAACTGCCGAGGGAGTGCTAAATGCTCTATGTTGGTTGACCTGTCGCTGGGTGAGATTGAAAGTCTCTCCCTTTTTGATCTTCTGCATGGACCCCTCAACGACGGCCGCGACATTCAACAAGAAATCCATTGGTCGTATTTTCAGTGACAGTCAGGATTCACTCAATCGATTTTCTAATATTGAGGAGCTAACACGTCGACGCGGTCGCTCTTTTGATCGCTCCTCTGACTTACAACGACTGAGTAAAACAGTTCATCGGATCAAAGACGGCGACGAAAGTAAAGGAGAGGAATTAAAAAGATCAAAAAAACTTAAGGAAGCGCTGCTCCTTGAATTTGATGAACACGACTGCCATCCATTCGCTGAGTTCTTTTTAACATGGATTCACATTGAGTTATCACTGAATATTCAAGGAGGAAAGAATCCCATTGAAGTTGCTGTGATCTATGAATACTTAATGCGCGTTCTGCACCGTGCCAGTTCATTCGCAGGAACCTTCGGCAATTTCGATGAATGGAGGAAGGGAGACTGGCTTGCCTTTGTCGCTTGGATTCTAAATGTTGATGATGTACTCGAGGAAAAACGAAGCAATACCTTGAGTAACAGAAAGATTGCGCTGAGTCGCATTTTTTCAACGTTGATGAATGCGGAAAATTTCGCAATACCAGACAACGTTTTACTTGATCTCCCTCCAGCTAGCAGCCGCGCTTGGTGTCAGTCTGCCTCCAGGGTATTCGTGAGTGAAAGGGATATCGCTGACGTCAAAGTCTGTATTGATCATCTTTATAGAGAGTGGGAAATTAGCAAGGCGCAGATGCGCGGAATGCTTGGGATGACCATAAAAGCATGCCTGCGGTCCGACGAAGCCAATGCCATGCGAGTAGACCATCTCGGATGCGACGTCGCAGCTCTCACTACGAGTGGATTCAGTCAAATCAAAACTGAGGGCTCCAGACGCCTGGGGCAGTTGGACCAAGATCTCAAAATTGAACTCACTCATTTGAAAGACCTTCTAGGGAAACTGCCTGAACCGCCGACCATGTTGTTCTCACAAGATCACACTCGCGTCCACCTTTCCATAGGTCGAGCGATGCAATCCGTGCTGGTTGACTTGTTTCGGCTGAGTACCGGGGATTCAAGGTTTGTGTACCACACACTCCGTGGTACAGGCCTGCAATTACAAGCAGCTCCAAATTATGAAAGGCATTTGGTCTCCATCTTCAGAGATGGCTACTTCCCTATTTGCCATGCCGAATCGCTCATAAATTCCTTCGCTGGATCGGACCCTCGTCATCTTGCAACATGTTTTGTACATAGCGGTCATGCCTCGCAGCGCACGCCTGCAGAGTCTTATTTCCCAATTTGGCCATACCTTTATGCAGCAGCCATGCGCGTCACGCAGGCCGATGAGCGGCCGCATTCCACGCTTATTGACACTATTCCGCTTAAGAGCGATCAGTTACGTCGTCAGGAGCGATCACGTTTTGGGAAACTCAATTTTGATGAGTGGAACTGGTCTCTATTGCCCTTGCGATCAAAGCGCATAGGTTCTTCAACGGTCGCATCAACAGAAACCAATTTACTTGATGTGACCCGCACTCAAGGTCGAACTGACCCAATCAGCCCCCTGCTATATGGTGTCTATTCATTGCTTCAAATTGACAAAGCAGCAGCTGAGCATGAGGCTCGCTTGACACGTACAGAAGCAAATGAGATTGACAAATTGCTGCGATTTTCCCCCTCTTACAAGTGGCTTCACAAACGCACTCCTGGCAGAAATGATAAGCAGGACCGCCCGAAACGCACTTCAGTACGAGATGTCAGTTTGGCAGAAACTCGCGAAATATTCAATTTCATCCAATCTAGTTCTAAAGCAGCCCTACTTGCCCTCGACGCACTGTTAACAAACGAATGCCCCAGTGTCACATTCAATGATGTGCAACTGGCTCTATCAGCAATTCCGTCCACGCTCAAATTGCAATTGTGCTGGCCACAGGGCCCACTTGATGGCAACTTGATCCTCAAATTGAGTGCCTTACCAAGGGTGACCGGTTTAGATACGCGCAAACACATCGCGAATGGCATACGCGTTCGCATTGTCCCGCCTGGACATGGCCCATCCGAAGTTCTGATGACTCATCTGACAACGCTCACACGAACTGCCGTTCATGTTCAAAAACTTTTATTAAACCTCAAGGAGAAATAGTATGCAAAAGTGGGAAGTACTTGAAGCTTGCCGTCATGGTCGCATTGACAAAGAGGCTAAAGGGGGAATCATCCTCAATTTAAATTTGGCCAATCTCCGCATGGTCAATTCAAATACAGTCTTACTTCATGATTTGATACGAGAGCTTCAAAGAGTATCCAGTCAGATTGAAGCTGGCTACGAAATTGATACGCACTGGGCTACTGTATTGGAAATACCAGTAAATTTTTTGACATGCTCTACTGTTCTCGCATTGGAAAAGGAAGCGCATACCTCTATAAATTCGAAAGCAACGAGTGCCGATGACTATCAAAAGGACTATCGTACTGCTGAAACGACTAACTCCAATTCGGCATTAGATGCAACCGCCAAAAGCGATCCTGATATTCATGCAAGCGAGAAGTCTATTGATACAACGTCTATGAATGTCATCCAGTCCATCAATGAACAAACTACGGAACAGAATACTCAGCATTTGCAAAGAAGTCTCCCTACGAACTTGCAACTTGAAGCCCAAACCAGAGAACAAGCAACTTTAATTGCGATTACTACACTGGAGTCATATTACAACAGCCATATTAGCTTCTACGATGAAGTGGAATCGTGCATCCAAACGAGTCCTGCACCTGACTTGACAAGGCAATTGATTTTCACAGCTTTACCCTCTTGGCGGCCTGTTGCTTCAGATGGCGGTATTCTTATCTGGCCCCAAAGTGGTGGAATCAAGCATTTACTTCCGCTAGTGCAGCCAATTGGTCTGCGCGTTGGTATCCTTAGCTTTGATTCATCCTCTTCAGGAAAGATGACTGTCCGAGTGAGCATTGATCACATTCCACAGCTCCGCCATTTTCAGATGTTTCAAGACAACGTTCGCGAATACGACAAGACCCTTTCTCTAGAAGTTGCAACTGTAGGCATCTTTGACCGACTCAAAGTTGCATCAAGTATGCACCTTGTAGTAAATATAGCGGTCTCGGTGGAAAAGTTCATCAACCAATCTGGGCGGGCCGTGTTTACTGTTATTCAAGCATTTTGCTTTCGCCCGGATAACTTCAACATAAATAGTGCTGTTCGTGTTGCCGAGGATCTGTTTACTCAACCTGAAACCCTTGAACTTTGGACGACGGAGTAATAGCACCTGCTTTGGACACGCCATTCGTCGCGCGGAGACCTGGAGAACTGATTTCCGTGCTGATGAACATGAATGGCCGAAACATTGCAAGCCAAGAGTCAGCTGAGCCCCATCGGCACACATGTGTTTACAGGAATTGAATTAGCTTTAATACATGCAAGATGTCTGGCTGGTCAACGAAAACACTTACCTTTTATTCCGATATGGCTGATTAAACACTGGTAAGCCAAGCCAAGAATGAGGACCTGGCGCAACGTGTACCCTTATCAACTTTTCTTCTGATAAGCGTGGTAATCACGGTCAACGCCACCAAAACATTTTTCACAGCAGTGATCCAATTATCAGACTAGTAAGGTGATTTCCACGAAACTAGTTTTTGGAGAATTTGTTATGAAGAAGTCTGCTAAAACCCTGAATGAGTCAAAAATCTCAAGTCCTGATCACACCGTAAAGTGTAGCCCTTGGGATGAGATTAAGCATTACGACAGTTTGCACAACGACAGGGAAATTGCGCCCAAGGAGATTTGGGAAAATGGATTCCAACTTGTTACAAGCGTTTTGGTGCTTACACTCATTTGCTCTAAGTCCTTCAATGCGGTGATGACAAGGATGGCCTACGATATTGCTTGGACTTTGCCTATGCCTTTACTTGATCATGCTACTGAACTTGCAGAATCGCTCGGTGCTTTATACTATTTTGGCGGTTTTATCATTAAAAAATCTGGCAATAAAATCATGGTATTTAAGTCGAAACGTGAATCCAAGTCATTTCTCAAGTCGGTGAAGTTGGCTAGGCCGGCCACTGGTACCGAGATTGAAGCCTTCCTGTATGAAAAGGCTTTCACCGCAAAGTTGCCTGACTATATTATTTAGAATGTGTTAGTGAGAGCAACTGCGGATCAGGCAATATTTCACTTCCCGGGCCCGCCGTTGCATCAAATCACGTATGTTAATACTGTAAGCTTCAGATTTTGCGATTAGTAGTAGGTAGCATATTTGAAACTAGCAGTTTTACGTTAACCCAGCTTTTTGGCCAACGAGCAGACCCTTACAGGGAACCCGCCTCGAGATGCAGTAGACACGAGAAGTTAGTCGTCCTTTGGTTTTCCGGGTGACCTGCAAGCGCTGTGTACAACACACAGCTGTCAACGCTCTCACTGGCGCATCAACGCTCAATTCGCTTCGAACCGCACGGCGTGATGCTGGCTTAGTCGCTCATGGCTTCACAAACTTCAGAGTCATACGATCACTCTCTCCGATGGCCTGGTACCACTCCCTGTCGACGTACTTGTTGACATAGGAAGGCGGCAATGCCCAGACTCCGCCCTGATGGTCGGCCGTGTCTTTTGGGTTGGCATTGATCTCTGAGCTGGCCTCCAACCTGAATCCAACGTCCTGCGCGATACGGGTTACATATGACTGGTGCACATAGCCACTGCTGCTGCTGGCGTCCTGAACCTTTTCAGCCGGAAGCCGGTGCTCCACCACGCCCAACACGCCGCCGGACTTCAGGCTGCGGTAGGCACTCGCGAACACTGAGCGCACACCGGAGTCGCCCTGATCCATCCAGTTGTGCACATTGCGAAAAGTTAGAACCAGATCAGCACTGCCAGGAACGGCATAGTCCAGCTTGGACGGAGGCGCAAAGACACCCAGGCGGACCCGGTCATACAGCTCAGGTTGCGCGCTCAGCTTGGCCTTGAGCCGCTCCAGACTCTTGACGGTTTCCAGCTTGGTTGAATCCGGGTCGTCGGCCGCGAGAATCAGGTTTCCTCTAGCGCGCAGGTAGGGCGCTAATATTTCCGTGTACCAGCCGCCGCCCGGGCTGATCTCAACTACTGCACTTTCGGGCCGCAGCCCAAGAAATACCAGCGTCTCGTAAGGGTGGCGCCAGATGTCGCGCGCGGCAAAAGCAGGTGTACGCGTCGTATTTGCAATGGCTTGTCGCAGCTCGTCATCGGCTTGCACAGCCCCGCATACGCTAAGGGCCAGCAATACGGTCGAAAGCAATTTGTTCATGAAGACCACTATAGAGCCAGACAATGTCCCTCACTGAGGACTGGTCAACACCGCCACACGCGTGATGCCGGCATGCTCGATCAACGCCATCACCTTGGCCAAACTGCCATAGTTCACCGCTTCGTCCGAGCTCAGGTGCACGCTGACATCAGGTTGTGCTGCGCGCAGCAGTTGCAGCTTGCCTTCGAGCGCGGGCAGGCTGATTTGCTCGCGGTCCACATAGACCAGACCCTTGGCATCTACACTCACGCTGACCGGCTTGCGCGTGTCTGGTGGCTGCGTTGCCACGGTTTTTGGTAGGTTGAGCTTGATGGCGTTGCTGAGCAGGGGCGCGGTGACAATCAGCGCCACCACTAGCACCAGCATCACATCCACAAGCGGCGTGATATTGATCTCCGACAGCACATCGCCGTCTTCGCTTGTTGTTGAAAAGGCCATACAGTGCTCCGTGCTCAGGCGGGTTGCGTGCCTGCGGTTAGCAGGTTCTTTTCACTGGTGTGCCTGGGTACGACCGCGTGGCGATCGCTGGGCACTGCAGCCACCGGCTTGCTGCGGGCGATACGGAATCGGTTCTTGCGTGACAGTGAAATCAAGTCAGCACCCAACTCGTCCAAATCAGCGTTGGTGATTTTCAGGCGGCGCAAAAACACGTTGTAGGCCAGCACCGCAGGCACGGCCACGGCAATGCCGATACCGGTGGCCACCAGCGCTTCACCAATGGGGCCAGCCACAACTTCCAGGCTGGCCGAGCCGGCCTTGCTGATGTCGGTGAGCGCATGCATGATGCCCCACACCGTGCCAAACAAGCCGACAAAAGGTGAGGTGCTGCCAATGCTGGCCAATACTGCCAAGCCGCTTTCCAGCTTGCGGCGTTCTTTTTGGATCTGCTGGCGCAGCGCACGCTCCAGCAGATCCTGGCGATCCCCGGTGTGCTCTAGGTCAGCACCATCATCGGCCGAATCATCACGCAATACCTGCAAGCCGGCAGCACTCAGGCGCGCCGCCGGGCCTTGCGCCTCCAGCGACAGGTCGGCCGCAGCCTGCAAATTGGGTGCATGCCAGAAGGCCAACGTGAAGCGCTTGTTGTCGCGTGACAGGCGGATGTGCTGCACCGCCTTGATCAAGATCAGGGACCAAGTGGCCACCGAGAAGCCCACCAGCGTCCACAGGGTCGCCGGAACAATGAGGTCAGTAGAAAGGGACATAAATCCGCCTTTGCTTGAATAGAAGAAGTTGAAAGAAAAAAGGAACGAGCAGCGCTACTGCGCGAGCTTGAATTCAATGGGAACCTGGGTCCAGGCATCAATGGCAGTGTTGCCCCGCTTGGCAGGGGCAAAGGTCCAACCCTTGACTGCTGCCAGCGCTGCTTCATCGAGCAACGCCTTGCCGCTGCTCTGTCGGATTTCGACGTCGCCCACCTGGCCACTGGCCAGCACACGCACACGCAGCATCACTCGCCCCTGCATACCCAGACGCTGCGCCGCCTTGGGATACAGGGGCGCCGGGTTGTTGAGATAGCCCGCATAACCAGTGGGCTCAGTCACCGGCTCTTCCACTCGTGCGGTTGGCGCAGGAGGCGGTGTCTGAATAGCTACGACAGGGCCGCTGGTTTTGGGTGCAGTTAGGTTTTCAGCCACCGTCAGCGTGTTAGCTTGGGGCGCTTCAGCGACCGGTGTACGCAACGCAGCTGGCGGCGTGGAAACGATTTTCTGCGGTTCTACCGCCTTGGTGGGAACTATGCGTTTGGGCGGAGGTGGCTCAATGCGCTGGGGCTCGGGCGTTGCCGGACGCAACAGCTCGATCTCTTGCGGTGCGCGCGGCGTGGGCGTCGGTGTTTCGCGGTTCCAGACTGCAAGGACCATAGACGCGTGAATGCCTGCAGCCAGCAGAACCCACAGAAAACCCTCCAGCCCAGCGCGTTGAGCCCCCCGGGCATCAGGTGCCGCCGGCAAAGTCAGGGCCTGCTTTGCCGCAACCGCTTTCAGCAAACGCAGGCGTCCTGTTCGCGATGGCAGTGGCTCGGCAAAGGGCCGTGAGCTCAACACTTGGGCAGTCGTCATGGCGTGGCTTTCAATGGAATAGGTAAATGAACTTTGCAATTGGCGTGCCATGTAAAACGCGGTTTTTCCAAAGAAATCAGGCTTCGACTGGCGCCAATTCAACAGCACTGGTGCGATCCAAACAGTCGCTGTTGTTGGTGCTGTCGGCTTTGGGCTCAGTGAGCATGCCGAAACGCTTGAGCTGCGTGCGCAGCACATTGCGCGAGATTCCAAGCAATGCGGCGGTGTGCACCTGGTTGCGCAGGCAATGCGCATAGGCGCTTTGAATCACCAGTGACTCCAGGCGTTCATATAAGGCGTCTCCCGGCTGCGCGAACAATTTCGGCAGTGCCGCGGCCACCAGCTCCAGTGGATCGGCGGGCGGCGCTGGAGTTGCTGCCGCTTCCACGCGTGCGGGTGCCTCCGTAGTGGCCGATTGCGCAAACGCCGGTGCTGTGCTGGTGGGCGGCGTATAGACACCGCGCAAGCGCAGATCGGCCACCACAATCACACCATCGCTGTTAACGATGAGCGCGTAGTGCAGGACGTTTTCCAGCTCGCGGATATTTCCCGGCCAGCTGTAACTCAAAAGTGCATGGCGGGCCTCATCGCTTAATCGCACATTGCGAAGACCCAGGCGCTTGCTATAGACGTTCACAAAGTGGTCGGCCAGTGCCAGTATGTCACCGGGGCGCTGCGCCAGCGGCAGCAGCTCCAGTACCGCAACATTCAGGCGGTAGTAGAGGTCGGAGCGAAAGTGGCCGGCAGCCACCGCTTGCTCCAATCGCACGTTGGTCGCAGCCACCAGGCGCACATTTACATCGGTGGGCTTTCGGGAGCCAAGGCGTACCACTTGACGCTCCTGCAACACGCGCAGCAGCTTCACTTGCACCGAGGACGGCAGGTCGCCAATTTCATCGAGAAACAGCGTGCCGTTGTTGGCCGCTTCAAACCAACCTATACGTGAACCCGTGGCGCCGGTGTAGGCGCCGGCCTCATGACCAAACAGTTCGGCCTCCACCAGGTTTTCGCTAAATGCGCCGCAGTTCACTGCCACAAACGGACCACTGCGTCCGCTCTGATTGTGCACATGGCGGGCAATCAATTCCTTGCCGGTGCCGGTCTCGCCGATGATGAGCACATTGGCGTCGCTGCCAGCGATGCGATCAGCCTGCTCCAGCAATGCCTGCGAGGATGGATCGTCAAATACGAGCGCTTTGGCTCGTATTGAAAGAATCTGGTTTTGTGAATCCGGTAGTGTGAGTACGCGCGTCATCGTGGTTCTCCTTGCAGTGTATGTACTGCAATGTAGCGACGATGGCGCGCGCTGTTAACTACGCATTTGGAGTATGCAAATACACAAAATGTTGTCTTGTATCAAAGAGCATCAAGCAGCGGCCCGGTAGCTCAGTTCCAGTCGACGTTGGGCTTCGGCAAGCGGGCGCGGATCGATCCACGCATCGAAGTCAAAGTCGCGATCCAGAAAACCATGCACCAGCTGGAAGTTCTTTTGCTGACGGAACAATTCCACGCGTTCGCTCGACAGGTCGGGCGCCAGCGACAAGTGAAAGCCATCTCGATAAGCCTCGGCCACGCCTTCGCTTCCGGCACGGGTCTCGCCTTGCAGAATCTGCAGCACGTCCTCTTTATGTGTCTTAGCCCAGTCGGCCGCGCGCAGGGTCTGATAGAGAAAGCGCACCAGCAGTTCAAAGTGCTTATCGATCAGGTCCTCGTGCACGGTAATAGGACGCGGTGTGCCGTTGTTCACGCGAAAGCGCTTCTCCGGCAGCTTGTCTAGGTTAATTCCGACAACCGCCCCGGCCTTGCGTGCTGCATCCACGGCGGAGGCGCCCTTGACATAAATGGCGTCCACATCGCCACGGATCAGTGGCTCCAGGCCTTCCCACAGATTGGTTCCCAGATTGTCGTTGGCTTGTGCTAGATTGCCATTGCCTCCAGTGCCTGTCTTGCCGCCAAGTTCCACCAGATGCACATCATCCAGTGTGCGACCCACCGAGGCCAGCGCGCCTTTGTAACCCGCCAGGCTCATGCCGCGCGCAATGCTGCGGCCGCGGCGGTTGTTGGCAATGTCTTCGGCGCGAAAGGCTGGCAGTGCCAAACGTTTACCCACTAAGTGCGCGGGACTTGTGATGTCAGAGCCGGGGCGCACCAAGATCGCCTGCAGCTCATCGATCCAGGTCAAGCCCACTAGCTTGGTGGCTGCGCCCTGTGCCTTGGCGGGCAAAGCCAACAGATTGCCGCCTTCACGCACCAGGGTCTTGAGCTCGTGGTCGTAATGGTGGCGCGCCAAGTCGCCGCCCACCTCCTGCAGGGTCTTTACCTGAATAGCGTCCTGGGCAAAGTCCTCGTCCAGCCAGCCCAGCTTGTAGGCCAAGCCGGTGGCGGTGGGCACTGGGCAGCGGGTGAACCAGATCGTGTCCACCGCAGCGGACGCGTTACTTGTATGTGTCATAGATATTCCTTAGGGTTGGGGATAGGTTTAAAGGTCAGTTGGCGGCGGCCAAGGCTGGGGCCTTGACGCTGCTCCAGTAGCCGGTGAGGTCAAGTTTCTTGAGTGCGGCTGTCACGTATTTGGGCTCTAGCAACTCTTCGGCCTTGAGATCCTTGTTGATCAGCTTTTGGTTGCGGGCAAACGCCAGCACGCTGCGATAGTGCTGGTAGACCACGGCGTCATAGGCCGGGTTGAAGCGGTCTTTCCAGATAAGTGACGGGTCGTCATAGCTGCGGCGCACCACGCTCTCGGGCACACCGCTGCGCGTGCCGTCCTTGATAACGGATTCGCGGTTGGCGTCCAGCGACGCCCAATATTGCGCCTTGAGCCAGGCCGTCACAACCAGATCGGTCACTTCGGGGTTGGCCTGGATAAAGTCCTTCTTGGCCCATAGCTCGGCGCGCATCTTGCGGTCAGGCTTGCCCTTGCTGCTCCAGATGATGCGGCCTATGCCCTTGTCTTCAATTGGGTAAGCTCCAATCAGGAAGATGGCATCGACCGCCCCCGTAGCCAACGCCGCAGTACCGGGCTTGATGTCCATATTGACCAACTTGAAGTCCTTGGGCGAGAACTTGCTGTCCTCAATCAAATGCAGCAGACCCAGCTCCCAGGGGCGACCGCGGTGCACACTAATTTTCTTTCCCTTGAGATCTGCAAGCGATTTGGCAGTGGAATTGGGCGGCACCATCAGAAACATGTCGGTGCCGCGACCGGCAGGCACCACCACCTGCGTGCGTACACCACCGGCATTCAGAATCACTGAGGGCAGATCACCATAACTGGCGAACTGGATTCGGCCGCTGGCAAAGGCTTCATTCATGGTGGCGCCGGTATCCCCGGTAACCGGGAACCACTCCAGTGCAATGCCGCGCTTGCCAAGCTCCTGCTCCAACCAGCCCTCCTGCTGCACGCGGTAGGGCGTGCCACTGATGGAAGCCTTGCCACCGTCGCTAAATGCGGTGGTGGCAATACGCAGCACGCTCTTCTCCGCCTGGGCCCAGGCCAGGTTGTGAACGCCCCAAGTCAGCACCAGCGACAGGATGGCCAGCACCCACAAGCGCCAGCGCCTAGCAGACGGCAGAGAGCTATTTGAGGATGCATGGGCAGGCGGTTGTTGCCCCTGCGCACGCATGTGCTGTAACTGCGCTATCGCAGTTAGTGCGTAATAGTGCATTGCGCTGCTCCTGTGCTCAAGCCGCACGCTTGACAAGCGCTTGTGCCGCCTCGAAGGCGCGGCCGTCAATCCAGTCGTTGACGCTAACCGCGTTGGGCAGGAAGTTCCAGCGGAACAGAAAGTCGGCGAAGTCCTGCAGGCCAGCGATGTTGGTCTCGCTCAGGTTGGTGCGCAGGCGCAGATGTGCATCAGCACCATAGGCTTGTGTCACCCAGTACTCACTGGTGTTAGATTCACGGGCCAGAAAACGACGCGTCTCGTCCGGATTGGCATGGGCCCAGGTCTCGGCCTGCAGCACCTGATCGACGATGTCCACCGCCGCGTCAAAGTATTTATTGAGCAAGTTCAGGTCCACCGTGAGTGTGCGCGGCGTCCCGTTGTTGGCGCGAATCAGCGGGTCCGGGTGGATGCCGGTATCGATGACCGTGTGCAGACCAAACTGGTGGGCGGCATGTGCGGCCTGTGCGCCCTTGAGGAAGATGGCATCCACCTCGCCGCGCAGCAGGGCTACCAGCTCTGCGCTCTGACCGCCGCGGCGCAGCCCGCCAAACACGTTGGTGCCGGCCGTGGATACGGCGGGTGCATCGCTTTGACCGGCCTCGATCACATAGTCCACCAGCTCCACATCACTGACTTCCAATCCTTCGAGCTTCAGTGCGTTCTCCAGGCCGCGAATGGCCTGCGCGCGCGAAAAGTCAATTTGTGCGTTCACCCACTTGGGGAGGCCGAAGCGGCGGCCTTTGAGGTCGCGCACGCTACGGATGCCGCTTTCGGGCAGCGTCAGGATGCGCTGGGTTTCATCAGCCCAGGACAGGCCAAGCACGCGGGTCTCGCGGCCTACTGAACGTGCCCAGATGGCGGGAATGTTGCCGCCGTGGCGCACCGAGTTCTGCAGCGTGTGGTCAAAGTGCGATTCGCGCACCGCCTTGTCGCTGGATTCACGTAGCGACTGGACATTGGTGTTCTTGGCATTGAAGGCCTGCTCCAGCCAGCCCTTTTGCAGGGCAATGCCCAGGCCAGTAGGAACGGGGCAGCGGGTGTACCAAAGGGTGTCTAGGGCTTGTGTCATGGGGGTCTCCAAATAAGAGGAAAAATGAAAGTTGCAGACCCTTTGTTTGCAAATTGGATGCCAGCGCAATCAGGCACTTTCGGCGCTGTTTTGTACCCCAACTGTTGTAAAACCCATCGTCAGAAGCACCTTCTTGCTGAGAACCAGACAGCGCTTGTGTTGAGACATCAGCAGCAGCACCTCGCGTGCGTTCAGACTGCCAAGCGGCGCGCCCATTCGGCACCGTCCCACGGTGCGCGTTCACCCACCTCTGGCGCAGCGGGCAGTGGCTCCAGCCCCGCTTCGATTTGCACAAAGTCGGCATGTAGCCCATCGCGGATCGCCACAAGGTCTACGCGTCCGCGTTGTCGCGGATGCGCAATCGGAACGCTCTGGATGCGACGGATGCGACCCGGGCGCGACTCTAGTACCACAATGCGGTCGGCCAGATAGACCGCTTCATCAATGTCATGCGTCACCATAACCATGGTGATGCCCTCCTCCTGCCACAGGCGGCGCAGCTCCTGCTGCATGCGCAGGCGCGTAAGGGCATCCAGCGCACCCAGGGGCTCGTCCAGCAGCAGCACATCGGGTCGCGACACCAGGGCGCGCGCAATCGCCGCGCGTTGCGACATGCCGCCGGACAGTTGGTGCGGGTAGGCATGGTCAAAACCATCAAGCCCGACGCGATGGATCTCGGCAGCCACCCGTTCGCGACGCTCGGCCAGCGGCACATCGGTGTTGGTGAACGACAGACTGACGTTCTGCTCCACCGTCAGCCAGGGGAACAAGCGGTGGTCCTGGAACACCAGGCCACGATGCAGATCGGTACCGCGAATCTGTGAGCCGTTGTGCAGCAACTGGCCTTCGTAGTCGTTGTCAAGCCCGGCCAGCAAACGCAACAGCGTGGATTTGCCACAACCCGATGCGCCGACAATCGCAACAAACTCGCCCGGGGCCACGCTGAAGGAAACATCTTCCAACACACGCAACTGCTCACCCTTGAGATCAAAGGATTTGCTGACATGCGCGATCTCCAGGCCACCTGTACGCTGGCGAGAGTGCGTTGCTTCCGGTTTGAATGGCGGGCGTTCGAGCGGTATCACGGGTGCGGACATATACAACTTTCTGCTGAACGCAAGGCGCAGCGAATCAATCGGAAACAGGAGAAGAAATGGAAGCAGTAGCCTGTGCCCGTGGTGCGCCGCGCCACTGCGGCATCAGTGCGCTTCCGTGGTACAGCAGCCAGGCCGTGATCCACGGCAGGGTCAGGATTAGGAACACCGGTTGCAGGCCCAGCCGGTCCGACAACTGGCCCACGGTCAGCGCGCCCAGCGTGCCACCAGCCATGCCCAGTAGCGTGAGGTGCGACGAAACCTTGGCCTTATCCACCGGCGCGCGCGAGATGCGGTCCATGTTCACTAGGTTGTTCACGCCCAAACCAAAGCCCAGCAGCACGGACGCTGACAGATAGGCCACACTGACAGGAAACAGGCCCAGCGTCAGCAGGGCGACGATGACGGTCAGGTGCGCGGCACCATACAGACGGTCACGATGCGGGCTCATCACCACCACATTGCCCAGGCCAAATAGCACCAGCACAAAGCTCAGGCCCTGCACCGCCATCAGCCACACCGCATGTTCTTTGGGCCAGTGCAGCACACGCAGCGCCAGCAGAATGGAAAACACGCCCACGCTGGACGCGGTGAAGCTGGCCAGCACTTCAAACACATAGGTCACGCGCACCGCAGGCAGGCGCAGTAGTTCGCGCCAGCTGCTGGCTTCCGTGGCGGCATTCTTTTTGTGCCCGGTGGTACTGGGCAGCACATTCCAGCCCACCACTGCCAGCAGCGCAAACATGGCCGCAGATACCAGGAAGCCGGCGTTCAAACCGAGTTGCGCAATCGCGTAGTTACCGGTCAGTGGCCCCAAAAACTGAATGCCCAGGGTGAGCGTGCCCTTGTACCAGCCGGCCTTGCCCTGCCCGATCTCAGGCAGGCGCACCAAAAACACCGTGCTCATGGCCACTACGCGCAGCGAGATGCACAGGCCCACCAGAAACATCACTAGTGCCACCCACTGCCACTGCGGCAGCCAGGGCAGCAGGCAAAAGAACAGCGCCAGCGTCAGGCTGACCGCAGCATACAGAATCTTGGGGTTGCCGCGCGACAGAATGAAGCCGGCAGGTATGGTGCCCAGCGCCATAGCAAAGGTCTCAGCACTGCTGATGGTGGCCAATTGCAGATTGCTCACCTGTAGGTGCAGCCCCAAGAGCGTGGCCAGTACCTTATTCATGCCGATGGTCAGACCCGACAGCAGCGTGAGACCGACAAAGCCCAACAAAAAACGACGTACTTCCGCCGGTGTGCGCAGCAGGCTCATGACATCAGGTCGAACGCCCGCGCACCAGCAGCCGCGCCAGGCGGTTGAATAGCGCGTTCATGCCTTGCGCCAGCAGCGCAATCAGCACCACGGCCAGCAGCACCTGGTCCATCTGACCAGTCACCTCGCCATTGAGCAGCATGGAGCCCAGGCCCGGCCCGGCAGAAAACAGCAGCTCGCCGCCCATGCAGGCCAGCCAGGAAAAAGCCAGTGCGTGCGAGATGCCGGTGACGATGCTGGGCAGTGCGGCGGGCAGCAAAATTTTGAGAAAGGTCTGTGTTCGCCCCAGGGTGAGCATATGCCCCACTTCGCGAAAACGCGTCTCTACCTGTCGAATACCCTCGCTGGTGTTGAGCACTGTGGGGTAGAAGGCCGCCAGCGCAATCACCAGCAGCTTGGCGCTGTTGCCATTTCCCACCCACAGACCCAAGAGCGGGATGAGGCCCAGCAGCGGTACCTGGCGGATGCTGTGGTACAGCGGGCCGATCAGGCGCTCGGCCACGCGCGACTGCGCCATCAGAGTGCCCACGGCAATGCCAATGGAGGCGCCCATGGCCAGCCCGGTGAGCGTGCGCGCCAGGCTGGTGTGCAGATGCAGCCACAACTCACCCGATGAGGCGAGATGCAGCAGGGTCTGGAACATGGTGGCGAGCGAGACGAATACATAGGCAGCTGACGCGCCCTGACGCGAGGCCCATTCCCAGGCCGCCAGCAAGACCAGCGGCAGTAGCAGGCCTTTGGCCTTGTGTAGAAGCGTTTGTATTGCCATGGCCTTAGCTCCGCTTCCAGCGCATCAAGTGGCGCTCCAGCCAGCGAAAGCCCCGGTCCAGGCTGAAGCCAATGACGCCAGTCAGCACCACGCCCAGCATCACGATGTCCAGGCGAAACATCTGGCGGCCCAGCTCCATCATCTGGCCCAGGCCCGATTCGGCGGCCAGCAACTCGGCCCCCACCAGCACCATCCAGGCCCGGCTCAAGGCAATCCGCACGCCGGTCAGCGTGGCCGGAATAATGCTGGGCAGAACGATGCTGCGAATCACCTGCCAGCGTGTGAAGCAGTAGATTTGTGCCACCTCTGCATAGCGGCTGGACATGGCGCGCACCGCGTCATGCACCGCCAGCCCGACCACAAAGAAGGTGGCCTTGATGACGATAAACACCTTGAACGTTTCGCCAATGCCAAATACCAAGATAAATAGCGGAATCAGCGCCACCGTGGGCAACTGGCGCAGCACGTTGAAGGTGGGCTCTACATAGGCACGCAGACTGCTGGACAGGCCAAGCAGCACGCCAAACACCAGGCCGGCAATGCTGCCAATACCAAAACCGGCAAACAACCGGTACAGGCTAACGCCCAGGTTTTCCCACAGCTCGCCGCTCAGCGTCATCTCCCAACCGGTCTCTAGCACCTGCAAGGGTGACACCAGAATTTGCTCCGGCATCCACTCCAAATAGGTAGCCGTTGACCACAGGACCAGGAACAGGACGGGCGACAGCCAGCCAGACCAGCGGCTGGCCAGCCAGCGCTCCACCAAACTTTTGCGCGGTGCGCCAGTGCTGGGTGCAGGCGTTTCCACCAACTGAGGCACTGGGCGTACAGGGGTTGCTGCGGCAAAGGATGCGGCAGGCGGGGCCGCCTTGGGTGCCACCGACGGGGTATAGGTAGATTGCAGTGCAGTGCGCATGGCGTGATTGGGTGCGCCTCAGGACGTCCAGTAGGTATTGATCTTGAGTTGCGCCAGCGACTGTTTGACAAACTGCGGCGCAAACAGAGCCTCCACCTGCACCGGCTTGTTGATCAGCTTGGCGCGCGCGGCGTAGGCGGCCAGATCGGCGTAATGCTGGCGCACACCGGCCGTGAGCTGGGGCGACCAGCGGTCTTTCCAGGGTGTGCCGTCATCGGCCAGTTCGCGGCGTACCACGCTCTCGGTCTGTCCGGATTCGGCTTCATTCTGGATATAGGCCTCACGGCCGTTGTCGGCGGAGAGCTGGTAGTGGGCGCGCACAAAGGCGGTGGCCACTAATTGCGTGAGTTGCGGGTATTTCCCAACAAAACCGGCATCGCCCCAGAGCTCGGCACGCATCTTCCAATCCTGCGGCGGCTTCTTGCTGGACCAGATGATCCGACCCACCTTCTTGTCTTCCAACACGTAGGCGTCGCTGAGTGTGAAGAAGGCATCTGCGCCCCCCGTGGCCACCGCAGCGGCCCCGGCCTGCGGGTTGAGATTCAGAACCTTCACGTCGGCCAGCGTCAGGCCGTTGGCCTCCAGCAGTTGGGAGAACTGGTACTCCCAGGGGCGGCCACGGTGCAAGGCAATGCGCTTGCCCTTCAGGTCCTTGATGCTCTGCGCTGTGGAGTTAGCCGGAACCACCAGATAGGTGTTGTTCAGGCTGCCACCGGGCACGATGAGTTGCGTGTGCAAGCCCGAAGCGTTGGCAATGATGGAGGGCAAGTCACCATAGGCGGCAAAGTCGATGGACTTGGAAGCGAAAGCCTCGTTCACCTGCGCCGCGACCGCATTCACTGTAGCCGGCACCCACTCGAGCTTGACGCCCAGTTTGCCCAGTTCCGTCTCCAGCCACTTGTCTTCAATGACGGTGAGCGTGGAGCCGGTGAAGTACGTCTTGCCCGCCGCACCCACGCGGGCCACGGTGGCAATGCGCAAAGCCGTTGGCAATGCGCTGTCGGCAGCCCAGGCCGACTGCAGCGGCAACAAAAAGGGCGTGAGCCACAGCGCACGGCGCGTGGGCGAGAGAGGGCCCGGTGCAGGGGCGGCGCGTAGCGCGGGCTTTCGGCAAAACGTCATGGCCAGCCGATCACAGATCGGTGGCAGGCAGCAGCGAGAGTTCGCGTGCCTGCTCAAACAGGTTGCTCATCTTCCATTGCTGGCGCAGCACGCCAGGGCCGAAATCGCGCGAGCCGCCAATGGCCTCTGCTGCGATCTGGATCTTGGCTCCCTCCTCCAGCAGCAAAATGAATTCAGCAGTCTTGAGTAGGCCCTGCTTGCCCCACACTGTGGAGCCACCATTGGCTTCCAATATGGCGGTGGTGTAGGGGTTCTTCTCGATCTCGTTGAGAATGAAATCCACCTCGGCCTGGCGTCGGTCGATGTATACCGGCAGTTCACGGAACAGCTTGAAGCGCTGCACCGGCACATAGCGTATCGGCAGTGTGCGGTGCGTTTGCGCCCAGGCGCCCAACGCGGGTGAATGCACATGCGAGATGGTGGTCACATCCGGGTGGTTCTGGAACAGCTTGAGGTAGCGCCCGCCACCGCCCTGGCCCTGACCCAGATAGCTCTTGCCGTCAAAGCCGAACACAGCGGCTTGCAAGGGCTGGCCGGGCTTGAAGGGGCCGGGATCGTTGACGATGACCAGCTTCTCTTCGCCGGGAATGCGCTCAACAAAGCCCACCGTTCCATTGGCCGTGAGACTGCCTGTGCTGCGCAGCGCGTCAAAGGCGATCTGTGCGTTCTTCAGGGTTTGCTCTACAAATGCGCGGGCGTGCTCGCTTAGTACGGAGGGGGTATTGCTGGCAAGGGATTCGGACATGGTGGCTTTCGGTTGGTGGTGTACTTCCAAGGCTTATCGCAAAGCCCATGCCACGAAAAACCAGGGCAATCTGGGGGCAAACTAGGCGAAAAGCCGATGTACTGTTGCAATGCACGAGGCTGCTGTTGCCAGCACAACAGTGGGCGGGCGGAGTACTGTTGCACAGGCAACAGGAGCGCTTTGGCAAAGCGCATCAGCAAGCTGGTTTGGGTATTGCGCCGACAGCGGCCCAGCTATCACTCACATAAGCTAATGCGAAATGAATCTCTGCCGAGCACAGCCTACGCATGACAATTCGCACCCATGGCTTGCTCTGCAAGCCGCACTCCCTGCGACCGAACCGCGAGAATTGAAATGCGCCCCGCTCCCCGACACAGCCTGCCCAGTGACCAAGCCTATTGGGACCCGGCACTCGAAACCCAGTCCCGCGCCGACTGGGACGCCCTGAAGTTGCGGTTACTCAAAACGCATCTGGAGCACGCTTATCAAAACTCTCCCTATTACCGCGCCACTTTCGACGCAGCGGGTGTGCACCCCGACCAGGTCCAGGGCTTGGACGACATCCGGCACTTTCCCTTTCTGACCAAGCAGACGCTGCGCGAGCGGCAGTTGGCCGTGCCGCCATTTGGCGACATCGTTGCCGTACCGGAGCGCGACATTGTGTACATCTCGGCTTCGAGTGGTTCCACCGGCGTGCCCACCGCTTCACCCTTCACGGCGCAGGACTTTGAGGACTGGATGGACTACGAGGCGCGCCAGTTCTGGTCTTCCGGGCTGCGGCCGGAAGACCGCTACTGCCATTCGCTGAACTTCTCGCTGTTTGTTGGCGGCCCCTGCGTGCTCGGGGCGCAAAAGGTCGGTGCCCTGTCCATTCACGCCGGCACGGTGCCGTCCGAGCGCCTGCTCACCATCATCGGCCAGTTTCAGGCCACGGCCATGTGGACGACACCGTCCTATGCCTGGTACCTGGGAGAAACCGCCCTCAAGCAGGGCATTGACCCGAAAAAAGACCTCAGAATCCGGCGCATTTTCGTGGCTGGGGAACCAGGCGGCTCGATCCCGGAAACCCGCCAGCGCATTGAAGCGCTGTGGGGCGCCAAGGTTTACGACTATTACGGCCTGTCCGATATTTTTGGCTCCTGCGCCGGCATGTGTGAGGCGCAAGACGGCCTTCACTGGGCCGAAGACCACATTCTGGTGGAGGTGCTGGACCCGAACACCGGCGCGCCGGTGGCCGAGGGCGAGCGTGGCGAAATGGTGCTGACCACGCTGAAGAAAACCGCCCGGCCCATGGTTCGCTTCCGCTCCGGCGACATCGTTTCCTTCACTTCCGCGCCCTGCAGTTGTGGGCGCACCTCGATCCGGCTCAAGGGGGTGCACGGGCGGCTGGATGACATGCTGATCATCAAAGGCGTCAACCTGTTTCCCAGCGACGTCGAAGCCATTGCCCGCAAGGACCACGATTTTTCCGGCGAATACAAGCTGATTGTGGAACGGGTCAACCACCTGGACGTGCTTACGGTGGAGGTCGAACGCTCGGCCCGGTTCACGGGCAGTGATGAAGAGCTGGCGGCCCGCTTCAATGGGCATCTGAAGTCGGTGACGGGAGTGGCAGCCACGGTACGCATCCTGCCGCCCGACACCCTGCCACGCGAAACCCACAAGGCCAAACGTGTGGAAGACCGGCGCACCGGCGTCTGGGCCTGAGCCATAAGCTAATTTGGATTTCGTATTTGGGGATTGGCGTCTCGCGGTTTACTATCGAATTTCAATTTTGCACATAGATAAATACCCTTATGCGTTTCAAACACCTTCTCTCTACAGCCACCCGCGTCCTGGCCGTACTTGCCGTGGGCGTTAGCGCCGCTTCGGCCCAGATCACGCCCAAGACGATTGTCTTTGGCGTCGCTCCCGGCCCTTACGGCGACCTGATCAAGACGGCGATTCAGCCCGGCCTGGAGAAAAAAGGTTACAAGGTGGTGCTCAAGGAATTCAGCGATTACGTGCAGCCCAACCTGGCGCTATCCAACAACAGCATCGATGCCAACCTGTTCCAGCACCGCCTGTATTTGGAGAAGTTTTCGGCCGACAAGGGCTTGCAACTGTCGCCGGTGATCAACGTGCCCACCGCCGGACTGGGCATCTACTCGCACAAGATCACATCGCTAGACCAGTTGAAGAAGGGCGACGTGGTCACGCTGGCCAACGACCCGACCAACCTGGCACGCGCCCTGCGTTTTCTGGCCAAGGAAGGCTTGCTGACGTTCAAGAAGGATATAGATCCGGTGCAGGCGTCCGAGAAAGATATCGATGGCAACCCGCGTGGTTTGGTGTTCAAGCCACTGGAAGCCGCGCAGTTGCCACGCACGCTGGACAGTGCCACCCTGGCCGTTGTGAATGGCAACTTCGCAATCGCAGCGGGTCTCAAGCTGGCCGATGCACTCAAACTCGAAACGCTGGATGAAGGCATCAAGAACCTGGTTGCGGTGAAGACCGCCGATCTGAACAAGCCCTTTGTGCAGGACATCAAGCAGGTGATCGAGTCACCCGAATTTTTGACCACTGTGGAAGATCCCAAGTATCCCTTCAAGGACTTCCAGAAACCCGAGTGGCTGGCTGCCAAGGCGGGCAAGGCCGGCAAGAAGTAATCCCGATACGGCTTCTTTCAACGGATGGACCGGGCCTGAGGCCTGGTCCGTTTTGCTTTGTACCCCTGCCTCCGGACAAGATGATCAAACTAGAAAACATATCGGTCACATTCGCACTGCGTGGCCAAGAGACCCGCGCCCTCCGGGCCGTCGATGGGGTGTCGCTGCACATCCGCCGCGGCGAGGTGTTTGGCATTGTCGGCACCAGCGGCGCTGGTAAAAGTACCTTGTTGCGCACCATCAACCTGCTGGAGTGCCCCAGCGCGGGCCGGGTGGTGGTCGATGGCGAAGACATTAGCCGCCTGAGCGGAAAGGCACTTCGGCAGCAGCGCCACAAGATCGGCATGATCTTTCAGCACTTCAACCTGATGCTCAACCGCACCGTGTTCGACAATGCAGCCTTTGCCCTGCGCGTGGCCGGCAAGAGCGAGGCGGAAATCCAGCAGCGCGTTCCGGAAATTCTCAAACTGGTCGGCCTGGAGGACAAGGCCCAGGCCTATCCCTCGCAGCTCTCCGGCGGGCAGAAGCAGCGGGTGGGCATTGCCCGCGCTGTGGCCAATCGCCCGGCGGTGCTGCTGTGTGACGAGCCCACTTCGGCACTGGACATGGAGACTTCGGCGGCGATTCTGGAGTTGCTCAAAGAGATCAACCAGCAACTCGGCATCACCATCGTGCTGATCTCGCATGAGATGGATGTCATCAAGAAGGTGTGCGACCGGGTCGCCGTCATGGACGCGGGCAAGGTAGTGGAAGAGGGTTCGGCCTTCGAAATTTTCGCCACACCCAAAGCCGACTTCACGCGCCAGCTGGTGGCCCACACCCTCAACCTCGACATCCCCGAGCACTTGGTCACGAACATCCCGGGTCTGGTGCTGAAGCTGCTGTTTCTGGGTGACAAGGCCGAGGACTCGGTGCTCTCAGCGGTGTCGGTGCGCTTTGGTGTGTCCGTCGACATCCTGCACGGCAAGATCGAATACATCGGCAACCACGCCATGGGCTTGCTGGTGGTGCGCCTGGCCGACATGCCGCTGGATGCCATGCCGCCCGCACTGGCGGCCCACTATGCCAGCGCGCCGGACGCGCGCCTGCAGGCCGCTGTCGAATTTATTCGCGAAAACGCAACCCACGTAGAGGTACTCCATGCCCATTGACTGGACAGTTCTTGCCACCGACCTCGTGTCTGCCTTTGGCGAAACATTTCTGATGGTTGGCATCTCCGCCGTGCTGTCCGTCGTGGTCGGGTTGCCGCTGGGTTTTTTGCTGCACGTCACCAGCCGCAAATTGTTCTGGGCCAATCGCCTGGCCCATGTCAGCGGCAATTTCCTGGTCAACGTGGTGCGCTCGGTGCCCTTTGTGATCTTGCTGGTGCTGCTGCTGCCGCTGACGCAGTGGCTACTGGGCACCACCATAGGCCCCACGGCGGCCGCGGTGCCGCTGTCGGTGGCGGCGATTGTGTTTTACGCCCGCCTGGTGGAGGCCTCGCTGTGCGAGGTCGACCCCGGCATCATTGAAGCGTCACAGGCATTTGGTGCCAGCCCCTTACGCATCATCTGCACCGTGCTCTGCCCGGAGGCCTTGCCCGGCTTTGTACGCGGTTTTACCGTCACGCTGATCAGCCTGATTGGCTTCTCGGCCATGGCCGGCATTGTGGGCGGCGGCGGTGTCGGTGACCTGGCGATCCGCTTTGGTTACTACCGCTACCAGACCGATGTGATGGTGGCCACCGTGGTGGCGCTGGTGGTGCTGGTGCAGATCGTGCAAATGCTGGGCGACTGGCTGGCCCGTCGGGCGGACAAGAAAGACGCGTGACGCCTTGCCGCGCAACTCTGGTGCGCCAGGATGCCGAACCTCCCTGTATCTCCGTTTCCAAATCAAACGTGCACGCGAATGCCCGCCACACACAGTGTTAGACACACGGCAGGGCATTCGAACAAAGTGCACGATTGAATTGGCAATGGAATGACAACCCGATTCACCCCTACTTCAAGATAGAGATCACCATGGCAGGCTACGCCGACCCCGGATTCGACACCCTCGCACTGCACGCCGGTGCCACGCCCGACGCCACTGGCGCACGCGCGGTACCGATTCACCTCACCACCTCCTTTGTGTTTGAGTCCAGCGACCATGCCGCTTCCCTCTTTAACCTGGAGCGCGCCGGCCATGTGTATTCGCGCATCAGCAACCCGACCAACGCGGTGCTGGAGCAGCGCATCTCGGCGCTGGAAGGTGGAGTTGGCGCGATAACGGTTGCCAGCGGCCAGGCCGCGCTGCACCTGAGCGTTGCCACGCTGATGGGCGCCGGCAGCCATATCGTGGCTTCCACCGCGCTCTATGGCGGCTCCCAGAACCTGCTGCACTACACCCTGCGCCGCTTTGGCATTGAGACTACGTTTGTGACGCCGGGCGACCTGGATGGCTGGCGCGCCGCCGTGCGACCCAACACCAAACTGTTCTTCGGCGAGACCGTGGGCAACCCCGGTCTGGATGTGCTCAACACCCCCGAGGTCTCGGCTATTGCGCATGAGAACGGCGTACCCTTGCTGGTGGACTCCACGCTGACCTCACCCTGGTTGGTCAAGCCCTTCACGCAGGGCGCCGATTTGGTGTATCACTCAGCGACCAAATTTCTGAGCGGCCACGGCACGGTGATTGGCGGGCTGGTGGTGGATGGTGGCAGCTTTGACTGGGACAAGTCTGGCAAGTTCCCGGAGCTGTCTGCGCCCTACGAGGGCTTTCACAACATGGTGTTTACCGAAGAGGCCACGGTCGGAGCCTTTTTACTGCGTGCTCGGCGCGAGGGCTTGCGCGACTTTGGCGCCTGTCTCAGCCCGCACTCGGCCTGGCTGATTTTGCAGGGCATTGAAACGCTGTCGCTGCGCATGGAACGCCATATGCGCAACACCCAGCGCGTGGTGGAATTTCTGGCCAGCCATCCACTGGTGTCACGTGTGGGCCACCCCATGCTGGAGAGCCACCCCGACCACGCCTTGGCGCAAAAGCTGCTGCCACGTGGCGCTGGTTCGGTGTTCAGCTTTGACATCAAGGGCTCACGCACGCAAGGAAAAGCCTTTGTGGAAGCGCTCAAGGTGTTCAGCCACCTCGCCAATGTGGGCGACTGCCGCAGCCTGGTGATCCACCCGGCCAGCACCACCCACTTTCGCATGGACGACGAGGCGCTGGCCAAGGGCGGCATCAGCCAGGGCACGATTCGCTTATCGATCGGGCTGGAGGAAGCCGACGATTTGCTGGACGACCTGAAGCGTGCCCTGCGCGCCGCCGAGAAAGCGGGAGCCTGAGATGAAATTCGAAGTCAACAACACCGCGCTCTATTGCTACACCGGCGGCAAAGCCTTTGATGCTGCCAAGCCCACGGTCGTGATGATCCACGGTGTACTCAACGACCACAGCGTCTGGATTCTGCAAAGCCGTTACCTGGCGAATCACGGCTGGAACGTGCTGGCGCTGGATCTGCCAGGCCACTGCCGCAGCGGTGGCGAACCGGCCACCACGGTGGAACAGGCGGCGGACTGGGTGCTGGCCTTGCTGGATGCGGCCGGCGTGGCCAAGGCGGCCCTCATCGGCCACAGCTTTGGCTCGCTGGTGGCACTGGAAGCGGCAAGCCGTGCGCCGGCACGCGTGAGTCAGTTGGTGCTGGTGGGCTGTGCCTACCCGATGCAGGTGTCACCGGTGCTGATTGAAGCCTCACTCAACGACCCGCTGAAGGCGTTGGAGATGGTGAACGTGTTTTCTCGCTCTACGCTGGCCCCCCCACCCTCCGCGCTCGGCCCGGGCACCTGGATTTTTGGTGCCTCGACTGCGTTGGGCAAGCATGTGCTGGCCAGCAACAAGGAGGTGAACCTGTTCCACACCGGCTTTGTGGCCTGCGACAGCTACCGCAATGGGGAAGCCGCGATCGACAAGGTCACCTGCCCGACGCTGTTTGTGCTGGGCGAGGTGGACCAGATGACACCGCCCAAGGCAGCTAAAAACCTGATTGCCAAGGCCAAAAATGCCCAGGTGGTGATGCTGCCTGGCGGTCACCACCAGATGACCGAAACACCGGAGGCCATGCTCCAGGCGCTGGTGGAGTTTATGGATACCGGTCGCTAGTTAGCGCAGGGTCGCCCCCAAGCAGACTAGCGGCCCTTATTCCTTTTCCAGCGCTATCGTGTGTTGGTCCGCCTAAGCCGCCAGCGCCTGCAGCGCCTCCGTGTTCAATAGGCTAAGCGCCTGCGCCACCGCCAGATCAATACGTGCCAGCGTCTGTGCCGCCTCGGGCAGTTGCAATTGGTAGTGCACAAAGTCACTGTCACGCGCGTACACGCCGGCGGGTACAGTCACGGCCTCAAAAAAGCTGGCCAAGGGGCGCAGCTGGTGCTCCAGCACCAGGGCGTGGCGGTCGCTGCCACCGGTGGCGGCCAACAGCGTGACCTTGCCGCGCAGGGCATTCGGGTCCAACAGATCCAGAAAGTGCTTGAACAGGCCACTGTATGAGCCCTTGTACACCGGTGAGGCCAGCACCAGTACATCCGCCTGCGCCATGAGTTGGTGGGCGCGGGTGACAGCGGCCGGTATGCTGTTGAACGACACCGCATGCCCCAGTTCGCTGGCCAGTTCGGCAATGTCAATGACGTGCACCGATGCAGGCCACTGCTGGGCCAGACGTTGGGCGATGGTTTCCACCAAGCTGCGGGTGCGCGACGGTGTGCTCAGACTACCGGTGAGGGCGACAATTTTTTTCATACGTTGGCGTAAAGGGGTTGTTCAAGAGTGGGGTGTTGGAGTTCAAAAATAAAGGCATGAACCAGCTGCGCCAGGCGCTCGGCATGGTCGCCGCGCAAGCCTTCCCGATTTTCGAAGGCAGCCAGACCATTGGGCAGTGCGTAGGATCGGTAGTATGGCGCCGCTTTGAGGTTGATCAGCAACTGACGCAGCGACTGCAAGCCTCGCACACCACCGGAATCGCCACGCGCGGTGGAGAGCAGCAGCACCGGCTTGTCCTTGAAGGTGGCATGACGCTCTTCGCCAGGCAGCGGGCGCGACAGCCAGTCCAAGGTGTTCTTGAGCAGCGGCGAGAAAAAGCCGTTGTACTCGGGTGACGCAATGATCAGGGCGTCATGCGAGCGCACCAATGTGCGCAATTTCAGGGCATTGACCGGCTGGCCGTGTTCGGACTCCAGGTCCCCGTGGTAGATCGGAAGGTCATAGTCAGCCAGGTCCAACCACTGCACCTCGGTGCCATGGATGCGGGCAATTTCGGCGGCACGTCGTCCCAATTTTTTGTGCAAAGAATCGCGGCGGGCGCTGCCCGCCAGGGCAAGAATGCGTTTGGGTTGTGGCATGGGAGTGTGATCCTTATTTGGCAGTGGAAAAATTCTGTGCGCCGGGCAACAGGGCGGTGAGCAGGGGCGAGACGCTGGCGGCCTCGTATGCCTGGTAAAGGCGCGCATACGCACCTCCCTGGGCCACCAGGCTGGAATGGGTGCCGGTCTCGGCCAGCGTGCCGTCCCAGACCACGGCAATGCGGTCGGCGTCGCGGATAGTCGACAGGCGGTGGGCGATGATGATGGCGGTACGGCCTTCGCACAGCCTGCGGAAGGCAGTCTGGATGCGGCGCTCGGTGTGCAGGTCCACCGCCGAGGTGGCTTCATCCAGCACCAGCACCGCCGGATTCGCCAGATAGGCACGCACCAGGCACACCAATTGGCGCTGGCCGTGACTTAAGAAACTGCCCAGCGGGCCAACCTCGGTGCCATAGCCCTGCGGCAGGCGTTCCAGCACTTCATCGGCACCCAGAGCACGTGCCGCGGCGACCAGCGCGTCGTCATCGGCCCGCGGTGCGGCCAGGCGCAGGTTGTCCAGCACGCTGCCGGCAAACAGCACGTTGTCCTGCAACACGATGCCCACGGTTTTGCGCAGCGTGTGCTGCGCGTAGTGGCGGACGTCCTGCCCGTCCACCCGGATGCTGCCACCCTGCACCTCGTACAGGCGGGTTAGCAACTGCACCAGCGTGCTCTTGCCGTGGCCGGTGGGGCCGACAATGGCCAGCACCTGACCGGCAGGAATATGCAGGCTGAAATGGTGGATCACCGCATGCGCGGCGTCCGGGTTGTAGCGAAACTCCACATCGACAAACTCCACCTCGCCACCGCGGGTGTTCGCTGCCAGTGTGGGCGTGGTGGCTTGCTCCGGGTCCAGGATCTCGGGCTCGGTGTCCAGCAGCAGGAAGATGCGCTGGGCCGATGATGCGCCCGACGAGTAGCGCTCAAACAAGTCGTTGAGCTCCTGCAACGGCCCCAGGAACAGGTGCACATAGAACAGGCTTTGTGCCAATTGCCCCACGGTCATCGTGCCATCGGCAATGCCCAGCGCGCCAGCGTGCAGCAGCAGGCCCATGCCTACGGCAGTTAGCACCTGGGTGAGCGGCAGAAACCAGCTGGCGCGGATGTTTCCGCGCACCAGCGTGCGGTTGAAGTGCCACAGCAAGGCGCTGTAGGTGCTGGCGTTGGCGTCTTCCGACACGGTCTGCTGGATGATGCGAACGCCGGATACTGTTTCCACCAGGTGCGCGGTAAAGCGCGCACGCGCCTCGGCCACACGGGCCCAGTTCTTTTGCGAGATGCGCTTGAACAGCCAGGCAAAGAACAGCAGTACCGGCACGATCACCGCCAAGGAGAAGAACAGCGCCGGTGCAATCCACCACAGCGCCACACCGGCCACCGCACAGCGCAAGATGGCTGAGAGCAACTCGGGTGGGCCCTGAATGAGTAGTGGCTCCAGCGCATCCACATCGCGGTCAGCGCGCGAGATGATGCGCCCAGCCTTGGTCTGGTCAAAATAGCGCACGCTCAAAGACTGCACATGGGCAAACACGCGTACCCGGATTTCGTTGAGGATATGGATGGCTGCCGTACCCGCCAAGTACTGCGAGGCCCCGGCAATCGCAAAGCGCAACAGCCACGTCAGGCCCAGGCCCAAGGCCATCCAGATCACAAGTTCTGTGTTGAGCACTAGGCCCTGCGCGGTCTTGCTAAAACCCGCATCAATCACCTCGCGCAAAAACCAGGGACGCGCAAAAATGGTGGCTACCAGCAGTGCCTCCAACAGCACCACGGCCGCCAGCTTGCCGCGCACGGCATGCAACAGCGGCAGCAGACGCCAGAACATATTGCGATCCAGCGCTTTTTTGGCCAGGGCCTGCTCCAGTTCGATGTCATTGAGGGCGCCTTGCCCGCGCATATCAGTGGCCATGGGTATCTCCCAGCAGGTCGCGGTAGTCAGCGTTGTTTTCCATCAGGGCCGCGTGCGTGCCTTCGGCGGCAATACGGCCCTTAGACAGCATGGCCACGCGGTCAGCCAGCAGCAGGGTGGACAGCTTGCTGGCAATCAACAGCGTGGTAATGGGCCGACCGGACTCGGCGCGCAGGTTGCGGATATGGTCCAGCACGCGGCGCTCGGTCAACGCGTCCAACGCACTTGTGGCGTCATCCAGCACCAGAATCGCCGGCCGGGCCAGGATGGCACGCGCCAGGCAGATACGCTGGCGCTGCCCACCAGAGAGCGTGACGCCGCGGTCGCCCATGCGCGTCTTCAATCCATCGGGCATACGCTCCACAAACGCGCGCGCATCGGCAAACTCCAGTGCCTGCCAGACCTCTTCGTCCGTGGCCTGCGGGTTGCCCAGGCGCAGGTTGTTGGCCAGTGAGTCGGAGAACAAAAATGCCTCCTGCGGCACCACATGCACCTTGTGGCGCAGCGCATCCAGCTGCAGCGTGCGAACGTCCTGCCAACCGGCCCAGGGCGAGCCGATGCTGACACGGCCCTCGGCATGCTCCAGTAGGCGCGACAGAAGACCTGCCAAGGTGCTCTTGCCGGAGCCGGTAGAGCCCACCAGCGCCACCACTTCACCGGGTGCCAGCTCCAGGTCGCAGCGATCCAGGATGGCGGTGCTGCCGTTGGGCGCATAGGCGCTCACCCCATCCAGCTTCAGCCCCAGTGGGCCCTCGGGCACGGCTTGCGTGCCGCTCTGAATCAGGGCCTCTGCGTCCAGCAAATCCCAGATGCGCGCGGCCGAGGCGCGCGCGTCCGCAAACACCTGCATTACGCGCCCCACGCCTTCAATGCGGAACACCAGCGTGTTGGCCACCAGCAGCGAGGCAATCAGTTCGCCGACATTCAGTCGACCTTGTTGTACCAGATACGCGCCAAAGCCCAGGATCCAGATATGGCTGGAAGCCACCACCAGTTGCGGCAAGGGAATGTGGGTGGACGAGTACGCCAGCGCCGTGCGCGCATGTTGAACAAAGGCAGCGACATGGCCGGTAAAGATATCTACACGGCGCTGCTCCAGCGCAAAGGACTTGATCACACGCACACCATTCACGCCCTCGCTCAGGTCCTGGTTGACGCGGTCATAGGCGGCGCCGACGGCACGGTCCAGCGTCACCAGGGTATTGGTCTGCGCCACAAAGATGCTGATACCGGTGAGCGTCAGCAGCAGCGGCACAACGCCCAGCCAGGGGCTGTACCAAGCCAACAGTCCCACAGCGGCCAGCAGCACCAGCGCGGCTTCAAAAACCTGGCGCCAGAAGTTGATTAAGGCGTCGCGCACCTTGTCGGCATCGCGCGTGGTGCGAGTCACAATTTCGCCGACGCCATGGCGCCAGTGGTAGCCCAAGTCCAGGCGCTGCACCTGCACCAGGATGCGCTGGCGCAGGATATAGAGCAGTTCCTGTCCGATCACCAGCGCAAATACACCGGCGATGTACTGCAGCACTCCGCGTGCCAACGCCACACCCACGATCAGCAGGATCCAGTGCTCCAGCACGGCCAGATCAAAGCCACCATCAGCCAACCGCACTACGGCATGGCCCTGCTGCACATCATTGACCGCGCGACCCACGAGCCACTGCTGCCAGGCCAGGCCTGCATTGAGCACGATGAACAGCAGCGCTGTAATGGAAAAGCGCCACGGCATGTTTTTATACAGAGCTAGGCAACGCCAGAGTGGATTCTTTTGGGTCATAGAGAGTGATCCGTCTGCAGGTTCCATGCCACGGATATTCAAGCCATTTTGCACATGCAAGAACTGCGTCCTGCTGCGTGACCAACAGCCAGATGCGGATACCTGTTGGGTTTGAAACAGCACCTGTTGAGGCGCACGCTTTCATAGGCGCGTCGCAGCGTTTCCGGCATCAAAAACCGGGCATAAGGATTGCTATTCCATAACAGATTCAAAACCAATTGTTTTGTGGCTTCAACTTTTCAATAGCGAGTAAACCGATTCATGCCTTCATCCAAAAGCAACCGTCTAGGGAGCAGTAGCTTTCCGTTCAGGCCCACCACGCTATCGCGTGAACTACGTTCCCTGTCTGTTCTGGCGTTCAGCGCAAGCGCCTTGCTGGGCGGCTCCTACGCCTTCGGCCAGCAGGCTGCGGCGCACGATGAAAACACCTTGCAAGCCCTGACCGTTACGGCACAAAAGCGCGAAGAAAAGGTGCAGGACGTTCCCAGTGCCATCACCGTGCTGGGTGGCGACGCCTTGCTGGACAGCGGCGTGGGTCGTTCGGCCAGCGAGGTCTTGAACTACGTCCCCAATGCCTCGGCCGGCACGCAGCAGCATGGCCGCCCACGCTGGTGGATTCGCGGCGTGGGTGCCGGGCAACAGCAGATCGACTTTGCCAATCCAGTGGGCTTTTATCTGGATGATGTTTACATCAGCAATGCCACAGCTACCGGCTTTCCGCTGTTTGACGTGGACCGAGTGGAAGTTCTGCGAGGACCCCAGGGCACGCTGTGGGGCAAGAACACCACGGGCGGCGCCATCAATGTGATCTCCAATAAGGCCACCTTCGCCAACGATGGCTACATCAAGGCCGATTACAGCTCCCATGCCACCACACTGATTGAAGGTGCCGTGGGCGGCGCGATCAAGCCGGACGTGGTGGCCGGACGCTTCTCCTTCCACAGCGAGAACCAGGGCGAAGGCGCCTTCAACAACCAATTCACGGGCAACAAGGATGGAGCCCTCAAGGACACCGCACTGCGCGGACAGATCCAGGCCATCATCAACTCCGACCTGACTGCCAACCTGAATCTGCATTACCGCGATTACCAGACCACGGGCTCCAACACCACCGTGGCCAGTTATGCAGCCAATGGCGTGTACCGTAACGGCTATGTGCCCAGCCAAGACAGCACCGACGTCAGCACCAACGCGCCAGCTTGGAGCACCATCAAGCAGGGTGGCCTGAACCTGAACCTGCAATACCAATGGGGCAAGTATGCGGTAACCTCAATTACCGGTTACGAAGACTTTGCCAGCGAGAGCATTGGCGACGGCGACAACACGCCGCTGGAAATCAGCCGCACCTATGCCAAGGGAAGCAGCAAGCAGATTTCGCAGGAATTCCGCATTGCTTCACCCAAAGAAGACAAGGTCAACTGGGTGGCCGGATTCCATTACTTCAACGAGGACATCACCTCCGATTCGGCCAGTGCACGCCTGCCGGATGGCTCGGTTCCGGCATTGGCAGGAAGCTCGCAGGCTGTGGGCTATAGCGATGCCTACTACAGCCACAAGACCACCAGCTACGCCCTGTTCGGCAGCACCACCGTGAACTACAGCGAAAAATTCCTGAGCACCTTCGGCCTGCGCTGGACGCAGGAAACCAAGGACCTGAACCTGGTGCGCAAACAGGTGAACAATACCGTCAGTTTTGGCAACACCAACAGCTGGTGGACTACCGCCACCGGTGGCGCCGTCGGCGCCTTTGCGGCTAATAATTTTACGTCCACGCCGTCCACCACATGGAATGGCGTAACCTATGACGTGACACCGGAATACAAGGTCAACGACAGACTGCGCACCTACTTCAAGTATGCGCACGGCATCAAGTCCGGTGGCTACAACGCCACCGCCACCGACATCAAGGCACTCAACACGCTGGACCCCGAGACGCTGGACGACTTTGAAGTGGGCTTCAAGTCCGAACTGGCCGATGGTGCGGTGCATTTCAACGGCAGCCTGTTTCACTACGACTACCGCAACCAGCAGGTCAATGTCACCGGTCTGTTCTCCGGCAACGGCACTGCGGTGGCCTATTTGCAGAACATCGCCAAGTCCCATGTGGACGGTGCTGAATTCGAAGTCGAAGCCCTGGTGGGAAAACGCCTGCACGTGAATGCAAACCTGGGCCTGCTGTACACCGGCTTTGACCAGTTCGACATCCAGAACAACGGCGGCAACCGCAATGGCAACGAATTTGTGCGCTCGCCCCACCTGAGCGCCCTGCTGGCGGCGGACTACCGCCTGCCACTGGACAACGGTGCCGCCGTGGTGCTGGGTGGCGACATCCGCTACACCTCGTCGCAGTTTTATTACGTGGATCCGCAATCCGATGCGCGCAGCTTCCTGAACCAAAGCCCGTACAACATTGTCAACGCACGCCTGAGCTACCAGTTTGCCGACGGTAAACAAAGTATCACCGGCTATGTGAACAACCTGGGTGACACGATTTACGAAAACCATGCACTCACCAGCCTGCAGGCCGGCACCGCCAATGGCGACACGGTTTTGTGGGGCCCGCGCCGCAGCGTTGGCGTGACCTACATCGCCCGTTTCTAAGTCCACCTATCCATTCACCCAAGGAGTACCTATGTCGATTGAATTCATCTGGCAACTTCCCACCAGCGGCGATTCGCGTTATGCCGACGCCAACAAGACCCGCCGTGCCGAGCGCGTTGAGGGCGAGCGAGCGCCATTCACGGCGGGTGTAACTGATCCGCGAGGGAAAAGCTTCAACTACTTTGACTACCTGCACCAGGTAGCACGCGCCGCCGACCTGTCGGGCTTTGACGGGATCAAGGTGCAGCACGACCTGCAAGGCGATGAGTCGTGGATCGTGGCGGGCTATCTGGCACGCAGCACCAAACATCTCAAGCTCATCACCGAGTTTGAAGCGGCTTGGGGCTCGGCCGTATATGCCGCCAAGAACGCGGTGAGCTTCCAGCGCTTTACCGGCGGCCGCCAAGCCTGGCAGATCAGCCGTGGTGGCGACGCCAAGACGCGCCGCCAAAACGCCGACCCGGTTTCCGAGAACGATGTCACCCAGCGCATTGACGAGTTTTTGACCGTGGCGCAGGGTGTGCAGAACAACGCATCGTTCACCTTCAAGGGCCAATTCTTTGAAGTGCTCAACGGCGGCTTCAAGGGGCCGCTGGCCAACCACGCCACCAAGTCGATTTATCTTTCCGGCAACAAGCCGGAAGACTTTGAGCTGTCGGCACGGCAAGCCACAGTGCATGTGCTGGACGCGGCACCTGTGGCTGAACTCGCTGACTCCATCTCGGCCCTGCATGCCGCTGCGGCCAAGACTGGTCGCGCGCTGACCATCGGTTTGCGTGTGGATGTGCTGGCCCGCGAGACGCTGGATGAAGCGCTCCATGACGCGCAACGCTATCTGGCGCAATCCGGTCATGCCCGTGCCAACAAACCGCCGCTCAGCGGTGCCAACCTGTGGAGCGACTTTGCCAGCGACCGTTCCGGCGCCCAAGCCACCCTGGTGGGCAGCTATGAGCAGATTGAACAGCGCCTGACCGAATACGCCGATGCCGGCATCGGCAGCTTCATCCTTTCGGCCCAACCCAGCCTGGAAGAAGCCTACCGCTTTGGCGAGCATGTGCTGCCCGCGCTGCGCCGCCGCTTTGCCAGCAACGAACGCAAGGCCGCGTAAGCAGCCTGCACCAGCACTCACCCCTACACATTTGGAGAACAGCATGAGCACTATTGACTTCTTCTGGCGCATTCCCACCCACGGCGAACCTAGCTCGCACCGCGGCCGCACCCCCTTTCGCGGTGACTGGTTTCCCGGCAACGACAACCTCCGCCAGGCCGGTCTGGGCGGCGGTGGTGCCGACGGTTTCAGCTACATCGACTACCTGTCCGAGATTGCCCACGCGGCGGAAATATCGGGCTTCCAGGGCGGGCTGATTCCCTCCTTTCCGATGACCGATGAGCCCTGGGCCATTTCATCCATCCTGGCGCGCGAGACCAAAACCTTTCGCTTCATGATCCCGTTCCAGCCCGGCTTTCTGAACCCGGTGGTGGCCGCGCGCAAGACCGCCAGCCTGCAACGCGCCACCGGTGGCCGTGCCCTCTTCAACATCATCACCGGCGGCGGTGGGCCTTCGCAGCTGTGGTGGGGCGACTCGGTCGGCCACGACGACCGCTACACCCGCACCACCGAGTTTCTGGATGTGGTGCGCGGCGTCTGGAAGGGCGGCCCCTTCTCCTACCAGGGCAAGTTTTACCAGGTGGAGGACGCCGGTCTGGCCCATCCGCTGTCGCAGGAAGATTTCCCTGAAATCTATTTCTCCGGCTCGTCCGACGCGGCACTGGCCTCGGCCTCCAAACATGCCGACTACTACCTGACCTGGCTGGAACCCTTTGACCAACTGCGTGAGAAGTTTCGCCGCGTCAAGGAAAAGACCGATGCGCTGGGCCGCAAGATCCAGTGCGCGGTGCGCGTGGACATCGTGGCGCGCGCCACCGAGGCTGAGGCCTGGGCCGAAGTGGACAAGGGCTTCCAGAAGGTGGATGCCGAGGCCCTGCGCCAGTTCACCTCCACGGCCGGTGATGGCAGCGAATCGGTCGGCGCCGCACGCCAGCGCGGCAACCGCCCCACCACCGTCAGCAGTTACAAGGATCTGATTACCGCACCGAATATCTGGTCCGGCTTCAACCTGCTGCGCGGCGGCCAGACCCAGGGCATAGTGGGCAGTTACCAGCAAGTGGCCGAGCGCCTGGATGAGCTGGTGCAGCTCGGTGCCGACGCCTTCATCCTGGCCAGCACGCCACATCTGGAAGAGGCTTACCGTGTGGGCGAAGAAGTGCTGCCCCTGGTGCGTGGACATGGCAGCAAGCAGTTGCTGCGCGCCGTGGCCTGAGCCCCCTTCGTTCGCTTATTGAAAAGGAAACACGATGGGACATTCAGACAAACAATTCGGCGCTGACATTGCAGCCCTGACCCTTCAGGTTCAGCAGGACGCTCAGCACGCTTTCCAGGTGCTGCGCGACACCCACACCACCACCGCCTATGGCACCGTGGGCTTTGTAGTGCGCGTGCCGGGCCAGGAGCAACTGCTGGTGGTCAACGACCCCGGCCCCTGGAAGCGCGGTGAGGAAGTCACACTCGCGCTGATCGGGTTTGACGGCAGCGTGCTAGCCGGCAAAAGCAATGGCCTGCCCAATCGCTACACCAAGCTGTTTCAGGCGCATGCGGACATCCACATCATTTCGCATGTGCACACGCCCTATGTGGCGGCCTGGGCCCAGGCCCACCGCAGCTTTCCCGTCACCTATGTGGCGTTCCAGCGCCATCACCTGCTCAAGGAAGTCCCGGTGTACATAGACCGGCGCCAACCTGAGGTGGACTTCATCATCGAGCACGTCAACAAGGACGCCAACAACACGGCAATAGTCGAAGCCAACGGCGGCGGCACGGTATGGGGCAAGGCCGGCATCCGCGAGCTGACCGACACCATCATCCTGCTGGAAGAAGCGGCACAGCTGCAATGGCTGGCCCAGGCCGTGGGTGGCAGCCGCAACTACGGTGCTGGGGTGCTCAAGCAGAACTGGAAGATGACCGGGCTGTATGAAAAAGGCAAGGAACTTGGGCTGCTACCGCAGACCGACCTCTGATCCAATAAAGGCTCCTTGCAAGGAGCCTTTATTATGCGCCGGGTGGCACACTGCGCGGTGTCACTCCAGCCTGCAAACCCCAGCGAGAAACCAATCTGTGATCCATAGTCTGTTACCTCCGGTTTCCGACCCTAGCGTCGCACAGATCTTTGCCGCCCGCGCCTTGCGCGGCTTTGCGGATGGCTTTGTGGCCGTGCTGCTGCCCGTGTACTTGCTGGCGTTGGGCTTTGGCGCCGTGCAGGTGGGGGCGATAGCGACAGCCACGCTGTTGGGTTCCGCCCTGGCGACTCTGGCCGTGGGTGCCTGGGGACACCATGGCACGCGGCGCGCATGGATGCTGGGGGCAGCCTTGCTGATGACGGCCACCGGACTGGGATTCTCCAGCCTGTCGTCCTTCTGGCCGCTACTGCTGATCGCCTTTGTGGGCACCATCAACCCCAGCTCCGGCGACGTCAGCGTGTTCCTGCCACTGGAACACGCCCGGCTGGCGGGTGCCACAGAGGCCGCAGGCCGTACCGCGCTGTTTGCACGTTACGCGCTGACCGGCGCTTTGTGTGCAGCGCTGGGGGCACTGGCCTCCGCGCTGCCCGATCGCGCAGGCAGCTGGTTTGGCACACCGGCGCTCACGGCATTGCGCGGCATGTTTGTGCTCTACGCTCTGCTCGGCCTTGCCATCGCAGGCCTGTATCGCAAGCTGCCGCGGCAGGAGGCCGAAAGCGAGCACAAACCTGCGCCCTTGGGGCCCTCCAGGCGGGTCGTGATCCAGCTGGCCGCCCTGTTCTGCGTGGATTCGTTTGCCGGTGGTCTGGTAGTGAACTCGCTGCTGGCACTGTGGCTGTTTCAAAGCTTCGGGCTGTCACTGGCTGGCGCCGGCGTGTTCTTCTTTTGCGCCAGCTTACTTGGCGCCACCTCGCAACTGGCAGCCCCGCGGCTGGCCAGGCGCATAGGCCTGGTCAACACCATGGTGTTCACCCATATTCCCGCCAGCCTGTGCCTGATCGCTGCGGCTTTTGCAGGCACGGTGTGGCTGGCGCTCGGTTTGCTGCTGGTGCGTGCCCTGGTGTCTTCCATGGATGTACCGGCCCGAAGCGCTTTTGTGATATCCGTGGTGCAGCCGCAAGAGCGCGCGGCGGCGGCCAGCTTCACCGCCGTGCCCCGTAGCCTGGCGTCTGCTGCCAGCCCGTTACTGGCGGGTTGGCTGTTTCAATCGGGCTGGAGTGCCGCCCCGCTGGTGGTGTGCGGCGTGCTCAAGATTGGCTATGACCTGGCCTTGTGGCAGGCCTTCCGCCTGCATGAGCAACACCAGGCGATGACGCCACAGTCAGGCGCCTAGGCTTCAAACGCAAAGCGCCCTTCGGCCACCGTTTGCGCAATGGGCAGGCGTTGGTTCGGTTGCTCGCGCACCCGTAAGTCGTCGCTGAGCGTCTCCGGCGCGGCCTGTTTGCCAATGGCAATCGCAATTTCCACGACAAAGCCGTCCGGCACGGCCAGCAGCTCGCGGGCCCGTTCACGGTCAAAACCACCAATGGCATGCGTGCGCCACCCGCTGTGCTCGGCCTGCAGCGCCAGGCTGATCCATGCAGCGCCGGTGTCCAGCGAATGGTTGCGCAGTGGCGTGGCTGCGCTTTCGCCATTGCGCACATGGGTGGTTTTGGAAATCAGTACCACCAGGGCCGACGCCTGTGCCGCCCAGCGCCGGTTGTTCTCGTTCAGCAGTCCGAGAAACGCATTCCAATGCGGCGTGCCATTGCGCGCAAAGACAAAGCGCCAGGGCTGCGAGTTGTTGGCCGAAGGCGCCCAGCGTGCCGCCTCGAACAGGGAAAACAATTCCGCCTCGTCGATGGCGGCGGGCGCAAAGGCGCGGGGTGACCAGCGCTCGGTAAAGAAGGGCGCAATCGGATACGCGGGAACTCTGGAAGGGTTGCTCACGGTGACACCGTTAAAAAGGTTGGGTTGCAGAATTCACTGGGCCGCAGTCTGTTCAGGCACCGGTGCTCTCCACCAGGTCTGAATCGCCCATTCGGTGGCGGCGTAATAGGTGGGCAGGATGGCGGGATGCTGCAGTTCGCGGTTGTAAAGCAGGTAGTGCTTTTTTAGGTAGCGCCATGGAATGATGTAGTGGCCGTGTATCAGCACCCGGTCCAGCGCGTGGGCAGCCACCTCCTGCTCGGCCTGGCTGTTGGCATCCAGCATTTTCTGAATCAGCTGGTCCACCAGCGGTGACTTCAGGCCGGCAATGTTTTCGGAGCCTGGCACATCGGCATCGGCACTGTTGAAGACGCGCCACAGCTCAGCGCCCGGCATGCGGGCCTCGCGCAGCGCCACCGAGGTGTAGTCGTAATCAAACTTGGCCATGCGGGCACGGGAGGCGGCACCGTCGGCCAGCTTCTTGCTCAGCACCACGCCGATCTTCTGCAGGTTGCGGAAGATCGGATCCATGAAAGGACTCTGATTGCGTGAGCCCGCCACTTCCAGGGTGAAGGGATCCCCTTTGGCGTTGTGCAACACGCCATCGGTGTTGGTCCATCCAGCTGCGGCGAAGAGTTCCAGCGCCCGGGTGAGGTTGTGCCGCAGGTCAGTGGACTTGTAGTTGGTGGGCTGCTCGAACATGGGACCAAAAACCGCCGGCGGCAGCTGGTCGCGGTAGGGCTCCAGCAATTTGAGCTCCGCCGCACTGGGCAGGCCTTTGGCGGCCAGGGTGGTACCACTGAAGTAGCTGTCTACGCGGGAAAACTCACTGTCAAAAATCTTCTGGTTGATCCACTCAAAGTCCAATGCATAGTTCAGTGCCTCACGTACACGCACGTCCTGGAATTGGGCCCGGCGCAGATTCACCACCCAACCATTCATGGAGGGCGGATTGCTCTGGGGGATCACTTCCTTGACCAGTTCGCCACTGTCAAAATGCTTGCCAATGTATTGGCAGCACCAGTAGCGCATCTGGTTTTCACTGAAAAAGTTATATTCACGGCCACGGAAGGCCGCCACCTGCGTGTCCCTGTCCTTGTAGAGCTTGTAGACCACTCGGTCGAAGTTGTAGCTGCCCTTGCGCACCGGCAGGTCTTGCGCCCAGTACTGTGGATTGCGTTTGTAGCGGATGTTGGAGCCACTGTCCGCGCTGTCGATGACATAGGGGCCGCTGGCAATCGGTTTTTCCAGGCGCAGCTTGTCGAAGGCCACGCGCGTGTCTGGATTCAAAGCGCCCCATTTGGCAGAAAATACCGGCAAGCTTCCGGCCACAAAGGACAGGTCACGCCCCTTGCGCTTGAAAACGAAGGTGACCGTTCGCTCGTCCTGCACGGTCAATTCACTGATTTCTGAGAAGTAGGAGGCAAAGCGCGGGCTGGCCTTTTTGCTGGTGAGCACACCAAAGGAATATTTCACATCCTTAGCCGTTACGGTGTCGCCATTGGAGAATCGCGCCAGCGGGTTGAGGCGAAACGTCACCGAGCCCAGATCCGGTGCCACTGCGATGTCCTGTGCCAGTAGCCCGTACTGGGTATGGGCCTCGTCCAGGCTGTAGGTGGTCAGGGTTTCAAACAGCAAGTCCAGCAAGCCGGGAGCGGCGGTGCCGCGCAGGCTAAAGGGGTTGAACTTATCAAATCCGCTGTTGAGCGAGGTTGCGGACAGGACCAGATCGCCACCACGCGGCGCCAGCGGATTGGCATAGGCAAAGTTCTTAAAGTCTGCCGGGTATTTGGGCTCGCCAAACAGCGCAACCGCGTGGGCCGCTTGCGCCTGCGGACACAACACGCCAACCAGAGCGGGAACCAGGATGAGAGTGCGAAAAAGGAATGACTTGATGTTCATGGTCTAAAGCGAGGCAGAAACCAGACGCTGCGTGTACGCGTGTTGGGGTTGGGCGATGACGGACTCGGTGTCGCCACGCTCGACAATGACACCGTCATGCAACACATAGATCCGGTGGGCCAGCGCCCTGACCACCGACAAGTCGTGACTGATCAGCACATAGCTGAGATGGAACTTGTTTTGCAGATGCACCAGCAGCTCCAGCACCTGCTTCTGAATCGACACGTCCAGCGCTGATGTGGGCTCGTCCAGGATCACCACCTTGGGGTTCAGCACGATGGCGCGAGCAATGGCAATGCGCTGGCGCTGACCGCCGGAAAACTGGTGCGGATAGGCTCCCAGCGCAGTCACCGGAATGCCCACCTCGGCCAGCACATCCACCACGCGCTTTCTGCGCTGCTGTGCGCTGAGTTCTGGAAAATGCAGCGCCAGTCCTTCGCCGACGATGCGCTCAATGGTCAGGCGTGGCGAGAGCGAGCCGAACGGGTCCTGAAACACCACCTGCAGACGTGCACGCAAGGACAGCCGCTCGGCGCGGCTGCGTTCTTGAAAGGTCTGCCCTTCAAAAGCGATGCGCCCGGACCGGGGCCGCACCAGATGCAGAATGGCCTGGGCCAGTGTGGTCTTGCCAGAGCCCGACTCCCCCACAATGCCGATGGTTTCGCCTGCACGCAGCTCGATGTCGGCCGACTCCAGTGCGACGAAGGGAACGCTACGGAAGATGCCACGCCAGCCCTCGGACTTCTTCGGGTATTCCACCCGCAACTGCTCTGTTTGCAGCACCACTTGTGCGCCCTGGGCCACCGGAAGAATGTCGCGTGTGGGCAGGCTGTTGATCAACTTGATGGTGTAGGGGTGCTGCGGCTTGCTGAAGATGTCCTCGGTGCTGCCGACTTCCACCAGTCGCCCCTGCTCCATCACCGCCACGCGCTGGGCAAACTTGCGCACCAGATTCAAATCATGGGTGATCAGCAGCACCGCCATGCCGCTGGCCGACGCATCGCCAGCCTCGCGCGCACGTTGTGCGTCCTCCTCCTGCAGGTCGCGCAGCAGTTGCACAATGCGCGCGCGAATGGTGGTGTCTAGCGCGGTGGTGGGTTCGTCTGCGATCAGCAGTTTTGGGCGGCAAGCCAGTGCCATGGCAATCATGGCGCGCTGGCGTTGCCCGCCCGACAACTGGTGCGCGAAGCTGTCGACGCGGCGCTCGGGTTCTCGGATGCCGGTGCGCCGGAGCAGTTCAATGGTCTTGCTGCGGGCCACTGCCGGTGCCAGACCTTCGTGCAAAACCAGCGACTCCGAGATCTGGCTGCCAATCGTGTAAAGCGGGTTCAGCGCCGTCATGGGCTCCTGAAAGATCAGGGCGATTTCGCCGCCCCGGATCTTGCGCAATTCATCCTCCGACAGCTGGGCCAGGTCTTTGCCCTGGAAGCGAATAGCGCCACGGATGCGGGCCTGCCCCAGCAGGCGCAGGATCGACAAGGCCGTCACTGTTTTGCCGGAGCCGGACTCCCCCACCAGTGCCAGGCGCTCGCCCGGGTAGATGGCCAGGTTCAGATCCTCCACTGCCACATGCCGGCCGAACGAGATCGCCAGGTGTTGCAGCTCCAGCAAGGGCACGGCGGCAGCCGCCGCGTCTGCCTGGGCATGGACGTCACTCATAGCGCCCCCTGGGCCTGCGGCGAGCCGCTTGGCAGGAGATCGCGCGTTATCACGCCAGTTCCCGCGCCAAGTGGCAATGCATCCTCTGCTTCCTCGGGCGTCTGGTCAATGATGCGGGTATCCAGCGCATTGCGCAAGGCTTCGCCGGTGAAGGTCAGCAACAGCAAGGTCACCACCAGCACCGTGAAGGTGGCCAGCGAGATCCACCACGCATCCAGGTTTTGCTTGCCCTGTGCCAGCAGGTGCCCAAGACTCGGTGCGGGTGCGGTCACGCCCAGGCCCAGAAAGTCCAGACTGGCCAAGGCCACAATACCCGCACTCATGCGAAACGGCAGGAAGGTGATAACCGAGGTCAGGCTGTTGGGCAGGATATGGCGGGTGATGATCAGCCAGTTGGGCAAGCCCATGGCGCGCGCGGCGTTCACGTACTCCAATTGGCGATTGCGCAGGAATTCAGCGCGCACATAGTCCGACAAACCGATCCAGCCAAATAGCGACAGCAGCAGGAACAGCAGCAGAAAGCTGTGCACAAACAGCGATGCGAAAATAATCATCAGATACAACTCGGGCATGGAGCCCCAGACCTCCAGCACACGCTGCGCCAGCAGGTCAATTTTGCCGGCGTAGTAGCCCTGCACTGCACCCACCAGAGTCCCCAGCAGCATTCCGCTAACGGTCAAGCCCAGAGCGAAGGTGACCGAGGTGCGAAAGCCATACAAGAGTTGTGCGGCAAGGTCATAACCGGCGATGTCGGTGCCCAACAGGTTTTCGTGCGAAGGCGGAGCTGGGAAATGTTCCGCATTCGAAAAGTAGTTGAGCGTGTCGTAGTAATACGGGTTGGGCGTATAAATTGCAAAGTTGGAGCCCTTGCTGAGTTGTTCCCGAATAAATGGGTCGTTGTAGTCGGCCTTGATCGGCAAAGCTCCGCCAAAGGTCTTGTCCGAATAGTCCTTGACCAGCGGGAAATACCAGCTGCCCTCGTAGCGTGCCACCCAGGGGCGGTCATTGGACAGGAACTCGCCGCCCAGGCTGACCAGGTACAGGGTCAGGAACAATGTCAGGCTCCAGAAGCCCAAGCGGTTGCTCTTGAATCGCCGCCACAGACGCGCGCCCGGTGATACCGGCTTGGCTGGGTCAAGGCTATATGCGGTGACATCACTCATCTCAAACTTCCTTTGCATCAAACTTAATCCGCGGATCGACGACGACATAGGCGATATCGCCGATGAGCTTCGTAAACAGGCCGATCAGGGTAAACAGATAGAGCGTGCCCAGTACGATAGGAAAGTCGCGGCTGTTGATGGCCTCAAACGACAGCAGGCCCAGCCCGTCTATGGAAAACAGCGTCTCGATCAGCAGGCTGCCGGTGAAGAAGGCGACGATAAAGGTGTGCGGAAAGCCGGTCACCAGAGGCAGCAAAGCGTTGCGGAACACATGCTTCCACAGCACCTGCCGCTCCGACAGGCCCTTGGCGCGCGCGGTGAGCACATATTGCTTGCCCAGCTCATCGAGAAAGGTGTTCTTGGTCAGCAGCGTCTTGACGGCAAAGCTGCTGATGACGGCAGCCAGCACCGGCAGGGTGACGTGCCAGAGGTAATCGCCTACCTTTTGCAGTGCCGTCAGCTCCTGCCAGTTCTGCGAAGTAAGCCCGCGCAGTGGGAAGATGTCCCAAAACGAGCCGCCACCGAACAGCAGAATCAGCAGCACACCCAGCACAAAGCCAGGCACCGCATAGCCTGCCAGCACCAGCAGGCTGGTGATGAAATCAAAGCGCGAGCCGGCGCGCACTGCCTTGGCCACCCCCAGCGGCACCGATACCAGATAGGTGAGGATAAAGGTCCATATGCCCAGCGACACCGATACGGCCAGCTTGTCTTTGATCAGCGTCCACACCGGCGCGTTGCGGAAGTAGCTGTCGCCTAGCTCGAAGCGCGAGAAGTTGGACAGCATCTGCAAATAGCGCTGCAAGGGCGGTTTCTCAAACCCATACAGCTCGGTGAGCTGCTTGATCTGGTTACTGTCCACACCGCGCCGCCCGCTGTAGCCCCAGCTGCCGGTGGCTCCACCCTCGCCGTCGCGCAGGCTGCCACTCTCTATCTGATTCAAGGCGTGATCCACCGGCCCGCCAGGCACAAACTGCGTGACCACAAAGGTCAGCGTCAACACACCGAGCAAGGTCGGAACCATCAGGAGCACGCGCTTGAACAGATACAGCCACATGGTTTATTCCCCATCCCTATACAGTTGCTGCTACGGCTGGTTCGCCAGGCGCGTGAACTGCCGCCAGCTTGTTCTTGCCGATATGTGGATTGGCCGGACGGTGCAGCCCCAGATGCTCGCGCAGCGTCTTGCCTTCGTATTCCTTGCGGAAGATGCCGCGCCGTTGCAACTCCGGCACCACCAGGTTGACGAAGTCCACAAAGCCGGAGGGCAGGAAGGGCGGTACAACATTGAAACCATCGGCGCCCTTTTCGACGAACCACTGCTCGATCAGGTCCGCCACTGTCTTCACCGAGCCCACCGCCTGCACATGGCCGCGCGCCACGCGGAACTTGAGCACCAATTGGCGGATCGTGAGGTTCTCCCGGCGCGCCAAATCCAGCTGCTGCTGGAAGCGGCCCTGGCCGTTCTCGCCGGACTTGTAGGGCAGATCCGGCAAGGGGCCGTCGACGTCATAGCCCGACAGGTCAAAGCCGCCAAACTCCAGGTTCTTGAAGTCAACGCGTGACTGCAGCTCCCAGAAGCGATCCTGAGCTTCCTGGTCGCTAGGCGCCACCACTACCGACAGGCCTGGTGTGACCTTGATCTGATCCTCGCTGCGGCCGTATTTGGCCAGACGGCGCTTCACGTCGGTGTAGTAATCCTTGGCCACATCCAATGACGTGGCCGAGGCATATATCACCTCCGCGTGTTTGGCGGCAAATTCGCGGCCGGTCTCGGAGTTGCCGGCCTGAACAAACACCGGATAGCCCTGGATCGGGCGCGGCAAATCCAGCAGCGCGTCCGAGCGCAGATGTTCGCCCTGGTAGTGCACCGGGTGCGCGCTGCTAGGCTGGTAAAACTGACCTGCTGCGCGATCCGGCTGGTCAAAGGCATCATCATCCCAGGAGTCCCACAAGGCCTTGGCCAGGTCCACAAACTCGCCGGCGCGGTCGTAGCGTTCCTCATGGTCCAGCCCGCTGTCGATGCCGAAGTTCTTCGCCGTGTGCGGTGAGAACGAGGACACGATGTTCCAGCCGGCCCGGCCACCGCTGAGGTGATCAAGCGAGCTGAAGCGGCGCGCCAGGTTGTAGGGATGGTCGTAATTGGTGTTGACCGTAGCAATCAAGCCGATGCGGCTAGTGTGGGCGGCAAGCGCCGCCAACAGGGTGAAGGGCTCGAACTGGTAGCTCACCGCATTGCGGCCCGCTTCCGGACCCTGCTCCGGCGAGCGGCCAATGAAATCGGCCATGAAGAAGGCATCGAACTTCGCCGCCTCCGCCAGCCGCACGGCATTGATGTACCAGTTCAGATCCGGACGGCCATTGTCAGTGGAACTGGGGTGGCGCCAGGCGGAAGTGTGGTGGCCAAAGCGCTGAACAAAAACATTCAGCGCCAGTTGACGTGGTTTCGTGCTCATGTGCTGCCCATCAACCCGTAAACGCCTTGGACTTTTCCAGCAAGCCAGTGCGCTTCCACTGCAGCTCCAAGGCACCTGGTGTGTAAACTTGGGCTCCACCAATCACTTCGGCGTAGACTTGGTAGCGCGCGGACTCTTCGACGAAGAGGATCAGCTCCGCGGTCTTGAGGATGCCTTTGCCCCAGAAGTTCACACCACCGTTCGACTCCAGCAGTGCCGGTGGTGGTGCGAGTTCCGGATGCTGGTCCAGACGCTCGCGGATGACCTCCAGCACGCTGCGCGTGCGCTCCAGGTGGTTGGGGATTTCACGCGCCAGCAGATGACGCGCAGCAGCCACATACAGAATCGGAAACGGCTTGTGCGCCAGGGACCACGCCGACAGATAGGAGGTGTGCACGTGGATGGCGGTATCCGCCTCCAGACGCGACTCCTGCAGGATGGAACCCTTGGCTTCCGAGAAGGGTGACAGACTGATGCTGGGTGCCTGATCACGCGCCAGACCGCCGGGAAAGCGGATGCCCAGCAACTGGTCATGGCCGGGGATTTTGTGGCTGATGTGGAATGTCAGGCTGGCAGACAGGGTGCCATTGGCACGCAGGGTTTCAAAGGCGTGGATGGCATCGGCCTTGGCTTCGTCAACATAGGAAACCAGATCAACTTCAGACAGTTTGTCGGACATAGATAACTCCAATGGGTTAGGGGAAAAATAAGAAACAGGAAGGGGGAAATGCGATGGATCAGGCAGCGGCGGTTTCGTGCTCGAACTCCACCAGCTCGGGTTGCGCCTGCACCAGCTTCAGCGCCCGCTCCAGGGGTTCACGCACCACCCAGTCATCGGCGACCGAGAAATCGTGCTGGATATAGCCCCAATCCCTCAGGAAGTTCTTTTGCGTTTCCAGGCCAGCGATGTAGTCGTCACTCAGCTTGGGGCGGAAGGAATGGTGTACGTTCGCGCCATGCGAGGCCAGCACCTCGGCGGGTGTCGCACCACCGTTGTCTAAAGAGAGCAGGCGTACGACTTCGTCATGGTGTTTGGAAGCCCAGTCCGAGGTTCGCAACAGCACCGCCAGATAGCGCGCCACCACCTCAGGGTGGCGATCCAGATACAGTCGGTCCACGGTGACAGGGCGCGGAGTTCCATTGTTGACGCGCAGCAGCGGATCGGTCAGCGTATTGATGTTGATGACCTCGTGGTAGGCCGGATCGCTGGCACTGCGGTAGCCGCGTGCAAAGCGCAAAAATATGGCATCAACCAGGCCCGCATCCAAGGCATCAAGCTCCACCGAGCGACGCTGTGGTGCCTCTTTGCGTGGACCGTCCTGGGTGTCGTAGCTGGGTGCGTCGATGTCGACGAAGCGGGCGTCGTCGCGTGTCAGTCCGGCCTGCTTCAAAGCAGTCTCAAAGCCATGCTGTGCCGCACCCCGCTGGAAGTCAATCACGGCTTGCTTATGGTTGGGCACGCCCAGGCGCTTACCCTTGAGGTCTGCCACCGTGCGAATGCCACTGCCCTGGCGCGTGATCACACCCTGGTATTCATCCAGCCAGGTGATGCCCACCACCACCGTATCCTGCCCGGAGCCCTTGGCCCAGATCGGAGGAATATTGCCGCCCTCACGGAACATGCCGGATTGCCTGTGGTGGTAGTGTGAGTTGCGCACATCGAGGCTGTCGGAGTCGCGCAGGGAACGCAGCAGCGTTCCGCCCTGGGCAAATTCGGCTTGCAGCCAGTTCTTTTGAATTGCGATGGCCGAGGCCGTCGCAGCACCGCAGCGGGTGTACCACAGCGAGACCGGTTGACTGGGATCTTGGGACATTGGGAATCTCCTAAATAGGTTGTGACAGGATCGCCCTGCAGTCGCTCTTCCGCAGCTTCCGTGCCAACCAGTCAAGGCCCGACGCGAGGTGCTGCAAGGCAGTGCGCGTTCAAGCTGAAACCCACAACACTGCGTGATTCGCAACTGCATCTGCAGCCTGGGAAACACTTGGAGCCCGGTGCTGTTGAGTTCTGTCTACCCGGCAACAACAGTTGCGTCGGCGGCCTTTGCGCGGGTTCGCAGAACCGACAAGTTAGGGAATGAGCAACTGTGTGAAACGCAAATGCAACTGCTGAATTTCCATTGCACTTTGCTGAATAGCAAACATGTGGCTCTTAAAAATCACAGCGCTTCGATAGAAATACAAACCGACAACTATTTCTCTTTGAATGGCATGTTTCCTGCGAAACCGGATGCAACGCAAGCAGTCGGACAGTGATTTGTCTGCTCGTGTCACCTTCCATTTATTGAATCCGGCTCACAAAGGAAATCATGCTCAAAAAGTCCCTTGGCGCGCGCCATACCAGCGCGGCCAAACCACACCTCTCCCTGCATCCCGTGGCACGCGCCGCAGTGGCAACACTGGCTGTTGCTGCCGCGTCATGGAGCCCCAACGCGATGGCACAAAACAGTACTACGGCGGTGGAAGCAGACACGGTCCTGACGGGCGTGGTCGTCACCTCGGAACGGCGCGAAGAGAACATTCAGGATGTGCCGGCTCCGGTTACCGCCATCTCAGGCTCCGCAATTCAGGGCCAGAAGATATTGCTCAGCACGGACGTGGCTCGCCTCGCACCCAGCCTGTCGGGGCAAGGCGCCAGCAATACCGGCAAACCACGCTGGTTCATGCGGGGCATTGGCTCCAATGATCCCAACGCCACCATTGAGTCGCCGATTGCCATATACGTGGACGACATCGTCGTTGGACTGACACGGCTGCAGAGCTTTCCCCTGTTCGACCTGGAACGCGTGGAAGTGGCGGAAGGACCCCAAGGCACGCTCTGGGGCAAAAACGACACTGGCGGCGCCATCAACTACATTGCCAAGAAACCAAGCTTTGAGTCTGAGAGCAGCGGCGCCATCACGCTGGCCCAATACGGCACCACCACGCTGCAGGGCGCGATCAACCTGCCTCTACAAGAGGGCGTGCTGGCCACACGCCTGTCGCTTCTCCAGAACGCGTCCACGGGCTATGCCACAAACCTGCTGACCGGCCAAACCGGACCGCAGGTCAGTGACGTAAATGCCCGCCTGCAATTCCTTGCCAATATCACGCCAGATCTGGATGCACACCTGATTCTTGGCCTGCGCCAAATCAGCGGCTCCAACGCGCCGAGCTATTCGGTTGGCGGACGCAATGCAGCGGGCAGTGCGGTGACCATACAGAACCCCAACGGCATCATCACGCAAGGGCAGACAGCCGCACAAATCGCTGCAGGCGGCGGGTATGTTCCACCCTATGGAACGGATCCCAACGCCACCAGCGATTTTTGGGCCGGGGCCAGCAATACCGCCGAATCCCGAAATTCGGCGACGCTAAAAATCAACTACCAACTGGGTCGCAACACGCTGACCTCGACCACGGGCACAACCCTTGGCAGTGGCACTTCTTTGACCGGGGTTGGTGTTCCGCTGAATACGACACTGGCCCAGCAAAGCACGAGCGCCGGGAATCGATTCAATCAATTCACGGAGGAAGTGCGGTTGACCTCACCGAAAGACCAGGACCTGTCGTGGATTGTGGGTGCGTACTACTACAACCTGAACGCGGGCGAAGACACCGCGACGGCGCGCTTTGCCAACGGCGCAAGCACCACAGTTTCCACCAATCGAAACAGTTACACATCCGCGACCTGGAACCAGACTTCCACCAGCCAGGCGCTGTTTGGCAATCTGCGTTACCAGTTCACAGAAAAGGCAGCAGTGGGCGCTGGGCTTCGCTACACCCACGAAACCAAGTCCATCACCGAATCCGCCGTGTCCCTAAGCAACACAGCAGCCAACACCGGCGTTGTCAATTTCGCAAGTCAGAACGCCTGGTATCTGCCCGGCGGTGTGGTCGGTAATGTAAAGCCCCTGACACTTTCGGCAGAGGACAGCTGGGACAACGCAACCTTTGACATCACGCCGGAATACCGCTTCAACAAGGATTTGCTGGGCTATGTTCGTTTTGCCACCGGCTTTCGCTCCGGCGGCTTCAACCAGACCATTACGCAGCCAGCAGGAGGCACGCCATATATCAACAGACTGGTACCTGAAACGATCGCCAACATTGAAGCCGGTATCAAGTCGGCCTGGCTGAACAACCGTGTCACCCTCAACGCATCGGCCTTCTACTATGAAGTGAAAAACCTTCAGCTGAACATCCAGCAAGCAGTGACGGATGCCAATGGCAATGTTGTGACCAGTTCCTCAGGTCAATCGAATGGCAAAGTGTCCGGCTTGGAGTTGGAGACGGCCGCGCAGGTCAGCAGCAACTGGCATGTTGGCAGCAGTTTGGCATTGCTGCATAGCGAGTACACAGACTTCAATTACCAGGTGGGTACGGTTGCACTCAACGCCAGTGGCAATGAGTTCTACCGCGCCCCCAATGTCCAATTCCGATTAGATACCAGTTATGGCATTGCACTGAACAATGGCAGCAAAGTATTGCTCGGAACGGACTGGGCCTATACCAGCCACTACTTCCACAATGCCACGGTTCAGAACGATCCGATTCAGGAAACGCCTAGCATCTGGATTGGCAATTTGACGGCCACCTACCGCCCCGCCAACGACAAGTGGTCCGTCAATTTCTTCGTCAACAATGTGACGGCGAACAGCACACCGTATCTCAGCCAGATTGTGAACAGCACCAATGGAAGCTATCCGGTTTCCGTCGGTTCGCCGCGTCTGGTCGGCGTGTCACTGTCGTTCAAGACCTGAAAACAGCCCGGCAGTACCGGGCATCCGGTATCCATGGTGCCCTCCCGTTGGCCTGCAAAGTCCGCCGGAGGGCACATCCATGTGGGCTGCTGGCTGCCATTGAAATATCGACAGTTGCCTGATGGGTCAGCCCTATCCTGTTGCGCGGCCAACAGCAACTGCAGGCAAAGCAGCAGCCACACGCTGCAGGGCTAGAGCCACCGGGATTGCAGGCGCACGCAACGCAACGATCCGCACCGGTTTGCGTCGATAGATTGAGGCCCGCAGACGCTCAAACGGGGTCTGCGTTTGATCTGGAACAAACACTTCGCACATCTGTACGCGCGGACCTGCAGCGTGCCAACTGGGGGCATGGCTTTTGCAAAAGGCGGGTGTCGTCACCCCTTTGGGGATGACCCAGCTACCACCGGGACACGCCCGGCCAGCTGGCCATTAACCCTTTCTTGCGGAGTCCATTCATGTCCATTGATAGCAGCATCATCGAAGTCGTCAACTACGTTGACCGTGCCAAAGAAGAGGCCAGCAACGCGTTCCGCTTCCTGAAAGAAACCGGAACCCTGTCGGCCACCTATACCTTCAACCTGGTGCATAAAATCCCCGACCATGATCTGCTGCTGGCGATCAATTTTCCACGGCCGTGGGAACCCGACTCAAAAGGCGTGAGCATCAAACTCACAGCCTTCTCGGAGAACAAGGGGCACGTGCTGCAGGAGTCGCGCCTGGACGCCGATACCTATGTGCACGTGCATTCACCGTATCTGGCCGCATGGTCCCTGGCACACGCAGACTTCCCGATCAAATATGTGGCGGCCCAGCGCCATCTGCTAACCCGTGTGATTCCCAACCACCTGGACCGCACACGCAGCGTGCTGGACGTCATCAGTGAGCGCCTGGACCAACACCCGGAGTGGGCGCCTCCCACGGGCATCCTGGAATCCAATGGCGGCGCCAACATCTGGGGCAAGGGCATCAACAAAACCGCGCAGCTGATTCTGTTCATCGAAGAGGCCGCTCGCTTTCAATTGCTGGCACAGCAAATTGGTGGCGCCAAAGACTACAACCCTGGCACCTTGGAGCAGCAGTGGAAACGCACCGGTTTGCTCGAAGAGGCCCAGGCCAAAAACTTCGTGCAGTAACAGCGCACTCCCACGTCCACCCATGCAAGGAACATCCCCATGAGCAAAGCCCCACGCCAATTGGTCCTCAACGCCTTCTTCCAACGCTTTGGCCACCATCCGGCCGGCTGGTTGCACGAAAGCTCCACCGACAATGGTCGCCCCGACCTGCAGTGGTATATCCGTGCCGCCAAGCTGGCGGAAGAAGCCAAGTTTCACAACTTCTTCCTCGCCGACTTCATCGGGCAAGGCTCCGAGGCCAGCGGTGCCAGCCCCAGCAACTACCAGTTTGAACCCTTCACCCTGCAGTCGGTGATTGCGTCCCAGACCAAGCACATCGGCCTGGTGGTCACGCTCAATATCAATTTCAATTACCCCTACAACGTGGCACGGCTGTTTACCTCGCTGGACCACATCAGCGGCGGGCGTGCTGCATGGAACGTGGTGGCGCAGTGGCCGGAACACACGGCCGAGAATTTTGGCCTCAGCGCCAACCCGCCGCCGCACCAGGACCGCTATGTGCGCGCCGAGGAATTTCTCAACACCACCAAGGCACTCTGGGACAGCTGGGATGACGATGCCTTCGACCAGCCGGACCGCGCCAACCGCCAGTTCTACCAACCCTCTGCTGCGCACCCGGTGCATCACCAGGGCCCTTACTACTCGGTCAAGGGTTTGCTCGACTATCCGCGGCCGATCCAGGGCTATCCGGTGATCGTGCAGGCAGGCAACTCCGAAGAGGGGCGCGAATTTGCCGCGCGCATTGCCGAGTTGCAATACTGCTCCGCCACGTCGATCGATGTGGCCAAGGCCTATTACGCCGATGTAAAGCGCCGCCTGCCCAAGTACGGCCGCGATGAAAGCGACTTGCTGCTGACGCCGGGCCTCTCGGTGCTGGTGGCAGAAAGTGACCAGCAGGCACAAGACCAATTTGGCGAACTGCAACGGCGGGTAGACGTCGGCAACGTGAGCTTTGGTGGTTTCGACCTGTCGGGCTACGACGTCGACGGCCCCCTGCCCGATCTGCCGTATAAGGAGACAGAGAACGGCAAGGGACGCTTCCGGCAACAGCTGGAGCTGGCGCGCCGCGAGAAGCTGTCAATCCGTGAACTGGTCCTGAAGTTCCGCGTCTCACGCGGGCATGTGCAGGCGGTGGGTTCTGCCAAGACGGTGGCGGACACGATTGAACAATGGTTCGTGGAACGGGCGGCTGACGGCTTCAACATCGTGCCGCCGCTGCTGCCCAGCGGCTTCGAGAACTTCGCCCGCTTGGTGGTACCGGAGTTGCAACGCCGTGGCATCTTTCACAAGGACTACAGCGGCACTACCCTGCGTGAGAGCTTGGGCCTGAAGCGGCCGGCGAACCCCCACACCGTGCGCAATGACCAGACAGCGGGATCAGCCGACACCGTACAGGCGAAGGCCACCGAGGTGGCGAATGCAGTAGCTGCTTGATTAGGCTGACGGTGAAATGGGGCATCGCCTGGTACCCCATTTCATTACGCGTGCAGCCGACCTTTGGTTTGCAGTGCAAACAGGCGCGCATACAGCCCTCCCCCGCGGACGGCCAGTTCTGCGTGCTGTCCCTGTTCGCGAATCTCACCGCCCTGCAATACCAGGATCTGGTCGGCATTCATCACCGTCGACAAGCGATGGGCAATGATCACAGAGGTGCGCCCGCTCACCAGTTGCTCCAGGCCCTGCTGCACCAGATGCTCGGACTCGGAGTCCAGCGCGCTGGTGGCTTCGTCCAGAACAATCAGCTGCGGATTCTTCAGGATGGCGCGCGCAATGGCAATGCGCTGCTTCTCGCCGCCAGACAGCTTGACGCCGCGCTCGCCGACCAGGGTTTCATATTGGGAATCAAATTTCTGAATGAAGTCATCGGCATGCGCCGCACGCGCGGCCAGCCGCACCTCTTCTTCGGTGGCCCCCGGGCGGGCAAAGGCAATGTTCTCGCCAATGCTGTCGTTGAACAGCGCCACATCCTGCAGAACCACACCCATTACCGCCCGCACGCTACGCTGCTGGTAGCTGCGCAGATCGCGTCCGTTGATGCGCACAGCACCTTCGCTCGGATCGTAGAAACGCATCAACAGCTTGATCACCGTGGTCTTGCCACTGCCACTCAAACCAACCAAGGCCAGTGTCTGCCCGGCGTTCAGATGAAAGCTGACCTTGTTCAATGCATAGGCCGCATTGCCGGGGTACTGAAAGCTCACCTGGTCAAACGTAATGCTTTCCAGATGTTGAAGGGCGGTGGCATCCGGCGCATCCACCAGCTCATGGTCCACGTCCAGCAACTCGACCAAGCGCTCTGCTGTACTCTCAATCTCGCCGGCCTGGTTCACCTGTCTGGCGATTGGCCCAACGGTGTTGATCAGCATTTGCGACAGGGTCAGTACCAGCAGGATGTCCCCTGTGGTGAGGCCGCCTTGCAGGGCGCCATAGGCTGTAACCGAAACCGAAGCAAACATACCAAAGGTATTGACCACGTTCAGCGCCTGTTCCGAGCGCCACTCGGTGGCGTGTAGTTTGCCCCGTGTGACCTTCCACGCCTCCTGGGTCTTGTCATAGCGTTCCTTGACCGCGGGTTCGCCACCAAAGCTGCGCACGGTGGCGATGTTGCCTATCATCTCGGCCAGAAGTCCGGTCATGCGTCCGGCCAGCATTTGCCAACCGCGCCGGTGCGGCTTGGTCCAAGCAACGGTTCGATACGAGATCAACAGGTTCAGCGCCACTACCGCGAGCATGATGACGCCGACCACCGGCGCCTTGATCAGCAACACGGTTACCGTGAATACCATCTGCAGCAGATTGGCCAGCACGCCATCGGTCAGGGACGAAAGCCACATCGTGATGGTGGTGATGTTGCCGAAACGGTCCATGATTTCCCCGACACGTGTGCGCTCAAAATAGTCGATAGATTTTTGCGTCATGTTGTCGAATACGCGCTGGCGGAACGTACTCACCGTATCCAGCCAAAGATGATCGGCTTGCTTGTTTTGCAGTGCGCCAAACACCACCAGTGTCAATCTGAGTCCGAAGAAGGCTACCAACAGCCACAGAACCCGTTCCTCGGCAACCGTGCGACTGATATGGCCACTCAATAGCTGCGCAATCGCATCCACAATGCTCTTGTAAAGGTAGGGCGTTGCTGTTCCAACGATGCCCAGAACGGCACCCACCAGAATGACACCGACCAGCTTGCCGCGGTATTCCGGTATGAATTGAATGGTTCGCCAGAGGTGTTTCATGTTTGTTTGAGATGGGGTTTTTCAGGAGAGGTGATCGGAAGGATTACGGGCGGATCACACCGACTTGGATGCAACTCGCCACGTGGACCAGTGGGCTACTCTGCACAATTTGTGCCACGAACTTACATCCGAAGGCAGCCTCTGGTTGCTTGCTTGTTTCGGAAACTCCACTGCGGACAAGTGGTGCAAAGCCAACCATGCACTGCTTGATTTGTAGCACTTGGTGTGTGAAATCAGTACACGCAACGCCGCCGCCGCATCAACTATGAATATGCGAAAACCTTCATTGGTCTGTGTGCTTATGCCCACTAGCATCACCCGCTACCGGTGCAGCAACGAGACAGAACCCATGCAAACAGCCTATCGGGTAGATAAGGGCGCTGGACTCCCACAGCCGGCACCCCTCTATTGCTGATTTTTTTGAAAGCCCTCTCCATGACCACCCTGACAACCTACCATGTCAAAGCGCCCACCACCGTGCTGCAGCACATCAAAGACGATGTCGCCCTGCGCAGTACCCTGATCCGATACGGCGTGCTGTTCAACCGCTGGCCGGTACGCCCCCTGCCAACAGAATTTGACACTGCTAAAGTCCTACTGGCCTATCAGTCCGAGATCCAGACCCTCAAGGCCATCAAGGGTTACACCACGGTGGATGTGATCCGTATCACACCAGCGCATCCGGAGCGCGCGGAGTTGCGCAACAAGTTCATCGAGGAGCATACCCATGCCGACGACGAGGTGCGCTACTTCGCCGAAGGCTCGGGCGCCTTCTACCTGCATTTGGGCGACACCGTGGTGCAAGTGCTATGCGAGGCTGGCGACCTGATTGCGGTGCCTGCAGGCACCAGACACTGGTTTGACATGGGGCCCGAGCCACAGTTCACCTCAATCCGCCTGTTTTCCTCGCCCGAGGGCTGGGTCGGGCATTTCACTGGCGACCCGATATCCGGCAGCGTGCCGCGCCTTGACACGCCTGCCGTTTCGGCCTGATGAATTGCGTGTACGCACAGATGGCGCCCATGCTGGAGCAGCACTGCCCGCCTCTCCCACGAATCGCACACCGTCATTTTCCAAAAATACATATTCGAAAGCCTTCGTTCGCAGCTGCAGAACGGACGCGTAAATTGGACGCTACAAGACGTTGCAAGCCCTTGCACGCTTGCTTCTATTTCCCTACTACGGAGCCTTTATCCATGAAAACATCTTCGCTATTGACCGCCCTGCTGGCGTCACTAATAACATTGACAACCATCACGGCCCACGCCGATCAACTCGCCGACATCAAGAAAAAGGGTGAGATCGTTTTCGGCACGCTGGGCATCGACGAGCCCAATAGTTCGGTGGACCCGCAGACCCGTGAATTTGTTGGCTACGAAATCGACCTCGCCCGGGCCGTGGCTAAGGATCTGGGTGTCAAGGCTGTGTTCACGCAAGTGGCCGTGGCGGCGCGCATCCCCGAACTGCAGCAAGGCCATGTAGACATCCTGGCGGCCTCGCTTACCCACAACAAGGAGCGCGAATCACAGGTCGACTTTTCCTTGACCCACTTTGTGACCGGCTCCAAGGTACTGGTCAAGAAGAGCAGTGGCATCACCAGTGTGGCCGACCTGGCCGGCAAGAAGGCGCTCACTGTCAAGGGTGGCACCCAGGGACCGAACCTGCTGCGCGTGGTACCCACGGCAGAAATCGTGACCTTTGAATCGACGCAGCAGGCCTTCCAGGCATTGCAACAGGGCAAGGGCGTGGCCTACATCAACGACGAGTCCGGCTTGTTGGCCGACTTTGCCAAGCTCGGCGATAAGAGCAAGGACTACGCCATCCTGCCGCAAAACCTGAATGTGGAGCCGCTGGCCTTTGGCATCAAGAAGGGTGAGACCGCCGTGAAGCTGGCCGTGGATGCCTCGTTGCATGGCCTGGAAAAGTCGGGTGAAGCCGACAAAGTGTTCCAAAAATGGTATGGCCCGCAGTCCAAGCTCAAGTTGTTCCCCAAGCGCGACTTCAAAATCGACACCGACAAAATTTGAAGTGAGTCCAGCGATGCCTGCAACCAAATCGAACCACGCCCACTCCCGTGTTGCTCCGGTGTCCCGCCAGGGGCTGCCGATTCTGGACCTGAGCGACTTCACTTCCGGCAATGCAGGGCAGCGCTCAGCGTTTGTAGATCACCTGCGTGAAACGGCCTACGGCGTAGGCTTTTTCTACCTGCGCGGCTTTGGCGCCAGCCCGGCGCAAACCCGGGCGGTGCTGCAAGCATCCAGAGACTTCTTTGCCTTGTCGCCCGAGCAAAAAGATGCCATCCACATGGCCCGCTCGCAGCACTTTCGCGGCTACACCGGTGCCGGCGACGAGATCACCCGTGGTGAGCGCGACTGGCGTGAGCAGCTCGACATCGGTGCCGAGCGCGCGGCGCTGACCCAAAGCCCCAGCAGCCCGGCCTGGACACGTCTGCAAGGCCCTAACCAGTGGCCTGAGGCCCTTCCCCTGCTCAAGCCCGTGTTGCTGGACTGGCAGAACACATTGACCGACGCGGCGCGCCAACTGTTGCGCGCACTGGCGTTGGCCTTGGGCCAGCCGCAGGACCGCTTTGCATCGGCCTTTGCCGACGCACCAGTGCAGCATCTGAAAGTGATTCACTACCCTGGCCGTGCTGATGGCGAATCGACCCAGGGCGTGGGCGCGCACAAGGACTCGGGCTGCCTGACCCTGCTGCTGCAGGACACCCAGGCCGGCCTGCAGGTGTGGGAACGCGCAGGCCCGGGCCAGCCAGAGGATGCGGGCTGCTGGATTGATGCGCCCCCGATTGAGGGCACCGTGGTCATCAACCTGGGCGAGGTACTTGAGCTACTGTCTAACGGCTACTTGCGCGCCAATATCCATCGCGTAGTGAGCCCGCCGCAAAGCCAGGACCGGCTGTCAGTGGCCTTCTTCCTCAGCCCGCGGCTGGACGCCGAGCTGGCACCGCTGGTGCTGCCCCCCGAACTTGCGGCCAAGGCGCGCGGTGTTGACCGTGACCCGAAGAACCCGCTGCTGGCCCACACCGGGCGCAACCTGCTCAAGGGCCGGCTACGCTCGCACCCCGAAGTTGCCCAGCGTTTTTATGCCGACGTGCTGGAGGCCGAAGGCATCAAGCCTGGAGCCTTGGCCAGCGCCTATTGAAGAACGGGCAGTCGCCTACCGCAACATGCCCCAGCGCCGCACCGTGATGCGCTCCACCGTGCGAAAGATAAGGCCTTCGACCAGCAGGCCGATGGCGATCACCATCACCAGACCGGCAAACACGCGGTCGGTCAAGAGCTCATTGCGGTTCTGGAAGATGTACCAGCCCAGGCCGCCCTTGCCCGACGAGGCGCCAAACACCAGCTCGGCCGCGATCAGCGTGCGCCAGGCAAAGGCCCAACCGATCTTCATGCCGGTGAGGATGGCGGGCAGTGCCGCCGGCACCAGTATCTGCAGCACAAAGGGCAGGCCCTTGAGGCCGTAGTTGCGCCCGGTCATGCGCAGGGTTTCCGGCACTGCCTGGAAGCCAGCAAAGGTGTTCAGCGCCATGGGCCAAACGACTGAATGCACAAGCACAAAGATCAGGCTTCCCTGGCCCAGGCCGAACCACAGCAGGGCGATGGGAAGCAGCGCAATCGCTGGCAATGGATTCAGCATGGCGGTGAGCGTGGCCAGCACATCGCGCCCGGCGCGGGTGGACACGGCCAGGGCGGTGAGCACAAAGGCCAGGAACACGCCACCCACATAGGCTTTGAGCAGGATGGCCAACGAGATCTGCGTCTTGACCAGCAGCTCGCCGGTGACGATGCCGCCCCACAGCGCCAGTGCGGTTTGCCATACGCTGGGCAAAAGCAGGTCGTTGTTGTGTAGGCGCGCGGCCAGTTCCCACAGCAGCAGGAAGCCAACCACCACCAGCGTGCGGCGGAAACCGTCGCTCTGGCGCAGCTGCATGAACCAGGGCAACTGGCGTTGCACATCCTGTGCGGCAACCGGCGGTAGTGCGTATTCACGCTCGGGCCGCACCGGGGGGGTGTGCAATGGGGACATTGTGTGTACCGGTTGAACTGCAGCGTGCGTCATGCCATGGCCTCTTCTTCTTCGGTGACTGCGGGTGCGGCAGCGTCATGCTCAAACAGCAGCTCGTGGATGTGGCGCGCGGCCTGCTGGAAGGCCGGGCTGCCCTGGCTATGCAGGCCATAGGCGTGGGCATTGATCTCGGCGCGCAGGCGGCCCGGATGCGGAGATAACAGGGCGATGCGGCTGCCAACCACCAGCGCCTCTTCAATCGAGTGGGTGACAAACAGCAGGGCGAAGCGCACTTCTTCCCACAGTCGCAGCAGCTCTTCCTGCATCTTGCGCCGGGTCAGCGCGTCGAGCGAAGCAAAGGGTTCGTCCATCAGCAGCACGCGCGGCTGCATGGCCAACGCGCGAGCAATCGCCACGCGCTGCTTCATGCCGCCGGACAGCGTGTTCGGATAGGCCCCGGTAAAGGCCGACAGTCCCACCTTGTCCAGGTAGTAGAGCGCACGTTCGCGCGCCGCTGCACCGCGCAGCGTGCCCGAGGCCTTGAGCGCAAACAACACGTTCTCCAGCACCGTTTTCCACGGTGCCAATTGGTCAAATTCCTGGAACACCACCACGCGGTCCGGCCCCGGCCCGGTGACCGGCTGGCCTTGCAACAGGATGCGGCCCTGCGTCGGCGTGATGAAGCCGGCCACGGCTTTCAGTAGCGTGGACTTGCCGCAGCCGGAGGGCCCCAGCAGCACATAGCGCTCGGCCTCATGCACGTCGATGCTCACGCCCTGCGTGGCCCGCACGATGCGATCGCGGGTCTGGTATTCGAGGCTGACGTTTTGGATCTGCAGCAGCGCCCGGGGGAATTCGGTCACGTGGTCGGCAGCCATCAGTTGCCTGGCGCTGCGTAGGCTTCTTCGAAGAAGTAGTCCTTCCACGAGGCGGCCTTGTTCTTCAGCACGCCCAGTTTGTAGAGCTCATCGGCATAGACGTAGGTGCGATACGGCGAGACAGTGAAATCGTTCTCCGGGTCGTCCAGGATTTTCTTCACAAAGTCGAGTGACAGCTTGGATTTTTGCACGCGGATAAAGGTCTCTGCCGCCTTGGTCTTGTTCTTCTTGATGAACTGCGATGCCTCGGTCAGCGCGGCATAGAACGCCTTGTAGGTCTTGGGGTTTTCGTCGTGGTATTTCTGCGTGGTGTAGAGCACGTTGAAGGTGGCCGGGCCGCCCAGGATGTCATACGAACTGAGGATCTTGTGCACCTCTTTTTTCTCCAACGCCTGGTAGTAGAACGGCGCGCTGGAAAAGTGTGTGTTGATTTCCGAGCCGCCGGCCATGATGGCGGTCGTTGCATCCGGATGGGCCAGGCTGACCGAGATGGCATCAAAGCGCTTGAAGTCGTCCTTGCCAAACTGTTTGGCGGTTTCGATCTGCAGCGTGCGCGACTGGAAGCCGGTGCCCGCGGCCGGCACGGCAATGCGGTCCTTGTCGCTCAGGTCTTTGAGCGTCTTCACCTTGGGGTTGTTGGTGATCAGGTAGTTGGGCAGTGAGCCCAAGGCGGCTACGGCCTTGACGTTCTGCTTGTCCTTGGTGCGGTCCCAGAGTGTGAGCATGGGCGGCACACCGGCCGACACCACGTCCAACGCATGGGCCAGCAGGGCCTCGTTCATGGCTGTGGCGCCGGAGATCTGGTTCCACTCGACCTGGATGTCCAGGCCTTGCGCCTTGCCGTATTTTTCAATCAGCTTCTGGTCCTGCACCACGTCCAGGATCAGGTAGGCGATGCCGAACTGTTGGGCAATGCTGATGTGGCCTTCGGCGCGGGCGCTGCCCGCAGTGGCGGCGAGTGCG
>Ga0316220_1000435_pt1 | contig 61699 bp, 55 predicted proteins | sample TBH18005metaG_FD_203632 | JGI IMG/M metagenome (GOLD analysis project Ga0316220, IMG submission 203632) | Freshwater microbial communities from Trout Bog Lake, Wisconsin, USA - TBH18005 | ecosystem: Environmental > Aquatic > Freshwater > Lake > Hypolimnion/Profundal zone | place: USA: Wisconsin... | reverse complement strand
AGCGGCCCGCACCCTTGAGACCCTCCAGCCAGCCGTCGCGCGCAGCCTCGCCCGCTTCCAACCTGATCACTGCCAGGGCTTCTTTCGGCACGCCCAATATGGGACTAATTAAATCGAAAACGCTCTAATTCTGCCGTCCGGTTACTTCGGCGCCTGCTCGAGTTCGCGGCGCGTGGCGCGGAGGTCGTCGAGCTCGCGCTGGAGTTCGGCCCTTTCCTCCTTCGTCTTGGCGAGCCGCATGGCTTCCAGCAGTTCCTTCTCCTCCTCCATGATGCTCACGCGCTCCTGGGCGAGGCTGGAGCGTTCCTCGCTGGAGGAACCGCCGAAAATGGCGAGGGCTTTGGACACCGCGGGATTGTTCAGGGATTCATCCAGCTTGGTCGGCTTGGTGTTCACCTTCTCCCGGGCGATGGCCTTGTCCTGCTCGTTGATCTCAAGGTCGAGATCGGTGATGCGGCTCTTGTTCACCTGGACCTGCGGCAGCATGGTGGCCGGGGTCTGGACGGTCGCAGGGGGCACGGAATCGGCCGGCTTGGCCGCGGACGGGGCCGCCGGGGTATCGGGCGCGCCTTTGCCCGCCGGTTTGGCCGCGGCGGCCGCGGATTCGGCGGCCTTCTTTTGGGCGTCCGCAAGGATGAGCGCGCGGATTTCCTCCTTCTTCTTGGCCTCGTCGGCAGGGTCCTGGTCCTGCGCCAGTCCGGCGAGCGTCAGGGAGGCGGCGAACAGCGCAAGGGGGAGAAAAGAGGCTTTCATGGTTCGTCAGAGGGGAAGGTAGGGCGGGCGGCGGGGGAGTCGAGGGAGGACTGGGGCGGTGACGCCTTGCGGCGGAGACAGGTTGCGCGCCGGCGTGGAACCGGCAATTCGGGGAAGGTGATTTCTTCCGGCTGTCGTTCTGCGCGCGGAGAAGACCCCCTTGGAGCCTGTCGGGCTGAGTCGCTCTGGATTCTTCGCTGCGCCCAGAACGACAATGAAAAAGGCCGGGGGTTGCCCGGCCTGCGAGAGTGACGGCCCGTTTGGAGACTCCGTCCGACCTTGGAGCCGGTTACCGCCGGCCGGCGTAGATGGCGCTGGCGCCGAGCTCCTCCTCGATGCGGAGGAGCTGGTTGTATTTCGCCACGCGGTCGGTGCGGGAGGCGGAGCCGGTCTTGATCTGGCCGGCGTTGGTTGCCACCGCGATGTCGGCGATCGTCACGTCCTCCGTCTCGCCGGAGCGGTGCGAGATGACGGCGGTGTAGTGGTTCTTGTGCGCGAGTTCGACCGCGTCGAGCGTCTCGGTGAGGGAGCCGATTTGATTGACCTTCACGAGGATCGAGTTGGCGGTGCCGGTCTCGATGCCCTTCCGCAGGAAGTCGACATTGGTGACGAACAGGTCGTCGCCCACCAGCTGGATCTGGCCGCCGAGGGCGGTGGTGAGCTTCTTCCACGTGGCCCAGTCGTTCTCGGCGCAGCCGTCCTCGATCGAGTCGATCGGGTACTTGGCGACCAGTTCCTTGTAGAAGGCGACGAACTGGTCGCCGGAAAACTGGCGGCCGTCGGATTTCTTGAAGACGTACTTGCCGGTCTTCTTGTCGTAGAATTCGGAGGCGGCGACATCGAGCGCGAGCGTGATGTCCTTGCCCAGCTTGTAGCCGGCGTTCTTCACGGCGAGGGAGATGGCATCGAGCGCGTCGGTGGTGGAGGCGAGGTTCGGGGCGAAGCCGCCCTCGTCGCCGACGGCGGTCTGGAGTCCCTTGGCCTTGAGCACCTTCTTGAGGCTGTGGAAGACCTCGGCGCCGGCGCGCAGGGCGTCGGCGAAGGAGTTGAAGTTGACCGGCCGGATCATGAACTCCTGAAAATCGATGGGGGCGTCCGAGTGTGCACCGCCGTTCATGATATTCATCATGGGGACGGGGAGCACCTTGGCATTGGGGCCGCCGAGGTATTTGTAGAGCGGCTGACCGAGGGCGTTGGCGGCGGCGTGGGCGGTGGCGAGGGAGACGCCGAGGATGGCGTTGGCGCCGAGCTTCGCCTTGGTCGGGGTGCCGTCGAGCTTGATCATGGCGCGGTCGATTCCCACCTGGTCGCAGGCGTCGTGGCCGAACAGGACGGGGGCAATGTCGGCCTTCACGTGGGCGACGGCCTTCTGGACGCCCTTGCCGAGGTAGCGCTTGGGGTCGTTGTCGCGCAGTTCGAGGGCCTCGTGCTCGCCGGTGGAGGCGCCGGAGGGGACGGCGGCGCGGCCGAAGGCGCCGCAGGCGAGGCGCACGTCGACTTCAATCGTGGGATTGCCGCGCGAGTCGAGGATCTCGCGGGCGTTCAGGGAGGAGATGGCGGTGTTCATGGGAAGAGAAACGCTGGAGTGAAAGGGAAGGGTGAAGGTGAAAGGGCCTGGCCGGCGGGAGTCGATGCGAACAGCCGGGGAGTGAAAGTGAGCGGGCGCAGGAGGGGAAGGCGAAAACCAGCGTAGGACACGCGGCGCTAGCGCAGGCGGCGACCCGCTTTCGGCGGTCAGGCCGTAATCCGGCCTGTCAGCGGGGTGAAACGGCCGCCCCCGCGCAGCCGGAGGTCCTCAAAAATCCCCGCCGACGATGCCGAGGTAGGCGAGCAGGCGGTGCACCAGGCCGGGGGCCTGCGGGCGCAGCAAGGGGGGAATCTGCTTGATGAAGCCGCGCGTGACGGCCGTGCGGCCGACGCTGACGCCGTCGTAATTGCGGACCTGCAGCAGTTCGGCGGTGAACAGGTGCAGGGGCACCTGATCCAGGTGCCCCTCGAACGCGGCGGCATGCAGGGGGGTGTCGCCATTGTCATTCCGGGTGAGCAGCAGGTCGGTGGTGAGGAGGTCGCGCGGGATCTTCGCAAGCTGGCCGGTCTCGGCTGCGGCGTGGATGGCGGTGAAGCCGGTCTTGCTGGCAATGACCAGATTCGCCGGGGTGAGAAACCGGGGAGGAATCTGGTCGAGGTGCCCGGAAATCGCCGCGGCGTGGAAGACGGTGTCGCCCGTGGTCGTGGCTTCCAGCAGGGCGTCCGCGGTGAGGAATTCGACGGGCACCTGGTCGAGGTGGCCGTTGAAGACCGCGACATGCAGGACGGTCTCGCCCGCGAGGTTGCGGCGGCCGAGATTCGCGGCGGTGAGGAAACCGGCGGGCAGGCGGTCGAGTTTGCCGTTTTCCGCGGCCTCGTGAAGGAGGGTGTTGCCGAGGTGGGTCTTGGCCAGCGCCAGGGACGGGGTCACGAGGCCGGGAGGCAGCTGGTCGAGGCAGCCCTGCGCGGCGGCCACATGGTAAACGGTGTAGCCGGAATTGCTGGCGATGGAGAGCAGGTTGGCCGTGAGAAACGGGCCCGGGACCTCGCTGAGGAAGCCGCCGAGCGCGGCATGGTGCAGCGGCGTGTAGCCCGAGTCATTGCGGAGCGAGAGGCACTGCTCGTCGAGCAAGCCGGGGGGCAGCAGGCCCAGGCTGCCGTACTTGGCCATGGCATGAAGCGGGGTGTTGCCGGCGGCATTGCGCGCGGTCAGCCGCTCCCGGGTGAAAAACTCGGGGGGGGATCGTGGTCAGCCGGCCGGAGCGGGCCGCCTCGTGCAGGTCGTAGTTTTCCGGTTCGGGCACGGCGGAAGGGAAGTTTCCCCGCGACAGCGTGGCAAATCAAAAGGCCGCCGCCACGGCGGAAGGATTTCGGTTTGCCATGCCCGGACGGCGAAGCACGATGCCGGCAATGAGCGCTGCGGAAACCAAACCTGCGTCCGTCCCGAGGAAGGACGCCGTGCTGATCGTCGATGACGAGAAGCCGCTGCTGGATGTCTTTGCCGCCGCGCTCGCGCCGAGGTTCGACGTGGCGACGGCCCTGTCGGCGCGCGAGGCGGAATTCATCCTGCACAAGAAGGCCTTCAAGGTCGTGATCGCCGACCACCTCATGCCGGGGGGCAATGGGATGAATTTCCTGGTGCGCGCGCGCGAGGAGTTTCCGCACATGCAGCGCGTGCTGGTGACGGGCTACATGAAGCCGGAGATGCTCATGCGCAGCGTGAACGAGGCCGCGCTGTTCCGCTACCTGCTGAAGCCGGTGGAGCTCGACGAATTGCTCCAGGTGGTGGCGGACGCGGCCAAGGCGCACGACAGCAGTGTGGCGACGGCGTCGGCCGGCGGCTGAACATCGCTGCGCCCGGAATGACTCGGCAGGATATGGGGTCTCCGGACTGGCGCCCGCGCTTGCATTTCAGCGCCCCGGCAGGGTGGCTGAACGACCCCAACGGATTGGTCCGCGTGGACGGCCAGTGGCACCTGCAGTACCAATATGAATGGCCGCGCTGCTGGGGGCATGCGACGAGCCGGGACCTGTTTCACTGGGAGCACCTGCCGGTGGCCTTGCGGCCGGATGAAAACGGCGACTGCTGGTCGGGCGGCACGGTGCCCGATGAGCGGAACGCCTCAGGCCTCGTGGCTGGTCCGGCCGGAGGATTGGTGTCGGTCTACACTTCGCAGGATCCGGCCGCGGGCCAGAGGATCAGCCTCGCGAGCAGCGCCGACGGCGGACGGACCTGGCGGAAGTTTCCGGGCAACCCGATCCTGCGCCGGCCGCAGCGGGATTGTCGCGATCCGAAGGTCCTGTGGGATCCGGAGCGCGCCCGCTGGGTGATGGTGCTCACGGAAGGCCGGCACCTGACTTTCTTCATTTCATCCAACCTGAGGGACTGGCAGGAGACGGGGCGCTTCACGCCGCGGAGTGAACCGGGGGTGGATGGCTTCGAGTGCCCGGACCTGTTTCAGCTGCCAGTGGAGAACCGGCCGGGGGCGGCGAAATGGGTGCTGACGGTCAGTTATCTCAGCGGGGATAATTTCGCCGAGCCGCACGGCTTCGGGACCTGTGCGCAGCGCTATTACGTCGGTGAGTTTGACGGCGCGGCGTTCACCGCGGAGACGGGCGTGGCGAGCCTGCGGCCGCTCGGCCACGGGCCGGACGACTACGCGGCGATCACGTGGCCGCGGGAGACGGACGGCGCGCGGCGCACGCTGTTGATCGGCTGGATGAATCACTGGGGTTACGCGAAGCAGATTCCGACGCGACCCTGGCAAGGCTGCCTCACCCTGCCGCGCGAGCTGACACTCTGCGAGGTGGCGCCGGGCGACTGGAGGATCCGGCAGTGGCCGGCGCGGGAACTGTGGGCGCAGGTGCCGCTGACGACGGAATTTCCCCGTGGCAGGCTGAAAAAGGAGGACGGCTTGCGGGCGCTGGGACACCTGTCCTGCGGCGTGATCCAGGCGACCCTGCGGCCCGAGGGTGACTCTGTCGTGGAGTTCGAGGTGTTTGCGTCCGATCAACACCGCACGGTCGTGGGCTACGATGCGGCGGGCGCGACACTCTTTTTTGACCGCCGCAATTCCGGCAGTCCGGATTTTCATCCCAAATTTCCGGGCCGGGTCGAGGCGAGGCTGCCGCTGGATGCGAAGGGCCGGCTTGAGGTCGTCATCGTCATTGACCGGTCAACGGTCGAGGTTTTCGGCGGGAGAGGTGAAGTGTACCTGAGCGGATTGACGTTGCCCGATCGGACATCCGTCGGGACCGGCATCCGGGCGAAGGCGGGCGCGACCGGAATCGAACGGCTCGGGCTGCGGTGCGGAGTAACGCCGGCCTAGCGCCTGAGTTTGGCCCGGAGGTACGGTGCGGTGGGGCTGCGCTTGACCTTGAGCAGGCCCGCGAGGTCGCCCTGGTAGAGGAGTTCGCCGCCGTCGGGTCCGCCCACGGGGCCGAGCTCGATGATGTAATCCGCCTCGAGAAGGAGATCGAGGTGATGCTCGATCACGACAACCGTGTGGCCCTGGTCCACGAGCGAGTGCAGGACGCGGGTGAGTTTTTCGCAGTCGCTGAGGTGGAGCCCGATGGTGGGCTCCTCGAGCAGGTAAAGGTTGCGCGGCGGCGTGCCGCGGCTGCGCTCGCGGTAGGTGGCGAGGCCGGCGGAAAGCTCGGTGACGAGCTTGAGCCGCTGGGCCTCGCCGCCGGAAAGCGTGGGCGAACTCTGGCCGAGGGTCAGATAGCCGAGCCCGCAATCGACCATGAGCCGGCAGACCTGCGAGAGCTGGGAGTGGAAATCGAAGAACTGGGCGGCCTCCTCAAAGGTCAGCTGGAGAACCCGGCCGATGCTGAGGTTCTTCCACGTGAGGTCGGAAAGCTCCGGGCCGTAGCGCAGCCCGCGGCAGTCATCGCACGGGAGGTAGGTGTCGGGCATGAACGCCATCTCCAGTTTGATGCGGCCGGCGCCGTCGCAGGCTGGGCAACGGCCCCCGGCGGTGTTGAAGGAGAAGCGCGAGGCGGTGTAGCCGCGGATCTGGGACTCGGGGAGGGAGGCGAAGAACTGGCGGATGAGGTCGAAGATGCCGAGGTAGGTGGCCGGCGTGGAGCGCGGGGTCTTGCCGATGGGCGCCTGATCGACCTCGATGACGGAGCGGAAGGCGCTGGCGCCCGTGAGGGCCTTGAATACCGGATGGCGGATACCGGACACCGGATTTTCCGAAGCAAAGCCGGTGGCCTTCATGAAGTCCTTGCCCGTGAGCACCGGTTTGCGGGCCTTGATGGCGTGGGTGACGGCAGGATGGAGCAGGTCCCGGAAGAGGGTGGATTTTCCGGCTCCGCTGGGGCCCGCGACCATGATGAGGCGGCCGGGTGGCAGCCGGAGATCGAAGCCTTTCAGATTGCGGAAGCGGACGTCGGTCAACTCGAGCCAGGGCGCTTTCCGGTTTCCGGTCTCCGCCATCCGGTATTGGCCGCGCAGCGGGTGCCTGATGCCCGATTTGAGGAACAGGCCGGTGAGGGACTTGGCATTGCGGCGGATTTCATCGGGGGTGCCGTTCGCGAGGACCTCACCGCCATGGATGCCGGCGGCGGGGCCGAGGTCGATGATGCGGTCGGCGCGGGCCATGAGTTCGTCGTCGTGCTCGACGACGAGCAGCGTGTTGCCCTTCGCGCGGAGCGTCTGGAGCGTTTCGATCAGCCGGTCATTGTCGCGCGCATGGAGGCCGATGCTGGGTTCGTCGAGGACATAGAGGACGCCGGACAGGTTGGAACCGAGCTGCGCGGCGAGCCGGATGCGCTGGGCCTCGCCGCCGGAAAGCGTCTCGGTGGGCCGGTCAAGCGACAGGTAGCCAAGGCCGACATGGTCGAGAAACTTCAGCCGCTCCTCGATCTGGGGCACGATGTCCTGCGTGATGAGCTTGCCGCGGGCGTTGAGGTCGAGGTGATGCAGGGTGGCGAGCAGCCGCGTGGGCGTGGCGCCCAGCAGAGCGGGCAGCGACAGCGGCGGTTCCGAGCCGCGGAGGTGGAGTTTCACGGAGCGGCCGATGCGGTTGAGCCGGGCGCCGTGACAGTCGGGGCAGGACACGCCGTCGTCGGCGACATCGTCGCCCGGCTCGAGACCGAGCTGGCGGAGCCGGTCGAGATTGGCGTCACCTTCCTCGTCATCGGGCGTGAGCATCCAGGGGAGGATGCGGCCGTGGCCGCGGCAGGTGGGGCACCAGCCACGCGGCGAGTTGAACGAGAAATTCTTGGGGTCGAGCTCGGGGAAGGATTCACCGGTCTCGATGTCGGTGCGGGTGGTGGAGAACCACGACAGGACTTCACCCTGCGGGGTCAGGAGAAAGCAGGCGCCGTGACCGATCTTCAGGGCACGGTCGAGGGCGGAGGAAGCGGCAGGCTTGGAGCCGGCGGATTGGGACTGGCGGTTCACCGCCTTCTGCCTGCCGCGAGACGCTTCCAGCTGCTTCAAGTCCGCAATCACCACCTCGATGTCATGCTCCCTGTAGCGGTCGAGCTTCTGGAAGGCGTCGACGCGGGTGAGGCGGCCGTCGGCGCGCATGAGCTCGTAGCCCTGGTTGGCAATCCACGTGGCGATGGGCTGGTGGTGGCCCTTGCGGCTGCGAATGAGCGGGGCGCAGAGGTAGAGGTGTTTCGCCTTGCGGGCTTTCGGCGTGGCGAGCACCCGGGCAAGGAGTTTCTTCAGGGCGCCGGGCGAGAGCGGGGTGACGGCCTTGTCCGTGTCGGGATGATGCTGCACGCCGAGCCGCGCATACAGCAGGCGGAGATATTGCGCGACCTCGGTGATGGTCGCGACGGTGGACTTGCGCGAACCGCGGGTGACGCGCTGCTCGATCGCGACGGTGGGCGGGATGCCCGTGAGCCGGTCGACGGCGGGGCGCGGCAGCTGCTCGACGAACTGGCGCGCATAGGGCGACATCGATTCCATGAAGCGCCGCTGGCCCTCGGCAAAGACGATGTCGAAGGCGAGCGTGGACTTGCCGGACCCGGAGACACCGGTGACGACGGTGAGCAGGCGGTGGGGAATCGCCAGGGAGAGATTCTTGAGGTTGTTCTCCCGCGCGCCAATGATCGTGAGGTCGCCGACGCCGAGGGTCAGTGGTGCCTGGTAAGCCGAGGGATCCTCCGCGGCGGCGGCGTGGCGGTCGTCGGCCGCGAGGGCGGCGCGGAGAAAAGGGGAAGTGGCGGTATCGGCGGCGGCGACCTCCTCGGGCGCGCCCTCGGCGACAATCCGGCCGCCGTGCGCGCCGGCATCGGGTCCGACCTCGAGGATCCAGTCGGCGGACTTGAGCACGTCGAGGTTGTGCTCGATGACGATGACGCTGTGTCCGCGGTTGACGAGCGCCTGCAGGACGGCGAGGAGGCGCTTGACGTCGTGGCGATGCAGGCCGGTGGTTGGCTCGTCGAGGAGGAGCAAGGCTCCTGCTGGAATTGCGGATGCCGGATTGCGGATGCCGGATTGATCGGAAGAACCGGCAAAACCGGACAGGTAACTGACCAGCTTGAGGCGCTGGGATTCGCCGCCGCTGAGCGTGTTGAGGGGCTGGCCGAGGGTAAGGTAGCCGAGGCCGACGGATTCGAGGGAGGCGAGGCGGGCCCGGATGGACGGATGCTCGGCGAAGAGCGGGAGCGCGTCGCCGACACTGGTGGCGAGGAGATCCGCGACCGAGCGGCCGTTCCACCGGATGGCGAGCACCTCGGGCTTGAAGCGGCGGCTTTCGCAGACGGGGCAGGGGACGAAGACGTCGGAGAGGAACTGCATCTCGACGCGCTCATAACCGAGGCCCTGGCAGTGGTCGCAGCGGCCGTCGCCGCTGTTGAAGGAAAAACTGGAGGCGTTGAAGCCGGCCTCCTCGGCGGCGGGCGTCCGGGCGTAAAGTTCGCGGATGAGATCCCAGGCCTCGGTGTAGAGGGCGGGATTGGAACGCGGAGTGCGGGAGAGGGGGGACTGGTCGACGAGGACGACCTCGCCAAAAGGGGCGTCACTTTGGATCTCCTCGATGACGGCAGCGTCCTCGGCCAGCTGCAGCCGCCGGGTGAGCAAACCCTGGTAGATGACATGATCGAGCAGGGTGGATTTGCCCGAGCCGGAAACGCCGCTCAGGCAGACGAAGCGCTGGAGCGGCAGGCGGAAGGAGAGGCCCCGCACATTGTGCTTGGTCGCGCGGGTGAAACGGAGCGAAGGGTGGCCGGGCGGGACCGGGCGGCGCCGGGCCGGAACCGGGAGGGTTTCCCGACCGGAGAAATAGGCGCCGGTGATGCTGGCGGGAGCGTAGAGGAGGCCGGCGACGGAACCTTGGTAGACGATGTGGCCGCCGCGGCTGCCGGGTTCGGGACCGACCTCGATGACGTGGTCGGCGGCGCGGATCATGGCCTCGTCGTGCTCGACAACGACGACCGTGTTGCCCGCATCGGTCAGCGAGCGGATGATCGCGATGAGGCGGTTGATATCGCGGGGATGAAGGCCGACGCTGGGCTCATCGAGGACAAAGAGCGTGTCGACGAGGGACGTGCCGAGGCAGCTGGTGAGGTTGACGCGCTGGACCTCGCCGCCGGAAAGGGTTTTCGACTGCCGGTCGAGCGTCAGGTAACCGAGACCAACCTGCTCGAGGTAGCGGAGCCGGGTGACGATGGAATCGTAGGCCAGCTCGGACTGGTGGTCGCCGGCCTTGGGCCGGGCGTCGGCCAGCGCGACGAGCAGATCGCTGACGGGGAGCTGATAAAGCGCGGGCAGGGTCCGGCCGCGCCATTGCCAGCAGAGCGACTCGGGCTGGAGGCGGAGGCCGCCGCAATCGGGGCAGGGATTGTAGGTGCGGTAGCGGGCGAGAAACACGCGCACGTGCATCTTGTAGGTGTTTTTCTCGAGCCAGCGGAAGAAGCCCTTCACGCCGTACCAATATTTGGGCCACGGCTTGCCGTGCTCCTCGCCATAGCCGGGCTCGCCGTCGATCACGAAGCTCTGCTGTTCGGGCGTGAGCGAGGCGAACGGGACATTGGTCGGGATCCGCTTCTTCCGCGTGAAGACGAGCAGGTCTTTTTTCGATTCCCCGTAGATCTCGCTTTCCCAGCACTTGATCGCGCCGCCGTCGATGGAGAGCGACTGGTCGGGCACGGCGAGGCGGTAGTCGATGTCGATGACGCGGCCGAAGCCGCGGCACTTGGGGCAGGCGCCGAGCGGGGAATTGAAGGAAAACAGGGCGGGCGAGGCGGCGCGGAAGGTGCGGCCGGTGGCGGGCGAATGGAGCCCGCGGGAGAAATGGCCGAGCTCGGACAATTGCGGGTGGCGGATTGCGGACTCCGGAGAACCGAAAATCCGGACCTCGCCGTCGCCGAAGTGCATCGAGGTCTCGACGGCTTCCAGGAAACGGGCCTTTTGGTCGGGGGCGAGGGTGATGCGGTCATGGGCGACGTGAAGGAGGGTCGCGGTCGCGAGGGGCTTGGCTTCAGTCAGGAGATCGTCGATGCGGTGGGCGGCGAGGGCGCCGGAGGCACCGGGCACGAGAACGCGGACGTAGGACTGGCCCTTCAGGTTTTGCAGGATCTCGGACCAGGCGAGGTTGGCCGGTTTGGAGACCCTGAAGGTGACGACGACGGTCTGCCCGGCTTGCGCGGCGAAGGTCTTGTCCCAAATGGTCGCGGGGCTGTCGTCCTCGACCTTGGCGCCGGTGGCGGGGTCGAAGCATTCGGCGGCGTGGCTGAACCAGACTTTGAAGAAATCCGTCAACTCCGTCATCGTGCCGACGGTGGAGCGGGAGGTCTTGACCGTGTTGGTCTGCTCGATGGCGATGGACGGACGGATGTTCTCGATGGAGTCGACCTTGGGCTTGTCGAGCAGGTCGAGGAACTGGCGGGTGTAGGCGCTGAAGGTCTCGACGTAGCGGCGCTGGCCCTCGGCGTGGAGGGTGTCGAAGACGAGCGACGACTTGCCCGCGCCGCTCAGGCCGGTGACGACGACATATTTGCCCAGCGGGAGATCGAGGTCGAAACCCTTGAGGTTGTTCTGATGGACGCCGCGGAGGCGGATGGATTCAGCGGAGCGGGTTGGGGCCACGGGGGGACACAGATGGAGCAGCGCGGCGGAAACTCAACCGCGCGGCCGATTTTTCCAGCTAACCAGCCAGCGTGAGCCGGGCGCCGGCGGCGTTGATCGCGCGGGCGACGGCGGGCGTGGGGCGCGTGTCGGTCACGATGGTGAAGCGCGCGTCAAACGGGGTGGTGAGGCTGAGGGCCTTGCGGCCGAACTTGGAGTTATCGAGGGCGAAGAGGGTGCGCTCGGCGGCGCCGATCATCTTGCGCTGGGCGGCGACGATGAGGGCGTTGTGGTTCCAGATGCCGTTCTCGGTGATGCCGGCGCCACCGAGGATGGCGAGGTCGGCGTGGATCTGGCCGAAGGATTCCTCGCACATGGGTCCGAGGAGCACGCCGAGCCGGCTGTAGATGCTGCCGCCCGTCACGATGGTCTCCACGCTGCCGACCTCGCTGAAGAGGCTGGCGATGGGGAGGGAGTTGGTGATGACCTGGAGGCGTTTGTCGACGAGGAGGCGGGCGACGGCGTAGGTCGTACTGCCGCCGTCCAGGATCACCGTCATGCCGGGCTGCACCTGGGCGGCGACGAAGCTGGCGATGGCAAATTTTTCGTCAGGATGGCGCTGGTCGCGGGCGATGAAGTCGTACTCCTGGGCCACGAGGTCGGTCTCGACGAGCGAGGCGCCGCCGTGATGGCGGCGGACCACGCCGCGTTCCTCCAGGAGATCCAGCGCGCGGCGCACCGTCGAAAGGGAGCCACCGAAGCGGGCGGCAAGCGTGTGGAGGTCGGCGTAGTTGTGCTCGCGGATGAAGCGGGCGATCGAGTCGGTGCGCTGCTTGCTGGTCATGGAGTACGACGGGATTGAACGAGCTGCGCGAAAAGGTCGAGATAGGCGCGGGTTTGCTGGGCCGGCTCGAATTGGCGGCGGGCGAAGGCGCGGGCCTGGACGCCGCAGGCCTGCCGGAAGCCGGCGTCGGCCAGCAGCGGCTGCAGGCGGGCGAGAAATCCGGCGCGGTCACCCTGCGGCACGTTCCAGCCGGTCTGGCCGGGGAGGAAACACTCGCCGATGCCCTGGGCGTCGTACACGACGGCGGGGAGTCCGTAGGCCTGGGCCTCGATGAGAAAATTGGAGAGGGACTCGCTGCGGGAAGCGTGCACGGCCACATCGGCGGCGCGGTAGAGATCGGAGGGATCGGGCTGGAAACCGAGGAACTTCACGCGGTCGCCGAGCCGGCGGTCGGCGGCGAGACGCTCGCAGCCGGGGCGGGAAGGACCCTCGCCGGCAAGCCAGAGCTGCCAGTCGGGCGCGGTGGCGGGCAGGGTGGCGGTGAGCTCGATGAGCTCGCGCTGGTTTTTCTCGGGGCGGAACATCGCGACGCAGAGCAGGACGACGGTGGCGGCACCGGCGCCATGGGTGGCGCGCACGGCGTCGGCGCGGGTGAGGGCGGACTCCGGCGGGAAGACGAGCGAGTTGTAGATGACGGAGATCTTTTCCCGCGGCACGCCGTAGCGGGCGGCGAGATTGGCGCGGGCATCCTGGCTGTTGGCAATGACATGCCGGACGGCGGACAGCGAACGACGGAATGGCCCGGGCAGCGGTTTGCCGGTGCGCATGGTTGCGACGACCGTGGCCGCGGTAAAATTTTCCTGAATCGCGCCGGCCTGGCAATTGGCCATGCGGCCCATGCAGAGCACGACCTCCGGGGCGAGCTGGCCCACCGCCCGCATCAGGCCGGGCGCCAGCCAGTCGAGGTGCGTGTCGAACGCCTGCAGGGCGTGGCGGTGCACCGCAGGTGCAACCGTGGGCGCCAGTGCGCCGCCCGGCCGGAAGGTGAGCAGGGTGGACACATGGCCGGCGGCGGCAAACGCGTTGGCCAGGAGGACCGACTGCCGCTCGGTTCCGCCGCTGCGCAGATAGTCCTGAATGACGAGGATTTTCATTGCCCGAACGGGCTGGCCGCGGAAAATTCCATTGTTTAAGCGTTTTTTCCGCTGATGACCCAATTACTTGTACGATGGCTGGTGCTGGCGCTGGGAGTGATACTTGCCACGAAGCTGGTGCCGGGAATTTCCTGTTCGGATGGGACCACCCTGATTGTGGTGGTTTTGCTGCTGAGCCTGTTCAACGCGGTCCTGAAACCCATCCTGCTGCTGTTCACGCTTCCGTTCATCATTCTGACGATGGGGCTGGGGGTGATCCTGATCAATGCCTTGTTATTCTTTTGGGCGGGCAGCCTGGTCGAGGGCTTTTATGTGGCCAACCTCTGGGCGGCGGTCTGGGGCGGGGTCGTCGTGAGCGCCACCAATCTCGTCGCCAGCCTGATCGTGCGCAGCCCGAAGAAGCCGACCAAGCCGGAGAAGCGCGACGATGTGATCGACATTTAGAATCCGTTTGACGGTCGGGACGGCCGGCGTGACGGTTGGGCCAAACCAACCCATTTCACCATGGCTGAATCCCTTGAATACGATCTGATTGTCATTGGCGGCGGGCCTGCCGGCTATGCGGGCGCGATCCGCGCCGGCCAGCTGGGCAAACGCGTTGCCTGCATCGAGATGGAGCGGGCGGGCGGCACCTGCCTCAACTGGGGCTGCATCCCGACCAAGGCGCTGCTCAAGAGCGCGGAGCTCTACCAGAAGATCAAGAAAGCGGAGGCCTTCGGCATCTCGGTCAAGGAAGTGTCCTTCGATTATCCCAAGGTGATGGAGCGGTCCCGCGGCGTGGCCGCGCAGATGGCGAAGGGCGTCGAGTTCCTCTTCAAGAAGAACAAGGTGGATTACTTTGTGGGCCGCGGCCAGGTCACCGTGCCCGGCATGGTCGAGATCACCGAGGGCGAGCACAAGGGGAAGTTCCTCAAGACGAAAAACATCCTCATCGCCACGGGTTGCAAGATGCGCCGCATCCCTGATCTTGAGGTGGACGGCGTCCGGGTGATGACCTCGCGCGAAGCGCTCGCCGGCAAGACCCTGCCGAAGTCCATCGTGATCGTCGGAGCCGGCGCGATCGGCGTGGAGTTTGCCTATTTCTACAACGCCTTCGGCTCGAAGGTGACGCTGGTCGAGATGCTCCCGCAGATCCTGCCGGTGGAAGACGAGGAGGTGGCGAAGACGCTGCACCGCTCGTTCGAAAAGCAGGGCATCGTCATCCACACGGGCACAAAGTGCGAAAATTTCCGCGTCGGTAAGACGTCCGTGAAGCTCAACCTCGTGAAGGATGGCAAGAGCGAGGAAGTGGAGGCGGAAACGGTGCTGTCCGCGATCGGCGTAGTGGCGAACCTGGAGGGCGTGCTGTCGGCCAAGGTGAAGCTGGAACTCGACCGCAACTACGTGAAGGTCGGCGACGATTACCAATCAAGCGTGAAGGGCATCTATGCCGCCGGCGACATCATAGGGCCGCCGTGGCTGGCGCATGTGGCCACCTATGAGGCCGTCAATGCGGTGCAGGGCATGTTCGGCTTCAGCAAGCCGAAGCGCGTGAAGAATTTCCCGGGTTGCACGTACTGCCAGCCGCAGGTGGCGAGCACCGGCCTGACGGAAAAGGCCGCGAAGGAAAAGGGACTGAACTACAAGGTCGGAAAGTTTCCGTTCACGGCGTCCGGGAAGGCCGTGGCCTCGGCCGAATCCGAAGGCTTTGTGAAGGTCATCAGCGACGCCAAGACCGGCGAGATCTACGGCGCCCACATCATCGGGGCGGAGGCGACCGAGTTGATCGCCGAGTACGGGCTGGTGATCGAGCTGGAAGGCACGGTCGAGGACATCCATCACACGATCCACGCGCATCCGACGCTCAGCGAGGCGGTCATGGAATCCGCTGCGGCGACGACGGGCGAAGCGATCCACATCTGAGCTGCACCACGCGCGGTCAGCACGAGGATGAATCGTGCTTGGATGGCTTTTCGGGCTGAACCAGAATTGAGGCGCAAAGGCGCGAAGCCGCGAAGGCCGGAGTGAAGCAGGATGTTACGGCAAAGCCGCAGTAGCCTCCTGCGCACGTGGCGGTGAAGCGACGGCTAGCCGGGTCGTAGCCGCCTTCCCGGGTTGATCGACCGCTTTTTCCCGCTGGACGCGGGCTTCAGCGCGGCAGGCTTCCGGCCGCGTTGTGGCGGCGAAGACTGGTGCGAGCGCTGGGAATCGAACCCAGATCAATGGCTTCGGAGGCCACTACACTATCCATTGTGCTACGCTCGCGATGAACGCCGGAAAATCGAGGGCGGGACCGGGCCTGTCGAGAGCAAAGACGGGCCGGCGCCGGTCACTTCGCCTCTTCCCGCGAATAGCGGTGGACGAAAAAATAGTAGATCGCGCCCAGCACGGCGAGGGCGCCGGCGGCCCAGAGCGTGACCCGGTGCATCTCGCCGCGCATCAGCGCCTCGTCCCGTCCGGCCTGGATGCCGACCCAGCAGAGCACGGCGCACCAGGCGGCGGAACCGATCAGGGTGAAGATGGAAAACACAAGATAGCTCATCCGCACGATCCCGGCCGGCAGGCCGATGAGATGGCGCACGACGGGGAGGAGCCGGGAGGCGAAGATGCCGAAACTGCCGAAGCGGGCGGACCAGCGCTCCGCCTTGCCGATCTTTTCCGGGGTGATCAGGAGGTGGCGGGTGAAGTTCATCAGCCAGGGATGACGGGTGAGGCGTGAAGCCCAGTGCTCGATCGCGGTGCTGATTTTCAAGACCAGCGGCCGGCCGGCCCAGCGGGCGACCCAGTACATGGCAGTGGCGCCGATCCAGGAACCGAACGCACCGGCCAGGACGATGCCCAAGAAAGTCATGTGGCCCGTCTTTTGGGCGACGATGATGGCCGGGGGGATGATGAATTCGCTGGGCAGCGGCACGATCGAGCTTTCGATCGCCATCAGCAGCACGATCAGCGGATAACCCCCGCTCGCGAGCGACTGGTTGTACCAATCAAAAAGGCCTTTGAACATGACGGTCGGGGAGTGAAAACAAAAAAGGCAGGCAGCGGAAAAACTGCCTGCCAAGAAGGGAAAAGGACGAACTCAGACGTCGGGCTTGGTCTTGCGGAGGCCCTGCACGCGGTCGCCGGCCTTCCACTGGCCGCGCTTCTTGAGCAGGTCGACGCGCTCGAAGCGCTTGAGGACGTTGCGTTTAACGACGAGGCCGGAGGCGCCTTGGAGGCTCTTGTGCTGTGACATGGTGGTAAAGGAGATGAGTTCGAGTTGCTAAAGGGGCAAGTTGGTAGGGCCCGCGTTCGCCCATGACAAGTATTTTTCTCCCACCTGATCGGCGCGCACGACCAGCCATTCGGGCACGTCGTAGGGGTGACGGGCCAGAACATGTGCTTCGAGCGCCGTGACCTTGGTTGGCAGGCACTTAAGCATGAGCCGGTATTCCTCGGTGCGCTCGGGCCGGCCCTGCCAGAGAAAGTGGGAGGTGATCGGCCCGTCGACCTGGGCGCAAACCGCCAGACCGCGGGCGACGACGTCCGCGGCCAGGTTGTCTGCGTCGGCCCGGGTGGCCAAAGTCGTCCAGGCGATGAACATGGCGCAGCGTTTCCGCAGGGCCGGGGTGGGGGCAAGCCGGGAAATTGACCCTTGACGCATCGGGCTCGAGTCCTAGTTCTCAACCCTTTTCACCGCAGCCAACCCGCCCAGCCATGAGAGAAGATTACATCAAAGACGCCATGAAGGTCATCACCGACCCCAACATGCTGATCAACGTGGTTTCGCGCCGCGTGAAGCAGCTCCGCCGCGGCAACCGCCCGCTGGTCGAGTCGTTGGAAAAGCTCTCGGCCGAGGACACCGCGTTGCGCGAGATCAGCGAAGGCAAGATCAGCTACGAAATCAGCGAAGCCTGAGCGACGGCGGCTTTTGACATTCCCAGGCGGCGCGGTTTTGCTGACCAGCAGGACCGAAGCCGCCTTTTTCATGCCTAAATTTTACGTTCGCCGATGAGCGCGCAAAAAAAAGACCCCAAACGCTACACGGAGGTGCGCAATTCGAAGGCGTTGCGCGACTACTTCGTGGACGAGCGCTTCGAGGCGGGGATCGCGCTCAAGGGCACGGAGGTGAAATCGATCCGCGCGGGCAAGGCGCAGATCAGCGACGCCTTCGGCCGCATCGAAAAAGGCGAGCTCTGGATGCACAACGCGCACATCGAGCAATACGCCTTCGGCAACATCAACAACCACGACGCGCGCCGCATCCGGAAGCTGCTGCTGCACGCGAACCAGATCCGGAAAATCTCCCAGGCACTCGACGCCGGCGGCAGTCGCGCCGTGGTCCCGCTGCGGATGTACTTCAAGGAAGCGCTGGTGAAGGTGGAGGTCGGGCTCTGCACCGGCAAAAAGCTTTTCGACAAGCGCGAGACCCTGAAGAAGAAAGCGCTGATGCGCGACGAGGACAAAACCACCAAGTACCGCCGGTGATGAACACTGCACGCGACACGGTCACGGTCCGGGTGCCCGGCAGCACGTCCAATTGCGGGGCCGGCTTCGACACGCTGGGGCTGGCCCTTTCGGTCTACAACCGGGTGACACTCACCCGCTCGGCCGGGTCCGTACCGCAACCCGAACGGCCGGCGGATGGCCGGGCGCAGGAAATGGTGGCCGAGACCGCGGCCTTGTTCTTTCGCACCGCCGGCCTGGTCCCGGCGGGTTTCCGTTATCGCATCGAGGGCGAGGTGCCCGCGGCGCGCGGGCTGGGCTCAAGCGTTACGGTGATCGCCGGCGTGCTGGCCGGGCTCGATGCGCTGCATGGCACGGGCTGGTCGCGGCACCAGTTCGTGGCGGCCACCACGCTACTCGAGGGCCATCCGGACAACGCCAGCGCGGGGATTCTGGGCGGATTCTGTGTGTCGCGCTGCGACCCGGTCAGCGGGGCCTATGTTGATACCGTGCGCATCGTGGTGCCGGCGGAACTGGCTTTTGTCGTCGCGTCCCCGGACACGGAATTGCTGACGAAGGAATCGCGTGGCGTCCTGCCGGCGACGTTGCCCTATTTCGACGCGGTGAGGAGCATCAACAGCGCCGCCTACTTTACGGCGGCGCTGGCCACGGGGGACTTTGAGAAACTCCGCCACGCCGCCGGCGATTTCATGCACGAACCTTATCGCCTGGCGAAGATCCTGGGGGCCCGGGAGACGATCGCCGCAGGCGTGGTGGCCGGAGCCTACATGGGCTGGCTGAGTGGCAGCGGCTCGAGCGTGCTGTGTGTCTGCACGCAGGCTCAGGCCGGTCAGGTGTTGGCGGCCATGCGCGGGGCGTTTGCGGACAAATCCGTCGCCAGCGAGGCAAGGGTGCTGACGGCCGACAATACCGGGCTGAAGCTAGACTGAGGCCGGGTGGGCCTCGGCACGGAGCAGGTTCACGCCCGGCTCGGGCCAGAGCCGGATGATTTCGTCGCCGAGCTTCCGCCAGCTGAACGGCTTCGGCAGGATCTTCTTCAAGGGCGTGATCTCCGCCAGCTCCTCGCCCGTCAGGCTGATGGTGTGACCGGTGATCAGGATGAACGGCGTCGATGGAGCCAGCCGCGAAGCCTGGGTGATGAATTCGAGCCCGTCCAGCTGCGGCATGTAATAATCGGTGACGATCACGCCGGCATCGAGGCCGGGCAGGGCGGCCAGGGCCGCCAGCGGCCGCGTGAAGGCGACGACGCGGCAGTCCAGGTTTTCCGACAACAGCTGCGTGAGCAGGTTGGCGTAGGAGATCTCATCATCGACGATGACGACGGATTTGCGCGGAACGGAGTTCACGGGGCTGTGCGCGAAGCTGCTTTTCACGGGATGGAACGCAATTCACCCGTGCTTGATTCGTAATCCTACGTAGGAAGGATGGGGTCATGCTGCACCTCGTGCTTTTCCAGCCAGAGATCGCGCCCAACACGGGAAACGTGGGCCGACTGTGCGCCCTCACGCGGTCGCGGCTGCATTTGATTCATCCGCTTGGGTTTGAGATTACGGACAAAAACCTGAAGCGGGCAGGCATGGACTATTGGAAATCCCTCGATGTGCACGAGCACCCGGACTGGAAGGCATTCCGGGCGAGTCCTTACGCGCCGAAGCGGCTGTGGCTCTTCACCACGAAAACGTCGCAGGCGTTCTGGGACGTGCGTTATGCGGACGGCGACGGCCTCGTCTTCGGCAACGAAGGCTCAGGCGCGCCCGCGTGGCTGCACGAAGAAATCGGCGAGTCACAGCGCGTGACGATCCCACAGGCTAACACGGAACTGCGCTCACTGAACCTCAGCACAGCCGTGGGAATTGCCTGCTTTGAGGCGCTGCGGCAGCTGCGGTAGCCTGCGGCAGAGCGTCAAAGCTCAGCCAGCCTCACGCAGGAGACCTCGCGGGTGGGGCCGTCGGGGGCGAGGGGCGGGACGGCGGCCTTGCATCCTTCCCGGGCATAGGGACAGCGGGGGTGAAAGGCACAGCCGGTGGGTGGGTTGATGGGCGAGGGCGGGTCGCCGGCGAGAACGATGCGCTGGCGGGTGCGTTCGATGTCGGGATCAGGGATCGGAATCGCGCTGACGAGTGCGCGGGTATAGGGATGGCGCGGGCGCTCAATGACATCCGCCGCGGGCCCGAGCTCGACGATTTTCCCAAGGTACATCACGGCGACGCGGTCGGAGATGTGTTTCACGACGGACAGGTCGTGCGCGATAAAGATGAGCGAGAGGTTCATCTTCCGGCAGAGCTGGGAAAGCAGATTCAGGATCTGGGCCTGGATGGAGACGTCGAGGGCCGAGACAGGTTCGTCGGCGATGATGACCTTGGGCTCGAGGGCGAGCGCGCGGGCGATGGCGATGCGCTGGCGCTGGCCGCCGGAGAATTCATGCGGGTATTTCTGCATGAACCGCGGCGCGAGGCCGACGAGGCGCAGGAGGGCGGCGACGCGGGCGTTGACTTCGCCAGGCTGGCACAGGCCATGGACGAGCAGAGGCTCGGCGAGCGTGGCGAAGACGGTCATGCGCGGGTTGAGTGACGCATACGGATCCTGGAAGACCATCTGCATGCCGCGGCGGACCGTGAGCAATTCGTCGGCGGTGCAGGTGGAGAGATTCTTGCCGTTCAGCACGACGGTGCCGGCAGTCGTCGGGACGAGCTGCATGATCGTCCGGGCGAGGGTGGACTTGCCGCAGCCCGATTCACCGACCAAGCCGAGAACTTCGCCCCGGCGCACCGAGAGCGTGACGCCATCGACCGCCTTCACGGTGCCGGTCTGCTTCCGGAAGACGAAGCCCGATTGAATCGGGAAGTGCGCCTTCACGTCAGTCAGCTGGAGGATGGCATCGGTCATCGCAAGATGTGGCGTCAAAGTTCGCCGGCCTGCACCCGAAGGCAGGCCTGGGCGTGGGTGGGGCCCACCGCGGCGAGCCGGGGAATTTCGGCGAGGCAGCGATCGGCCGCGGATTCGCAGCGGGGGGCGAAGGCGCAGCCGGCGACGGGTTTGGAGAGATCCGGCGGCATGCCGGGGATCGTGAAAAGCTCGGCGCCCTTGGCCTGCATCGACGGAATGGAGCGCTGGAGCGCCCGGGTGTAGGGATGCTTCGGCGTGTGGAAAAGCGTGCGGGTGCCGCCGGTTTCGACAATGCGGCCGGCGTACATCACCTGGACGCGGTCGCACAGGCCCGAGACTACGCCGAGATCATGGGTGATGAAGATCACGGCCATGCCGAGCTCGCGCTGCATTTGCTTGATGAGCTCGAGGATCTGCGCCTGTACGGTCACGTCGAGCGCGGTGGTGGGCTCGTCGGCAATGAGGAGTTCGGGTTTCGTGATGAGAGCCATCGCGATCATCACGCGCTGCCGCATGCCGCCGGAAAACTCATGCGGGTAGTAATGGATGCGTTTCGCGGCGTCGTTGATCCCGACCTCCTCCAGCATGGCGAGGGCACGCGCGAGCGCATCCCGCCGGGAGATTTTCTCGTGGATCAGGAGCGGCTCGATGAGCTGGTCGGAAATCCGCAGGTAAGGATTCAGCGAGGTCATCGGGTCCTGGAAGATCATGGCGACGCGCTTGCCGCGGATGGCGCGTGCCTGCTTGGGCGTGCAATGGAGCAGGTCCACGCCGTCGAAGATCGCCGTGCCGCTTTCAATGCGTCCCGGGGGCTGCGGGATCAGGCCCATGATGGAGTAGCAGGTCACGGATTTGCCCGAGCCGGATTCGCCGACGATGCCGAGCGTTTCACCGCGCTCGACGCTGAAGCTGATGCCGTCCACCGCCCGATAGACTCCGGAGCGGGTGTGAAACCAGGTGCGGAGATCGGTGACGTTCAGCAAGGGCATCGGCGGGAGAAGTGGTGAGAGAGGGGCCGGCCCGGGCAATGCTTAAGTGGGCGGGGCGGCGGGGCGCGCGAAGTTTTCCAGGGCGCCGAGTACATCAGCCGGGGGTAAATCGGCCAGCGCGGCCCCGCCCTCGGCGCTGCAGCCGGGTGGCTGGAGAATCACCACCGGGGAGGAAAAGACCGGGCCCGTGCGGGTCGGATTGGTGGGGCCGAACAGGGCGATGAGCGGGACGCCGAGGGCGTTGGCAAGGTGCATGCCGCCGGTGTCGTTGGTGATAAGCGCGCGACAGGTGCGGAGGCGGGCGCAGTAGTCGGGCAGGGTGGTCCGGCCGGCAAGGTCTTCCACCCGACTGCCAAAGCCTGCAGCGATGGCTTGCGTGATGGGCGCATCATTGGTTGTGCCGAACAGCACAAAGCGTTCGTCCGGCCGGGCCTCGATGAGTGCGCGCCAATGCGCCACGGGCCAGCGTTTGGCCGGGTTGTTCTCCGACCCGGCGATCAGGCCGATGCCGGATTGTTGTCCGGGTGGCGAAACCTGCGGGGTGCGGTCCACCGGGGCGCTCAATCCGAAATGGCGGAAGAAATTCTCCCAGAGCACGAGTTGGTGGTGGGTGCGTTCGTTGAAATCTGCCGGCACGCGGTAGGCGTGTGAAAGCAACGGTCGGGATTTGCCGGGACGCAGCAGGCCGAAACGCTGGCGGCAGCCGCTGAGCCATGCCTCCAGGTCGCCGCGCAGCGAGTTGGTGAAGAGCAGCCAGACGTCGGGAAAGGCCCCCCGCCGCCGCCAGAAGTGGAGAAAGTAGCCCGGACCTTGCGGTGGCAGTGGCTGCAGCCGGTCGGCAACGCCCCACGTTTCAAGCAACGGGAGGAACTGCGGCTTGGCGATCAGCGTGATTTCGGCGTCGGGCCGGGACACACGCAAGGCGCGGAGGAGCGGCAGCGCCATGACCACGTCGCCCAGCCAGTTTGGCAAGCGGACGAAAACGCGCGTTCGACGGGGCACGGCGGTCAGTCCGCGCGCCTGCAGATCGGCGGCGAGGAAATCCCGCTTGGCTTCCAGGCGCAGGCGCTTGGCGGGGATGTCCTGATTGCGCCAGCGGTCGTGCGCCCAGAGCCACGAGGCGCAAAGGTTGTCGTCGCCGGCCAGCGTCGCCTCGAGCCAGCGATTGCCGGCGACGGTGGCACCGGCGACGGTGCCGTCATGGGCCACGGGTTCGAGGTGGAGTTCAACCCGCCAGAACCCCAAACGCCGGGGGTACAGCACGACCATCTGCGCGGAGAACTTCTCAACCAGCAGGCCGGGCAGTTCGGAGGTGGAGCATACCCGGCCGAACAGGGTGGTGAGGGCACCCTGCAGGCCGGCGTTCTGGTCGAAGAGGATGCCGACGATGCCCTGGCGGCGGAGAATTTTAAGCGACTCGGCAAAGCCTTCCTTGCGCGAGAGCAGCCGCATGCCAAAGCGCTCCCTGGCACGCTTGACCCAGCTGTCGGCGGCGGCGTTGTCGAGCGGACGGTAAATTACGCCCATCTCCGGAAAGGGAGCCGGAAGCACGAGCGGCATGCAGGTCTGCGCCTCCCAGTACGCCATGTGAGGCGTGATCAAGACGGTGGGCCGGGGTTCTTGGTGAGCGCGGTTCACCAGATCAACCAAGCCGGGTGCGGGGCGGATGATGCGGTGGAGTCGCTTCTCGCTCAGGTAAGGTGTGGCGAGGGACAGCAGCCCGGTTTCGACCACCCGGCGCGAGCTCGCGCGCGCGGTCTGGCGGCGCCAGGCCGGGGAACGGCCGGGGAAGGCATGGTCAAGATTGGCGAGAGCCAGCCGACGGCGGCGGGGCATGATCCAAAAGATCAGCTCGCCCAGAGTGGCAGACAGACCGTGCAGCAGCGGCTCCGGGGTGTGGGCCAGAATCCATCCGAGGGCTTGGAGCAGAAGTTTCAGCAAGAGGTTGACGGATTAGCGTTTGATCTGAACGTCAAACTGCATCAAACGATGCGGCCCGGCGGTTAAAAGCAGATTCTGGCCCGGCCGCGCGCGATCATGACCGAACTTCTCATCATCAAACCCTCCTCGCTCGGCGACATCGTGCACGGGCTGCAGGTGGCGACGTCGCTCAAGGCCCAGCGCGAGGGGCTGCGCATCTCCTGGATCGTGCGCGACATCTTCGCGCCGATCGTGCGGGCCTGCGAGGCGGTGGACCAGGTCCATGTGTTTGAGCGCAACGCGGGCGCGAAGGGGTTTCTCAAGCTCATGCGCGAGGTGCGGCAGACCAAGTTTGACTACGTGTTCGATTTCCAGGGCCTGCTCCGCACCGGCCTGATGACCTCGCGGGCCCACGCGAAGAAAAAGGTCGGACGCAGCGATGCGCGGGAATGGGCGGGCATGTTCTACGACGAGAAGGTCCCCCTGCCGCCCGACGGGCGGCGCAGCCATGCCGTGGAGATCCTGCTGCAGTTCTGCCCGGTGCTGGGGGCCAAGCCCGAGTTGCGCGGGAGCCTGAAATTCCGCGAAACGGACGCGCTGAACCTGAGCTTTGCCGACGGCCGCGGCGGCGCGAAGCCGTTCCTGATGTTTCCCGACAGCCGCCGGGCGGAAAAATGCTGGGGCGGGTTCAAGCAGCTGACGGAGATGATCCTCCGCGAGAACCGCACGCGCAAGGTCATCTGGGCCGGCAACAACCGGGTGGCGGACCGCAATGCCTACCCGGCGGAGCAATTCCTCAACCTCACGGCCAACACCAGTCTCGTGTCGCTCCCGGCGCTTATCAAGCGGGCGGACTGGGTCATCACCAATGACAGCGGCCCGATGCACCTCGCGGCGGCGCTGGGCGTGAAGACGCTGGGCATCTTCGGCCCGACCGACCCGCGGCTGTTCGGCCCGTATCCGCTGACCGGCCCGACCAATTTTGTCGTGCAGGCCCCGGTCGGCGACCTCAAGCTCCTGTCGGCCAAGGATGTCTACGCGCGGTTCCAGCGCGCCCGCGCGCGCTTCGAAAAGAGCCGTTAATCCCTTTCGCCATGCTCGATCCCAAATTGCTCCGTGAATCGCCCGGTCTGGTCCGCGCCGCGATTGCCAAGAAACACCTCGATGTCGACCTCGACGCCGTGCTGGCGACCGACCAGGCGTGGCGCACGCAGCTGCAGGAGGTCGAGGCGCTCCGCGCGGCGCAGAAAAACGCGAACAACGCGATGGCCGCGCTGCCGAAGGGGTCGCCGGAGTTCATTGCGAAAGTGACCGAAATGAAGGCGGTGTCGGCCCAGCTGAAGGAGCGGGACGCGCAGCTGAAGGAAGCGGAGGAGAAATTCCGCCAGGCGATGCTCTCGGTCCCGAACCTGCCGCACGCCAGTGTGCCGGAAGGCCGCACGCCGGAGGAAAACGTCGTGTTTTCGCTGCACGGGTCGCATGAGGAACCCCGGCCGCATGCACTGCCGCACTGGGAGATTCCGGGGTTTGAGCGGCTGTTTGACTTTGCGCGGGGCGCGAAGGTCACGGGCGCAGGGTTTCCTTTTTTCATCGGGGAAGGTGCCCGGCTCGCCCGTGCGCTGCTACAGTTCTTCCTCGAGGAAGACGGCAAGGCCGGCTACACCGAGGTCAGCCCGCCGATTTTCGTCAACGCGGCCAGCGCCACGGCGACGGGTCAGCTGCCCGACAAGGAGGGCCAGATGTACGAGACCACGCCGGACCGGCTGTTTGCCGTGCCGACCGCGGAGGTGCCGCTGACGAATTTCTTCCGGGACGAGATCCTGGATGAGGCGGCGCTGCCCGTTTACCGCTGCGCCTACACGCCGTGCTTCCGCCGCGAGGCCGGCAGCTACGGCAAGGATGTGCGCGGACTCAACCGCGTGCACCAGTTCGACAAGGTGGAACTGCTGAAATGGGTGCATCCGGCGACGAGCTACGACGAACTCGACAAGCTGCGCGACGACGCCGAGCGGCTGCTGCGCAAGCTCGACCTGCCATATCGGGTGCTGCTGATGTGCGGCGGGGACCTGGGTTTTGCGCAGGCGAAGAAATACGACCTCGAAGTCTGGGGCGCGGGCCAGAAGCGCTGGCTCGAGGTCTCGAGCTGCTCGAACTTCGAGGCGTTCCAAGCGCGCCGGGCGCAGATCCGCTTCCGCTCGAAGGATACGGGCAAGCCCGAGCTCGTGCACACCATCAACGGCTCGGGCCTGGCGGTGCCCCGCGTGCTTGCGGCGATTCTCGAGAACAACCTCCAGCCCGACGGCCGGGTTAAACTTCCCCCGGCGCTCGTGCCGTATTTTGGCAAGGAGTACCTGAGCTTCCAGTGACCCGGAAACGAGCAGGCGCCACGGCCGCGGTTCGCTGGACGCACTGCGCCGCGAAACTGGCCGGAGCGCTGCCGTCCGGCCGGCTGCACCCGGCAGTGCTGGCGTGGGCCCGGGCCTCGTCCGGCAGAAAGACCTGGTCGGTGGCGTTCTCGGGCGGAGCCGATTCGCTGTGCCTGCTGTTGCTGGTCTGGGCGCACTGGCCGGAGCGGCGGGCGCAGCTGCGGGCGCTGCATTTCAATCACCGGCTGCGAGGGGCGGAATCGCGGATGGACGCCGGGTTTTGCCGGCGAGTGTGCCGGGCGCTGGGGGTCCGGCTGATCGAGGCTGAATGGCAGGAGTCGCACCAGGGGGCCAGCGAGGCGGAGGCGCGAACTGCGCGGCACGCGTTCTTTGACCGGCATGCGACGGCGCTGTGGTGCGGCCACCAGCAGGATGACATTGCGGAGACAATTTTCATGCGGCTGGCGCGCGGCAGCGGGACGGCGGGTCTGGCGGCCCCGCGCCCCGTGCATGCCATGTCGCGGTCCCGGGTGCACTTGCGCCCGCTGCTGACGCTGAAGAAGTCGGAGATCGTGGCGGCGCTGCGACACGCAGGCGCGATCTGGCGGGAGGATGGCACGAATGCGGGCCGCTATTATCTGCGCAACCGCGTGCGCCGCGACGTCCTGCCGGCGTGGCAGCGGGCGGCGGAGCGCGATGCGCTGGCCGGGGCGGCCCGGTCGCGGGAATTGCTGGAGGAGGACGATGCGGCCCTCGAGGTGTGGCTGACGGAACTGCGGCCGATGGCGGCGGACGGCTCGCTCCTGTTGCGCAAGCTGGACCGCAAGCCCCGGGCCCTGGTGCGGCGGGCGTTGCATCGCTGGCTGCTGGCCCAGCCGGGTGCGATCAGGATTTCCCGGCAGGCCTTCGAGACCTTGCTGGAGGATGTGATGCACGGACGCGTCACCCGGCAAAGTCTCGGGACGGATGGCTTTGCGGTGATCGGAAAGGGTCGGCTGCGCCATGCCTTTAGCCGGAAAAAATCGCGCGGATTCCACCGCCGGGCCAATTGACTTATGGGGCGGGAACATCCACCTTCCCATCCTGATCCAATTTCCCATGCCCGACCCCGATAACAACAAGAAGCGCCGCCCGCTCAAGAACATGCCCCCGGATCGTTTTCAGCCCAAGATGCTGGTGATCTGGCTGGTGATCGTTCTGGTGACGATTTCCGTCCTATTCTTCGCGCCGGGCCGGCTCACTTCGCCCGCCACCCTGAAGATCCAGGATGTGGTTGATCTGGCCGAGCAGGGCAAGGTGCGCGAAGGCGTCATCCGTCCGGACGGGTCCGGCGGCCGCGATTGGGTCGTCATCACGGGTGAGACGACGAAGGACCGCTCGCTCGAAAGCGACCGGGGTGTTACCAACCAGTTCCGCGCGGCGGGCCGGCTGACCGACTCGAATTCCGAGCGCCTGCAGAAATCGAAGGCCTTCACCGAGCAGCCTGCGACGACGCTGCTCTCGACCATCGCCGTCCAGGTGATCCCGTTCCTCCTGATCATTGGCCTGCTGTATTTTCTGTTCATCCGCCAGCTGCGGCAGGCGGGCAAGGGTGCGCTGAGCTTCGGCAAGAGCCGGGCCAAGCTGCTGACGCGGGACCGGGACAAAATCACCTTTGCTGACGTCGCCGGTTGCGACGAGGCCAAGGAGGAGGTCAGCGAAGTCGTCGAATTCCTGAAGGACCCGAAGAAGTTCACCAAGATGGGCGGCAAGATTCCGAAGGGCATCCTGATGGTCGGCCCCCCGGGCACCGGCAAGACGCTGCTGGCCAAGGCCGTGGCGGGCGAGGCCGACGTGCCATTCTTCAGTATTTCCGGATCGGACTTCGTGGAAATGTTCGTGGGTGTTGGCGCGAGCCGCGTGCGCGACATGTTCGAACAGGGCCGCAAGAGCGCCCCGTGCATCATCTTCATCGACGAAATCGACGCCGTCGGCCGCCAGCGTGGCGCCGGACTTGGCGGCGGCAACGACGAGCGTGAGCAGACGCTCAATTCCCTGCTCGTCGAGATGGACGGCTTCGACACGACCGAGGGCGTCATCATCATCGCGGCGACCAACCGCCCGGATGTGCTCGACAGTGCGCTGCTGCGCCCGGGCCGTTTTGACCGCCAGATCTACGTTGATCTCCCCGATTTGGTCGGCCGCGAACAAATCCTGCGCGTGCATGCCCGCAAGATCAGCCTCGCTGAGAACGTCGACCTCGCGTCCATTGCCCGCGGCACGCCCGGCCTGTCCGGCGCGGAGCTGGCGAATCTCCTTAACGAGTCGGCGCTGCTCGCCGCCCGGCGCGACAAGAAGAAGGTCGAGATGGTTGATATCGGCGATGCCCGGGACAAAGTCCTCTGGGGCCGCGAACGCCGCCGCGTCATGGACGACGGTGAGAAGCGGCTGATCGCCTGGCATGAGGCCGGCCACGCGGTGGTCCAGGCCATCCTCGATGACGGCACGGTGCCCGTGCACAAGGTCACCATCATCCCCCGGGGCCAGAGCCTCGGCAGCACGACTTATTTCCCGACGAAGGACATCCTGACCCGGCCAAAGAAAAAGCTGCTCGATGAGATCGCGATGGCGATGGGCGGCCGGATTGCCGAGGAAATGGTGACGGGCGACATCAGCAATGGCGCCTATGGCGACATCAAGCACGCAACCCGCGTCGCCCGTTCCATGGTCTGCGACTACGGGATGAGCGATTTGGGACCCGTGGCGCTCGGGGAGAATCAGGACACCGTGTTCCTGGGCCGCGACATCACGCGGTCCACCCATCTCAGCGAGGACACGGCCCGCCGGATTGATGCTGCGGTCAGCGAGATCATCAGCACGCAGTACAAACGTTCCCAGCAGATCATCACTGAACACCGTTCGGCCCTCGACAAGATTGCGATGGCGCTGCTGGAGCACGAGACCATCGAGGGCAAGCATGTCCTCGAAATCCTGAAGCACGGCGACATCCAGTCGCCCGTGGTGCGTGAGGCCATGGGCAAGAGTGATGCGAAGGCCATGGAGAAGCGGGCCAGCGACAAGGCGGCAAGTGCCGGCGCGATCGACGGTCTGCCGGCACCGACGCCTTCACCGGCCTGAGCGAAGCACGATTTCCAGCCCGGTCCGGCCTCCGTCCGGACCGGGCTTTTTTGTGCCCTGACCCGGCCTCAAAAATCGTCCTTGGATTTGCCCCGCCGGGAGGCAAAGTGACGCATCGCATGAAAATTTGCTGCATCGGAGCCGGTTACGTCGGCGGTCCAACCATGGCGATGATCGCCCTGAAGGCCCCGGATATCGAAGTGAGAGTCGTGGACATGAACGCGGCCCGGATTGCGGCCTGGAATTCGGGCACGCTGCCGATCTACGAACCGGGGTTGGACGAGGTCGTGAAGCAGACCCGCGGCAAGAACCTGCATTTCTCGACGGATGTGAACGGTGCCATCAAGGCAGCCGACATTATCTTTGTGGCGGTAAACACCCCGACCAAGACCTACGGCGTGGGGGCCGGCCGGGCGGCCGACCTGCGGTTCATCGAGTCGGTGGCCCGCACGATCGCCGAGGTGGCCACGGGCCCGAAGATCATCGTCGAGAAATCGACGATCCCGGTGAAGACCGCGGAGACGATCAAGGACATCCTGGCGGCCAACGCACGCGGCATCAAATTTGAGGTGCTCTCGAACCCGGAGTTCCTCGCCGAAGGCACGGCGGTGGCGGACCTGCAGATGCCCGACCGCGTACTGATCGGCGGCGAACGCACACCGGGCGGGGAGCAGGCGATGCAGACCCTGGTGGACGTTTATGCCCGGTGGGTGCCGCGCGAGCGAATCATCACGACCAATCTCTGGTCATCCGAGCTCTCGAAGCTGGTGGCGAATGCGTTCCTGGCCCAGCGCATCTCGTCGATCAATTCCATCTCGGCGCTGTGCGAGGCGACCGGCGCGGATGTCGACGAAGTGGCCAATGCGATCGGCAAGGATTCGCGCATCGGGCCGAAATTCCTGAAAGCCTCGGTGGGCTTCGGCGGCTCCTGTTTCCAAAAGGACATTCTCAACCTGGTCTATCTCTGCGAGCACTTCGGCCTGCCGGAGGTCGCGGCCTATTGGGATGGCGTGGTGAGGATGAACGACTGGCAGAAGCGCCGGTTTGCGACGAAGATCGTGCGCGCGCTGTTCAACACGGTGGCCGACAAGAAAATCGCGGTGCTGGGCTTTGCCTTCAAGAAGGACACCAATGACACGCGGGAGTCGGCGGCGATCGCGGTCTGCCGGGACCTGCTGGCGGAACAGGCGAATGTGGTGGTGTACGACCCGCAGGTACCCGCCGATGAGATCCGCCACGATGTGCTCGGCAAGGGCAAGACGGACGCCCGCCTGACGGTGGCCAAGAGCGCCTACGAGGCGGCCGAAGGGGCGCACGCCATCGCCGTGGTGACGGAGTGGGACGAATTCAAGAAACTCGATTATGCGAAGATTCTCGGGACCATGCACAAGCCGGCCTTCATCTTCGATGGCCGCAACATCCTGGACCTGGGCAAGCTGACCGCCCTCGGGTTCCGGACCTACGGCATCGGGAAATAAGGGAGCAGCCAGCGTCAAGGCTGGTCGTTCGGCTCATCCGGAGGATTCGCCCTGCCTATCGGGAAGCAGGGCGGCGAGCCCGCCCTGCACCTACAAATCAGACGATCGGCAGATCGGCGAATTTTGACCCGAGCACAGCGGCGGACGGGCAGTCCAGCCAGCGGTCGAGCATGGTCGCATAGACGCTGCGGAAATCGGTGCTGAACGTGAGGTCCTGGTTGTGCGCCAGGTTGAGGGCCGGGGCGGTACCGTGGAGGCCGCCCTTGATGCGCGAGCCCATGACGAAGAGGGGCGCGGCAGTGCCGTGGTCGGTGCCGCGGCTCTGGTTTTCGCTCGGCCGGCGGCCAAACTCGGAGAACGTCATGGTGGCGACCTGCCCGTCGAGCCGGTGCAGTTCCAGGTCCTTCTGGAAGGCCGCGAGCCCGCTGGAGAGCGTGGTGAGCAGGTTGGCCTGCTGGTTGGCCTGGTTGCTGTGCGTGTCGAATCCGCTGAGCGAGACGAAATAGACTCGCGTGGGCAGCCCCGAGGCGATGAGGGCGGCGATATTGCGCAGCGACGCCGCGAAGCTGCTGCCGGGATACGGCACGGCAGCCTGGTATGCGCCGAGAACCTGCTGGACTTTCCGCTCCGTGACGAGCGAGTCCATCAGCGTCTGCTTGAGGAACGTGGCGTTGTCGTTTTCCGCCGCCCCGGGCAGGCTGACAAGGGACTCGAGCAACCGGCGGTTTTCCTCGTTTTCGCGGTGGTTGCCGGCGCCGGGCAAGAGGCCGAAGGTCGGGTGGTCGTGGGCGCTGAGAAAGGACTGCGGCACGCCGTTGCTGAGATGGATGCCGACGGGATCGTGGGCATCGGCCGGCCGGCCCGCGCAGGCGTTGTCCATGAAGCGGCCGATCCAGCCGTCGGCGAGGAATTCACTGCTGCTGCTCGCGGTCTCCCAGATTTCCGTGGAACGGAAATGGCTCCGGTTGGGGTTCGGGTAACCCACGTTCTGGACGATGGCGAGTTTGCCCTCGTGGAAGAGTCCGTTCATTGCGGCGCAGGACGGGTGCAGCCCGTGGGTATCGCTGAGCCGGAGCACCCGCTCCCTGGCGAGGCCAAGGGTGGGCCGCAGCCGGTAATAGTTGGAATCCTCAAAAGGCACGAGGGTGTTGAGGCCATCGTTGCCGCCGGCGAGTTGGACAAGCACGAGGATGGACCGGTCCGCTTCGGGCAAGGGGGCCGAGGCGAGGGCGGAGTTGACCAGAAAGGCCGGGGCGAACCGGCTGAAGGCCAGAAGCCCGATCCCGCGGCTTGAGAGCTGGAGAAATTCGCGGCGGGTGGTTGGAAAAAGCGGGGTGGAGGGATTCTTGGGCATGGAAGGAGGTCAGCAGAGTTGATACTCGGGGGACTGCAGCAGGGTGACGGCGGCGCGTCGCAGGCGGCGCTGGCTGAGGGGGCCTTCAGCAGAGTCGGCGGCCAGGAACTGCCGGACGCTGTCGCGGAATTGCGGTGTGGCGGGCAGCGCGAGGAACCCGGTGAGCAGTTGCTGGGTGGCCGTCGCCGGGTCGAGGTGGGCGAGGCGGGCCAGGCGTTCGTCGCCGACGCGGAAATTGACGGCGCCGGCGGCCCGGGCGGCGGCGAGTTCGGTCTGCTCGTCGGCGTTGAGTGCGTCCTCGTTGAGTGGGGAAAACAGGGATTCGACGAGCTGACGGCGGACCCCGAGGGTGGCGGAATTGATCCAGTTGCGGCCGCCGACCCAGCCGCGGACGTTGGGTGGGTTGAACAGCATCTGTCCCATCTGCCGGAGCGGTACCAGCACCTGCCGGGGGACCGGCGTGATGCTCAGGTCAAGATCCTGGACGAGACCGAGGTAAAACTGCACGGGGCTCTTGATGAAATCGCCGCGAAATTCCGGGGCGAAGAACATCCGGCTGCCAAAAAAACGCCGGGCTAGGTCGCCGAGATTGTAGCCGGCTGAGCGCCAGCCCGAGCCCAAGGCCAGCAGATACTCCGGTGGCAGCGGCGTGTCGGAGAGATAGAATTTTACCAACTCGTGCGGCAGGAAGGCCCCGGCCGCGGGCAGCCTGAAGGCGAGATCGATCACGTCATCGCCGGTGAAGCTGCCAGTGTGGCCGAAGATCGTCTTGAGGCCCGGGTCATGCTGGTTCGGCGCCTGGCGAAACACGCCGAACTGCTGACGGTAGCCCGTGAAGGCCCGCGCGGATTCCTTGATGTCGGTTTCGGTGTAGTGGCCCTCGCCCAGGAGAAAGAGTTCGAAGAGTTCGCGGGCGAAATTCTCATTGGGGGCGCCGCGCCTGCTCTGGTTCAGGTCGAGGTAGACGACCATGGCGGGTGAGCGGGACACGGCCTTGGCCAGCGCCGGGGCGGAGCCGAGGGAATTGCGGGCGAGCAGGTCAAAGTGCTGCCAGATGAGTGCGGCGTTTTTGACCTTATCGATGCCCACGACATAGACGTCGCTCAGGAAGAGCACCCACTTGGCGAAGGCCGCATTCTGGGGCTGGGCGGCGTAGTTCAGCCATTTCAGGCTCATGTCCTGGACGGCCAGCTGTACGCGCTCGCGGGCTTCCCGCCGGAGTATTTTCTGATCGATCCCTTCGGGTGCGGCGAGGAGTTTGCGGGCGATCCCGGGAGCGTCCTCCCTCAGGCTGGCGATCAGCTTGGGCTCGGGAAACAGGGGCGGCTGCGGGGGAAACAGGCGGTCCAGGGTGGCGGCGAGCCCTTCGCCGGTGGCACGGGCGACATCGGCGGGCAGGGCGCTCCAACCGGCCCGCCGGAGCAGGTGGCGGGCGGCCTCGGCATTCCACTCGTCCGCGGGCAGGGGCTGCCAGGCGTCGGCTGCGGCGAGGGTGGGATTCATGCCGCTAAGACGCCGCCCGGTCGCGGCGGTTTCCCGGGGCCGGGCTATACCCCGAGCGCGGTGCGATAAAGCCGGGGCACGCGCTTGGACACGGAGCAGAGCGTCTCCCAGGGAATCGTGTCAGCCCAGCGGCTGAACTCGGTGATCGAGATTTCGGCCCCGCGTTGCCGGCCGATCAGGACGGCTTCATCGCCGCATTGGACCTCCGCGGCTTCGGTGACATCCACAATCGTCTGGTCCATGGTCACGCGGCCGAGCACCGGACAGCGCAGGCCGCCGATCAGCACTTGGGCGCGGTTGCTGACGGCGCGAGGGATGCCGTCGCCGTACCCCGCACAGAGCACGGCGAGAGTGGTATCGCGGGTGAGCGTATGTGTCCGCCCGTAGCTGATGGTGGTGCCGCGGGGCAGTGCCTTAACAATGCCGACGCGGGTCCGAAAGCTCAGGACCGGTTCGGTATGCACCTGCGAGAGGAGGGAATTGGGGTGGGGCAGGATGCCGAACTGCAGCAGGCCCACGCGCACGGCGTTGAACGGGCTGGCACCGGGCATCGTCTCGAGGCCCGAGCTGTTGTCGGCATGGACGAACAACTCGCCAAGCCGGATGCCCTCGCAGGCGGTCAGGGCGGCAAGGAAGCGCCGGCGCTGCTCGGCGGTGAACGCCGCGTCATCGTCCGGACTGGCGAAATGCGTGAAGACCCCGGCCAGCTTCAGGTGCGGCGCAGCGGCAATCCTCCGGTAGAGCGCGGCCGCCTGCTCGTGCCAGACGCCGAGCCGGCCCATGCCGGTGTCGATTTTCAAATGCACGGAGACCGGCCGGCCGGCGGCGCGTCCCACTTCCTCAAAGCGGATGACCTCTTCCGCGGTGGAGACGGTCGCGGCGAGGTCGTACTCGGCGAGGTACCGGTCTTCTTCCGGCAGCAAGGGACTGAGCAGGAGCACCGGCCAGCCCGGGCCCAGCTCCCGTACCGCCGCCGCCTCGGCCAGCGTGGCCACGGCAAACAGATCGGCCCCGGCGTGCATGAGCCGCGCCGCGGTCTGGTGCAGGCCGTGGCCGTAAGCGTCGGCCTTCACCACGGCGACATAACGGATATGGGCGGGCAGCGAGGCGCGGATCAGGCGCAGGTTGCGTTCCAGGGCGGCGAGATCGATCTCCGCCCAGCAGCGCAGGGGCAGGCCGGAATGGGGCGTGGTGCTCACGTGGCGCGGTGGATTTGGGGCGTCCATGTGACGTAGCTGGGTTCCTCGTGCAAGAATGCATCCGGGGCCCCAACGGCGCGAAATAAATCCGGCTCCAGGATCCCCGGCAGCAACCCGGCCACCCCATACGGCGTGCGGGTGGTGCCGGCGGGCAGGGGCGTCCAGTGGCGGAAACCGTCGGGCATTATCAGCTGCTTACCGGCCAATTCCGCCGTGGTCACACGGCGCAGGCCTTCGCCCATCGCCAGGCAATGCCACGAGTCGCGCCGGGCATCGGCAATGACTTGGATTTCAGGGCGCCCGAGGGCCTGGGCGACCAGTGCGAGGCTGTGGTAGGCGAACACCGGCCGGGGCCTGAGCACGTTCCAGGTCCGCAGGGCCATGGCGACGGTGCGGATGCCCAGCACCGAACCGGGGCCGTCGCAGTAAACAAATGCGCCCGCGTCGCCCGGTTGGATCCCGAGCTGCTCCAGGCAACGAAAGACACCTACACCCGACTCCTGGTCGGAGGCGGCCCAGCGGGCGGTAACGCCGCTGCCGAGCAGGCCGACCTGGATCCGCGCCGACGCGGCGTCAATGAGCAGCAGCGGCGCGTACGTGTCGATAAGCTGGCGAAGATTGGGCATGTCCTGCCGTCACGAAACGGCGGCGGACACGGCCGCGCAAGCGTGCAGAATCGGGCATTGACCACGCTGTCTGCCGTCCTAGCGTGACCGATTCCCTCTCCAAAATCCGCTTTTCCGTTTTCCCGTGAACATCCAACTCAACTCCGTTTCCGACACCCGCAAGAACCTCGTCGTCACGCTTGATAAGAGCGAAGTCGACGCCGAGCACCTGGCGGTGATCACTGAAGTCTCGCAGCAGGCGCGCATCCCCGGGTTTCGTCCCGGCAAGGCGCCCGCGGCCATGGTGGCGAAGCGGTTCGGCAAGGAGATCGCCGACGAATTCAAGCAGAAGGTCGTGTCCAAGGCCTACCGGGGCGCGCTGGAACAGCAGAAGCTCGACGTCCTGAATATCGTGAACGTCGAGCCGGGCCAGGTGGAACCCGGCCTTTCCGCCGCCGTCACGATCACCGTGGACGTACGCCCGGAGTTCAAGCTGCCCGACTACACGGACCTGCCGACCGAAGTGGGGCCGACCGAGTCGACGGACGCCGAGGTGGACAACGTCATTGAAGGCCTGCGCGGCGAACGTGCCGAGTTCAAGGTGGCCGAGCGCCCCGCCGCGAAGAGCGACTATGTTAAGCTTGCCTACGAGGGTTCGCTGGACGGCAAACCCATCACCGACCTGGCCCCGGACAAGCAGATCTACGGCAAGGTGCCGCAGACTTGGGAAGAGGTTGAGGGCGCCAACGAGGGCGTCATCCCCGGCCTGGGCAAGCACCTGGCGGGGCTGAAGGCCGGCGACAAGAAAACCGTCGAGATTTCGTTCCCGGCCGATTTCGCGCCGGTGCCGGCGCTGGCGGGCAAGACTGCGAGCTATGCGATCGAGGTGCAGGAGATCCGGGAGCGCGCCCTGCCACCGCTCGACGACGCCTTCTTCAAGGCCAACCAAGCCGACAGCCTGGACGCCCTGAAGGCCAGCGTGCGCAACAACCTCAAGCTCCAGAAGGAGTACCAGAACCGCTCTGAGCAGCGCCGTCAGGTGACGGAGGCGCTGGCCGCGAAGGTGGATTTTCCCGTGCCGGACTCGCTGGTCGAGAGCGAGACGCAGGGCGTGCTCCGCCAGTTCATCGAGGAAAACATGCGCCGCGGCATTCCTCAGGAGCAGTTCGAGAAGGACAAGAAGCAGCTGTTTGAAAACGCCCGCCAGGCCGCGGCCAAGCGGGTGAAGGTCCAGCTGCTGCTGGCGAAGGTCGCGGAGGCGGAGAAGCTTCAAGTCACGGAGAAGGACATCGACGCCTTCATTTATCGCGAGGCGATGCGCACGCAGCAGAAGCCCGACAAGCTCGTGAAGGCGCTCACCACGGATCGCGACCAGCTCCGGGCGGTGCAGCAGTCCATCATTTTCGACAAGGCGGTTGATTTCCTCGTGTCCAAGGCTAAGGTGTCCACCATCACACCGACGGCCTCCTAAACGCGAAATCTTCCCCCATCCCGTGAGCTACTACGTTCCCATCGTCCTCGAAAACACCGGCCGCGGCGAGCGGTCGATGGATATTTATTCCCGCCTGCTGAAGGACCGCATCATCTTCATCGGGACCCCGATCGACGACATGGTCGCGAATCTGGTCATTGCACAGCTGCTGTACCTACAGATGGAGGATGCGAAGAAGGACGTCTACATTTACATCAATTCGCCGGGCGGCGTCGTGACGGGCGGCATGGCCATCTATGACACGATGCGGTTCATGCCCTACGACATCGCCACCTACTGCATCGGCATGGCCGCCAGCATGAGCACCGTGCTGCTGGCGGGCGGGACGAAGGGCAAGCGTTTCGCCCTCCCCAACAGCCGCGTGATGATCCATCAGCCGAGTGGCGGCGCCGGCGGCCAGACGGCCGACATCGCAATTGCAGCCAAGGAGATCCTCCGCTGGCGCAAGACCCTCAACGAGACGATCGCCAAGCACACCGGCAAGTCTGTCGAGCAGATCGAGAAGGACTCCGACCGCGACTACTATCTCAGTGCCGAGGAGGCCAAGGCCTATGGCATCGTGGACCATGTGGTGGAGTCGACGCGCGAAGCCCAGACGCTCGCCGTGCAAAGCGCCGCCTGAGCCGAGTCTTAGGACAAACTGAACCCTCGACACGCGAACCCCGCGCGCGCCACCTTTTGCCATGGCCAAGTCCTCCCGCATGACCCTCTGCTCCTTCTGCGGCAAATCGCAGGCGGAGGTGAAGAAAATCATCGCCGGCCCGGGCGTCTACATCTGCGATTCCTGCGTCAACGTCTGCAAGACGATCATCGACCGGGAGGTCAAGGTTCCCTCCGCCGAGGCCAAGCCAGCGTTCCGCCTCGTCAAGCCTTCCGAGATCAAGAAGACCCTCGACGATTTTGTCATCGGCCAGGATCACGCGAAGAAGGTGCTGTCGGTCGCGGTCTACAATCATTTCAAGCGGCTGAACTTCAACGCGGGTGACTCGGCGAAGGACTCGGTGGCGCTTTCGCCCGAGTTTGACGGTGTCGAGGTCGAGAAAAGCAACATCCTGCTGGTCGGCCCGACCGGCTCCGGCAAGACCCTGCTGGCGCGCACGCTCGCGAAGATCCTCGACGTGCCCTTTGCCATCTCCGATGCCACGACGCTGACCGAGGCCGGCTATGTCGGCGAGGACGTGGAAAACGTCGTGCTCCGGCTGCTGCAGAACGCGAACTACGACGTGAAGCGCGCCGAGTGCGGCATCATCTACATCGACGAGATCGACAAGATCGGCCGCAAGACGGAGAACGTCTCGATCACCCGCGACGTGTCGGGCGAGGGCGTGCAGCAGGCCCTGCTCAAGATCCTCGAGGGCACGACCTGCAACGTGCCCCCGCAGGGCGGCCGCAAGCACCCGAACCAGGAGTACGTGCAGATCAACACGTCGAACATCCTCTTTATCTGCGGCGGCGCGTTTGTGGGGCTGGATGCCCTGGTCCAGAAGCGCCTGGGCACCCGGAGCCTGGGTTTCTCGTCGATCAAGGCGCAACAGGATGAGGCCCTGGCGCCGGAGCAGATGATGAAGTCGCTGGCGCCCGAAGACTTGATCCGCTTCGGCATGATCCCCGAGTTCATCGGCCGGCTGCCGGTCGTGTCGGTGCTGGACCAGCTGAAGGTTGCCGATCTCGAGAAAATCCTGCTCAAGACAAAGAATGCGACGGTGAAGCAGTATTCAAAGCTCTTCGCGATGGACGGCGTGCGGCTGAAGTTCACGCCGGACGCAGTCAAGGCCATCGCGGCCAAGGCGATCGAGCTCAAGACCGGCGCCCGGGCGCTGCGCTCGATCATGGAGAATCTCATGCTTGAGGTCATGTACGAGCTGCCGCAACGCGACGATGTGACGGAAGTCGTCATCGACTCCGCCGTGGTCGCCGGCCGCCGCAAACCCTCCCTGCGCCGCGCGGGCAAGAGTGAGCCGAAGCAGAACGCGGCCTGACAACGGCCGGCCCTGCGGCGAACACCGGATTTGACTCGTGGGTGGGCGTAACGTGCCCAAATTGGGCACCATGCCATCCCGCCTGAAGCGATTACTCGCGACCCCGGCTTGTGATCTGCCGTCGGCTGCGCGCTGGTGGGCGATCGGCCTGTTACTGGCCTACACACTGCTGGGCACGCTTGCGCTGGATCGCGCACAGCACCGCAGCGGGCAGTCAATCACCCAGCTGGGCTTTGGCTATGGCGTATTGATCGAGGCAATCGAGAAAACCGGCGAATATCGCGTGGCGGAGGGCGTGCACTACCCGGGTGTCGCGTTCAGTGCGCACCGGCTGCCGTTCATTCCCTATTTCCTGATCGTATTGAAAGACGTGCTGGGCGACGACCTCGGGCGGGTGGCGCTGGTAAAATGCCTGGCCTTCAACGCTCTGCTCGCGCTGGCAATCCTTGGCGTACTGCGCACGGCCCGCGTGCCACTCTGGCGTGTCGCGCTGCTGCTCGGCTTCGTGCTCACCATGCCGCGTTGGATACTCAACGTCTTTGAGGTCGGCCTTGAGGAGGCTTATAACATCACCGCACTGGCCCTCCTGTTCTCGTGGCTCTGGTTCAGCGAGGCGGCCCGCCGGGCGCGCCCCGGCTGGGCGCTCGGCCTCGGCTTGCTGCTCGTCCTGCTGGTCTTCCTGAAGAGCTCGATGGTCTACTGGTGCTTGGCCGTGCCAGTGCTGCTCTGGCTGCGGGACCGCGATCTCCGCACGGCGGGCATTGCCCTGGCACTTGTCGTTGCCGGGCTGGCCGGGCTGGCTGGCTTCAACCTGGCGCATGCCGGGCGCTTCACGATCAGTTCATCATGGGAAGGCTGGAATCTTTACAAGGGCAACTGTGAGTATACTGCGGACCTATATCCGCCGTACAGCCTCGACCTGCTCGATTACGAAGGGAAAGTGACGGCCGACCGGCCGCTGCGGAACGAGTGGGACCACAGCGCGTATTTTGCCGGCCGGGCGAAAACCTTCATCAAGGCGCACCCTGGGGAATTTCTCACGCTCGCGCTGCGCAAGGCGTGGATTTTCTACGGCGAGGTGCGGGCGTCGGGCCTGGCGCAGCGGGGCGAGTCCCGCTATGGCAAGCCGATCTACCTGCTGCAGATACCGTGGATGATCGGCTTTCGCTTGCTGCTTTGGGCCGCCATCCTGCTCGCCTTGCGCACCGTGTGGCGCGCGCCATGGCGATCAGACTCGGCGCTCGTTGCACTGACTTACCTGACTTTCCTCGTGCTCTATTCGGGTTTTCACGTGGTCGGCTTCGCTTACGAGCGGCACGTCATGCCCATTGTCATGCCGACCGTGCTGTACCTGCTCTGGCGGAGGAGTGCCGCCGCTACGACTACCAGTTGAAGCTTTCGTCCTTGGCGATCGACTTGGCGAACTCAACGAGGAGCTTGATGCAGCGTTCCACGTCCTCGAGATCCACGACCTCACTCGGGGTGTGCATGTAGCGCAGGGGAATCGAGATCAGGCCCGTGGCCACGCCGCCGCGGCCCATTTGGATCGCGCGAGCATCAGTGCCGGTCGGACGGGGGTCGGCGTCGAACTGGTAGGGTATCCTGGCTCTCTTTGCGGCGGCGAGCAGCCGTTGGTAGACCTTGGGGTTGATGTTGGCCCCGCGGCAAAGGATGGGCCCGCCGCCGAGCTTCGTCTCGCCGTACTTGCGGTTGTCGCAATCCGGGTGGTCGGTGGCGTGTCCCACATCGACCGCCACGGCGATATGCGGATTGACGGCGTAGGCGGACGTGGTGGCGCCCCGGACGCCAATCTCCTCCTGCGCGGTGGCGACGCTCACGACCTTCGCCGCCAGTTTCTTCTTCTCCTTCGACAGGCGGATGAGGGTTTCGCCGACGATATAGGCGCCGACTTTGTTGTCGAAGGCCCGGGCCGCGCCAATGCTGCCATGGAACAGTTCGAACTCGTGGTCGTAGGTCGCCACGTCGCCGATGGTGATGCGTTCCAGCGCCTCTTTCTTCGAGCGGGCGCCGATATCGATCCAGATCTCGTGGATCTCGGGCACTTTCTTCCGGTCAGCCTCGTCCATCAGGTGGATGGCGCGTTTGCCGGTGACGCCCTTGACCGGACCGTTGGCAGTCTGGATGATGACGCGACGTCCCGAAATGACAGTGCGGTCGTGACCGCCGATGGTATCGAAGTAGATAAAGCCGTCCTTGTTGACGTAGGTGATAATGAGGCCGAGCTCGTCCATGTGGCCGGCCAGCATGAGGACGGGATCGCCGGCGGGATTGAGCGTGGCGATCCGGTTGCCAAGGGTGTCGTTGGCGTACGTGTCCGCGGCAGGTTTGACGTAATGGTCGAAGACGGCCTGGGCCTCGGATTCATAGCCCGAAGGGGAGCGGGCATGGAGGAGCTCGGTGAGGAACAGCGGGGCTTGATAGTCGGGCATGGGCTAACGGTCTCCCAAAGGGGGAAAGGCGCAAAGAAAATTTCTTCTTTGCCTCCCGGCCGCTTTGCGTGAGTCCATGGGGATGGATGACCATCTATCCCGCCATCGACATCAAGGGGGGCCGCTGCGTGCGGCTGACCCAGGGCCGCGCCGACCAAGAGACGGTTTATGCGGAAAATCCCGCGACCGTGGCCGCCGAATTCCGCGCGGCTGGTGCGGGCTGGGTGCATGTGGTCGATCTGGACGGCGCCTTCGCGGGTGAACCGGCAAACCTGGCGGCAGTTCAGGCGATTGCCGCGCTGGGCATGAAAGTGCAGCTGGGCGGGGGCCTCCGGACCCGGGCTTCGGTCGAGCGGGCCTTGGGCCTTGGCGTCAGCCGCGTCGTGATTGGGACGCGCGCGGCCGAGAGCGAGGCCTTCGTGGCCGAGCTCGTGCAGGCGTTCGGGGAAAAAATCGCCGTCGGCATTGACGCAAAGAACGGCCAGGTGGCCGTGAAGGGCTGGGTCAGTACCGCGGGCATGAGCGCGCTGGCCCTGGCGCGGCGCATGGATGCCCTGGGTGTTCGCACTCTCATCCATACCGACATCGGCACGGATGGCATGTTGACGGGACCGAATTATCCCGCTCAGGAAGCCATGCTGGAGGCGGGCAATTTCCGGGTGATTGCCAGCGGGGGTGTCAGCCGCCGTGAGGACGTGATCGCGTTGGCGAAGCTGGCGCAGCGTCACGTCCGGCTGGACGGCGTGATCGTGGGCAAGGCGCTCTATGAGAAGCGGGTCGAACTCAGGGACCTGCTGGAGATCGCTAAGAGCTAGGCTTCGGCCTGAAGAGCAAATCGTGTCCGATCACAGGATCGGCGCTGCCGGAATCGGTCGGGATGAGCGAATGCTCATAGCCGAGGGGTTCAAGTAACGTCATGACTCCCTCGACTTCCTCTGCGCTGTGAAAGGCGATGATCAGGATTGGTCGATGGGCGGTCAGGGTCCGGATCGCGCCGGCAAGGGCTTTGTGAGCGTGGCCCTCGACGTCCGCTTTGATGAACTGCGGCGGACGCAGCTGCCCGTCGGCCACGAGAGCGTCGAGAACGAGGGTTGGCACGCCGAGGGGTTGTGTCTCCGCCCCCAAGGTTTCATTCTCATAGGCCAGATGGGTCGTGGTGCTACGGAGGTCGCCATACGTCAGCAGGTCGGCTGAACCGGCTCGGTCAGAGACCGCGGCTTGGAAGGTTTTTAGCGTGGTCAACCCATTCATCCGGCGATGTCGTTCGAGGCGGGCGTAGCTCACTGGATTAGGTTCAAAGGCCGCGACTGCTCCGGTCGGGCCCACGCGTCGGGTGAGACCGATGCTGTAGATGCCGTAGTGGGCGCCGAGGTCCCAGCAACTCCAGCCTCGGATGTCGCCAAGCCCGATTAGCGCCTGTTGTAAGGAAGGCTCATGGGCGCCCCGCCAGTAGGCGGTCCAAGGGTAGAGCGTCCAGCGCGCGCCGGCGGCGAAGCCGCGACGGACCCGCACCGGCCAATACTGCAGGTTCGTCAGCGCCAGAAACCAATCGAGGAACCGGTGCAGTACCTCTCTCACTTTTTCCTGATTTTACCGGCAATTTCCTCGAGCGGGTAGGTGATGATCTCCGCCAAGGTGGGATGGTACCACGGCGCGCGAAGCAGGTCGAAGACCGTTGCGCGCATGGCCAGAGGGCCGCTGAAGGCGTGGATGAGTTCCCCGGCGTCCTTGCCGACGATCTCGGCGCCGAGAATTCGGCCGCGCTTCGGTTCGGCGAGCACCTTCACATAGCCGTAGTTGGCATCCATCAGGATGGACTTGCCATGGTCGTTGAAGGGATAAGACGCGCAGACGTAGGGTGTGCCCGCCTCGTCGAGCTCGCGTTCCAGCCGTCCGATTGTCGCCAGTTGGGGATCGGTGAAGACCACATTGAGCAGCAACGACCAGTCAACCGGCTGCGGATTTTTTTCGCCCGCGGCGTGGCGCGCAGCGAGTTCGCCCTGCTGGATGGCGACGTGCACGATTTCATGCGGGCCGGAGCAGTCGCCCGCCGCGTAAACATGGGGCACACTGGTCTGCTGCCAGCGGTTGATGATGATTTGCCCGTTCGGTCGAGCACGGACGCCCGCGGCAGCCAGGCCGAGGGCGGCGGTGTTAGGCTCCCGGCCCAGCGCATTGAAGAGGTGATCGGCGCGCCGGGTGATGCGTTTGCCGTCATGGATAAACGTCACGACCGTGCCACGTTTGTCCTGGGCGATCCTTTCGATCTGGGTGCCGGCGAAGAGTTCGATGCCCTCGTCGGCGAAGGCCTGTTGAATGACACAGGACGCATCCTCGGAATGGTCCCGCAGGATGTTCGGGCTCCGCTGAATCAGCGTCACGCGGGTCCCGATGCGATTGAGAAACTGGGCGAGCTCGCAGGCGACGATGCCACCGCCGAGCACGAGCACGCTTTTCGGGACGAAATCCAGATCGAGCACATCGTCACTGGTCCAAAATTTGGCTTCGGCCAGCCCGGGCACGGGCGGAACGCTGACCTTGGAACCGGTTCCGATCAGGATATGGCGGGCGCGAACAGTCCGGCCATTGGAGAGATCCAGCGTGTGGGCATCGCGGAACCGAGCATAGGCACGGATGAGATCGAACTTGCCGGACTTGAGCGCTTTGGTGCGATAGGCGGCGAACTCGGCGATAATCTTCCTCTTCCGGGCATGGATGGCGCGCATGTCCGCGCGAGCCAAGGGAATCTTCAAGCCGAAGGTCTTTCCCTTTTGGGCAAGGTGCAGCACCTCCGCCATGTAGAGCAGGGTCTTGGACGGCATGCAGCCGCGGAGGATGCACAGGCCGCCGAGGTCACGCGCACCGTCGATGATCGCGGTTTTCAGGCCGAGCCCGGCGGCGACGCGGGCGGCGTTGAAGCCGGCGCTGCCGCCGCCGATGACAATAAAATCGTATGAATTGTGCATGAAACAGCTCCTAAGATAGGGGCAAAGTCAGGGAGGCAGATCCAAATTTTCTCAAGGTGAGGCGGGTGAGGGAGGGACTGGAATGCGCAGGTAAACTGCGAGGCCTGCAACGGAGGAAGCCCGCACGTAGTGATCTGAGAGGCGGTTTCCATCGTACTTATCTTGAGTATCCTCGGGAAGCAATAGGGAGGAAAAATAACCTTCCCGGATGAGACCGCCGAGACCGTCACCTTGAAAGGAGCGGAGTCGGGAGCGGTCAGCGGGATAGTTGTAGGCAGGAAAGAAAACGGGCTCGCCCGGATTGAGCCAAGGCAGCGCAAGCCGGCGATCGGAGGAAAAACGCGGGGTCGGCAGCGTCGACCATACCTTGAGACGTTGGTTCAATACTGCATTGGCTGCCGCCAGAGAGTGCGTGCCAAGCCGTCCGCTCAGTTGCAGACAGGCAAGGATGCCGCCGGTGCCCAGGGCGAGCATGACCACTGCGTCGCCGATCCTCAGAGCGAAGAGGTTTTGCAGGGCGAACCGGCTGTGCATTCCCAGCAACGTCGCAAAAAATACGGCTGTGAAATAATAATTGTAGGAGGCGCCGCTTTTGAAGCCGGCACCAAAGCTGCCAGTTCGTCGCGCAGGGCGCGGAAGTTGTAGATAGCCCCGTTGAAGACGATCCGGAATCGCCCGTCCGCCGTCGCCATGGGCTGGTGGCCGTTTGCGGGGTCGAAGATCGCCAGCCGGCGCATGCCGATGGTGGCGTCGCCTTGGGTCTCGATGCCCGCATCGTCGGGCCCGCGATGAAGCATGGCGGCGCACATCCGGCCGACCGCCGCGGCGCGGAATTCGCCCGGATCACGGGCGCTGACGAAGCCGGCTATGCCGCACATGGGGAGATCGAAGGAAGGCTTCGCCCCGTCACTTCCGGTAGGGAGCGACCGGGCGGGCAGGCGAAAAGAGCTGATACCATCCGAGGTAAGATTTAGGGCTTAAACCCCTAATGATAAAAGACCAACGCTAACGACAGGCCTTGGCAATCCCGTTGATTGCGGGAAGCCTCAGAAGCAGATCGAGCGGGCGACTTCGCGGGCCATTTCGGCGGAAAACAGCTTCTCGATCATCACCAGCCCAAACTCGACCGACGTGCCCGCTCCACGTGAAGTCAGGATGTTGCCATCGGCGACCGTGCGCTCCCCGGCGAGGATGTCCGGCAACTCCGCAGTCACCGAGAAATGTGCCGTGTAACGGCGTCCGGCGAGAAGGCCGGCGTCGTGCAAGACGGTCGGCGCGGCGCAAATGGCCGCGAGCCAGCGACCGGCGGCCTGTTGCCGGAGCACGAGCGCCCGCACCCGCGGGTCGGCCCGGAGATGCTTCACGCCGGGGCCGCCGGGCAGCAGCAGACAGTCATAGTTCTGGGTGCCGGCCGCCTCCAGGGCGGCGAGGGTCGTGTTGGCGTGCAGGGTGATCCCGCTGCGGCCCGTGACATGAATGCCCTCGCCCAGGGCGGCGGCGGTGACCTCGGCGCCGGCGCGACGCAGCAGGTCGATGGGTGCGGTGGCCTCGATTTCTTCAAACCCTTCCGCGAGGATTGCTAGGACGCTGGGCATATGTGTCAGTGGAGCAGGCATGAACCCGGAAGCCCACGGAAATTTTGCAGGAAAGCACCTCGTGGTTTTCGGCTGCGGGTATGTCGGCGGCGAAGTTGGCCGGCAGGCGCTGGCGCGGGGCCTGCAGGTGACGGCGCTGACGCGAAATGCAGAGAAGGCCGCCGCCCTGCGCGCGGCCGGCATCGAGACGGTCGTGGCCGACCTTGCGGGCGACGCCTGGCACGCGGCAATCGCGGGCGGGGCGGAGTTCGTGCTCAATGCGGTGAGCGCGGGCGGGGGTGGCGTCGAGGGCTACCGGCGCAGCTACCTTGAGGGTATGAAGTCGATTCTAACATGGGCGAAAGCGCGTGGTCCAGCCGGCACCCTGGTCTATACGAGCAGTACCTCGGTTTACCCACAGGACGGCGGTGTGCGGTTGGATGAGTCGGCGCCGGTCTCCGGCCGCGATGAGCGCGCGGCGGTGCTGGTGGAGACGGAGCGGCTGCTGCTCGACGGATTGGCGGGTGGGGGCACCCGCCCCAGATCGGAGTCGGAGCCAAGAACTGTGGGCGGGGTGCCCTTACCTCGCTTCACCAATCGGGCCTTTGTGCTTCGCCTAGCCGGCATCTATGGCCCGGGCCGGCATCATCTGATCGACCAGGTCCGCGCCGGCGAGGTGTCGGGGAATGGCGGGCACCATCTGAACCTGATCCACCGTGACGACATCTGCGCAGCGATCTGGGCGGGATTCGGAGCGCCAGCGACCGTGGACGGCGGCGTGTTCAACGTGGCGGATGACGGCGCGGCGACGAAGGCCGAGGTGGCCGCGTGGCTGGCGGTGCAACTCGGGGTGCCGGCGCCCCGGTTTAGCGGCCTGCCGGTGGCCGGACGGCGCGGCGTGGTGCCCGACCGGATCATCGTCAACACCCGGCTCAAGGCGGCCCTCGGCTGGCAGCCGCGGTTTCCGAGTTTCCGGGAAGGCTATGCAAATTTGTTGTCGCATTGAACAAAGGCGTGTTCTCCTACCGCCTTGTAATTCCGACCGAAGTGAAGTTCAGCCTCCCACTCTAGCTCTCACTCTCACTATCACCTCCTAACCCATATCCCACCATGGCCGGCGTAGGCACCCTTCTCAAACAAGCCCAGAAAATGCAGCGCGGCATCGAGGCGCTCCAGACCCAGCTCGAAGCCAAGGAAATCGAGGTCACCACCGGCGGCGGCGCGGTGAAACTCAAGATCAACGGCGCGGGCAGGTTCCTCGCGCTCACCCTCGACCCGGAATTCCTGAAGGAAGACGCGAAGACCGTGGCCGACACGCTGCTCGCCGCCGTGCAGGACGCCGCCAAGCAGGCGAAGACCTACAATGACGCCGAGATGGAAAAGGTGACCTCGGCGTTCAAGCTGCCGGGTGCGTTCTGACAATTTCGGATGGCGGAAACCGGATGGCGGCATCGATCGGCCGCAACAATCCGGTATCCGTTATCTGAAATGCGAAATTGAATGACCCCCGCGTTTGAGAAACTGCAGAAGCACCTGAAGCAGCTCCCGGGGCTGGGCTACCGGTCGTCGGAGCGGATCGCGCTGAACCTGCTGGTGGAAAAGCCGGAACGGCTGCCGCTGCTGGTGGCCGCGCTGGAGGAAGCGGCCGGCTCGGTGCGGCGCTGTACGCGGTGCGGCAACCTGGCCGAGGGCGAACTGTGCGCGATCTGCGCCGACGAACGGCGCGACGGCTCGGTGGTGTGCGTCGTCGAGCACGTGCCCGACCTCGTGGCGCTGGAACGCAGCGGGGCGTACCGCGGGGCGTATCATGTCCTGCACGGGAAGCTCTCGCCGATCCACGGCGTGGGGCCCAACGACTTGAATTTCGCGTCGCTGCTGTCGCGGGTGGCGGCAGGGGAGGTGACGGAACTTATCCTGGCGCTCTCGAACGACGTCGAAGGAGAGGCGACATGCCACTACCTGACGGAACAGCTCGCGGCGACGGGCCGGCCGGTGAAAACCACGCGGATCGGCTTCGGCCTGCCGAGCGGCGGCGGCGTGCTGTACGCGGACTCGGTCACCCTGAAAAGCGCCCTGGACGGCCGCCGCGCGTATTCGTGATTGCGGCGCTAGGGTTTCTTGGGTTTCGCGTCCATCTGGGCGCGCGACTGGATCAGGGAAGTCATTTGGTGCATGAACCGGGAACCGCCCGAACCTGCCGGGCCCGGGGTTTCCGTCGTGGCGAACAGATCCATTTGCTCTGGCGTCAGGACGGCGCTGGCTGAAGCGTCCAACGCGGTCCAGTTTAGGTCACCGATGGGAAGGCGCTTGCCGGATGCATTGGGCATCATGGCCTGCGTAATGACGGCAGTTAGTGCCTTGATTTGATCGGGCGACAGCGGAACTCCTGCCAGCGTGGCTCCACCCGCCAGGTCGTCGACACATTCATGGGCTGGCAGTTCGTTTTCAAACTGTGAGGCTTCGGAGAACCCGTCCGCTCCGAGTAACGCGGTTTGCACGGCCCGATAATCATTTGACGATTCGCGCCATAGCTTGCGGGCGACCGGGTCGGTTGAACTGAGGCCCTCGGCCTGGAGACTCGCCCAGATATCCTGGCTGTTCATATCAGAACGGAGCTTGTTATCGAGAAACCGGGCAATTTGAGCGTCCGAAAGGCCAAGCTTCCGGAACAACGGCCCGTAGAGGATGGCGAAGCGCACTCGACTATATGCTGCATACTTTAGCTGATAGGCTGGATCATCAGACGAATTTACAAAGCGATCAGCGTTCTTTGCGCGTAGATTGGAAGTCCCTGCCGCTTCGGCATCGGACGGTTTACGCCTTCCACTTTCACGCTCCTGGCGCAGGATTCTCCAGTCACGCTGCAAGTCGGCCTGCTTGCGAGACAGGCGGTTGATCTCCGCGATATTCGTACTTCGCTCCGTCTTGAAATGCCAGGCGACGCCGAGGGCGGCCAAGGCGACAAAACTGATGCCGACAGTAACTTTCCTCATGGCTTTTCTGTACGCACGGTTTGCAGCCACGATTCACGCAGCGCTCGCAGGTTTTGAAGTTCGGTCAACTGGGAGCCGGAAAGGATTCTCTGAGCTTGAGTGAAAACCGATGCCCAATCGTATGATTGGGCGTCAGAGCTTTTGGCCGATGTGAAGATGGCGACCATTTGCTGAGCTTGGACACTTGTGAGAGGCGAGTCCGTCTCCGACAGGATGCTAGCCAAGCCGGAGGCCAGTTGTCGCCCCTGTACTGTCGAGTTGTAAGCCAGGTAAGCCTCGTACCCGGCATCGCCTAGAAGCGCCCGAAGTTGCGCCTGAGCAGTGTTGGAGGGATCGTTTGCAGGGTTGGTCAGGACGATCGTTCCCAAGCTTGTGCCGTTCTCGCCGAAAGCCATCCCGCGTCGTTTTAGTTTGAGAAACTGACGGATCTGGTCCGCGGACAGTCCCAGTTGGCGGAACAGATCTCCGTACGTACCTTTGGCCTGCGCGTCCGCCCAGGTTTCAAACGCCTGCTTTACCTCGGGGTGGCGTTCCATGAAGGCCCACCCAGCGGCTTTTATATTTCCGAGGCTCGAACTGGACGGCTTTTTGAGGCTCGTTTGGGCGGTCGCTGCGGTCGTTTTGGCGTTCGTTGCTGCGGTGTCCAAACGGTTTTGATCAGCGGCGAACGCTTTCTGGGCGGCCTGTAGGGATGATAGTTGGAAGGCAAGTTGGGTTTCTGCATCGGCTGCTTGCGTGCCCTCATACATTGCTGTGCCAATCGCCGCGACTGCCACCATCATTAGTGCACCCAGCGGCGAGAGAAGTATGCCAGTGAGCGCAGCCAGTAATCCGCCGACAGTCGTCCAAGTGGATCCGGAGACGCTGACTGCTACCGCTGCGGCCAGACCTTGGGGAGCTGCTCCCGCGGCGTTCTCGGTCAAGGCCGTGGCTAGCGCGGCAGACGTCGAGGCGATTCCGCGCCGTTGCAGGAGGGGACGCAGGCGCTCGAGTGCGCGGGACACCCGCATCCGGGCGGCATCCTCCGTCGTGCTCAGTTTCTCGGCCATCTGGGAGAAACTGAGTTTGTCCATGAACCGCAGAAGCACGGCTTGACGACCCTCTTCATCCAATTCGTCGATTGCCGCATCAAGTACACCAGACAGCCGATCCCAGTCAGGCTCGCCGGGTGAAGCGGAGTCGGCTTCCAAGAGGACAGCGGCATGTTCCTCCCGCAGCCGTCGACGATGTTCGGTGCGGACAACGTGGGTGGCCTCGTTTCTGACGGCGGTATAAAGCCAGGCGACAAGGAGAGGGTGGTCCGCGGCGGTCGCCGCCTTCCGCGCCAAGGCGATGAAGACCGCTTGGGTCACATCCTTCGCGAGCGCGGCGTCTCCTCCGACCCGGCGAAGCGCGGCCGAATAGACCGAACCGATATGGCGCTGGACGATCTGCGTGAAGGCGCTTTGCGCGCCGGTCCGGGCATAGGTGCGAAGCAGCTCATCATCAGCCATCATTTTCTCACTAGCACCCGCGCGGGACAAAACCGAACAGGAAATATTCCTGAGTAGGTCGTCCAAGCCGCCGCGCGTATTCGTGATTGCGGCCGGTGGGCGATCTCCTTTTGTTTCGGCGCGTAGGTTTGCGGGCGTAGTATATCGGTAATATGTGTGCTTCCCAAGCATGAGAGGCGGGTTCGACTCCCGCCGCCCGCACCAGCCTTCGCTTTTCCGCTGTACGTAATAGCTACGGTTGGCAGGCCAGCTTGGCGATAAACAGGCGATAGAGTAGGCGGGGCGAAGGTGGGCTCTCAAATAAATCATACCTTCGTCCTATGAGCGCTTGTACCCTGCGCGTAAGTGGCTTCGGCCATGCTCTGTATGGAATTTCGCTGGCCGGCCTAGGCGGACTCAGTTTGGTCTACGGCAACTTTGCGCCGATCATAGAGCCGTTCCCGACTTTGTTACCGTGGCGGGAAGTATGGAGCGATGGATTGGGAGCAATCCTACTGGCGGCCAGCGCCGGCTTGTTTTTTTCGCGTACCGCTTTGGCCGGCGCGATCATGATCGGAGTGTACGAAGTGATCTGGGCCATGACACAGGTGAAGCCGATTTTGTCCAAGCCGCTGACCATCGGCTCCTGGTACGGTTTGAGCGAAGCCCTCGGAGCATTGGTCGGCATATGGATTCTCTATACCATGCTGCGCGGCCGAGTAGCCGCGCCGCTTGTGCCTGGGATGACCGGCGACCGCGCGCTTCACGTGGCGCGCGTGCTTTTCGGTGCGGTGTGCGTGGTGTATGGCGCTGCGCATTTCGCCTATGCCACGTATACGGCGTCCATGGTGCCGGCGTGGCTGCCCGATCGGATGGTGTTCGTGTATCTTACGGGAGCCGGCCACATTGCCGCGGGCCTCGGCCTTGTCGTTGGGGTTCAACCTCGTCTGGCGGCGACCCTGGAAGCCATCATGATCAGTCTTTTCGGTAGCTTGGTCTGGTTGCCGAGTTATTTCGCTCACCCCGTGCCTGAATGGGCGGCTTCAACGCAGACTCAGTGGTCGGAGACCTTCCTGACTTTCTTGCTGGCGTCGTCGGCTTGGATTGTAGCCGCATCGCTGCGAAGCAGTCCCAAATCACCCCAAGAATATTGACCTGACTCCTTCTGATTCGCCCATAGCCTCACTCAGAGTGCATCAAACCCCCTGCACAGGTGCGATAAATATGAAAACGCCCAAAATCTTTGCCGCCCTCTTCATCGTATGGACAAGCATGTTTGCCAGTGCCTGTTTCGCCCAGAAATCACCGGACATTACCATGACCGAAAAAATCATCCGCCAATATTACACCGCTTACGAAAAGAAGGACTGGCACATGTTGGAGCTGATTCTCGCTGACGATTTCACCTTCACCAGTCCGGCCGGCGACAATCGGATTGATTTGAAAATGTACAAGGAGCGGTGCTGGCCCAATGCCGCCAACACCAAGAAGTTTGATTTGGAAAAGGTGATCGTGGCCGGTGATGACGCCTTTGTGACCTACAATGGCTGGACCAACGACAACAGGTTATTTCGGAACACGGAGCGTTTTAAGCTCAGGGACGGGAAAATAATTTCGAATGAGTGTTTTTTTGGAACGGGTGTGAGTTTCCCCAATAATCAGGCCAAAAAATAATTCCTGAACAAAAGAACAGTCAGGGTGTAATAGGCAGTGGCAGATGGTTTTGACTCCCGCTACCTGCACCAGCCCTCGCTCTTTCGATAAGACTATTTTCTTTTGCCGGCCCAATACGTCAGGCCGTCTTCGAAGCAGGTGGCGGATAGATCCTCGACCTTGGTACGGAAGTAGCGCTCGGCGTCGCTGACGCCGCGGTTGTAGGCGAAGGGGGCGATTTCCTTCTGGATGTAATCGAGGAGGAGCTTGGCCCGCATCTCGCTCAGCTCGGTGTCGAGTTCCTCCCGGAAATACCGCTGCAGAGAAGCGACGATGGCGGGAAGGTCTTCCTTGTTCAGTTCGAGGCTCATGGGTGGATCGCGATTGACGCGATGGGCGTCAGGGAAGCGTCGTCGGTGGGGGTGCTCAAGGGCGAACTCCGGGGTGGGGAGGCGATCAGCCTCTTACGCGAAGGGCGCAAAGGACGCGAAGCAGTGACGGAACTGGGTGCATGTTCAAATGGATCGGGAGGGTGGGCGGGCACGTCCCGTGCCCGCATTTTCCTGCGGTGCCACATGTGGTAATCGCATGTTCACCGATCGCTGTGCACTTGCCTATGCAGGCACAGGGACGTGCCTGACTACTTTCGGGCCTCACGGTGACCAGTTTCGTCCTTTGCGATCTTTACGACCTTGGTGTCAAAATGCCGATGCCTGCAGAAGAGGTCACTTTCCTCCGCCGGGCCGGAGGCTCTCCGGCGTGCGGGGGTTCAGGTCGCCGGTGGCGCGGAGCAGGTCCAGGTAATAGACGGTGCGGCTAAAGGCCTCGCTGGCGTACTGCAGCCGGGCGTTGAGCAGCGTGTTCTGCGCGGTCAGCACGTCCAGCGGGATGGCCAAGCCGTTTTTCTCGAGCTGGACTGACTGTTGATAGGCATCCGACGCCGCCTGCACCTCACGTTGCAACTCAGTCAGCTGGCCGCCGCTCGTGACGAAATTGTCGTACGCGGTCTGCACGCCCTGCTCGATCTGGCGGCGCAGGTAGGACTCGAACAAAGCCGCCTGTCGCAGGCGCGACCACGCGGTGCGGACGTCCGCCTTGATCGTGCCAGGGGAAAAGATCGGCAGGTTGGCCAGCAGGATGCCGTCCCATTTGGTGGCGTTGGCATAATTCTCCCGGTAGAGAAAGCCCGCGACGTTGAGCGAGACCGACGGGTAATACTCGGACACCGCCGCATCGACCGCGTAGTGCGCGGCCTTGACCGCCGCCTGCGCGGCCAGCAGGTCCGCGCGGTGGGCCACGGCTTGTTCAACGTAGGTCGACGCGGGCGCGAGCTGTTCCGGCGGGACGGTTTCGTCCACCAAGGGACCGTCGACCTGTGCCGCGCCGATGAGCACGGCGAGCGTGCGGCGGCCGTTGCGCACGTCGTTCTCCGCCTGGGTCAGCAGCACTTGGGTGGCCGACTCGGCGGAGCGGGCCTGCGCTACCTCGAGCGCCAGCGCCAGCCGGACGCTAAAGCGCCCTTCCACATCACGGACCCGGGCCGCTTGGAGTGCCAGCGAGTCCTGCAGCACGGCCACTTGCCGGGTGGAGATCAGGATCTGGTAGTAGGCTTGGGCGACGTTCAGCAGCACGGTGGCCTGCGCATCGAGCAGCAGCTGGCGCTGCTGGACGATGGTCGCTTCCGCACCCTTCAGCGTGGGCACGTTGTAGTAAGATAGGTTCATGCCGCCCACGACTGGTGCCTCGAACCGGCGAAGCACATTGCCCTGTTGGACGTAGCCACCCGAGCTGGCCGCCGCGGCGGCGGCGCTCGTGGAAGGCGCTTCGGGAGAGGCGGTGGCGCCACCCTTAGGAGCCTGCTCCAGGGTGAAATTCGGCTGGAAGCTGACCGAGGGGAGGAATGCCGCGACGGCGCGGTTCTTGTTGATCAGCGACTGAAGGTACGTCTCGCCCTGCGAGGCGAGCTGCTCGTTGTCGGCGTTGGCCAGGGCGAGCGCGCGCTCCAGGGTCAGGGTTTCGCCGGCCTCGAGGGGCTTGGGCCTCGGCGCGTGCTGGTCGAGCACATCGCGGTAGGTCTGCACTTCCTTGGTTTGGTCAACGCAACCGGCCACACCGCCGAGGCTGAGAACGGCCAGCAACAGAGTAGCCCGATGAAGCAAGCGCCTAGGGAGATTGGGCGCGTTGCCCCTAACGCGCCGCGGGGACGTGAATACGACATTCAAATCCGGCGGATTAGGGATAATCCGCCCTACCGTTTGGTCAGGTGCTCCAAGCCACCCACGCCCAGGGATCAGGTGCGACATTGGTCTCACTTCTCGCTCGGGGGTAAGGGGGCCGCCGTCACCGGAGTACCGGCCGCTGGGCTTGCGGGAGGGTCGGAAACGGGGGCAACCGTCACGCCCTCCGTCAGTTGCTCGCCGGGATTGGAAACGATCCACTCATCGCCTTTCAGGCCGGCGATGACCTCGATCTCGGTGCCATGATCGCTGCCGGGGGAAATCTTGATGAAATGGATCTTGTTTTCCGCGCTGACCACCGCGACCAGTTTTCCGTCGCCTTCAAAGAGCAGGGCGCTGGTGGGCACGGTCAGGACCGGCGCCTCCCGCTTGATGGTGAAGACCGCCTCGCCGTACATCCCGGGGAGGATATGGCGGAGCGGATCCTCGTTTCGGAATTCCAACTCGGTCCGCAAAGTGCGCGTCACCGGGTCGAGTGTGCCGGATGAGCGGCGGACCGAGCCGGTGAATTTGTGGCCCGGATAATTCTGCTCCAGTGTCAGGGTCACGGGCTGGTTGAAGGCGATCTGCGGGGCGTACCCCTGGGGCACGTTGACATAGACCCGGAGCCGGTCATCGGCGGCCACGTCGAACAGCTCCTGGCCGGGACCGATGTTGGCGGCCGAGATCAGCGCGCCGACATCGTAGTTGCGCGCGGTGACCACGCCGTCGAACGGCGCCCGGATGGTCTCGAAGCCCACCAGCGTCTTCAGCCGGTCGACGGCGGCGGCCGCGGACACAACGGCGGCCTTGGCCTGCTCGGCGGCGGAATGAAACTGGTCCAGCTGCTGCTGGGTCACGCCCTGCGTGGCGACCAAGCCCTGATAGCGCTGATCGGTGGCCAGCGTCAGGTCATAGTTGGTCTGCAGCTGCTTCAGATTGGCCTCGGCCTGTTCGAGGTCCGCGTCCGTGTCCGGGGCGGCGATGACAGCGAGGACATCGCCCTGTTTGACGCGATCGTTGATGTCGGCCTTCCACGAGGCGAGGTAGCCGTTGATGCGGGCGTAGAGGGCCGTGGCGGCGTAGGCGCGGACGTCGGCGGGCAGCGTGAGGGTCACCGGCTTGCTCGTGGTCCGGGGATGGACGACCTGGACGACGAGCGGCTGGTCGCGGAGGGTGCGGGCGAGTTCCTCGCGCTCCCGGATGCGGTTGTGGCGCGGCCAGAAACCGAGCAGGAAAAAGCCGGCCAGGGCCAGCACGAGAATGGCGGCGATGACCGTCAGCATCCGCTGGCTGACCTTGGGGAGATCTTCGGGGGTGGGATCGCTGGATTTCATTATTTCAACTCCTCCTCGACTTGGGTCACTGCCGCCTTGGCGCGCAGCTTACTGTACACGACGGGCACAAAGAACAACGTGGCAAACGTGGCGAGGAGCAGGCCGCCGATGACGGCGCGGCCGAGCGGGGCGTTCTGCTCGCCGCCTTCGCCGAGGCCGAGGGACATCGGCAGCATGCCGATGATCATCGCGAGGGCGGTCATGATGACGGGCCGCAGGCGGGTCAGGCCGGCGGCCAGCGCGGCGTCGTGGGCGTTGGCGCCCTCCTTGCGGAGGTCGTTGGCGAAGGTGATCATCAGGATGCTGTTCGCCGTGGCCACGCCGATGCTCATGATCGCGCCCATGAGCGATGGCACGTTGATCGTGGTCTGCGTGATGAAGAGCATCCACAGGATGCCCGCGAGCGCGCCCGGGAGGGCCATGAGGATGATGAGCGGGTCGAGCCAGGATTGGAAATTCACGACCAGTAGCAGGTAGACGAGGATGATCGCGAAGATCAGGCCGTAGCTGAGCCCGGTGAAGGAGGAGTCCATGCTCTGGACCTGTCCGCGGATGGTGATCAGGCTGCCCTTGGGCAGGTTCGGACGCTCCCGGGCGACGATGGCGCGCACCCCGCGGGCGACGGTGCCGAGGTCCATGCCGCGAACGCCGGCCAGCACATCGAAGGTGGGCCGCGGATTGTAGTGGGTGATATTGGTCGGCGATACGCCGCGGTCGAGGGTGGCGACACTGCCGAGCAGCTGGGCCTCGGGATGAAACGCCGCGCCGGGCACGAGGCTCGTGGCCGGTACGACCGGCTGGTTCCGCAAGGCGTTGATCGAGTCGATCCGGTACTGCGGTGTCTGGACCAGCACGCTGTATTGCACGCCGTGGACGGTGTCCTGCCAATAGTTCGGGTTCTGCTGAGCGGTGCCGCTGAGCGAGACGAGCATGTCGTTGGCCACGTCACGCTGGGTGAGGCCGGCATAGTTGGCCTGCGTCCGGTCGACGTTCATGAACAGGGTGGGCGTGTGGGGCACCTGCTGCACCCGCACGTCGGCCGCACCGGGCAGCCCGGCGATCTCGGCGGCGAGGCGCTTCGCGATGACGTAGTTCGCGGGGGCGTCGGAGGCCACGCCCTCGATCTGCACGTCGATCGGGGCGGCGATGCCGAAGTTCAACACCTGCGTGACGATGTCGGCCGGCGCGAAGTAGAACGTGAGCCGGGGAAACTTGGCCCGCAGTTCGAGGGTGAGCCGGTCGAGGTACTGCTCGGTGGGCTGGTGCCCGGGCTTGAGGGCGAGCAGGATCTCGCCGTCGGCGGAGGACATCAGCGAACCGTCGCTGAGCGAGAGGTTGATGCCGCTGTTCGGGATGCCGATGTTGTCGAGGAGCGTGTCGATCTCCGCCGGCGGGATGACCTCCTTGATGGCCTTTTCCACCGCAGCGAAGATCCGCCCGGTCTGCTCGAGGCGCGTGCCCGGCGCGGCGCGCACGTGCAGGCGGATCTGGCCGGCGTCCACGGTCGGGAAGAAGTCCTTGCCGATCAGGCCGAACGCCACGAGGGCGACTGAGCTGGCCACCAGCAGGGCGAACACGCCCAGCACGGCAGCGCGGTGGCCGAGGCTCCAGGCGAGCAGACCGCCGTACTGCCGGCGGACGCGCTCGAACTGGACGTTGAACTTCTCGTGGAATTTCCAGATGTAGCCGTTTTGGAGGGCGTAGCGCAGCGCGGCAACGGCCACGAGGACGGCAAAGGCGAGGGTGAAAATCTCCGTGGCGTCGTGACCGGCGCGGGTGACAATCTCCAGGCCGACGGCGACCGCGGCGATGGCCGGGGCGAAGAACTTCAGCGTCCACCGGAGCGCGGCGCCCACACTGTAGTAGGGATGCTGCAGGTGCGGGTCGTTCGCCCGGGCTTTCTCGGGATCGGCGTGCGGATCGGTTTTGTCCAGCTTGCCGCCGTACATCTCCACTTCGCTCGCGAGCAGGTAATGGACCATCGTGGGCACCAGCGTCCGGCTCAGCAGGTAGCTCGTCAGCATCGCGAAGGCGACCGCCATGCCGAGCGGGATGAAAAGGAACTTGGCCGAGCCGCTGATGAAGACCACCGGGATAAACACGATGCAGATGCAGAGGGTCGAGACGAACGCCGGCACGGCGATTTGGGACGCACCGTCGAGGATGGCCTGCACGAGACGCTTTCCCTCATGCAGGTTGCGGTGGATGTTCTCGATTTCCACGGTCGCGTCGTCCACGAGGATGCCGACGGCGAGGGCGAGGCCGCCCAGAGTCATGACGTTCAGCGTCTGGCCGAGCCAGCTCATAACGATGATGGAGACGAGGATCGAAAGCGGGATGGAGGTGACGACCACCACGGTGCTGCGCCAGCTGCCGAGGAAGACGAGAATCATGAGCGCGGTCAGCCCCGCGGCGATGACCGCCTCGCGGACAACGCCCTCGATCGAGGCGCGCACGAACAGCGACTGGTCGAACAGCGGCGTGACCTTCAGACCCTTCGGCAGGATAGGGTAGACGGACTCGAGCGCGTGCTTAATGCCGGCGACGACGTCGAGGGTGGAGGCGCCGCCATTCTTCATGATGGACAGGAGCACGCCGCGCTTGCCGCTGACATGCACCATGCTGGTCTGGACCTGGAAGCCGTCGCGGACGTGGGCCACGTCCTTGATGTAGATGGGCGTGCCGTTGACCGTCTTGATCGGGAGGTTGTTGAGGTCGTCAGCCTTGACGGGGCTGCTGTTGAGGATGACGGGATATTCCTGGTTGCCGATCTTGGTATTGCCGGCGGGCAGGATCAGGTTTTGCGCGCCGATCGCGGCGGAAACATCGGAAGGCGAGATGCCCCAAGCGTAGAGCCGGGCTGGATCGAGGTCGACCATGACCTGCCGCTGCTTGCCGCCGTAGGGATAGGGGATCTGGACGCCGGGCACCGTCACGAGACGGGGACGGACGAAGTTGATGGCCTGGTCGAACATGCCCTGCTCGGCGAGGGTGTCGCTGGAGAAGGAGAGCTGCAGGATCGGGACGTTGGAGGCGCTGTACTGGATGACCAGCGGCGGCTGCGTGCCCGGCGGCATCGAACGGATGGAAGTCTGGCAGATGGCGGCGACCTGGGCGATGGCAGTCTCAATCTTCGCGTTGGGCTGGAAGTAGATCTTGACCGTCGCGACGCCGTAGAGGGACTGACTCTCGGTGTGCTCGATGTCGTTGACAGTCGTGGTCAGGGTGCGCTCGAAGCCCGTGATGATGTGCTTTTCCATGTCGTCGGGCGACATACCGCTGTAATTGAAGATCACCGAGATCACCGGGATGTTGATGTCCGGGAAGATGTCGGTCGCGGTGTTCAGGATGGTGAACACGCCCAGGATCAGCACCAGCATCGAGGCGACGACAAAGGTATAGGGCCGGCGAAGGGCGAGTCGGACGATCCACATGGGCGAAGCTCAGGGTCAGGCGCAGCCCGCGGCGGATTCAGCCGCGCAGGCGGCGGGACCGGGCGCATGGACCGAGGACCCGGGGGAATCTAAGGCTCCGGGCTCCACGGCGGCTGGAAAAACGGCCCCGAAGTCAGGGACCTTTCCCGGAGCCGGTATGATGGAACGCATGCCCAGACTACATCCGCGCGGGCAAGGGTTGGCAAGTGGCGGACCAAAATTATTTTGGCTTTGGCGGTGGGACGCTGGATTGCCCGTCCAAGCTGCAGCCGCTACTCAGCCTCGGGTACAAATGGCGGGCTGGGCACGAGAGCCTGCGGCTTCAATCAGACAGCAAGCTGTGTCCGCCGCCGGCCGGGCCATTCCTAGGCGCACCCTAGGCAAGCTTCCGGCGGATCACTCCGACCACCACGCCTTGGGATTCGAGATCGGAGGGGAAAATATCGGCGAACCGCGGGTTGGCGGCGCGGAGGAGGGTGCGGCCGCGCTCCTTGATGAAGGTCTTCAGAGTGGTCGAGGTCCCGTCGACCAAGGCGGCGATGATGTCGCCGGGGCGGGGGTCGCGCCGGACCAATGCAACGAGGTCGCCGTCGAGGATATGGGCGCCGGTCATGGATTCACCCGTGACGCGCAGAAACCAGAATTGGCCTTTCCGCGCATTGCTGACTCCGAAAACGGCCGGATCAATGGTGAGGGTTTCCTCGGGATCCTGTTCCTGCATCGCGGGCAGCCCCGCGGGGATCGCGCCGTAGACGGGCGCGGCGAACAGGTGGGCCTGGACCTGCGTCGCCTTGAAGCCCCACTTGCCGTCGGCCATCTTGTCGAGGTGGGTTTTCCGGGCGAGGGCCTGCAGGTGCTTGAGGACGGTGGGCTGGCTGCACTGGAAGGTGCGCGCGAGTTCCCGGGTGGACGGCGCCACGCCATGGGTGCGCTGGTACTCGCGCACAAAATCCAAAACTTCTTCTTGTCGTTCGGTGAGCATAGGCTATCAGGTGATAGCTATCACTTGATAGTCTTGTCATTGCGACACAAGATTTTTTCCGCCTGTAATTCTGAGCGCGAAGAATGACAGATCGAAGCGTCCCTTAATTCCCAACCCCACCATGAACCCCCATCGCGGACTGCTGCATCACTTGAACATCAATGTGTCGAACGTGCTGCGCTCGGCGCTGTTTTACGGGCCGGTGCTCCGGTACCTCGGCTACGAACTCGTCGAAGCCAAGCACGACGGAGATTATCACTTTGAGGATTGGGGGCGGTATGAACTCGAGACGCCCCACATAGTCAGCATCTGCTGGTCAAACGAGCCGCTGCACCTGGATGCGGCGGCGAGACGGGCGGTGGGCCGCTTCACTCATTGCGCCTTCGGCACGACAGAGCGGGCGGACATTGACCGGTTTTATGCGGAGGTGCTCGTGCCGTTGGAAAAGGCGGGCCTGTGCGTCGTGGAAGATCCGCCCTGCGAGTGTCCGGAATATGGCGCGGGCTACTACGCGACATTTTTCTTCGACCCGGATGGCCTCAAGTATGAGTTCGTGACGAATCCCGGCTACCAGAAGCGAAGGCAGGAACGGCTGGAACAGGCAGCCGGGCGATGGAAATCGTCGGCGGGTCCGCTGGATCGCCGTGGGGTCTGAGCTGCGACGGAGGAAATCGTTTTCCCCACGAAGGGCACGAAGGACACGAAGTTTGATCTGCCGATCATTTTCCAAGAGGGTGACGGAGGGAACGACGAGGATGGATTGCTCCGGCGCGTCGCCGCTCGCGATGACAGGAAAGTGACTCTCTGTTTCCTCCCTTGCCACCTGAAAACGGATCGAACGGCGTGGTCTTCGCGTGCTTTGCGACCTTCGTGGTGAAAACCTGAAACCGTTGCCGCGGCTTGACCAACCGTGCCGACCGGTGATGAGGTTCCGCCCCAAAATAATGATGGAAGCCGACTATGATGTGCTCGTGATTGGAGGTGGGCCGGGCGGCAGCTGCGCCGCGGCCTCGGCCCGGCAGAAGAACTACCGGACCCTGCTCGTCGAGAAATGCGAGTTTCCCCGGTTCGGGATCGGCGAGTCGATGCTGCCGACGAGCAACGCCATCCTGCGCGAGATCGGGGCATGGCCGAAGATCGAGGCGGCGGGGTTTATCCCCAAGTATGGCGCGCTGTTCTATCTGTCGAACGGCGGCGGGGAGAAGGAAGTCGATTTCCGCCACGGGCTGGTGCCGGGACTGGAGAGCACCTATCAGGTCGAGCGCGCCAAGTTCGACGGCCTGCTGCTGGACCACGCCCGCGAGCTGGGCACGGAGGTGCGGATGCAGACCACGGTGCGGGCCATCGAGTCGGACGGATCCATGAACCGCGTGGAGCTCGAGAGCGGCGCCGGCCGGCAAACGGTGACGGCCCGCTGGGTGCTCGACGCCAGCGGACGCGATAATTTTTTCGTCACGGACCAGAAGCGTGCGATCGACCCGCCGCCGTCGGCCAAGCGCATGGCGGTTTACAGCCATTTCCGCGGCGTGCCGCGTGCGGCCGGCCGGCGCGCGGGGCATACCATCGTGGTGCGCCTGGAGGACGGCTGGTTCTGGATCATCCCGGTCGACGAGGAGCGCACGTCGGTGGGGCTCGTCACCACGGTCGACACCATGCGCCGCGCCAAGCTTGAGCCGGCGGAACTCTTCGGTCAGGCGGTCGCCGGTTCGCCGCGCCTGCGGGCGCTGATGGCCGGCGCGGAACCGCTCCTGGAGTTTCACGTCACGAGTGACTACACGTATTTCCGGCGCGAACTGGCGCAGGAGCGGCTGCTGCTGGTGGGGGATGCGGCGGGGTTTTTCGACCCGATCTTTTCCTCAGGCGTCTACATGTCGCTGTGGTCGGCACGGCTCGCGGTCGGACTGGTGGCCAAGGCCGATGAAGCCGGGCGGGCCTGACGGGATACGCTTTTTCGAGCCACTCGGAGAGTTAGTCGGAGTGATGAGTTGAGGTTGGGGTGGTGGTTGTGGTTTGTCGATCTTCGACGGAGGGTGGCCGAAGGCCAACCGGAGTCGGAGATC